>Ga0265325_10001591_pt1 | contig 15833 bp, 13 predicted proteins | sample 41420metaG_FD_202090 | JGI IMG/M metagenome (GOLD analysis project Ga0265325, IMG submission 202090) | Rhizosphere microbial communities from Carex aquatilis grown in University of Washington, Seatle, WA, United States - 4-14-20 metaG | ecosystem: Host-associated > Plants > Roots > Rhizosphere...
TATTCTGTGTACGGACCAATTACAGGACCGCATCGTTCGGTGTGCGGTCACGCATGGAAACGAATGTGCGGCGGGAGCGGTTTCAGCGGCAGGCAAAAAAATCGGCGACGGCCTGCCGGGTCCTGCGGTCGCCCACCGCGGACATGTGATCGCGCCCTGAAATGGTCACAGCTTTGCCATCGGAAAATGACGCAGCGAGAGGTTCGGCGCGGCCGGCGATCTCATCGTCTTCGCCGCACACCACCAGCACGGGGCGGCGCATCGTGGCCAGGGTCTCCGGCGGCAAATGTGGCGACATTGCGCGCATGCAGGCGGCAAGCGCGAGCCGGTCCTTGCCGGGCTGCTCGGCGAAGGCCCGGAACATCCGGGCGCGCGGATCCGTGATGCTGTCTTTGTCATCCGTGAGCAATGCATCCGCCAGCGGCGCCCGCACGTCCGGTGCGTCGATTCGCGGCCCGTGCAGGTAATGCGCGCCCACGCCCCCCAGCGCGAGCTTCGAGACCCGCGCGGGATGGGCGGCGAGCAGACGCAAACCGATGAAACCGCCCATCGAATAGCCCAGGACGAACATCTCGCGAAATCCCGCCGCATCCATCACCGCGATGACATCCTCGGCCATCCGGTCGTGGCCGTAGAAGCGCTCCTCATGCGGCTTGCCGCTCATGCCATGGCCGCGGCAATCCATCGCCACCAGGGCGAATCCAGCCTCGGTCAGCGTGCCGAACCAGCCGGTGGATTTCCAGTTCTGCACCCGGCTGGAGCCAAAGCCATGCACCAGCATGACCGGCGCCAGGCCATTGGACTGTTCGGGGTCCAGCCTCTCATAGGCGATGACGACGCCGTCGCTGGCGGTGGTCGATTCCGACATTCCCGAACCTCGCAAAGCGCGCCCGCCCTGTCTATGATGCCGGCATGCGGATTTGGCTGTTCATCGCCGGGCTTGCCGGGGCGAGCGGGGTCATCCTGGGCGCTTTCGCGGCGCACGGCCTGAGCGCCCGCATGGCGCCGGACGCGCTGCGCATCTTCGATACCGGGGCGCGCTATCACCTGGTCCACGCCCCAGCCATCGGGCTGGCGGCGCTGGCGATGCGGGGCGCGGCGCTGCGGCCCGCCCGGCTGGCGGCGGCGCTGTTCCTGGCCGGCATCGTGCTGTTTTCCGGCTCGCTCTATCTGCTGGCATGGACCGGTCAGCCTGTCATCGCCCTCATCACGCCGGCGGGCGGACTTGCCTTCATCATGGGCTGGCTCGCCCTGGGCCTGGCCGGACTGAAACTGGAGGAGCGATGAAAAAGCTTATCCTTCTGCTGGCATTGCTGAGCGCCGCCCAGCCCGCCTCCGCCCATGCCCGGCTGGTGAAAAGCCTGCCCGCGGCCGGCAGCCAGACCAGCCATGTCGATGCCGTGGTGCTGACCTTCACCGAGAAGCTGGAAGCCGCCTTCAGCGGCGCCCAGCTGGTGGACGCGGCGGAAAAGCCGGTGGCGGCGCTGGTCGCGATCCATGGCGATACCATCACCTTCACCACGCCCGGTCTCAAGCCGGGACAGTACCGCGTCAAGTGGCATTCGGTGGGACAGGACACGCATCGGATGGAGGGCGGCTTCCAGTTCACCGTGCTGCCGTGACGTCATGCTGACGGAAGCGCTGGTGCTGGCCCGGGCGACCTATTTCATCGCCGCCATGCTGCTGTTCGGAGCCAACGCCCTGCGCCTGATGATGCGGGCCCGCCTGCCCCATATCGCGCCGCTGCAGTTGACGGCGCTCAACGGCCTTGCCCTGGCCGCGGCGGGGTTGGCCGCCTGTCTGTGGTTCGTGCTGGCGGCGGCGCAGATGGCGGACGCGGTGCCCACGGAAGCGATCCTGGCAGAGGCTTTGCACACCCTGTTCGGAACCGGCTTCATGCTGCGCATGGCGGCGCTGGTGGGGACGGCCCTGGCGTTTGCGATGGGCGGCAATCTGCTGGCCCTGATGCTGTGCGGCGTCCTGCTGGCGGCGCCGGCCCTGACCGGCCATGCCGCTTCGTCCAGTCCGATGCATTTCACCGCGATCGGCATGATCATCGACGGGCTGCATTTGCTGACCGCCGGATTCTGGCTGGGCGGACTTGCCGGGCTGGCGATCCTGTTCGCACGCGGGACGATGAAGGCGGATCTGCTGCTGATCCTGGGCCTGTTTTCGGAAACCGCGATGGTGGCGGTGTTGCTGCTGGTGATGACCGGCCTCATCAACGCCGCCCTGGTGCTGCTGGGCGGGCCGGGCCGAGCATCGCCGCTCTATCTGGCCGTGCTGGGCCTCAAGCTTCTGGGAGTCGCGGCGATGTTGGGGCTGGCGGCGACGAACCGCTTCCGCCTGATGCCGACCTTTGGCGAGGAGGCGCAGGCCCGCCTCAGCCGCAATGTCGCGCTGGAACTGGGGCTGGGCATCGTGGTCGCGGCGCTGGCCGCGCTGCTGGGGCAGCTTGCGCCCACTTTGGGCTAGTGCGCCGGACGCACGGCGGTGAGGAATTCGCCCAGCGCCTCGATCTCGCGCCGCGCCCCGCCGGATTTGGTCTTGTCGCCGTCCAGGGTGGAGAGAAACCGCTCGCCCCATTTGGCGATGTCGCCCCGCAGCAGCGTGGCATAGAGCGCGGCATGGCGCTTGCGGCGCTCCTCGCGCGGCATCGCCACGGCGCGGGCGATGGCGGCGCCGACCGCGTCCGGGTCATAGGGATTGACCAGCAGCGCCTCGCCGAATTCCGCCGCCGCGCCGGCGAAACGCGACAGGATGAGCACGCCCGGATCGACGGCATCCTGGGCCGCGACATATTCCTTGGCCACAAGATTCATCCCGTCGCGCATCGGCGTCACCAGTCCCACCCGCGCGGCGCGGAACAGCCCCGCCAACGCGGTCCGGCTGTAAGGCCGGTTGACATAGCGCACCGGCGCCCAGGAGGCGTCGGAATAGGCGCCGTTGATGCGGCCGGCGGTGCTGTTCACCACCTGCTCCATCTCGGCATATTCCTTGATCTGGCTGCGGCTCCTGGGCGTGATCTGCAGATAGGTGATCTTGCGGTGCCATTCGGGATGGGCGGCGAGGAACCGCTCATAGGCTTCCAGCCTGAGGGTGATGCCCTTGGAATAATCCAGCCGGTCGACCCCGATCATCAGGGCGCCCTGCACGGACTGGATCACCTGTTCGACAAGCTGGGTGCGGACCGCGCGCCGCGCCAGGCGGGTGAACTGGCGGGTTTCGATGCCCACCGGAAAAGTGCCGATGCGCATCGCCCGCTCGCCCGATCCCAGCCGCAGCGACATGTGCGAGGGCATCCCCAGCTCCTTGGCGAGATAGCGCGCGAAATTCGCGGCATCGCCGTCGGTCTGGAAGCCGACCAGGTCATAGTCGCACAGCGAGGGGATCAGGGTTTCGTGGTTTGGCATGGCGGTAAGGATTTCCGGCGGCGGCATCGGGATGTGCAGGAAGAATCCGATGCGGTTGGTCAGGCCCCGGCCCCGCAGCGCCTTGGCCAGGGGGATCAGGTGATAATCGTGCACCCAGACGATGTCGTCGGGCTTGAGCAGCGGCACCAGTTCGTCGGCGAAATGCTCGTTGACGCGCAGATAGCCGGAAAGATCGCGGCGGGAAAATTCGGCGAGGTCGAGCCGGTAATGCAGGATCGGCCACAGCACCCGGTTGGCGAAGCCGTTGTAATATTCGTCGAAATCGTCGGGACGCAGATCGGTGATGACAAAGCTGTTGCCGCCCCTGACGATGGTGCGGGTGCGCGGACGCTCCTTGACCTCGCCGCTCCAGCCCAGCCAGACGCAAGAATGGTTCTTCAGCGTTGCCTTCAGCACCACCTCCAGCCCGCCGGGATGCATGCCGGCATTGGGCACCGCAACCCTGTTGGAGATTATGAAGATGCGCGCCAATAGCGGTCCTCCCAGCTTTGCGACAGGCGCATCGCGGAAAGGATGATTCCCGCCATCGAATAGGTCTGGGGGAAGTTGCCCCACAGCGCGCCGGTCTCGGGGTGGATGTCCTCGGCCAGAAGGCCATAGGCGTTGCGCAAGCTGAGCGCGTCCTGGTAACGCTCGCGTGCTTCCTCGCGCCGGCCCAGCGCCGCCAACGCGTCGATCAGCCAAAAGCGGCAGACCAGGAATTCGGTTTCGGGCAGGCCGAAATCGTCCTCCGTGGCATAGCGCATGACATGGCGGCCGCGCACCAGGTCCTTCTCGATGGCCTCGACGGTGGAAACAAAGCGCGGATCGCAGGCATCGATCAGGCCCAGCTCCGGCAGCAGCAGCACGCTGGCGTCCATATCGTCGCTGCCTTCGGCGGCGGTGAAGGCGCGGCGCTTTTCGTTCCACACCCGCTGCAGCAGAGCCGCGCCGATGGTTTCGGCCTGGGCATTCCAATGGCGGGCGCGATCCTCAAAGCCCAGCCGCGCCGCGATGGCGCCGGCCCGGCTGACCCCCGCCCAGCACATGGCGGCGGAATGGGTGTGCAGGCGCTTGCGGCCGCGGAATTCCCAGATGCCGGCATCCGGCTCCAGCGCCAGGGCGGCGCATTGCCGGGCGAGCTTCTCGATCAGCTTGAAGAGGCCCTCGTCGCCGGGCCGCGGCAAGCGCCTGTCGAAGAACATCGGCACCGCCGACAGGATGGCGCTGCCATAGGCATCGTGCTGGACCTGCTCCACCGCCGCATTGCCGATCCGCACCGGGCCGTGGCCCTCGAAGCCCTTGAGATCGGGCGCGATCCATTCGGTCAGATCGTCATTGGGCACGATGCCATAGACCGGCTTGAGCACGTCTTCCTCGCCGGCGATGGAGAGGATATAACCGATGAAATCCTCCATCGTGCGGGTGGCGCCGATGGCGTTGAGCGCCTTGACCACAAAATAGGCGTCGCGCAGCCAGCAATAGCGGTAATCCCAGTTGCGCCCCGAATGCGGCGCTTCCGGCAGGGAGGTAGTAAGCGCGGCGACGATGCCGCCAGTCTCCTCGAAATTGGAAAGCTTCAGGGTGATGGCGGCGCGGATGGTGGCGTCCTGCCATTCATAGGCGATGGAGAGCCGCCGCACCCATTCGCGCCAATAGTCGCAGGTGCGGGCATGGAAGTCGCGCACCGTGGCGGGGATGTCGCCGGTGAAGGGCTCGTCCGGCCCGAACACCAGATGCAGCGGCTTGGTCAGCACGAAAGGGGTTTCCTGCTGGATATAGGAGAGCGGCGCGTCGGTGGTCAGCCGGATCAGGGTGGGCTCGCCATAGCTGACATGGCTGGAGCCGGCGATGCGCCGCTTCATCGGGCTGCCATAGAATTGCGTCGGCCGCACCCGTATCGCGATGCGCGGGGAACCGGCGACCGGCTCGATGATGCGCATCAGTTGCGGCGGCCTCAGGATGCGCTCGAAATTCTTCAGGCGCGGGGCGAAATCGGTGATACGGACCTGGGCGCCATCCTCGCCCGTCAGCAAGGTGGTGACGATGGCGGTGTTGCGCTCGTAATGGGACTCGGCCTTGACGAAACGATCCAGCAGCACATCGCTGAAGCCCTTTTCCTCATCGCCCGCGATGAGCCGGCAGAACACCGGATCGCTGTCGAAGCGGGGAAAGCACCACCACACCAGCCTGCCATGGTTGTTGACAAGCGCCGCGATGCGGCCATTGCCGATGACCGCCAGATCGAGCGGGCCACTCATGCCACACCCGTGTGCGCCAGCTCCACCAGCCATTGCCGCACGGCGCGGGGATTTTCGAAGCGATATTCGGCGCCGGGAAATTGCCGGCCCACCGAGAAGCCGCGCCCGCCGAGGCGGGGAAGAATCCGGAACACGTCCTGATCGGTGGTGTCATCGCCACCGAACAGAATGGCGCGCCCGGCAAAGGGCTCCTGCCGTGCCAGCCCGGCGACGGCGAAGCCCTTGTCGACGCCACGGTGCCGCGCCTCGATCACCGCCTTGCCGTGCAGCAGGTCGATCTGCGCCACATCGAACAGCTTGCGGTGGCTTTCCATCGCCGACATCAGCACCGGCCGCGCTTCCGGCGCCAGGCGGTAATGCAGCGCCAATGCGCATTTCTTGTCTTCCAGCAGCAGGCCGGGAATGTTGGCGGCGAGGCCTTCGAATATCTCCACCACCGGCTGCGGCAACGGCGCGGCGCGAGTCACCTCCCCGTCGCCGCCGCGGATTTCCCCGCCATGGGCGCCAATGGCGGCCGGGCGGAACGGCGCGAACAGGCGGTCGATGCTGGCCAGCGAACGTCCGCTGACCAACGCCAGCGCGCCCTGCAACTGCCGGCTCAGCAGCTGCAGCGCGCGCAGCAATTCGTCCGGCACCGTCACCTTGTCCGGCGTGCGGGCGAGATCGAGCAGGGTGCCGTCAATATCCAGAAGCAGCGCGGTGTTTTCACCGACAGGCGGCATCATGTTCCGTTTCCCGTTCCGGCCGCCCCGACGCGATCTTATGCGAGATCTGGCCAAACGCGCGCGTTAATAAAGTTCGAGCCTGTGGGATCGAAACGCACCGGGCAGCGTTTAGGTTCCCTTGGCGCGCCTTGGCTGGCGCCAGGCAAAGGCCCCGCCCGCCATGCCGGCAGTGTTGGAAACGATGCTGACATTTTTCGGCAGCTGGAAAGTGATGCGCCGCGCATTGCCGCCGCCAAGGTAAAGATGATCGTAGTTGAGCACGGTGGCGAGGATCGATATCACCTTGCGCACCCGCCTGTTCCAGCGCCGCCGCCCGATCAGGGCGCGGGCCGCGTCGCCGATATAAGCGTCGAAATCCTCGCCATCGCGAAACGGGACATGCGCCAATTCCAGATGCGGCAGCAATTCGCCGTGATGGAACCAGGCGGTGCCGAGCCCGGTGCCCAGAGTGGCGACCACTTCCAGGCCACGGCCCTTGATGACGGCAAGGCCCTGCATGTCGGCATCGTTGAGCAGCCGGACCGGCTTGTGCAGTTTCTTTCCCATCGCCGCCGCCAGGGGAAAGCCCGGCCATAACCGGCTGCCGAGATTGGGCGCGGTGACCACCTTGCCATCCCTGACATAGCCGGGAAAACCGATGCTGACGCAGTCGAAGCGGCCCAGCGGCGCCACCAACTCCGTCAGTGCCGCGATCAGCACCCTGGGCGGGCAGGGATGGGGTGTCCTGACCCGCACCCGCCCTACAAGAAAGCCGCCGCGCGGCCCGACAATGGCGGCTTTCAGGCCGGTGGCGCCGATGTCGATGGCCAGAATGCGCCTAGGCGCGCGTGGCATGGCGGTGCCTCTTCCTGTCCAGGGCCGACTTTTTTTCGTCTCCGATCTTGGCGTAATCCTCGATGCGCGCCATCAAAAGCCGTAGCCCTGGTCCGCCTCGCCCGCCGCCGCCGCGTCCACCAGCCACAGCACGCGCCCTTCCGGCTTGAGGCCGCCGGCCGGCAGTGCCCCGCCCCGTACCTGGGCCAGGGCGTCGCGCTTGGCCGCGCCGGTAACAAGAAAGACGATCCGCCGGCTGGATTGCAGCGCCGGATAAGTAAGAGTGATGCGCGGTTCATCGCGGCCCGCCGGCACCGCCGCCACCCAGCGCCGCTGCTCTTTCAGCACCGGCTGATCAGGCAGCAGCGAGGCGGTGTGGCCGTCCTCGCCCAGCCCCAGCAGCACCAGATCGAACAGCGGCACGCCCGGCTCCAGCCGCGAGGCGCCATATTGCTGGCGCAAAATTTCCTCATACGCGTCGGCCGCCTGTTCGGGCGTGCCATCGGTGGCAATGGCGAACAGGCCGCGGGAAGCGATGCCCTTGGCGAGCAGGCTCTCGCGCGCCATGCGGTAATTGCTGTCCTTGTGTTCGGGCGGCACGAACCGTTCATCGCCGAAAAACAGTTCGACACAATTCCACCGCAGATCGCTCCGCGCCGCCAGCAGGTCATAGGCCGCGCGCGGGGTCGAGCCGCCGGACAGCACCAGCCGGAACGGCGCGGCACAGGCGGCAAGGTCTCCCGCGATTACCTCCACGGCCCGCGCCGCCACCGCGGCGGGATCGGCGAGGACCTCGATGTCGCCCGCGATGTTCAAGAGGCCCGGCTCATTTGATCGCCCGCCAGGACCGGCCGTCGCGCGCCAGCAGGTCGTTTGCGGCGCTGGGGCCTTCACTGCCGGAGGAGTAGTTGGGGAAATGTCGCGGCGTGACGCTTTCCCAGCCCTTCAACACCGGCTCGACCACGCCCCAGGCCGCTTCCACCTGGTCGGCGCGCTGGAACAGGGTGGTGTCGCCGATCAGGCAGTCATAGATCAGTGTCTCATAACCAACCGCCGGGGCCTGGCGGAACCAGTCCTTGTATTTGAAGTCCATTGCCACGCTTTCCAGATTCATCGCCGGGCCTGGCCGCTTGGCATTGAAGCGCAGGCGGATGCCTTCATCGGGCTGGATGCGCAGGATCAGCCAGTCGGCATCCAGTTCTTCCATCGGGGTCTCGCGAAACAGCGCATAGGGCGCGCGCTTGAAGCGGATGGCGATTTCGGTATGGCGGGTGGTGAGCCGTTTGCCGGTGCGCAGATAGAAGGGCACCCCGGCCCAGCGCCAATTGTCGATCAGGATTCGCATCGCTGCGAAGGTTTCAACCGTGGAATCGGGAGCGACGCTGGGCTCCTTGCGGTAGGCGATCACCGGCTGGCCGGCGATGGCGCCCGCATCATACTGGCCGCGCACCACATCGCCCAAGGTCAGCGGATGCACCGCCTTGAACATCTCCGCTTTCTTGGCGCGGATGTCCTCGGCATCGAAAGACACGGGCGGCTCCATCGCGGTCATCGCCACCAGCTGGAACAGGTGATTGGGCACCATGTCGCGCAGCGCCCCGGTCTGCTCGTAGAATTTGCCGCGGCCTTCCACGCCGATGCTCTCGGCCACCGTGATCTGGACATGATCGATGCGGTCGCGGTTCCAGATCGGCTCGAACAACCCATTGGCGAAGCGCAGCGCCATGATGTTCTGCACCGTTTCCTTGCCGAGGAAATGGTCGATGCGGTAGATTTGCTCCTCTTTCAGGTATTCCAGCAGGCATTGATCCAGCGCCAGCGCCGAGGCGAGATCGTGGCCGAACGGCTTTTCCACGATCAGGCGGCGGAAATTGTCCTTCTGCCGAAGCAGGCCCGCCTTGCCCAGCTTGCCGGCGATGCGGCCGAAGAAGCGGTCCGCCACTGCCATGTAGAACACCACATTGCCGCCGAGACCCCGATCGGCATCAAGCCGGGAGAGGAGTTTGTCGAGGTTGGCATAGGTCTCGTCCTTCTCGAAATCGCCCTGCATGAAGGTCATCGAAGCGGCGATCGGCTGCCACAGCGCGTCATCAACCTTGGTGAGCGATCCCTCGCCTCCCTTGTTCAGGCTCTGGCCCAGGAAGTCGTGCAGCGCCTGGCGCCATTCCTCCGTGGTCTTGTTGTTGTGATCGACGCCGATCAGGGCGAAGCGCGGCGGCAGCATGCGGGCACGGGCCAGATTGTAGAGCGCCGGGATGATCAGGCGCTTGGTCAGATCGCCATTCGCGCCGAAAATGACGATGGCGCAGGGCGGCGGCTGTTTGTGGGGCGCGCTCACCGGTCGTCATCCTTGGCCTTGTGGGCTGCCACCAGGCTTTCGACATGGCCGCCGAATTCGTTGCGCATCGCCGACAGCAGCTTCTCGCCGAAACTATGCTCGATGCGGGAGCGGAAGCGGGCGAACAGCGCGGCGGTGATGACCGGCGCGGCCACCGCCTCGTCCACCGCCGCGGCGATGGTCCAGCGGCCTTCGCCGGAATCGTCCACCGCGCCGGTGAACTCTCTTAGGTCCGGCGATTTCGCCATCGCGATAGCGGTGAGGTCGAGCAACCAGGAGGAGATCACACTGCCCCGCCGCCACACTTCGGCAATGTCGGGCAGGTTGAGATCGAAACGCTCATCCTCGGGCAGCTTGTCGGAGCCGCGGCCCCGCAGGATGTCGAAGCCTTCGGCATAGGCCTGCATCAGGCCGTATTCGATACCGTTATGGACCATCTTGACGAAATGCCCCGCCCCTGCCGGCCCGGCATGCAGATAGCCGTTGCCCACCCGGGGATCGCGGCCGTCGCGGCCGGGCGTCTTGGGAATGTCGCCGGCGCCTGGCGCAAGCGCGGAAAAAATGGGATCGAGCCGCTCCACCACCTTCTTGTCGCCACCGATCATCAGGCAATAGCCGCGGTCGAAGCCCCACACCCCGCCCGAGGTGCCGCAATCGACATAGGCGATGCCTTTTTCCGCCAGCGCCTTGGCCCGGCGGATGTCGTCCTTGAAAAAGGTGTTGCCGCCGTCGATCACGGTATCGCCCCGGGCCAGCAGCCCGGACAGGGCCGTCACGGTTTCCTCGGTGATGCCGCCGGCCGGCAGCATCACCCAGACGGCGCGGGGCGGGACAAGCCTGGCGACCATGTCCTGCAGCGATAGGGCGCCCTGGGCGCCTTCCAGCGCCGCGACCGCCTTGGGCGAGGCGTCGAAGGCCACGACCTGGTGGCCCTGCTTCATCAGCCGACGGGCGATATTGGCGCCCATGCGCCCCAGGCCGATTATTCCGATCTGCATGAAATCTCCCTGATGGGCGCGAGGCAATATTGCGGGAGTATGCCTGATTCATAAGGGCCGCGCGTGCCGTTTGGGGAACGCGGGCGCGCGGGCCCGGTTCCCCCATGAAAAATGATTGATTTGGCCCGGCGAAAGGGGGCAATAGGGGCGGGGACGAAGGCCGATTACCACAGGATGGACGAGGATTTCCGCAAGGCGGCACTGGCCTATCACCGGCTGCCGCGCCCCGGCAAATTGTCGGTGGAAGCCACCAAGCGCATGGCCAACCAGCGCGACCTGGCGCTGGCCTATTCGCCGGGTGTTGCCGCCGCCTGCGAGGCAATCGTCGCCGATCCGGCGGCGGCCCGCGACCTCACCGCCCGCGCCAATCTGGTGGCGGTGATCACCAACGGCACCGCGGTGCTGGGGCTGGGCAATATCGGCCCCCTCGCCTCCAAGCCGGTGATGGAGGGCAAGGCCGTGCTGTTCAAGAAATTCGCCGGCATCGATGTGTTCGACCTGGAGGTCGACGCGCTGGAGGTCGACAAATTCTGCGACGTGGTGGCGGCGCTGGAGCCGACTTTCGGCGGCATCAACCTGGAAGACATCAAGGCGCCGGAATGTTTCGTCATCGAAAAGCGCCTGCGCGAGCGGATGAAGATTCCCGTCTTCCATGACGACCAGCATGGCACCGCCATCGTCTGCGGCGCCGCCATCCGCAACGGACTGGTGCTGCAAGGCAAGAAACTCTCCGAGGTGAAGCTGGTGACCTCTGGCGCCGGGGCGGCGGCGCTGGCCTGTGTCGATCTGCTGGTCGAGATGGGGCTCAGGATCGAGAACGTCACCCTTACCGACATCAACGGCGTGGTCCATTCCGGCCGCAACGATATGCCGCCCAACATGGCGCGCTATGCCAAGAAGACCGAAGCCCGTACCCTTGTCGAGGTGCTGGCGGGGGCCGATGTGTTCCTGGGACTGTCGGCGCCCAATGTGCTGAAACCCGAATGGCTGGCGCGGCTGGCCCCGAAACCGCTGATCCTGGCGCTGGCCAATCCCGATCCGGAAATCCTGCCCGAACTGGTGAAGGCGGCGCGGCCCGACGCCATCATCGCCACCGGCCGCTCGGACTATCCCAACCAGGTCAACAATGTCCTGTGTTTCCCCTTCGTGTTCCGCGGCGCGCTGGATGTCGATGCCACCACCATCAACGAGCCGATGAAGGTGGCGGCGGTGGAGGCGATCGCGTCCCTGGCGCGGGCCGAGACCAGCGATGTCGTCGCCCAGGCCTATGGCGGGGCGGAGCCCGGCTTCGGCACGGACTATATCATTCCCCGCCCCTTCGATCCGCGGCTGATCCTGCACATCGCGCCGGCGGTGGCGCGGGCGGCGATGGACTCCGGCGTGGCGCGGCGGCCGATCGCTGATTTCGCTGCCTATGCCCGGGAGCTGGAGAAATTCGTCTACCGCTCCGGCCAGTTGATGCGCCCGGTGTTCGAAGTGGCGCGGCAGCATCCTCGCAAGGTGGTCTATGCCGAGGGCGAAGAAGAGCGCGTACTGCGGGCGGTGCAGACCGTGCTGGACGAAGGCCTGGCCCAGCCGGTGCTGATAGGCCGCCGCGCCGTGCTGGTCGACAAGATCAAGAAGCTGGGCCTGCGGATCGCACTCGACAAGAATGTACAGGTGGTCGATCCCGACGCCAGCGACGAAATGTTCGCGCGCCTGACCCCGCGTTACCAGAAACTGGTGGAGCGGCGCGGCGTGGCGCCGGAATCGGCGGCGCGCTGGATTCGCAGCCGCCACGGCATCGCCGCCGCCATGCTGCTGGTGGCGGGGGAGGTCGATGCCGCGCTGTGCGGCGGCCTGGGCGGCTGGAGCCGCCAGCTTGCCAACATCCTGCCCATCATCCCGCGCCAGCCGGAAGCCAGCCGGTTCTATTCGCTGTCCGCCCTCATCCTGCCCAATGGCGCGCTGTTCCTCTGCGACACCCATGTCAATGTCGATCCCGACGCAGAACAGATCGCCGAGATGACGGTGCTGGCGGCCCGCACGGTGCGGCGCTTCGGCCTCACGCCCCGGGCGGCGCTGCTGTCGCATTCCAGTTTCGGCACGTCCAATGCCGCCAGTGCCCGCAAGATGCGCGCCGCCCTTGCCCTGGTGAGGGCGCAGTCGCCCGAGCTGGAAGTGGATGGCGAGATGCATGCCGATGCCGCCCTCAGCGCCGCGCTGCGGGGGCGGCTGGTATCGCACAGTCCGCTGGAAGGCTCAGCCAATCTGCTGGTGATGCCGAACCTGGACGCCGCCAATATCGCGCTGACCCTGCTGGCGGGCGCCACCGAGGGCCTGCTGGTCGGGCCCATGCTGCTGGGGGTCGCCAAGCCGGTGCATGTGATGGTGCCCAGCGTCACGGCGCGCGGTATCGTCAACATGACGGCACTGGCGGTGGCCCAGGCCGGCAAAGAGGACTAGATGGACCCGCAATCCCTGTTCAACCAGGCAATGGAATTGCACCGCGGGGGTCAATTGGCCCAGGCCGAGGATTTGTACCGCCAGGTGGTGCGCGCCGCGCCCGCCGCGCATGGCGCCCATTTCCTGCTGGGGACATTGCAGGCCCAGCAGGGCCGCGGCGCCGACGCGCTGGCCAGCTATGACCGCGCCATCGGCATCAAGCCGGACTTTGCCGAGGCGTTGTACAATCGCGGTGTCACTTTGTGGCAATTGCGCCGGCCCGGTGATGCGCTGAAAAGCTACGACAAAATGCTGACGCTGATGCCACGCCATGCGGGCGCGCATTTCAACCGCGGCGTGGTGCTGGCGGAACTGACCCGCTGGGAGGATGCGGTCGAGGCGTATGACATGGCGCTGGCGATCCAGCCCGACTTCACGCCGGCCCTGACCAATCGCGGCGTCGCGCTGTGGACGCTCAAACTCCATGACGCCGCGCTGGAAAGCTACGACAAGGCGCTGGCGTTGCAGCCCGACGATGCCGGCACGCTGTACAATCGCGGCCTCACCCTGGCGGATATGGGACGGCTGGAGGAAGCCGTCGCGCATTACAGCCGCGCGCTGGCTAGCGCGCCGCAATCGCCCGATATCCTGGCCAGCCGGGGCCTGGCGAAGCTGGACCAGAACCTGTTCGACGAGGCGCTGGCGGATTTCGATGCCTCGCTGGCGCTGCGGCCGGACGATGTCGAGACCTTGACCAACCGCGGCCTGGCGCTGTGGTCCCTGGAATGGGCCGCCGACGCGCTGAAAAGTTATGACAAGGCGCTGGCGCTGCAGCCCGGCTTCGCCCCCGCCTGGAACAATCGCGGGCTGGCGCTGAGCGCGATGGGCCTGTTCCCCGAAGCGCTGGCGAGTTTCGACCGCGTGCTGTCGCTGGAGCCGCAGAATGCCGATGCCTGGAACCGGCGCGGCAAGGTGCTGTGCGACCTGAAGCGCTATGACGAAGCGGCGGCGAATTTCTCCACCGCCGTTTCCATCCGGCCGGATTTCGCCGAAGCGCTTAACAATCGCGGCTACACGGCCTGGGCAAACCTGGGCCTTTATGCGGAAGCGGTGGCCGACTATGAGCGCGCCCTGGCCATCGATCCCGATTTCACCAACCTGCGCGGCGAGCTGCTGTTGCTGCGGCAATATGGCGGGGACTGGCGCCAATTCGAGTCCGATGTGGCGCTGATCGACCAGGGCGTGCGCGCCGGGCGGCCGGTCGCCCAGCCCTATATCTACCAGGCGATATCGCAATCGCCGGCGGACCTGCAGGCCTGTTCGCGCATCTTCGCCAGGCGCTATCCGCTTCATCCCCAGCCGCGGGCGCATGTGGCACGCGAGCGGGCGAAAATCCGCATCGGCTATGTCTCCGGCGAATTCCGCGACCAAGCCACCGCCAGCCTGATGGCGGGGCTTTACGAGAGCCATGACCGGGACAAGTTCGAAATCTATGCCATCGACAGCGGCGGCGGCGACAACAGCCCGATGCGCAAGCGGCTGGAGGCGGCGTTCGACAAATTCGTGCCCATCGCCGGCCTCACCGACACGGCGGCGGCGGAGCTGATCGAAAAAGAGGAGATCGACATCCTGGTCAATCTCAACGGTTATTTCGGATCGCCGCGCATGGGCGTGTTCGCCCGCCGTCCCGCCCCGCTGCAGATCAATTATCTCGGTTTTCCCGCCACTCTGGGCGCAGACTATATGGATTACATCATCGCCGACGAGACGGTCATTCCGGCCGGGGAGCGGCAATTCTATAACGAAAAGGTGGTGTGGCTGCCTGGCTCCTATCAGGCCAATGACGACAAGCGCGGCATAGGCGAAGACAGCAGCCGCGCCGCGCAGGGACTACCCGAAGACGCTTTCGTGTTCTGCAATTTCAACCAGAGCTACAAGCTGACGCCCGCCACCTTCGCGTCCTGGATGCGCATCCTCAAGCAATGCGAAGGCAGCGTGCTGTGGCTGCTGGACACAGTACGAGCCACGAACAAGGGCGAGGTCTTCCGCGTCTTCCGGGAGAATCTGGGCCGCGAGGCGGAACGTCATGGCGTCGCGCGCGCGCGGCTGATCTTCGCGCCCTTCGTGCCCATCGAACAGCATCTGGCGCGTCTGAAACTGGCCGACCTGTTCCTCGACACCCTGCCCTACAATGCCCATACCACCGCCAGCGATGCGCTATGGGCGGGATTGCCGCTGGTGACCTTGCGCGGCAACGCCTTTCCCGGCCGCGTCGCCGCCAGCCTGCTCAAGGCCGCTGGCCTGCCCGAACTGGTTACCGAAACGGAAGGGGAATTCGAAACGCTGGCGGTCGAACTGGCGGGCGACAAGAAGAAGCTGAAACAGTTGCGCGCCAAGCTGGCGAAAAATCGCGCCAAGTGCGCGCTATTCGACACCAAGGGCTTCGCCCGCCACATCGAAAGCGCCTACACCACCATGTGGGACATCTGGCGCCGGGGCGAGGCGCCGCGCGAATTCACGGCGGGCAAATGATCACCGCAGCCCAGGCGCTGGTGAAGGTGCTGCTGGCCGAAGGCGTCACCCGCGTGTTCTGCGTGCCGGGCGAAAGCTTCCTGGCGGTGCTGGACGCGCTGGGTGAGGTCAAGGATCACATCAGCGTTGTCACCTGCCGCCATGAATCCGGCGCGGCCAACATGGCGGCGGCGCATGGCAAGCTGACCGGACAGCCGGGCGTTTGCATCGTGACGCGCGGGCCGGGCGCCACCCATGCCAGTGTCGGCGTCCATACCGCGCGCCAGGACAGCGCGCCGATGATCCTATTCGTCGGGCAGGTGGCGCGCGCCCACAAGGGCCGCGAGGCG
>Ga0265325_10001592_pt1 | contig 15832 bp, 19 predicted proteins | sample 41420metaG_FD_202090 | JGI IMG/M metagenome (GOLD analysis project Ga0265325, IMG submission 202090) | Rhizosphere microbial communities from Carex aquatilis grown in University of Washington, Seatle, WA, United States - 4-14-20 metaG | ecosystem: Host-associated > Plants > Roots > Rhizosphere...
GCGATCGCGGATGGCGAAGGGGGCGAAATCCTCATCGCCTTCACCCGCGAAAACGTGCCCGAGATCGACATCAACGCCGGCCGGCTTGTCGTTGCCGTCCCGGGGGAAACCGAAGCGGGCAAGGAAGGCGGTGTCGAATGAACCTTACCTTTCGCGATGCGAATGAATCCGATCTGCCGTCCATCGTGGCGCTGATCGTCGACGATGATATCGGTCTGGCACGCGAACGCGACGCTCTGCCGGAGGAATATGTTCGCGCCTTCGCCGCGATGTCCAAGAGCCCCGACAACCGCTTCGTGCTGGCGGAACTGGACGGCGCGCTCGCTGGCTGTTTGCAGCTCACCTACGTGCCTGGCCTGTCCCATCGCGGAGCTACGCGCGCCCTCGTCGAAACCGTGCGCGTGGCTTCGAATCTACGCGGGCAAAAAATCGGCACGGCGCTGATGCGCTATGCCATCGAGGAAGCGCGCAAGGCGGGTTGCGGGCTCGTCCAATTGACGTCGGACAATCGCCGGGCGCGCGCGCACCTCTTTTATCGCCGGCTCGGCTTCGTGCAGAGCCATTTCGGCTTCAGACTGAAATTGTGATGTGGTGCGCGACCGTGCTGACTTTGTTCCCGGGGATGTTTCCGGGGCCGCTCGATCACTCGCTGATCGGCAAGGCACGCGAGAACAATCTCTGGTCGCTGGAAGTCCGCGATATCCGCGATCACGGCATCGGCAAGCATCGCACAGTGGACGATACGCCTGCAGGCGGCGGCCCCGGCATGGTGATGCGCGCCGACGTGGCGGCGGCGGCAATCGATGCGGTGAGCGCCCAAGAGACAAATATCCCCCGGCCGCTGATCTATCTCACGCCGCGGGGGACGCCGCTGACCCAGGCCCGCGTAAAAGCGCTGGCGGATGGGGCCGGTGCGGTGCTGCTGTGCGGCCGTTTCGAGGGTCTGGACGAGCGGGCTGTAGAAGCGCGCCGGATTGAGGAAATCTCCCTCGGCGACTTCGTGCTGGCGGGCGGCGAAATCGCGGCCATGGCGCTGGTGGAAGCCGTCGTGCGGCTGATCCCGGGTGTGCTGGGCGACGAGGCCTCGCACGCGGAGGAAAGCTTCAGCGCAGGGCTTCTGGAATACCCTCAATATACCCGACCTCAGAGCTTCGAAGAGCGCCCCATTCCTGAGGTGTTAACCCAAGGAAATCACAAGGAAATCGCCAAATGGCGGCAGGCCGAGGCGGAGCGCTTGACGCGCCTGCGGCGACCCGATCTTTGGACCCTCTATGAAAAGGGGAAAGGCTAGGTTATACGGCCCCTCCTTTCCCGAGCGCTTTCAGGCAAAGTGAAACCCGGTTTGCCGTTGAAAGCGCGACAAAAAACGACTATTCGCCCGCGCACGGAGACCTGTGATGAACCTGCTGCAAACGCTCGAAGCCGAGCAGATGAAGGCCCTGCGTGCGACCCCCCATCCTGCGTTTCGCGCCGGCGACACGCTGAAGGTCAACGTCAAGGTGGTGGACGTCTCCTTCGACGAAAAGACCAAGCAGAACAAGACGCGCGAGCGCCTGCAGGCCTTCGAAGGCGTGTGCATCGCGCGCCAGGGCCAGGGCATCAACGAGAGCTTCACGGTCCGCAAAATTTCCTATGGCGAAGGCGTCGAGCGCGTCTTCCCGATCTATTCGCCGCTGGTGGATTCCGTGACGGTGATCCGCAAGGGCCGCGTGCGTCGCGCCAAACTCTATTACCTACGCGGCCGCCGCGGAAAGTCCGCCCGTATCGCCGAGCGCCAGGACACCGAGGGCACCGAGAAGTCCAAGGCGTAACGCGTTCGCGCATCAACGGCCGGCGTTAGATGTGCTGGTGGCGTCGGAAAGATGCGCGCAATTCCCCAATATCCGCTCGAGCAGTTTGCCGCTGATCTGAACGATCTTGCATCGTTTTTGGCGCTTTGCGATTTTCCGCAAGGGGCACCGAATGCGCATTCGCTGCAACGTTTGTTCGGAACAAACGTTGCGGATGTCCTTGTGCTGCTGGGGAACAGTGTCCTGGTCACGGCAGAACGGGCTTTTGCAGCAATGCAGGCAGGCTTTGCGCGCCGCCTTCTGATCGCAGGCGGGCATGGACATGCAACGCCGTTTTTGGAGCAGAGTTTGCGCGGTGATCGCCGATATTCTGCGGTCGCACGGGATGGCCGAAGCGAGGCAGAGCTGCTGGGCGAAGTGGCAACACGGTTTTGGCAGATTGCGCCGGACCGGATGATGCTCGAGACGGCCTCTTCGAATTGCGGCGAGAATGCACGCTTTGCGCTGCGCACTTTGCAGGCGCACCGGGTGCAGGCCGAGACACTGATCCTGATGCAGGATCCCATCATGCAACGGCGGACCGACGCGGGTTTTCGCAAAGTCTGGCGCGAGGCCGGCCTGCAACCGAGGTTCGCCAACTATCCCGCTTGGGTGCCGCAAGTGCGGGTGCGCAACGGCGACCTCGAATTCACCCAGCCTGCATCTGGCTGCTGGCCGATGGAACGCTTTGTGTCTCTCGTGATGGGCGAGGTACCCCGGTTGCGGGATGACGCAGCAGGGTACGGACCGAAAGGCCGCGGGTTCATCGAGCATGTCGCCATACCGGAGACAGTGCTCGCTGCTTATGAGCGACTGGCAGACCGTTATCCGGAGTTTGTGAGACCGCACTAGCTTGGGAAGGCGAGCCGGCGGTGCACCGAAAGCCCATGAATGGGCCACTTTCCGAGCCAGGCTTGCGAGGATTGACCATCTTATCCCCCAAAAACCCCTATTTATCGCACTTTTTGTAGCACTTGCTGTCTTGCGTTTGCAGGAAATGGCTTAGAATAAGACTTCTTTTTGATTCGCAGAGGAAACCCCTATGGCAAAAGTCGCAGTCGCTGCCGGCGCTCCCGCCGCCGCAAAGCCGAAAGTCGAAACGGTCTCAACGCGCCAATTGGCGGCGCAACTTGCTGCCAAGCACGATTTGTCGAACAAGGCGTCGCTGGCGCTGATCGACGATGCGATCGCTCTCATCACCAAGCATCTGAAGAAGGGCGTGCGCGTCCGTCTGAACGGGCTTGGCATCCTGGTCGTCCGCAAGCGCGCCGCGCGTATGGGCCGCAACCCGGCGACCGGCGAAGCGATCAAGATCAAGGCGAGCAAGAAGGTCGCCTTCCGCGCCGCGAAGGAACTGAAGCAAGCGATTTGATCGCTTTGCGTTTCGGTGCAAGATAAAGAGCCGGGCGGGTGCGCAAGCGCCCGTCCGGTTTTTTTGTAATTATCGTCCGCTTGCCCTGCGACCTTTCGCGCGCTAGTTAGCGTCACCCCGCGTTTTGAAAGGATTTAAGAATGGCTCACAGGAAGATCGCGCTGATTGGCGGCGGGCAGATCGGCGGTACGCTCGCCCTTTTGATCGGTCTGAAGCAGCTTGGCGATGTCGTCTTGTTCGATGTCGTCGAGGGTCTGCCCCAGGGTAAGGCGTTGGATATCGCCCAGGCCGGGGCCGTGGAGAGCTACAATGGCGCCTTCAAAGGCACCAACGACTATGCCGATATCGCCGGCGCCGATGTGGTGATCGTCACCGCCGGCGTGCCGCGCAAGCCCGGCATGAGCCGCGACGACCTTCTGGGCATCAACCTCAAGATCATGGCGGCGGTCGGCGAGGGCATTAGGACCCATGCGCCGGATGCATTCGTGGTTTGCATCACCAATCCGCTCGACGCCATGGTGTGGGCGCTGCGCCAGTATTCCCAGCATCCGCACGAGAAGATCGTCGGCATGGCCGGCGTGCTCGACAGCGCGCGCTTCCGCCACTTCCTCTCCCAGGAGTTGGGTGTCAGCGTCGAGGAAGTATCGGCTTTCGTGCTCGGCGGCCACGGCGACACGATGGTGCCGATGCCGCGCTTTTCGACGGTGGCGGGCATTCCTCTGCCCGAATTGGTCAAAATGGGCTGGATCACACAGGAGCGGCTCGACAAGATCGTGCAGCGCACGCGCGACGGCGGCGCCGAGATCGTCAGCCTGCTGAAGACGGGTTCGGCTTTCTACGCGCCCGCTGCTTCGGCCATCGCCATGGCGGAAAGCTACCTCAAGGACGAGAAGCGGGTTCTGCCCGTGGCCGCCTATGTAAACGGGCCCTACGGCATCAAGGACCTTTACGTCGGCGTGCCGGTCGTGATCGGCGAAAAAGGCATCGAGCGCATCATCGAGTTGGAACTGACGGACGAGGAGAAGGCGGCTTTGAACAAGTCCGCCGTTTCGGTGCAGGGGCTGCTTGAGGCGTGCAAGAAGATCGATCCCAGGTTAGCCTGAAACAACCTGCCTGGAGAGAACACCCGTGCTGCGTATTCTTCTCGTCGCGCTGCTGGCGCTCATGCCGCTTGCCGCGTCGGCCGCCACGCTGACGATCAAGGTTGAGAACATCGACAAGAAGGGCGGTATTCTGCGCCTGTCATTGTATGACGAAGCCTCGTGGTCGAACGACGCTTCCGAACCGATCGTCAGCGCCAATGTGCCTGCGGTTTTCCCCGAGACGATTGTTGTCTTCAAAGACGTCGCGCCCGGACTCTATGGCGTGAAGACGTATCAGGACGCCAACCGAAACCAGAAATTCGACCAGAACTTCATCGGCCTGCCGCTGGAACGCTACGGCTTCTCGAACGATGCGCGGCCCTTTTTGTCCGCACCGGGCTTCTCCAGAGCCAAATTCACGGTGACGGACGGCGGCAACCTCATCGCGATCCATCTGCAATAGAGCTATGCATCGTGCGAATTGTCGGGCGTGGGTGAATTCTGTAGAGAAGATGCATGATCCCGCGCCTCGAAACCGAACGACTGATCCTGCGCGAATATAAGCCCGAGGATTTCGAGGCATTCGCCTCGTTTATGGCCGATCCGGACGTGGTGCGCTACCTGCACGGCACGCCGATGGCGCGAGCCGATGCTTGGCGGAATTTTGCCGGCATCATCGGGCATTGGTACTTGCGCGGCTACGGCGTCTGGGCCGTGGAGCGCAAATCCGACAGCGCTTTCATCGGCCGCGTCGGTCTGATCAATCCGGAAGGCTGGCCTGGACTTGAGGTCGGCTGGACGCTGGGGAAACCCTATTGGGGTCAAGGTTATGCGACCGAGGCCGCGAAGGTGTCGATGCGTTACGGTTTCCTCACCCAGCCGGTGGACCGCCTCATTTCTTGCATCGACCCGGGCAACAAAGCTTCGCAGGCGGTGGCGGCAAAGCTCGGCGAGACCAGGGGACCGCGCCAGGAAATCGTCATCGGCGGCAAGGCCTTTACCGCCGACATCTGGAGCATCGCGCGCGCCGATTGGCAGAGTGCCCAGGGCGCATGAGCGAAGCTTCTTCCGTGACCCTTTATCGCCACCGTGACTTTGCGTTTTTTCTGAGCGGGCGATTTCTCTCGACGGTCGCCATGCAGGTGCAGTCGGTCGCTATCGGTTGGCAGATCTATGAGATGGAGCGCACGCCGCTGGCGCTCGGACTTGTCGGACTGTGCCAATTCCTGCCGATGTTCCTACTGATCTTGCCAGCCGGTGAAATCTCCGACCGCTTCGACCAACGTAGGGTGCTCGCTGCTGCCTTCGTCGTACAGGGGGGATGTTCGGCGCTGTTCCTGGCGCTCAGCATGGCGCACATCACAAACGTCATCGCGTTTTACGCGATCCTCGTCTTGTTCGGTGCGGGGCGTGGTTTTTCTGCTCCGGCCGGTCAGTCGCTGATTGCGTTCCTCGTGCCGCCGGAACGGTTGCCGCGTTCCATCGCGCTTAGTTCGTCGGTCTTCACGGTTGCGGTCATCGCGGGCCCGGCGCTCGGCGGTTTTCTCTACGCGTACGGTCCTGTAGCGACGTACAGCCTTTGTATGGCGGGGTTTCTGGCGGCTGCCGCACTGTCGGCGACGCTTGGCGGCCGCCGCATCGTTCACTCGGCGCTCGGCGAAGCCAGTCGGCTTGCGCGTGTTGTGGAAGGCGTGCGCTTCGTGCGCGCGCGCCCGGTCGTGTTCGGCGCGATCTCGCTCGATCTGTTTGCCGTGCTGCTCGGTGGAGCCACGGCGCTGCTGCCGATCTTCGCGCGCGACATCCTGGATGTGGGGCCGGCCGGGCTCGGGCTGTTGCGCAGCGCGCCGGCCTTGGGCGCGGCGACGGTGGCGTTCGCACTGGCCCGCAAGCCCCTCGAGCGAGGTACCGGCGCGAAGATGTTTGCGGCGGTCGCCGTGTTCGGCGTCGCCACCGTCGTGTTTGGGCTGTCGCGCAACTTTTTCTTGTCGCTGGCCGCGCTCTATGTGCTGGGCGCGTCCGACATGATCAGCGTCTTCGTGCGGGCCGCGCTGATCAACTACGCCACGCCCGACCGGATGCGCGGCCGCGTCGGCGCGGTCAGCATGTTGTTCATCGGCGCCTCGAACGAACTTGGAGAGTTCGAATCCGGCATCACCGCCGCTCTGTTCGGTACAATTCCGGCGGTGGTGATAGGGGGGCTTGGCACGCTCGCCGTGGTGGCGGTCTGGATGAAGCTGTTTCCGCCGCTCAGAACCGTAGACCGGCTGAGCGACGTGCGCGTGGAATGATCACCAACGGTAATTGAGCGAAGCGAAGACCCCGTCCGGACTGGCCTGCAGATCGGTGTAGAACGAATTCCTCGGGCGATAACGCGTGGTGAAGAGCTCGTTGTAGCCCAGCGATATCGCAGCGCTGGTGGCCACATCCCACCAATGATGCTTTTTGGCGTCGACGCGCGAATAGCCGACAAAGGCCGCTGCCGCATAAGCCGGTATGCCGTGTCGCCAACCGTAACGCTGCCAGAGGAACTGCGCGGGCGCGAACGCCAGCGCGCTGGTATCGGACGGGAACGAATCCCAGTTGGAGCTGTTATGGCTGCATGGTTCTGCAAAGGGCCGGCATTCGCGCACAACGTGTTTCAGACCGTACACCGTGCCGACCGTCAGAATCGTGCTGACGGCCAATTGCGCGCTGCCCTGCCAGTCGTCTTTCCACACCGTAAGGCCGCCGGCCACCAGCGGCAGCGCGATAGCCACGCCCGTGCCGGCAGTTTCCATGGTCGAAGAGGCCCTGGCCGGATTCGCACTGCACAGGAAACAGGCGAGCGCACAAGCAAAGATCTTACGTTCCACGGAAGCGCCATCCCTTTTTGACCGTAATCATCAGCCTATAGCGCCTCCGACGCACGCACAACGGCTATGCACTTCAGCGGTTGCGGGGATCACCAGCTATAATGCAGCGACGCGTAGACCCCATCCGGGCCGGCATCGAAACTCGTATAGTACGAATTCCTCGGGTGATAGCGCGTGGTGATGAGTGCGTTGTAGCCAATCGCGATCACGGTGCTGGCGAGCCCGTCCCAGATGCGGTTTTTCTTGGACCTGTCCAGCGAGTAGGCCGTGTATTTCGAGATGATGAAAAGCGGCAGTCCCAACTTCCAGCCATAACGTTGCCAGACGAACGAGGATGGCGCCGAGGCCAGTGCGGACGTCGTGGAAGGGAACGAGTCCCAGTCGTTGCTGTCGTGCGCGCATGGGTGGGCAAACGGACGGCATTCGCGCACGATCTGCTTGATCCCGTAAGCCGTCCCGACGGTCAGACCGGTCACAACGACAAGCTGCGCCAAGCCGGTCCAATCCTTCTTCCACACCGTGATCCCGGCTGCCACCACGGGCATGGCATAGGCGACGGCTTCGCCGCTCGCGGCCGACGGTGTGGCTTGTGCGGAAGACGTTAGGGAAAGAACGAAAGCGAATAGGCAAGCGGACCAAACGTTTCTGCCCATTCCGGTGTGTCCCCAAGATTTTGACGGTCTTCAGACTATAACCGCAATTCTCATGCACGCAATCGCCGCCGCTTTCGGGCATGATGTGCACAGAGCGAAGCATGAGGGCGCGGTGACTTTCCCTGCATTGAACGGATGGACGGTGACGCAGAGGCATGTCGTCGTCGCCAGTTACCTTGGCTGGACGCTGGATGCGTTCGATTTCTTCCTGCTCGTCTTCGTCATGAAGGACGTTGCGTCAGAGTTCGTCACGCCTTTGTCCTCTGTGGCGCTGGCCGTGACGCTGACTCTGGCGCTGCGTCCGGTCGGTGCCTACGTGTTAGGGCGGCTCGCCGACCGTTTCGGGCGGCGCCCGATCCTGATGGCCGACGTGGCGCTCTATTCGCTGCTGGGCTTCTCTACGGCGTTCGCACCGAATCTTGTCGTGTTTCTGGTGATCCGCGCGCTGTTCGGCGTGGCGATGGGCGGCGAGTGGGGCATCGGCGCATCCTTGACGATGGAGCACATCAAGCCGGAATCGCGCGGCTTCGTCTCGGGCGTGCTGCAATCGGGCTATCCCAGCGGATATCTGCTCGCGTCCTTGGTTTACGGTTTGCTTTATTCGAACGTCGGCTGGCGCGGCATGTTCATGGTCAGCATCGTGCCTGCGCTGTTGATCCTTTATATCCGCAGCAACGTGCCGGAATCGCCCGCCTTCCATCGCCCGCGCGCCGCATCGGTCAAGCGCATGGATTTGGTGGCCAAATATTGGAAACTCGCTGTCTATGCGATCCTTCTGATGACGGCGTTCAATTTTTTCAGTCACGGCACGCAGGACCTTTATCCGACGTTTCTGCAGAAGCAGCGCCATTTCTCGCACGAAACGGTGGGCGCGATCGCCGTGATCTACAACATCGGCGCCATCCTGGGCGGGTTGACATTCGGTTCGATCAGTCAAGCGTTCGGACGCAGACGGGCAATCATCGTCGCCGCTTTGTTGGCGATTCCCGCGGTATGGCTATGGGCGTTTTCGCCGACGGCAACGATGCTGGCCGTCGGCGCTTTTGTGGTGCAGTTCTTCGTGCAGGGCGCCTGGGGCGTGATCCCCGCCCATCTCAACGAACTGTCGCCGCCGGAATGGCGCGGCACGTTCCCCGGAACCGTCTATCAGCTCGGCAATCTGATCGCCTCGTCGAACGCGGTGTTGCAGGCGAGGTTCGCCGAAAGTCACGGCAACAATTATGCTTTGGCGCTCGCCGGCGTGGCGATTGCGGCGTCGTTGACGATTGCGTTCTTGATCGGGTTGGGGCGCGAGGCGAAAGGCGTGGACATGGCGACCGGCGTTCTGCCGAGCGGTTAGCCTTTCAGGAAAACATCCACTCTGTCCAACGGACCGCTGTCGTCCGCGCCGCCCATGGCGCGCACGTCGATGCGCTCGGAGGGCACGCCGTCGTCGATCAAAAGCTGACGAATGACCAGCGCGCGCTTGAGGGATAGCCGTCGCGTGTCCGACGATTTCTCGCCGCGCTGCCCGCCATAAGCCACCAGCTGCACGCGCGAGGAACCATCCCCCATGGCCGAATTGAGTTCGCCCGCCAGCGACTTGACGGAACCAACGGCGGGGGCCGACGGATCGCTGGCACCCGCCGCGAAAAGGACTGCGGTGCGCTTGGTGCCGAAGTCATCGGGATTGCGCGGGGCGGCAGGCCTGGGCGGCTCTATGTTCGCGACGCGTTGCGGTGCCGGTTTGCGTTCCGCCTTCGGGGGTGTCGGCTTTACGGGTGCCGGCGTGGCTGGTGCCAGCGATTCCACATCGTTGAGATTGGACAGGTTGGACGCCTGCGTGCTTTGCGGCTCCGGGGCAGGTGCCGGAGCCCGTACGCGAGCAGGAGCCGCTTTCCGCACGCGAACAGGAGCCTCTGTCCGTACGGGAGCCGGGGCTGCCGTCTGTTCGGGGGCAACTATAGGAGGCGCTACCGCGGCCACGGCGGTAGGCGGACGCGGGACAGACCGTGCCACGTGATGGCGATACGGCATATGCAGATGGATCGGGCCGTCGTCCTGGCCGGGCTGGCGCAGCGCCGGGACGATGCGCACATATTGGCCGCCCGGATAGAGCAACACCTGCGTGCCTGCGGCGGACGTGTTCACAGTGACGTCCTGGCCCGGATAAATCTGGGCCGCGGCGGGAGACAGTGCGGCGATCGCGAGGAAGGCCGTCAGGGCAAGAAAATATCGCATCGAATCGCAGCAGCCCGTTCGGTTTGGCGGCGCACCATAAACGCCTCGGTCCCGGCCCTCAACTCTCGTCGGGTGCTTTCGCATCTTTCAAAATCTTCAGAATCTGCGGGTGCAGGGTCTCGTTGGCGGCCAGGATCTGTCCTGCTTCCATCGCGTTTTGACCGCCGCCCAGATCCGTGACGACGCCCCCGGCCTCGCGTACTAGCAAGATGCCTGCGGCGACGTCCCACGGGTTGAGACCGCGCTCCCAGAAACCGTCATAGCGGCCCATCGCCACGCCGGCGAGGTCGAGCGAAGCCGCCCCGCAGCGGCGAATGCCGGGGCTCAGTGCCAGCACGGCCTTGAGCTCTGCCAGGAAACGCTCGTGGCCCGGCCGGCCCAGGAACGGTGCGCCGGTGGCAAACAGCGCCTCCTTCATCGTCTTGCGCGCGGCGACGCGCATGCGCTTCTCGTTCAGATAGGAGCCATGGCCCTTTTCGGCGACGTACATCTCGTCCACCACCGGATTGTAGACCACCGCCGAGACCAGCTGGCCTTCGCGCTCGAGCGCGATGGATATGGCGAAGATCGGGATGCCGTGCAGGAAGTTCGTGGTGCCGTCGATCGGATCGATGATGAAGCGATGGGATTTGTCGGGACCCTCGCGGGTGCCCGTTTCCTCGCCGAGGAAGCTGTAGCCCGGCCGCGCCCGCGACAGTTCCTCGATCAGGATGCGTTCCGTACGCTCATCGGCGGTGGAGACGAAATCCGCCGGCCCCTTGAGTGAGACCTGCAAATTCTCCAGCTCGCCGAAATCGCGGATCAAAGCGCGGCCCGCCTTGCGTGCGGCCTGCACCATCACATTCAGAACAGGAGAAAGGTAGGGCATGGCTATTCCGCCCGGCGCACGTAGGAACCGTCTTCGGTCGAAACCACGATCCTGGTGCCCGCTTCGATGAACGGCGGCACCTGGATCTTCAGCCCGTTCTCCAGCACGGCGCCCTTGTAGGACGGCGCCGCCGTGCCGCCCCTGAGCACCGGATCGGCTTCCGTCACCGTCAGCGTGACTTGCTGCGGAAGCTGGATGCCGATCGGCTTGCCCTCATAGGTCTGCACCAGCACTTTCATGCCGTCTTGGAGGAACTGCGCCTGCTCGCCGACGAATTCTTTCTGCAGCTCGATCTGTTCGTAGTTGTCGATGTCCATGAAGGTGAGCATGTCGCCGGTGGCGAAGAGGAACTGGTAATCCTTCTTCTCCAGATAAACTTCGTCCACGCCTTCGTCGGAGCGGAAGCGCTCGTTCAGCTTGGTGCCGGTGATGACGTTCTTGAGTTCGACCTGGTTGTAGGCGCCGCCCTTGCCGGGTTTCACAGCCTGGGTCTTCACCGCGATCCACAACCCGCCCTGATGTTCGATCAGCGTTCCGGGGCGGATTTCGTTTCCGGATATCTTGGACATAGCGGGCGCGCTCCCTGGCGCGAGGGGAAGGGTTTCGGTCGTGAGAAAGAGCGCGGGCCTTCTATCAGGCCCGCGTCGCGGGGTCAAAACAGCGCTTTTTCAGGCGTTTTGGGGTCTCAGGCCTTCGCCAGCGTCTTCCCCGCAGAACCGAGATCGGCGATTGCCTCTTCCAGACGCGCAACGATGCCCAGTTCGCCCGCGCGCAGCCATTTGCGTGGGTCGTAGGTGCTCTTGTAGGGCTTCTGGTTGTCGGGATCGACCTGGTACTTGAAGGCGCGCGGATTGGCCTCCACTTGCGCCGCAACCGCATGTGCAAAGGCAAATTGCAGGTCGGTGTCGATGTTCATCTTGAACACGCCGTAGCTCACCGCTTCCCGGATCAGATTGGTCGCCGTTCCCGAGCCGCCATGGAACACCAGGCTTAACGGTTTGTCGCCGCCGCCGCGCATTTCGGAAACTAGCTTCTGCGAATTTTTTAGAATTTCCGGCCGCAGCTTAACGTTGCCGGGCGCATAGACGCCGTGCACGTTGCCGAACGAGGCCGCGACGGTGAAATGGCCGAGCGGGCTCAACTTGTCATAGGCCTGAAGCACGTCCTTGGGCTGGGTGTAGAGCTTGGCGTTGTCGGCGTCGCCTTCCTGTAACTCGTGGCCGATGCCGTCTTCTTCGCCGCCGGTAACGCCCAGCTCGATTTCGAGGCTCATGCCCAGCGGCGTCAGGCGCTTCAGCACGCGGGCGCATTCATCCAGGTTCTGCTCCAGCGGTTCGCTGGAAAGATCGAGCATGTGCGAGGAGAACAGCGGCTTGCCGGTCTTTTCGAAATGCTTCTCGCTGCGATCGATCAAGCCATCGACCCACGGCACCAATTTGCGGTTGGCATGATCGGTGTGGAGCACGGCGCAGATGCCGTATTCCTCGGCCAAAAGGTGCACGTGCTGCGCCACCGAGGTCGCGCCCAGGACCCGTGCGCGATGCGCATCGGGGGCGCCTTCGCCGGCGAAGAACCGCGCGCCGCCGTTGGACATCTGGACGATGACGTCCGACTTTGCCTTGGCGGCGGTTTCCATCACCGCGTTCAGACTGTTGGTGCTGACCACATTCACCGCCGGCAAGGCATAGCCGCCGTCTTTGCAGGCGGCCAGGAGCAACCGATATTCCTCACCGGTCACAACACCGGGGCGCAGGGTTTTCGTCATTTCGTCCTCTTTTTCTGATCGCGACGCAGTTGGTGCGATGCGTACCGGTTCGTTGTGGCGATGCCAAGGCAAACCGTCCGGTCCGGACGTTCGGCCGCGCCGAGATTTCTTGGAGAAAAATACTTCAATCAAAACAATGCATTGAACGCCTTGACCGCCGCGTCCGGTCCTGCGGGATGGCCCCAGATGCCGCTCGAGACCGCCAGGAAATCGGCGCCCGCCGCCACCAGCGGCGCCGCGTTCTCGACAGTGATGCCGCCGATGGCGACACAAGGCACCACCATCACCTCCGCCCACCAGGTCAAAAGGTCCAGGTCGGCGTGGGTTTTCGCCTCCTTGGTTGATGTTGGAAAGAACGCCCCGAAGGCAACGTAATCCGCTCCCGCTTCGGCGGCCTCGATCGCCAGATGGCGGGAGTCGTGACAGGTGACGCCGACGATGCCCGGCCCCATCGCGGCGCGCGCTTCGACGTAGGACGCGTCCTCCTGGCCGACATGCACGCCGTCGCAACCGAACTTCTTCGCCAGGTCGGGCCGGTCGTTGAGAATGAACGCGACATCCGCGGCCTGCGCGATGGGCATCAATGCGTTCACGGCCTGCTCGATCTCTTCGTCGGAAACATCCTTCAAACGCAACTGAAGCGACGCCACATCGCCCGCACCCAACGCCCGCTTGAGCGGCTCGACAAACGCACGCGGCTCCAGCTTCGGCGGCGTGATGAGATACAGGCGGCAGCGTTCAGTCATAATCGTGGGTGCTTACTCTGCTGTCATCCCCGGCGAGCATCGCGCAGAGCGCGATGCGAGGGAAGGGGACCCAGGTGCTGCAACGGGAATTGTGTCGAACGTACGGTCTCCGCACTGCGCTTGCGCGATGAGAATGCAGAATGGATTTGCCACCTGGGTCCCCTTCCCCTCGCGTTGCTCGCGCAACGCTCGGCCGGGGATGACAGGGGAATTAGCTCCTGTAAACCTCGATCACCTTATCGAGCAGCGCCATCGCGCTTTTCTTGTCGCGCTGGAAGGCGTTGCGGCCGATGATCGAGCCGTCGCCGCCGCCTTCTTTGATCGCCCTGGCTTCGTCGAGGATTTCCGCGTCGCCTTTCTTGCTGCCGCCGGAGAAGATTACGATGCGCCGCCCCGCGAACGCGGCCTTTTTTATCAGCCTGACGCGGTCGGGCAGGGTGTCGATCTTGACGCCCGCCTTCTGGTACAGCGCGGCGATGTCCTTGGCTTCGACGAATGCGGTCGGCAGCTTGACTTTGATGATGTGGGCGCCAAGCAACGCCGCGATCTGCGTCGCATAGGCGTCGACGTCCATCGCGGTCTCGCCGTCCTTGGATATGTCTTCGCCGCGCGGATAGGACCAGATCACCGTCGGCAGGCCAACTTCCTTCGCTTCGCCGACGAATTCGCGCGCCGTTTCGAACATGTCATAGGACGCCAGCGAGCCGGGATAGATCGTCAAACCCACCGCGCAGCAGCCCAGCCGCAACGCATCGCTCACGGTGGAGGTGACGGCCTGGGTTTTCGGTCCGTTCTTGGGATAGAGCAGATTGGCGCTGTTGCATTTCAGGATCAGCGGTATGCGGCCGGCGAACGTCGCCGCCCCTGCTTCCAGCATGCCGAGCGGCGAGGCGAATGCCGAGAGCCCCGCGTCGATCGCCAGCTGGAAGTGGTAATGCGGATCGTAAGCAGGCGGATTGGGAACGAAGCAACGGTCGGGACCGTGCTCGTAGCCCTGATCCACCGGCAGGATGACCAGCTTTCCGGTGCCGCCAAGACGCCCATGATAAAGCATCCGGGCGAGATTGGTCTTCACGCCCGGATTGTCGCTTTCGTACCAGCTGAGGATTTCCTGAACGGCATCCGTCATGGCTCGCGTCCTTCAGCTCGGCTTCACCATCAAGGCTTCCACGCCCGGTAGTTCCAGGCCTTCCATCCATTCGAGGAAGGCGCCGCCCGCCGTCGAGACATAGGAGAAATCGCCCGTCACGCCCGCCTTGTTAAGCGCCGAGACGGTATCGCCGCCGCCGGCAACTGACAGCAATTGTCCCGCCTTGGTGCGCGCCGCGACCAGTTTGGCGGCCGCCACCGTGCCTTTGTCGAACGGTGGCGTTTCGAACGCGCCGAGCGGCCCGTTCCACACCAGCGTGCGAGTGTTGTGGAGGAACGTGCCGAATTCTTCCACCGTAGCCGGCCCGACGTCGAGGATCATGTCGTCGGGCGCAACCTTGTCCACCGCAACCGTACGGCTCGCGGCGCCAGCCTTGAATTCCTTGGCCACCACGACATCCGTCGGCAGCAGGATCGCGGCGCCGCTCTCGTTCGCCAGCGCGATCACGCGGCGCGCCGTCTCGAGATGATCCTTCTCATAGAGCGACTTGCCGACATCCTTGCCTTCGGCGGCGAGGAAAGTGTTGGCCATCGCGCCACCGATCACCAGCGTCTCGACGCGCTTCACCAGATTTTCCAGCAGCGCAATCTTGGTCGACACCTTGGCGCCGCCGATCACCGCCATCACCGGGCGCTCCGGATCGTCAAGGGCCTTCTTCAGATGGGTCAGCTCGGCCTGCATGGACCGCCCTGCCGCGTTGGGCAGAAGATGGGCCACGGCCTCGGTGGAGGCGTGGGCGCGGTGGGCGCTGGAGAACGCATCGTTGACATAGATGTCCGCCAGCTTGGCAAGTTCCTTCGCCATCTCCGGATCGTTCTTTTCCTCGCCCGCATGGAAACGCGTGTTTTCGAGCAGCAGCACGTCGCCGGCTTTCAGCTTGGCGACCGCATCTTCGGCGACCTTGCCGATGCAATCGGACGCGAAAGCGACGGGGCGGCCCACGGCCTTCGCCAGAGGCGCGGCGACGGGGGCAAGCGACATGGAGGGAACGACCTTGCCCTTCGGGCGGTCAAAATGCGAGCAGACGATGACGCGCGCGCCACGCGCCGCGAGGTCGCGAATGGTCGGCGCCTGGCGATCGATGCGCGACGTATCGGTGACGATTCCGTCTTTCATCGGCACGTTGAGGTCTGCGCGCACCAGCACGCGTTTGCCGGTGACGTCGAGGTCGTCGATTGTGCGGAATGTTGCCATGAATTTTATCCTTATGATTGGCGATCCCGTTGCGGGATGGCGGCCTTGTCGACTCCGAACGCGGTCCGGAGGAAGGCAAACGGAGAGGGGCCTTGGCCCCT
>Ga0265325_10001594_pt1 | contig 15822 bp, 17 predicted proteins | sample 41420metaG_FD_202090 | JGI IMG/M metagenome (GOLD analysis project Ga0265325, IMG submission 202090) | Rhizosphere microbial communities from Carex aquatilis grown in University of Washington, Seatle, WA, United States - 4-14-20 metaG | ecosystem: Host-associated > Plants > Roots > Rhizosphere...
TGTGTTCGTCATAGGCCATGATCGCCCGCGCCGTGTCGAAGGCGGGGGCGCGTGCGTGGCAGGCGGCGCACAGGCTGTCATCCGTGTCCAGGGCGACGGGAAAGGGAATGCCGCAACAGGCGCAGCCGCGCCCGTCGAGAAAAGTGATCTTCGCCCAGCAGGCGCCACACAACCCGCCGCCCTCCCCGATCCGGGCGCGGCAATGGGCGCACAAGGGCGGAAAGACAAGATCGAGCGCGGCGCTTTTCCAATCCCCCGGCATAACGGATATCCTAGCGCCGATGAGTTCGCCCCGCCCGCCCCTTTTCGATTTCCGCACAGCAAAGCTCGCCGCGGCGCGGGCCCGCGCGATCGGCGGCGACAGATTCCTGCTGCGCGCCGCCGCGGACGGCGTCGCCGACCGGCTGGCGCCGGTGACGCGAAGCTTCGCGCGCGGCCTTGTGGTCGGCGATGAGGTGCCGCCGCAGATCGCGCCCTTCTCGGGGGACTGGACCACGGCAACTTTTGACGCCCACGAAATCCTGCCCGCCGGCGAGCGGCAATTCGACCTGGCGGTCAGCCTTTATTCCCTGCAAGCGATCAACGACCTGCCCGGCGCGCTGATCCAGGTGCGGCGCGCGCTGAAGCCGGACGGGTTGTTCCTCGCCGCGCTGTTCGGCGGCGGCACCCTGAAGGAATTGCGCGACGCCTTTGCCTATGGCGAGAGCGAAAGTCTGGGCGGCGTCTCGCCCCGGATCTCGCCTTTCGCCGATGTGCGCGACGCGGGCGGGCTGTTGCAGCGGGCCGGCTTCGCCCTGCCGGTGGCGGATGTCGAGCGGCTGACCGTGCGCTATGGCGATTTCGCCGCCCTGGCGCGGGACCTGCGCGCCCATGGCCAGACCAATGCGCTGTCGGAACGCAGCCGCAAATTCCTCCGCCGCGACACCCTGGCGGCGACGCTGGCGCATTACCGCGCCCATCATGGCGAAGACGGCAAATTGCGCGCGACTTTCGAGACGCTCTATCTCACCGGCTGGACGCCGCATGAAAGCCAGCAGCAGCCCTTGAAGCCCGGCAGCGCCAAGGCCAGTCTGGCCGAGGCACTGGGCACCAGTGAGATCGTTATTTCAGATTCCCGGAAACCGAGATGAAGACGGTCGAGAGCTGGGTGCCGATGGCGGTGACGCCGGCGACAATGACCATCGAGACAAGGCTGGCGATGAGCGCGTATTCGATGGCGGTGGCGCCGCGTGCATCCGCCGCGAAGCGCGTCACAACAGATCGCGCAGCATGGGTATCAGCGGCAAGTCGGCGGCGGGCATCGGATAGACGCCCATATCTTTGGGCCGTACCCATTTGAGCGCGGCGTGCACCAGCGGCCGGGGCGTTCCCTCCCAGCGGCGACAGACATAAAGCGGCATCAGCAGGTGAAACCCGCCATAGGTGTGCGAAGCAAAGGTGAACGGCGCGAGACAGGGCTCCTTCACGGCAATGCCCAGTTCTTCCCGCAATTCGCGGATCAGCGCCGCTTCGGGGCGCTCTCCACTCTCGATCTTGCCGCCTGGAAATTCCCATAGGCCTGCCATTTCGTTGCCCTCGGAACGCTGTGCGATGAGCACGCGTCCGTCCGGGTCCACCAACGCCACCGCAACGACCAATATCAGGGGCCGCGCTTCCGTCATTTTGCGGTCACAATCCTAAGAGGTTGCTAAGGAAGAGGATTAACAGCATCTATCATAATGGCTAAGCTTGAAGGCAATTGGCGGGAAAAGGAAACACGATGAGCACTTTCGGCACGGCTGTCTGGCATGGCGGTCTCAAGGACGGCAAGGGCGCGCTCTCCACCAAGAGCGGCGCGCTGAAGGACTACCCCTATGGCTTCGCCAGCCGGTTCGAGGGCAAGCCGGGCAGCAATCCCGAGGAACTGATCGGCGCCGCCCATGCCGGCTGCTTCACCATGGCGCTGTCGCTGATCCTGGGCGAGGCGGGGCTGACCGCCGACACCATGAACACCCAGGCCGACGTGACACTGGAAAAACTCAGCGACGGTTTTGCCATCACCAAGGTGCATCTCACCCTGCGGGCGAAGATCCCCGGCGTGGACGCGGCGAAGTTCCAGGAACTGGCGGCCAAGGCCAAGGCAGGCTGTCCGGTGTCCAAGCTGCTGAAGGCGGAGATCAGCCTGGACGCGGCGCTGGCTTAACGGTCATTTCGTCATCGTCTGACATCATGGCGCCGGCTGAACAGGTAGCGGCGCAATGAACAGTCCGGTTGGAGGAGTTGTGATCGGTTTCGCCGCGGGTGCGGTGTTTGCCGCGGGCGCCATCCATTCCGTGAGCACTGGGACTGTCAAATTCAAGAGCGGCGCTTCACTGGATCGCAAATATCAACCCCAGATGTTCTGGCGCGCGGTTGCGGGGCTGACCTGCGCCGCCGCTTTCTGTTTTTTCTGGGCGGTGTCGTCTTTTTTGAAGCTCTAGGACCGCCCGGTCAGCGTGAAGCAATTTCTTTGGGGGCGAAAGCCTCGGCGGCGATGCGGCCGATATCGGCGAGCAATGCTTCGCTGCCGCCGCTGGTGAAGGCGGCGATCAGGAGCGGCGCGCCGCCCGGCGGGGTGGCGATGGCGAGGTCGTTGATCGCGCCGCCGGCGCCGCGTCCCGACTTGTCGCCGACCGTCCAGCCGGCGGGCAGCCCGGGCCGCAACAGTGCCGCGCCGGTGGTGTTGACCTGCAGCAGGAATTGCAGCCGCGCCTGCGAGGAATGCGACAGCACATCGCCCAGCAGGATGGCCTTCATCGTGGCCAGCAGGGCGGCGGGGGTGGTGGTGTCCTTGTCGCTGTCGGCGGCATTGAGCGAAGGCTCGGTGCGGTCCAGCCTGGTGGTCTCGTCATCCAGGCTTCGCAGCCACTTTGTCAGGCCGTCGGGTCCGCCGATCGATGCCAGCAGCAGATTGGCGGCGGTGTTGTCGCTGAAGCGAATGGCTGCTTCGCACAACGCATCCACCCGCATGCCAGTCGCGACATTGCGTGTCGTCTCGGGTGACACATCCAACAGGTCGCCCTGTCCGTAACGAACCACCCGCGCCAGGTCTTCCTTTCCGGCATCGGCCCGCGCCAGCACCGCCGCCACCAGCGGCAGCTTGAAGGTGCTGCACATGAGGAAGCGCTCGTTCTCGCGCCAGAACAACGGCAGGCCATTGCCGCTATCGATCGCCGCCACGCCGATGCGCGCGCCGCTTGATGTCTCAAGCTCTTTCAGCTTGCGCCAAGGCGCATTGCCGGCCTCGGCCAAGGCGGGGCGCGGCAACAGCAGGACGCCGCCCAGAAGGGCGGCTCGGCGGGAGAGGCAAACCATGCCCGCTAGCTTCGGTAGGACCCGTTAATATCGATATAACCATGGGTGAGGTCGCAGGTCCAAACCCGCGCCACACCCTTGCCCAGGCCCAGATCGACGGCGATTTCCACTTCGCGGCCGCCGACCGCCTTGGTCGCGGCGGCCTCGCTGTATTTGGCGGCGCGCATGCCCTTCTCGGCCACCACCTGCCCGCCGAAGGAGATTCTCAGCTTGTCGCGGTCGGCGGCTTCGCCGGCCTTGCCCACCGCCATCACCACCCGGCCCCAATTGGCGTCGCCGCCGGCGATGGCGGTCTTGACCAGGGGCGAATTGGCAATGGCGAGCGCGATGCGTTTGGCGGCGGCATCGCTTTCCGCGCCGCTGACATCGACGCGGACCAGTTTTTGCGCGCCCTCGCCGTCCTTCACCACCTGCAGGGCGAGATCGAGCAGCAGGGCATCCAGCTTGCGGCGGAAATCCTGCAGCCGTTTGTCGCCGGCCTTGGCGATGGCGGGATGCCTGGCGCCCTTGCCGGTGGCGAACAGCATCAGCGTGTCGCTGGTCGAAGTGTCGGAATCCACCGTGATGGCGTTGAAGGATGGGCCGACTCCGGCATTGAGGCATTCCTGCAGCACGGAAGCCGGCAGGCCGGCGTCGGTGAAGACAAAGGCCAGCATCGTCGCCATGTCGGGCGCGATCATGCCCGAGCCCTTGGCGATGCCGTTGATCGTCACCTTGTGGCCGTCGATCTGGGCGATTGTGGTCGCCAGCTTGGGAAAGGTGTCGGTGGTCATGATCGCGTCGGCGGCGGCGCGCCAGTTGCCGGCGGCGCCTTGTTGCACCAGTCCGGACAAAACCGCGGTGATCTTTCTGGTCGGCAGCGGTTCGCCGATCACCCCGGTCGAGGCCATGAACACTTCGTCCGACCGGCAGCCGGCGATGGCTGCGGCCTCGCCCGCGATCTCGCGCACCCCGTCCAGCCCGGCCTTGCCGGTAAAGGCATTGGCATTGCCACTGTTGACCACCAGCACCCGGGCAGTGCCCCCTTTCAGGTGTGTCTGGCACCAGACCACTGGCGCCGACGCGGTTTTCGAGCGGGTGAACACGCCCGCCACCTGGGTGCCGGGCGCCAGCAGCGCCAGCAGCACGTCGGTGCGCTGGGTGTAGCGGATGCCCGCCGCCACCGTGGCCAGCCGCACCCCCGCCAGGGGCGGCAGTTTGGGCTGGGTTTTCGGCGCCAGGGGCGAGATTTTGGGACCGCTGGGCGGTGCCTTGGCTGTTTTTTTCATTTTTCCGCGGCCCCAGGAACTTTGGGCGGGGATACTGTTAAAAAATGCCGGTTTGACAAGGGGCTATTTGAGCAAAGGCCCTATTTGACAAGCGATAAGCCCGTTCTTATGTCTCCCGCGCGGCTGCCATGCGGGAATGGCGGCCAACGCCCTGATTCTGGGCTTCCATTACAGGGTCGTAACCGAGGAATTCATGTTCAGCGCGCTTGCCAAGCAGTTTTTCGGCTCCGCCAACGAGCGCAAGATCCGGCCCCTGTGGCCGACCGTGGCGAAGATCAACGCCCTGGAGCCCCGTTTCATCCCCATGACCGACGAAGAGCTGAAGGCGATGACCCCCGCCTTCAAGGCGCGGCTTGCGGCGGGCGAAACCCTGGACGACCTGCTGCCGGAGGCCTTCGCGGTGGTGCGCGAAGCTGCCAAGCGCACCCTCGGCCAGCGCCATTTCGACGTCCAGCTGGTGGGCGGCATCGTGCTGCACAATGGCAACATCGCCGAGATGAAGACCGGCGAAGGCAAGACCCTGGTCGCCACCCTGCCGGTCTATCTCAACGCCCTGGCCGGCGAAGGCGTCCATGTGGTGACGGTCAACGACTATCTCGCCAAGCGCGACAGCGAATGGATGGGCCAGATCTACCGCTTCCTCGGCATGAGCGTGGGCTGCATCGTGCACGGCCTCACCGACGAGGAGCGCCGCACCGCCTATGGCGCCGACATCACCTATGGCACCAACAACGAGTACGGCTTCGACTATCTGCGCGACAACATGAAATACAGCCTCGACACCATGGCGCAGCGCGGCCACGCCTTCGCCATCGTCGACGAGGTGGACTCCATCCTGATCGACGAGGCGCGCACCCCCCTCATCATCTCCGGCCCGACCGAAGACCTCACCCATATGTACAAGTCGGTCGATGCGGTGATGGTCGGCCTCCAGAAGGACGATTACGAGCTGGACGAGAAGGCCCGCCAGGTCTCGCTGACCGAAACCGGCAACGAGCGCATGACCGAGATGCTGAAGGCGGTCGGGCTGCTGCCCCAGGGCGATCTCTACGACACCGAGAACATCTCCATTGTCCATCATGTGAACCAGGCGCTGAAGGCGCACCTGCTGTTCCAGAAGGACAAGGACTATATCGTCAAGAACGACCAGGTCATCATCATCGACGAATTCACCGGCCGCATGATGGAGGGCCGGCGCTATTCCGAAGGCCTGCACCAGGCGCTGGAAGCCAAGGAGAATGTGACGGTCCAGCCGGAGAATGTGACCCTGGCCTCGATCACTTTCCAGAATTACTTCCGCCTCTATGACAAGCTGGCGGGCATGACCGGCACGGCAATGACCGAGGCCGCCGAGTTCATGGACATCTACAAGCTCGACGTGCTGGAAATCCCCACCAATGTGGCGGTGGCGCGCATCGACGCCGATGACGAGGTCTACCGCACCGCCGCCGAAAAGGACGAGGCGATCGTCAAGCTGATCGCCGAATGCATCGCGCGCCAGCAGCCGGTGCTGGTCGGCACCACTTCGATCGAGAAGTCGGAAAGCCTGTCGGAGCTGCTCAAGAAGCGCAAGATCACCCACAATGTGCTGAATGCCCGCTATCACGAGCAGGAAGCCTTCATCGTCGCCCAGGCCGGCGTGCCGGGCGCCGTGACCATCGCCACCAACATGGCCGGCCGCGGCACCGACATCCAGCTCGGCGGCAATGCCGACATGCGCATCAAGGTCGAGACCATTGGCGTCACCGACGAGCAAGAGCGCCAGCGCGAAATCGAGCGCATCCGGGACGAAGTCGCCGAGAAGAAGCAGAAGGCGCTGGCGGCGGGCGGGCTCTATGTCATCGGCACCGAGCGCCATGAGAGCCGGCGCATCGACAACCAGCTGCGCGGCCGCTCCGGCCGCCAGGGCGATCCCGGCGCCAGCAAGTTCTTCCTGTCCCTGCAGGACGATCTGATGCGCATCTTCGGCTCGGAGCGGATGGATTCCATCCTCACAAGGCTGGGACTGGAGCCGGGCGAGGCGATCACCCATCCCTGGGTCAACAAGGCCCTGGAAAAGGCGCAGCAGAAGGTCGAGGCGCGCAATTTCGAGATCCGCAAGAACATCCTCAAATACGACAATGTGCTGAACGACCAGCGCCGGGTGATCTTCGACCAGCGCCGCGAGATCATGTCCTCCGACGATGTCTCCGACCAGATCGCCGATTTCCGCGAGGAGGTGACGGATTCCCTGGTGCGCCGCCACATCCCGGAAAAGGCCTATGCCGAAGCCTGGGACGCGCCCGGCCTGCAGGAGGAAGTGAACCGCATCTTCGGTATCGCCCTGCCGGTGACGGACTGGGCCAAGGAGGAAGGCATCGCCGAGGAGGAAGTGCAGACCCGCATCCTCAAGGCGGTGGAGGAGCGCGCCGCCGAACGGGCCGCCAATTTCGGCCTCGAGATCACCCGCTATGTCGAGAAGGCGATCCTGCTGCAGACCCTGGACCACAATTGGCGCGAGCACATCGTCAATCTCGACCATCTGCGCCAATATGTCGGCCTGCGCAGTTACGGCCAGCGCGACCCGCTCAACGAATACAAGAGCGAGGCGTTCGAACTGTTCGAAGCCCTGCTCGCCAAGCTGCGCACCGATGTGGTGCAGCAGCTCATGCATGTGCAGATCTCCACCGCGCCGCCGCCGCCGCTGGAGAACCATCCCCTGCCGCGCATGCAGGCCAGCCACATCGACCCGCTCACCGGCGAGGACGAGTTCGTCCAGAATGCCCTGGCGGCGCAGGAGGCGGCCCGCAACCTTCCGGTCGATCCGAACAATCCGGCGACCTGGAGCAAGGTCCAGCGCAACGCGGCCTGTCCCTGCGGCTCGGGGCGGAAGTATAAACACTGCCATGGTGCGCTGGTCTGACGCCAAGCTGACGCATCGTTGCGCCCAATAACGGCGGGGATTCATCGTGCTCACCATTCATGAATCCGAAGGCAAGCCTGTGTGGGTCGATCTGTGGAATCCGACCCGCGAGGAAATCGACAAGGCCTGCACCGACTACAAGCTCAACGTGCCCCCCCGCGAGCAGCTTGAGGAAATCGAATTCTCCAGCCGCCTGCAATATGAGGACGGCGTCTTCACCATCTCCGTGCCGGTCACCCCCCATGTGGCGGGCGAGGACGACCAGACCTCGCCGCTCGGCTTCGTGCTGACGCGCGACCTCCTGGTCACCGTCCGCTTCGCCCAGCTGCATACCTTCGAGGCGATCGAGAAGCGGGTGGAACGCCACCCGCGCACCGCGGCCGACATATTCATGGTGATCCTGGAAGCCCTGGTCGATTACAGCGCCGACCGGCTGGAGGAATTGCGGGCCGAGGCGCTGAAGATCTCCGGGCGCATCTTCCACAAGAGCATGAAGCAGTCGGGGCACAATCTGGGCCGCACCAACCGCATGCTGCGCGCCACCCTGGTGGAGATCGGCGACATGGGCGAGCGGCTGTCGCATAGCCGCGACACCCTGCTGGTGCTGCAGCGGGCGGTGCCCTTCGTCGCCGATCATGGCGATGGCTGGCTGGGCGAACGGATCAGGGCGCGGCTCAAGACGGCCGGCAGCGACGTGCTGTCGCTCAACGATTACGAAGTGCACCTCACCGACAAGCTCCAGTTCCTGCTCGATGCCACCCTGGGCTTCATCAACAACGAGCAGAACGACCTGTTCAAGGTGCTCACCATCGCCTCGGTGGTGGGCATCCCGCCGGTCCTGGTCGCCGGCATCTATGGGATGAATTTTCATTTCATGCCGGAATTGAGCTGGACCTATGGCTATCCGTTCGGGCTTTTCCTGATCGTGCTGTCCGCCCTGCTGCCGATGGCGTGGTTCAAGTGGCGTGGCTGGTGGTGAGACTGTGCCGCGGCGCGGCGTACCCAGCCGGAAGGCGGATTTCCCCGCGCCGCCGGCGGCGGACCCTGACAAGAACTTTACAAAGAAGACGTTGCGGAATTTTTATGTTCCGCTAGTCTTGCCGGCAACGCGCGCCCCCCTGGGTTCAGGGGACCGCGCGGGGGCAAAACGATATTCAATTAGCGAGGTTCGAGATGCGCTTCGGCAAGCCGTTGCAGTCCGCGGTCGGCGCCGCGTTTGTGTTCGCCGCGGCCTATGTGCCGCCGGCCACCGCAGAATCGATCAACAGCAAGACTCAGCGGAAGGAGGCGGAGATTCCCGCCTGCACCCACAAGCTCGGCACCCTGGCGGTGCATGAGCCCCAGACCAACTGGTGGCACGAACTGGGTCTGGAATCGCCCGAAGCGCTGCTCAAGGTGTTCGTGATGAAGTCGGGTTGCTTCACCCTGCTCGACCGCGGCGCCGGCTTCGCTATGGCGCAGCAGGAACGCGCCCTGGCCAGCGGCGGCCAGCTGCAGCAGGGCTCCAACATGGGCAGCGGCCAGGTCAAGGCCGCCGATTACATCCTGGTCCCCGACATCGTCAGCAAGAACGGCAATTCCGGCGGCACCAATCTGGGCGGCTTTGGCGGAATGTTCGGCGGCGGTTTCGGCGCCATCGCCTCGCACATCAACATCTCCAGCAAGGAGGCCAATGTGGTGCTGACCATCACCAATGTGCGCACCTCCGAGCAGCAGGCGATGGAAGAAGGCCATGGCTCCAAGACCGATGTCGGCTTCGGGTTCGGCGGCGGCTGGGGCGGCTGGGGCGGCTTCGGCGGCGCCGGCATTTCCAGCTACCAGAACACCGATATCGGCCAAGTGGTGGTGCTCGCCTATATCGACGCCTACACCAAGCTGGTCGGCGACCTGGGCGGGTTGTCGGGCAACGCCTCGGCGGAAGCGCCGTCGCAGTCCGTCACCATGTCGCGGGCGGGCCGCATGTACACCACCTCCAGCATCAAATCCAAGGTGGTGCGACCGCTGGACCCCGGCATGATGCTCTATCCCACCGGCAACAAGGACGGCGCGATGTGGGAAGTGAAGGACGAACTCGGCAACCAGGGCTGGGTGTCGTCGCTGAGCTTCGCGCTGGCGAAGTAGCGGCCGCGCAACTCGACATGAAAAAGGCGGCTTCGGCCGCCTTTTTATTTATGGCCCGCTCATCCACTACCTCTCACCATGGCCGGCCTCCGAGCCGGCCATCCGGCGACTGGATGGGCGGGTCAAGCCCGCCCATGGTGAGGTGATAAGGATTACGGCTATTCCAAACCGCTTCTAATCAGCCACCAGCACGGTCTGAATCTTCCCGTCCGCCAGGTGAAACACTTTCGCCGACAGGCCCAGCTTCTCGAACATGATGGAATCATGCGCCAGCGCGATGCGGCGGCGCGAACCGAACTCGCGCACCGTGCGGGGCTTGGCCCGCCACACGACAAGCGGATCGCCCACGGGGAAAGCCGGCACCAAGGTTTTCGGGGTCAGCTTGGCGCCATCCGCCTCAAGCAGGATCAGGCGCTCCAGCCTGCCGTTGCGGCCCGTGGTGGTGATCGCCAAGGCATAGGATTTCTCGCCTTTGCGTCCCAGTTCGACTGTCGCCAGGCCGGGGCAAACACCGCGATGCAGCCGCCGCCATGCCAGGCGGTCGCTGTCGCCCAGGTCGGTCAGGTCGACCGGGTGATAATTGGGATGCGCCCGCAGGTAATTGTGCACCGGTCCCTTTTTCGGTGCGCATTGCGCCGACGCTGCGCTGGCGCAGCACACGAGCATCGCCGTCAGCAGCGCGGTGGCGATGCGGCCCATGCTCAGAGATTGCGCCCCATGGCGAGGAATTTGGCGCGGCGCTGGCGCAGCAATTCGTCGCCCGACAGGCTTTCCATCTCCGAGAGCCCGCGCGCGATCTGATCGGCGGCGGCGTCGATCGCGGTTTCCGGCTCGCGATGCGCCCCGCCGATCGGCTCGGGAATGATCGCATCGATCACTTTCAGTTCCTCCAGGTCCTGCGCCGTGATGCGCAGCGCGCTGGCGGCGTCCTGGGCCCGGGCCGCGTCGCGCCACAGGATCGAGGCGCAGCCTTCCGGCGAGATCACCGAATAGATCGCATGTTCCAGCATGTAGACGCGGTTGGCGGCGGCGATGGCGATGGCGCCGCCCGACATGCCCTCGCCGATGATGGTGGCGATGAAGGGCGCCTTCAGCGACAGGCCGCCCTCGATGGAGCGGGCGATGGCCTCGGCCTGGCCGCGTTCCTCGGCGCTGACCCCCGGATAGGCGCCGGAGGTATCGCAGAAGCTCAGCACCGGCAGGCCGAAACGGTTCGCCAGCTCGAAGATGCGCACCGCCTTGCGGTAGCCCTCCGGCATCGCCGAGCCGAAATTGTGCTGCACCCTTGTCTTGGTGTCGTTGCCCTTTTCCTGGCCGATGAAGGCGACGGCCCGGCCGCGAAAGCGCGCCAGCCCGGCGATGATGGCCTCGTCCTCGCCGAAGCTGCGGTCGCCCGCCAGGGGGGTGAACTCGTCGAAGATGCGCCTGGCATAGTCCAGGAAGTGCGGCCGGTTCGGGTGGCGCGCCACCAGCACCTTCTGCCAGGGGGTCAGCTTGGCATAGGTATCGCGCACCATCTGGCCGGCGCGTTCCTTCAGCCGCTCGACATCGGCGTTGATGTCCATGTTGGGGTCTTCATCGGCGAGCTTTCTCAGCTCGACGATCTTGCCCTCAAGCTCGGCAATCGGACGTTCGAAATCCAGATAATCCATGGCTTACCAGTGTAAAGCGGGCGGAAAGTGCCATAGCTGAGGTTGAAAGAAAATGATTTTAGAACCGTGAAGTTCCAACGGCTTAACGGGCTGTCTTGCGGCGGGCGAGCGGATGGGCGCTGGTCACCACCCGGGCCAGATGGTCCCTCGCCACATGGGTGTAGATCTGGGTGGTGGCGATGTCGGCATGGCCCAAGAGGGTCTGGACGCTGCGCAGGTCCGCGCCCCCTTCCACCAGATGGGTGGCGAAGGCATGGCGCAGCACATGCGGCGACACCTTGGCGGGATCGAGCCCCGCCTTCAGCGCCAGGCCTTTCAGCAATTGATGAAAGCGGCGGCGGGTGAGGAAACCTTCCGCGCTGCGCGAGACGAACAGGTAGCGCTCCGCCAGGGCGCGGCGGCGGCCGCGCGGCATGAACTCCTCGCGCACCGTGAGATAGGCTTCCAGCGCTGCCCGCGCCGAGGCGCCCAGCGGCGCCAGCCTTTCCTTGCCGCCCTTGCCCTCGACCCGGATGAAGCCGTCCCGCACCCGCGCCGCCGCCAGCGGCAGACCGGCTAGTTCGGAAACCCTGAGGCCGCCGCCATAAAGCATCTCGACAATGCAAACGAGCCGCAGCCCTTCCGGCGTTTCGTCGGCTTGCGCGGCGCCGATCATCGCCTCCAGGTCCTGTGTCCCCAGGATTTTCGGCAAAGGCCGTCCCGCCCGGGGCGCGGCGATGGCGTCGGTGGGATCGTCGCGCCGCATGCCTTCGCCATAGAGAAAGCCATAGAACTGGCGCAGCGCCGACAGTTTGCGCATCTGGGACGACGCGGCGACACCGCCCGCCGTCAGGGCGGCGAGAAAACCGCGGATGTCCTCGCGCCCCGCCCCGGCAAGATCGGCATGGCCGGCGAACTCGGTCAGGTCGCGGCGATAGGCCGCCAGGGTGTTGGCGCTGGCGCCGCGTTCGGCGCTCATCATGTCGAGAAAGGCTTCGACCAGATGGGCGCCGTGCTTCGGTTTGCGACTCATATGCTCCTTTAGCATTTTCGTGTATCGGGGAGCCATGTCGCTGAAAAAGACCGTGGCGCTGGTGGGCATGATGGGGGCGGGCAAGACCTCCATCGGCAAGCGGCTGGCCGCGCGGCTGGATGTGCCGTTCCGCGACGCCGACCATGAGATCGAGGCGGCGGCCGGCCTCACCGTGCCGGAGATTTTCGAGAAATTCGGCGAGCCCTATTTCCGAGACGGCGAGCGGCGGGTGATCGCCCGCCTGCTGTCCGAGCCGCCGCATGTCCTGGCCACCGGCGGCGGCGCCTATATCGACGAAACCACCCGCGCCGCGATGCGCCACTCGGCCTTCACCATCTGGCTCAACGCCCCCATCGCGGTGCTGCTGGGGCGGGTGAAGAAGCGCGAGACCAGGCCGCTGCTCAAGGACGGCGACATGCGCGCCACCCTGGAACGCCTGCTGGAAGCGCGCGGCCCCGTCTATGCCACCGCCGACATGATGCTGGAAAGCGCCGACGAGCCGCATGGCGCCACGGTGGAGAAGATCATTGCCGCCCTCGCTGCCGCCGGACTATGGAGTGGGGAAACAAGCGAAGAGCCATGAACCTCAAAAGCGAAGTCATCACCGTCGGACTGGGCGCCCGCGCCTATGACATCCATGCCGGGGCGGGCCTGCTGGCGGAGGCGGGCACCCTGTTGAAGCCGCTCGCGCGCGGCGTGGTGCCCGTGGTGACCGACAGCCATGTCGCGGACCTCCATCTCGCCGCGCTGCTGGACAGCCTGGACAAGGCCGGCATCGCAGCGCGCCCGATCGTGATGGCGCCGGGCGAGGGCAGCAAAAGTTTTGCCGGGCTGGAAAAGCTGACCGGCGCGCTATTGGACATGGAAATAGACCGCAGCGGCCTGATCGTGGCGCTGGGCGGGGGGGTGATCGGCGACCTCGCCGGCTTCGCCGCCGGGGTGCTCAAGCGCGGCGTCGCTTTCGCGCAGCTTCCCACCACCCTGCTCGCCCAGGTGGATTCCTCGGTCGGCGGCAAGACCGCGATCAACGCACCCCAGGGCAAGAACCTCATCGGCCTGTTCCACCAGCCGCGCATCGTCATCGCCGACACGGCGCTGCTTTCCACCCTGCCCCGCCGCGAACTGCTTTCGGGCTATGCCGAAGTGGTCAAGTATGGCGCCCTGGGCGATGCGGCCTTCTTCGATTGGCTGGAAGCCAACGCCGCCAGGGCGCTCAGCGGCGACGGCGCCGCGCTGGTGAAGGCGGTCGCCCAGTCCTGCCGCATGAAGGCGGGCATCGTGGCGCGCGACGAACGGGAAACCGGCGAGCGCGCCCTGCTCAATCTCGGCCACACCTTCGGTCATGCCCTGGAAGCGGCGACGGGATTTTCCGGCCGCCTGATCCATGGCGAAGGCGTCGCCATCGGCATGGTGCTGGCGTTCCAATTGTCGGTGAAGCTCGGCCTCGCCCCCGGCCAGGACGCCACCCGGTTCGCGCGCCATCTCAAAAGCGTCGGCCTGCCCACCGCGATCGGCGACATCCCCGGGCCGCGCCCCGATGCCGATTCGCTGATCGCCCACATGGCGCACGACAAGAAAGCGAAGGACGGCAAGCTCACTTTCATCCTGCTGCGCGGTCTGGGTGAGGCCTTTGTCACCAGCGATGTGCCGCTGGCCGCAGTGAAGGATGTTCTGGAAGCGTGAAAGCTGGCATGGTGCGGGCCCCCTCAAGGCGGTTTGCCCATGCTGCTCATTCTCGGTGCCCTCGTCCTGCTGCTGGCGACTTCGGCCTTCTTCTCCGGCTCGGAGACGGCGCTTACCGCGGTCTCGCGCGGGCGCATGCACCAGCTGGAACTGGACGGCAGCCGGGCCGCCGCCAACGTCAACCGGCTGGTCGACAAACGCGAGCGGCTGATCGGCGCCTTGCTGCTGGGCAACACCTTCATCAACATCCTGGCCTCCTCGCTGATGACCTGGGCCCTGGAAGACCGTTTCGGCCCCCGCACCGTCGCCATCACCACCGGGCTGATGACCCTGGTCATCCTGGTGTTCGCCGAAGTGCTGCCCAAGACCCTCGCCATCGCCCGCACGGATCGTTTCGCGCTGTTCGTCGCCAGTCCCCTGCGCCAGATCGTGGCGGTGCTCGCCCCCATCGTGATGTCGGTGCAATGGCTGGTGTGGCGGGTGCTGGGAGTGTTCGGCGTCCGCCACAATGAAGAGGAAACCACCGAGGAATCCGCGCATGAGGAAATCCGCGGCTCGGTCGCCCTGCACCACAAGGAAGGCTCGGTCGAGCGCGAGCATCGCGACATGATCGGCGGCATTCTCGATCTCACCACCCTGCAGGTCGGCGATGTGATGATGCACCGCAAGTCGATGGCGAGCGTCGATGCCGACCTGCCGCCGCGCGAGATCGTGGCCGAGGTGATGGCAAGCCACCATACCCGCGTGCCGCTGTGGAAGGGCGATCCGGAAAACATTGTCGGCGTCATCAACCTCAAACCCCTGGCCCGGGCGGTGATCCACCACAAGGGCGATCTCGACGCCATCGACATCGGCGCCCTGGCGGCGCCGCCCTGGTATGTGCCCGAAACCACCACCCTGGAGGAACAGCTTGCCGCCTTCCGCGAGCGCCACAGTCATTTCGCCCTGGTGGTGGATGAATATGGCGCGCTGCAGGGGCTTATCACCCTGGAGGACATTTTCGGCGAGATCTTCGGCGACATTCCCGACGAGCATCAGCTTCACACAAGACCCGATGTGCGGCGGCGGCCCGACGGTTCCTATCTGATCGACGGCGCGGTGCCGGTGCGCGACCTCAACCGCGAACTGGAATGGAATCTCCCAGACGACGAAGCCACCACCATCGCCGGGCTGGTGATCCAGGAAGCGCGCACCATTCCCGATCCGGGGCAGCGCTTCGCCTTCTTCGGCTACAAGTTCGAAGTGCTGCGTCGCCAGCGCAACCAGATCACCGCGCTGCGCGTCATCCCGCCTTCTAACGCTTCAACGCCTCAGAAGGTGTAAGCGCCGTCAGCGACAGAGCGTGAAGCCCGGCCCTGAACTCGGCATCCAGCGCGGCATAGACGCGGCGCTGGCGCTCGACCCGCGGCACGCCTTCGAAACCCGCCGACACCAGCCGCACGGAAAAATGCGTCTCGCCGGCGCCGCCATCGGCGCGGGCGGCGCCGGCATGGCCGGCATGATGGGCGCTGTCGTCCTGCACCTCCAGCACCACAGGGGCGAAGGCGGCAGTCAGCTTGTGATGTATGGCGTCCGCGACACGCATGACGGTAAATTTGCCCCTCAAATCGGAAAGTCAAGGGCGGTGTTTTCTTGTCTTTTACCGATGGCCCCCCATAATCCGCCGATGGAGAAAGGCCGCCGCGCGCGTTTCAAGAGCGACATCCGCATCAAGCCGGAGCGTCGGGTGCGGCCGGAAACCGAAGCGCGGCGCTGTTCGGTGGCGAACTGTGCCGAGCCCGCCGCCTATCGCGTGCCGAAATCGCGCGAGAGCTTGTCGGACTATCTGTGGTGCTGCCTGGAACATGCCCG
>Ga0265325_10001595_pt1 | contig 15815 bp, 15 predicted proteins | sample 41420metaG_FD_202090 | JGI IMG/M metagenome (GOLD analysis project Ga0265325, IMG submission 202090) | Rhizosphere microbial communities from Carex aquatilis grown in University of Washington, Seatle, WA, United States - 4-14-20 metaG | ecosystem: Host-associated > Plants > Roots > Rhizosphere...
ACGTCTTGATCGAAACCGGTCGTGAACTGTCTGTCGCCGCCGGAGGTTCCGCTGAATATCTCGCCACGGGTACGACTCCGGAGAGACGCCAGTCGCGGCGGATCGACGTCTCGAGGCTGACGGACCCGCACGCACGCACCACGCCGCCCAATGACTTTGGAGACGCTGAAGACAAGCCGGACTATGCCCCCTTGGGTGACGCTGCGCCCGACAAATCTGTGCCGCGCGCGCCGGACGCGTGGCTCGAGCGCCGTCTGCGTGTATTCGAACGCGCAATGACAGCAATGGAAGCGCGTCAGGAACAGGTCGAAAAAGACAGCCGCAATCTTGTCGTCTCTGCGGAAAACAGCATCAGGGCCCTGGAAGAAACGCTCACGGCGCTCGTATCGCGCGTTGACGAGTCCGAAGCGCGGCAGAAATCGTCGGCCAGCGAACTCAGATTGGCGCTGAACGAAGCCAATCTGCGCATCCAGACCGTGGAAGGCGTGGCGCAGGCCGCGCTGGTCGAAAACGACACCACGGCTTCTGATATCGCGCCAGCGGAGCCGATCGCGCCCGAACCGGTCCGGTACGAACAGCGTATCGAGCCCTATGTTGACCCAACGCATGATCTTCATGATCCTGCAGACCCTGCCCAAAAGTCATTTCTGGACAGTGCGCGCGCGTCTGCCATCGCCGCCGCAACGGTCAAGGCCGAAAGCGAAGCGGTCAAAAAGAAGCCCAAAAAATTCGGCATCAGCACACGCTCGATCCTGATCGGCATGCTCATCGGCGCCGCATTCGTCGCTGGTGCGATGTTCGCGTTCAGCCAGGGCGTGCGCGATGGACGCAACGATGCTCTGCGCCATACCTCGATGCAGCCCACGCAGCCGTCGCCCTTTGCGGCGAGCGCCGCCACCCCGCTCGACAAGCTGACGCAGCTTGCGGAGTCGGGCGATGCGAATGCCGAGATTGAGATCGCGAACAGGTATCTCGATGGAACGGGAACGCCGCGTAATGCCGCAGCGGGCTTTCGCTGGATGACGCGCGCGGCCAAGCAGGGCAACCCTGCGGCGCAATACGTTCTGGGTTCGCTCTATCAGAAGGGAATCGGCACTGCGGCTGATCCGGTTTTGGCGACGCACTGGTATGAGGCCGCGGCGTTGCAGGGAAACCGCAAGGCAATGCACGATCTCGCAATCGCCTATGCCGAAGGTCTGGGCGGGGTCAAGAGCCCTTCGGAAGCCGTGCGCTGGTTCTCGCGCGCGGCCAGCCTGGGCTATGTCGACTCCCAGTTTGATCTCGCCGTTCTGTACGAGCGCGGCGAGGGCGTTCCGCAGAGTCTGCTCGATGCATACAAGTGGTATGCGATTGCCGGCGCGCAGGGCGACGCCGAGTCCAAGGCGCGCCTTGAAGCATTGCGCACCCAGCTCTCGTCCGGTGATCTGGCGGCTGCACAGCATGCGGCAGACATGTTCCGCGCTGCGCAGTACGACCAGGCTTCCAACACGTCCCCCAAGATCTAAGTTTTCGGCCCAGGACCGCGCGAGATCCAGATCTGGGATCCTCTCGCCATCACGCGTCCGTGCTCATCGAAGAGAGCGACGCCCGCAACGAATTTTCTACCGCTTTGCTGGATCGGCCACGCGGTCACGATGGTCGGCTGCCCAGCGCGCGGCAAAGTGGTGACCTCCGCCGTCATGGTGCCAAGAAGGCCGCCTCCCATGCCGGTCTTTACTATCCAGGCAAGGGACCCTGGACAATCGAGAGCCGCCCAGACGATCTCCGGCGGAATGAGCCCATCGGGCTTCGCGAACGCGGGATTTGGCGTCCAGACGCATGCGATTTCACCTTCTTGCGCGCCTTCGACCTGACCCGGGAGGATGCGCAGACCGTCACCTTCCTCGCGGATGGAGCTGCAGGTGAAGCACGGCGGGTGAAACGGTTTTTCGATCACGGGGCAGCGCAGGCCCGCGGCGCGTGCCTGCTCCAGCGTCGGAGCAATAGGAGGTTGCGGCAAATCGGTTGTCGCGTGGGTCGCCTCGGCAATCAGCGTTCCATCGCGTCCCAAGAGCCGAACCAATTTTGTGTCGATCTCGAGATTTAACGGCGTGTCCAGCGGGATGAGCGCCCGCAATGCGACCGTGGACGGTCCGGCGAGTTCTTTTCCTAACAGCCCGCAAACGTACCCACCATTTCCGGAGTTCGGAGGTCCGCGAAACTGACGCTCTATAATGACTTCACGCATAGCTCTTTCCACGAAAGCCCCGTCGGCGCAGCTTCAGGCGCCCGCCGGTTGCGGTTCGCATCGAGTGGTGTTTGCACTATTCAGGCAGCGGCGCGCGCGTGTTCCTTTGCCACACCAAGGTGGCGGACGTAGAAGGCCTGCCACGAGGCGCCCTCGAAGTTCGGTATTTCCACATGCCCGCCGGGATTAATGTGCATCGTCTTTTCCTTCGAGGAAAAGGCATTGAACAAGGCGATTCCGCTTTCCCGCGGCGCCACGGCATCTTCCCATTGAAAGACGAACTCGACCGGAATCGTGATGGCGCTTGCCGCCTGTTCCAACGCAGTCGCGCCAGTCCGAAGACCGGCTAGACCGAATACGGCGCACTTGATGCGCGGTTCGCTCGCGACAAAGGGAACTCCGATGGCGGTACCCATCGATACGCCCCAGTAGCCGACGGGACCGGCGCTTCCGACGAAGTCGAGCGATTGCGCGGCATCGAGCGCGGCCTTCCACTCCGGAACGGCACGCTGCGTGCGTTCGGCCATCGTTTTCATCATCTCGGCAGAGGGACCGCCGGTGCCGCCAATTCCGCGAACGCGGTCGCCGACCTCCTTGGCGAGTTTCTCCGCCTGCTCGCGGCTGATTCGGTCGCCATGTCCGGGCGCGTCGATGGCCAGCGTCGCATAGCCAAGCCGCTGGGCATATTGACGTGCGCGCGCGGTGAGCGTGCCGATCTTCTTGTGCTGCGATCCACCATGACCCATGAGGACGAGAGGACGCGGACCCGTCGCGCCTTCAGGCGACCAGATCACAGCCGGGACTCGCTCGCCCGCGACGGTGACGTCAAAAAGCCGTTCCGTGACGCCTGCTTCGGATTTTTCACGTGTGACTGTGACCACGTCGTCGCTCCCGCTCTGCCTTTGGCGCCAGCGTGACGCAGCGAGCGCCGCAGTCAAGCCGGGCTCCAGGGGGTGCGACGAGCGAGGCGCTTGGAAATATCTAGCGGGCTGGATTGTGGGGGTTCGACTTTGGCCGTTGCGCCGATGCCAGCGCATCGCGAAAGCCGTCCTGCCAGCGCGCGCGCTCGGGATCGGAAGGGAACGGATTGAGTTCCGAAATTTGTTGGAGACCGGCGGCTTCGCGTTCGTCGGCCGTCAACTTATTCGCGGCGCTCCAGCCCGCTGCATAGACGCGGCTCAGCTGGAATGCCGTCGTGTCAGTCACGATGACGGCACGTCCTGTGTGAGCAGAATTTGAACGATCTCGCTTGGCCGGCACAATTTTGCGGCTCGCTGGGTCGTCACAATCGGGCGATTGATCAGCGAAGGATTTTCGACCATCGCGTCGAGAAGCTCGGCGTCACCGACATCGCCGTCGTCGAGGCCAAGCTCGCGAAAGAGATTTTCTTTCGAGCGCACGAGATCGCGAACCGTGATATTCATCCGTTCGATCAGCAATCTGAGTTCGTCGCGGGCGAATGGCGTCTTCAGATACTCGACCACGCGCGGTTCGTGACCGGCGGCGCGGATAGCGGCCAAGACGTTGCGTGAAGTGCCGCAGTTTGGATTGTGGTAGATCGTGATTTCCACTGTGTCTCCTGGCCAATCTAATCAATTCTAGCCTGCGTGCCGGAATCCATGGATACGCGGCGAACCGGCGCGAAAGCGGCGAAAGCGTGGTCGCGCGTCAGGATTTATCGATGGGACCGGGCCCGATCGCAACGTCTGGCGCTGCGCCTTCGTTCAGCGCTTTGCGCCGCGCGGTCTTTTCGGCCTGTTTCTGCGCTTTTTCATCGGCTTTGGCCCGCTGGGCGCGCTCGCGCTGACTGCGCTCATGGGAATAGTTCGGTGGGCGAGGTGCCATGGGGAATCCTATCGCTCTGGCGTGCCAGGCCAGGTTGGCTGTCATTGTGTCGGCTGAGTCTGACGTGACTTAGCACACCTTTCGCCGGGACGAGACTCCGTCAGCCTCAATAGGCCGAGCGGCTAGGTCCGAGAAATGTCGAGAACGTGCGACACCCGGGCAGACTTGGCATCGGCCGTGTTCGGCTCTGTGTGGACGACAATCAGGATAGAGTCCGGCGCGGAGGCATCCGCGCCCATCGGCGCATAAAATGTCTCGATATTCAGGTAGGTCTGGTCGCGAAATTCCATCCGGCCAAACGTGCGCGCCGGGCTTCGAGCCTGAAGCGATACGTTCAAGGTCGCGTCCCAACGCGTGCGGAATGGCTCGGGCAGACACTCATCCAGAAACTTTCCAGTCATGCCGCTGAAGTTGCGCTCAAGCGCGGTTCCCGTCACTCGAATGCGGAAACGCGTCCGCCCGTTCTCGCGCAACACGTCCATGATTGCGACTTTCGGCAGAAAGCTCTTCATCAACTTGGGCGTGAGGTCGGTTCGCAGCGGCAGTTCGCGTGTCCCGGCGAGCCTGCGCCAGAGCGCGAGTGCTGCGCGTAGGTCAGGGGATTCGAAGGCCAGCGAAGGATCAAGCCGATTGGGCCAGCCGGCGAGCTCTGCCAGCCGGTTATACTCCTCGAAAAACTTGTTGCGCTCGGGTGCCATCCTTTCAGGTTACGTGAACGTGTTTGACGGAGTATTAAGCAGTCATTCGGGCGGCCGATGCTGTAGAAGCGTGACTGCAGAAACCCGCCATTCCGGCGGATATTTGCGGCGATCGAGGCTTTCGGCTCCATGGCGATGAACAACTCCTACGAATCGCGCATTCGCCGGATCAAGCGCGCCTTAGCGCGCAACGGGCAGGGACTTCGCATGTCGCCGACCAAGAATCGGCGCGCGCCCGACTGGGGCAAGTTTCAGGTCATTGATCTGGAATCGAGTGAGGTGGTTCACGGCAAGGGATACGGGCTGACGATCGACGAAGCCGAGGCGTTTGCCATTTCCTGATCCGACCCGAGGCGTTCGTCACGCGAACGGCGTCCACCAGATTACTCAATTCAGGCAAGATTGCTCGAGTACAAGTCGAAACCGGAATAGCGCATCGAATTTCTGAGCGTTCCAGCGCCACCGCCAACCCGCGGCGACCGTTTTCTAACCCATGCAGCCGAGCCGAATTTTTTGTAGCAGAGAGCATAGCCCCGCGAAATTGGGCTCAAATGCAGTGAGCCCGACGGGTTGGGTTCCTGCCGGGCTCTGATTGCATCGCTATGCTTACAGGGAAGTCCAAGCTGCGAAATGCTTGGTCGATCCGAAGCGCCTGCAACGCCGCGTTTCGCTCAGGCACCCTACGTGAATGGTTGCACCCCTGCAATAACGGCCACAACAATTTGAGTCCTAATCTGTATAGATGCCGGCCGAGCCATCATGTGTTCGATGCGAACTGGCGCCAAGACTATCCGCGCCGGATATTGAACTTGAAGACAAGAAAGAGGAGTCATTTCGCACTTCATCGACACCAAGAAAGGATTCCGACTTTGATGTACTCAAATTGAGTATGCCGCAAATGTCATGTGCTGAATTGCGGATTTCGTGGCTCAGGAGTCATCTAAGTAGATCAGTCGACCTCGAATGCTTCGATCTGACAAAAAGTCAAAGACTTCGCCGCTTCCGCGGTGAGCTGTGCACGATAATGTCCTTGCGGGGCGGTCTAACTACATTTTATTCTGTAAATTCGAGGCGGTTAGCTCCGGGGCAATTCGAGAAGTGAGTGGGGCGCTTTCGTCAAGAGGTTTCGCATGCTGCGAGATCGCAACGGGGAGCTCAAACATGTCAGATTTGCGTTCAACCGCGGCCGCCCGGTCAGCAACATTCATCAGTGTACTGCTCATGTCGAGCGCGTTCACCGCGCCCGCGTTTGCGCAGATCGAAACCGTGGTTGTCACCGCGGAAAAGAAGGCGGAAGACATTCAGACAGTTCCTGTCGCGGTCACCGCGCTGTCTGGGGCCGACCTCAAGGCGAAGCAGATCACGACGTTCAAGGATCTTCAGTTCAATGTTCCGAACCTGACATTCAGAAAGGACTCGCTCGGTAGCGGGTCATTCACGATCCGAGGCATCGGTCCTGGCTTCTTCAGCCCAGGCGTTGCCGTTTATGGCGATGGCATATATTCGGAAAATACCGACACTGCGACGGGAACTTACTTTGACGTCCAGTCGCTCGAGGTAAACCGAGGCCCGCAGGGAACGTTGTACGGCCGCGGCTCGATAGGCGGCACCATCAGCGTGAACAGCAACAAGCCCGATCTCGACAATTTCGGAGCGAACGCTGAAGCAACCTATGGTGAATTCAATACCGTAAACAGCGACGGCATGGTCAATTACCCGGTGATCGACGGCAAGCTGGCGATCCGAGTCGCAGCGCAATTCTCAAGCCATGACGGCACGACGCAGAATATTGGTTCCGGCGGCGACTACAACTCGCTGAACGATTGGGGCGGGCGTGTTTCGGTGCGGTGGCAACCGACGGACTCCACGACGCTGGATGTGAATGCGTCTCTGTTCAATGAAGCCGATTCTCGCACACGTATCGACAACACGGAGTGCGAACGCGATCCGACGGGCGTATTGGGTTGTTTGCCGAACGCCCTGGCGCTTCAACCGGTCAATACCTATTCGAGGACCGACGCCCTGTTCGACAGCGTTCAGTTCTTCAATAGTATCGGCGTGCTTGCAGGATCCGGGATTGCGGCAAACGTCTACGGTTCGGGAACGGGCGCGTTCGTTGCGGGATCGCTTGGATCAGCAGGGTTTTTGTCGCCGGCGAATACTGCTCTTGCCCTGGGTTACAACGCCGCGCCGTCGCTCGCCAACGAGTTGGCCTACATAAAGCTCGTGAGCGGCGCTTACGGCACTCTCACCGGTCTTGCGGGCATTACAAACGTACTCATCCCGAACGGTCCGCAATCGGGCTTCAACACGGCTGCTGTGACTCCTCAGGATCTTCTGAAGATCAATTCGAGCGCAACGCCGCATACGCGGGCGGTCGGAGACGCCGTCAGCCTGCACTTGCATCAAAAGGTTTCAGAATGGCTTGATGCCGACGTCCTGCTCGGCCACGACGAAGGAAGAGAAAGTCAGTTCGGCAGCTATACAACTCAGCCGGACGAAAATGTGCAGCCCACTCTGAACGCAGCGACATCGAACCTCTTTAACATCGTGATGCCGTTCTACTTCGTGTCGGGCGCGCGTCAGGCTTCGTTGGCCAGTACGTTCTTCGGGCACAGCACCATAACGCCAACGGGTTTTCCGTTCCCCGGGCCCTATTGGAACGTCAGCAATGTGCAGATTCCGCTTTCGAATGGAATCCCCGGCGGCTCCATCAACGAGTTTACGGGCGTCAAGAATTACTCCAGCAACATTCAGGTCAATGACCTGACGCGAGGGCATTCGCACGAAAACAGTGTCGAATTCCGGCTGTCAACTAATCTGGATGGTCCGTTCAATCTGATTACCGGCCTCTATTATTGGCAAAAGGGAAGTCCCACTGCGGACTATCACGTCATGTTCAACGGCGGAGACTACGGCTCTGTGGTCCTTGGCCAGACACTAGGTTCGTTCATACCCAGCGCTGTAGCGTTGCAGGGACAAGACCCGTTGTATTTCCAACAGGCGCCGACACGCGACCATTCCATGGCCGCGTTCACGGACATGAGCTATGCCGTGATCCCAGATTTGCTGACGTTCAAGGCTGGTATCCGATGGTCCCAGGACGTTCATACCATCACCGACAACGTAGCCTCTTTCGTGTCTCTCAATCCGGGTTCGACGGGCACCTGCATCGCTTCTGCGTTCTGCTTCCTTCCGATCACGACTGATGCGGCTGGCGTAGCTTCGACAACGGCTGGCGCGCTCGCCAACTACGTCCACTCGAATCCGAAGTCCAAGGATACGTCACTTGTCGATTTCCGCGCCGTTGTCGAATACACGCCGAAGCTTAATTTCACGGACCAGACATTTATCTACGCCACAATCTCGCGAGGTTCCAAGCCTGGCAACTCCAACCTCGTGCCGGCGACGGCACCGCCGGGCGCAATTCCGGCCTTCTATCAGCCGGAAGAGCTTCTGGACTACTAGTTGGGCGCGAAGAACACGCTTTTGGACGGAACTCTCCAGGCCAATTTCACGGGCTGGTACTACGACTACAAGAATTTCCAGTACGCCTCGGTTGCCTACTCGACATCCTACACGCAGAACCTCAACGCCAAAATGTGGGGTGGAGAAGGCGAGTTTGTCTGGCAGCCGGACGAAGACTGGACCTTCAATTTGAACGTCACGGAGAGCGGTTCGGCTATTGGAAATTCTTATTCCGTTGACCAGCGCAATCCGATCTATGGTCAGGCGAACGGTACGTTCATCAAGGATACGATTCTGACATCAACGGGAGACGTGCCCGGCCAGACCTGCGCATTGTACAATACAAACCCGGGTGGTGGTTCGCCGGCTGACGATCCAGCGATTACGGCCGCGTACGGCGGCACCAATCCGTTCATAGCGCCTCCAGGCGGTTCTGCCCAACTCGCTGCGGCTGGTTTCGCCCATGTGAACTTCGGCGTTTGCGGTTCGACAAATGCCGCAATCCTGAATCTCTTGGGCTACTACTACTATGGCACCGGTCCGCAGACCGCTTCGCAGCCCGGTAGCAGCACGAGTGGCTTTGCGAGGCTTCTGAAGAACAATCCTGTTCCGAACCTACCGGACACTACGATCTCGCTTGGTGCGCAATACACCTTGCATGTCTTTGACGGCTACACGCTCGTGCCGCGCCTGGACTACTACTGGCAGGGTGGTTTCAATGCTCGCGTATTTGGCGATCCGGTGGATCAGATCAACGCCTGGGACCAGCTGAACCTGCAACTGCAGTTGAACGCGCCGGACTCGCAGTGGTTCGCCAGAGTGTTTGCAACCAACGTGATGGATAATCGCAACATCCAAGGTCAGGGTCTGCAATCCGATACGTCGGGTCTGTCGACCAACGTGTTCCTGGAGAATCCGCGCGTCATCGGCTTCACCGTGGGTGGCAGGTACTGAACAGGACTTGATGCAAGCAAAAGCGGGCGCCGGGAGACCGGCGCCCTTTTTTTCGGCCGACGAAAGACTTGTGCCTGTTAGACTGGGCGCGTATGCGACGTCCGAGAATGGTGCCGGCTACAGGACTCGAACCTGTGACCCCCTGATTACAAATCAGGTGCTCTACCAACTGAGCTAAGCCGGCGTCGGGCGTGAAATACGCTGCCGGGACCGCAGGCGCAACGGGTCAGCTTTTGCCGACCAGGGAAACGTGGTCGGGCGTCACGGCGCCGCCCGAAAGGATCATCGACATGGCCTGGTCCCCCTGAATGTCAGTCTGGATCAGTTTGGCGTAGGGGACGATCTGGAGGTAGCCGGACGTCGGATTCGGCGCCGTCGGGACATAGACCGCCGCAAGTTCCTCGCCCGTTCTGGCATCGGGAAAAGTGCGCATTACGAAGCCGACGGCCTTCAGTCCCTGGCTCGGAAAGTCGATCAGCACGACCCGCTGGTTGTTGGTGCCGGGCTTCTGGCGCAGCACGTCGACCAGCTTCTTGGCGGCGGAATAAACCATGTGCACGCCCGGCACGCGGGTGATGATGTTTTCGAGCACCAGTATCAATTGCTGGCCGACGACGCGGCTGCCCAGCGCACCGATTGTGTAAAGCGCAAGCAGAGCGACAACGACACCGATGGCGTAACGCACCGCGTCATTGTCCAGAAAGGGTCGAAGAACCGGGTAACGCGCATCGAGGAATATCGTCAGTTCCACGGCCAGCGGATGGCCCCAGTCCGACAAAGTCGTCAGGAAGAAGTCAAACACCAGCCAGACGACGATGAGCGGTGTGACGGTGAGCAGGCCAGCGATCAGGTTGGTCTGAAAATTGGCCTGAAAATGGCGGTGCGGAGCCGGCACGTCGGTCATCTGGGTCCTGTCTGGAGGGCGCTTTTGCAAAGCTGCCCTGAGGTGCGTAAGGGTGGACGGATTCGCAGGCGAAGTTAATCTCCACAACCCTTTAATGAGCAGCCTTGATCTTATGAAACGCGTTTTGATTACCAGTGCCATTCCGAGCGTCAACGGCGTCAAGCACCTGGGCAACCTTGTCGGCTCGATGCTTCCGGCGGATGTCTTTGCGCGTTTCTGCCGCGCCAGGGGTTACGAGACGCTGTCGATTTGTGCGACAGACGAGCATGGCGCGCCGATCGAACTCGCGGCGGCAGAAGACGGCATCGCCGTCAAAGACTATTGCGACAAGTGGCACGCGGTGCAGCGGGATCTCGGCGATCGCTTCGGTCTGTCGTGGGACCATTTCGGCCGTTCATCATCACCCCAAAATCATGAGCTGACGGATAACTTCGCACGCGCCTTGTGGAAGAACGGTCTGCTGGACATGCGCACCACCAAGCAGGCCTATTCCGCGACTGACGGCCGGTTCCTTCCCGACCGCTATGTCATCGGCACCTGTCCGCATTGCGGCTATGACCGCGCGCGCGGCGATCAGTGCGAGAATTGCACGCGCGTGCTTGATCCCGTCGATCTGCTCGATCCTCGCTCGGCAGTATCCGGCGCCAAAGACATCGAGATCCGCGACAGCCAGCATCTGTTCCTCAAGCAATCCAAATTCGTGGACGAGCTTCGCGCCTGGATCGCAACTCACAAGAACGATTGGCCGGTGCTCGTCACTTCGATCGCCAACAAGTGGCTAGACGAGGGGCTGCAGGACCGCGGTATCACGCGCGACCTGGAATGGGGATTTGCGGTTCCCGATGACATCGCGGACGGCAAGCTGAAGGGCAAGGTCTTCTATGTCTGGTTCGACGCGCCCATCGCCTATATCGGCGCAACCAAGGAGTGGGCCGACAAGAACAAGCTTGGCGACGCAGCGTGGCGAGACTGGTGGTACGGCGACAATGCCAAGGACGTCACCTATTTCGAATTCATGGGCAAAGACAATGTGCCATTCCATACGATCATCTTCCCGGCGATGATCATGGGAACCGGTGAGCCGTGGAAACTGGTCGACCGGCTCAAGGGCTTCAACTACCTTCAATATAGGGATGAAAAGATCTCGACATCCGCGAAACGCGGTATCTTCATGGATTCAGCGTTGGAAATCCTGCCGGCCGATTATTGGCGCTACTACTTGATGGCGAATTCGCCCGAGAGCTCGGACAGCAACTTCACCTGGGAACATTTCGCGGGCGTCGTCAACAAGGATCTGGCCGACGTTCTGGGGAACTTCGTCAACCGCGTGACGAAGTTCTGCGTCGCCCGTTTCGATGGAAAGGTGCCGTCGGAAGGCGCGTACGGCGAGGATGAAAAGGCTCTCTGCGCCGAGCTCGACGCGCGCGTTACGCAGTATACGGAATATCTGGACGCCGTGGAGTTTCGCAAGGCGCTGGGCGAATTGCGAGCCATCTGGGTCGCCGCGAACGAATACATCACGCGCGCCGCCCCCTGGACGCATTTCAAGACGGATCGCGCCAAGGCGGCCGTCGGCATCCGCATGGGTCTGAACCTCGTCCATCTGTTCGGTCACCTCTCATGGCCCGTGATGCCGACTGCGGCGCGAGCGATCCATCACGCGATTCAGAACGCTCCGGACGTCATTCCCTGGCCGAGCGAACCCATGTCGGCTTTCCTGGACCAGCTTGAACCAGGTCAATCGATCAATCCTCCGGACGTGCTTTTCGCCAAGATCACCGAAGAACAGATCGCCGAGTGGCAGGTGCGGTTCGGCGGCACGGGAACGCCGTGAGCGTAATGCGTCTGACGGCGGACGATGCCGGCGCGCTTCAGGCGCTGCGGCGCGAGGCGTTACTGCTGCATCCGACTGCGTTTTCGGCCGACCCGGATATCGAAGCCCAGTTCACACTTGATCAATGGCGTGAGAGATTGCGCACGCGCGTCTGGTTCGGCGGAAAGCTGGACGGTGTTCTGTGCGGCATGGCCGCGTTTTCCACAGAGCCGTCGAGAAAGACTCGTCATACCGGACATCTCGGCTCGATGTATGTGCGCAAGGAGGCACGCGGCGCGGGAATGGCGGATCAGCTGATCCAGGCCTTTATCGATCATGCGACGAAGCATGTCGAACAGGTGGCGCTGACGGTCGAAGCCGGAAATGCACGCGCCATCAGGCTCTACGAGCGGCACGGGTTTCGCACGGTCGGCAAAATGCCGAGGTCGATACTCGTGGACGGCATTTACTATGACGAGCTGCAGATGTTTCGCGCCGTGTCCGCCAGCGACTAGATTCGTTGCCAGCCGTCGCGGCCAAGCGCTTCCATCGGCTTGAAGCGGGTCTTGTAGGACATCTTCTCGCTGCCTTCGACCCAATAGCCGAGATAGACGTGCGGCAGCTCCCGGCCACGCGCTTCGCGGATGTGATCAAGGATCATGTAGGTGCCAAGACTGCGTTCGTCTTCGCCGGGATGGAAGAAGCTGTAAACCATCGACAGGCCATCGCGCAGCACATCGGTGAGCGCGCACGCGATCAGGGGACCCGGTTTTCCTCCGACGCCGTGACGGCGGTACTCGATGATCTGGGTGTCGACCGGTGTCTCTTCCACCATCGCGACATAGTCAAAGAGCCCCATGTCCGACATGCCGCCGCCGGCGTGGCGCGAGTCGAGATAGGTGCGGAGCAGGGAAAATTGCTCCCGCGTCGCTTCGGCGACGACCTCCGTCCGCACCAGGTCGTCATTGCGCCGCATGAGCCGTTTCTGGTTGCGCGACTGCTCGAATTCTGCGGTCAGGATGCGGACCGAAACGCAGGCCGAACAGCCCTCGCAGGCGGGCCGATAGGCGATCGACTGGCTGCGGCGGAAGCCGGAGTGGGTGAGCGCCTCGCTGAGGGGCTGTGCATAACTGCCGGTGAGGCGGGCGAAAACCTTCCGCTCGGTCTTGCCCGGCAAATACGGGCAGGGCCCGCCCGGCGTCAGAAAAAACTGCGGAATCCGTGTGTTATTCTGGTCTGTCACAGTCTAATCCGAAGGCCCCACGGTCCGAATTATGTCAAAGGAAGGGCCGTCAACGCCAGCCCGAAGACGGAAAATCGCGGATTAGAGTTGATGACCTGGCGGGACAGGCGGGGCTTCGCGCAAGAGCACGATGCTGAGTCGGCGATTTGCCGACGCATTCGGGTCCTCGGGCAGCAACGGCTCGGAACCGGCTTTTCCGGCCACCTCATAAATACGGTCCTGCGAAAGACCTCCGGCCGTCAGCAGCGCCCGGGCCGCATTCGCCCTTGCGGACGACAGTTCCCAATTGGTGACGCCGTTCGGACCTTCAAAAGGTGTAGCCTCGGTATGCCCGCTAATTGAGACGCGGTTGGGCAGGCGGTCTACGATTCGCCCGATCTCGGCGAGCAGACGCTTTGTATAGGGCATCGGTTCGGAGGTGCCCTGCTGGAACATCGGGCGCCCGTCCTGGTCGACAAGTTGGATACGCAGTCCTTCGGGCGTGTTGTCGATCATCACCTGGCGCGACATTGCCGCGATATCCGGATTGTCTTCGATGGCCTGGTGGATTGCCTCAGCGGCCTTTGAGAAGTCGCCGTCCTGTGACGACGCGTTGGCATGACCGTCCGACGCCCCATCTGCGCCCTGGCCGGCGGCGCTGGCGGAGCCGCCATGGGTGGTGCCGTTTTGGTTAGAGCGCGAGGGGTTGGAGGGCGAGGAGGGGCTGTTCTTCTGGAACACCGACGCCGCGCCGCCTGCGCGCGAGCTGTCCTCGCCCATCACCTTTCCGCCCATGACGCCGCCGGCGCCGCTGACAGTCTCCGCGATGCTCTGCGGCGCGAAATAGTCGGCGATGCCGCGCTTCTGTTCCGGAGTCGTGGTGTTGATCAGCCACATGAGCAGGAAGAACGCCATCATGGCCGTCACGAAGTCGGCATAGGCGACTTTCCACGCGCCGCCATGGTGGCCGCCGTGTCCGCCCTTCTTGATGCGTTTGATTACGACCGCGCCGTCGCTGGCCATGGCCCTCGAATCCCACTCAAATTACCCTCGAAAGGCGGCCTGCTTGGTCTTTTCGCCGTGCTAAGGCTCGCCTAACGTGGCGTGCAGAATGCACCGCGCCCTATTAACCGAGTGTGAAATGACATGACTTTGGACCTTCGCGCCTACCGGACTGCGCTTGGCTCGTTTCCGACCGGCGTCGCTGTCATCACGACGTCTGCCAGTGCAGAACACCATATGGGCATTACGGTAAACTCATTCACCTCGGTCTCTCTGGATCCTCCGCTTGTCCTCTGGTGCCTCGACAAGAAGTCGGATCGTTACCATGCGTTTACCAAGGCGCGCAGTTACACGGTCAGCATTCTTGGTACGGAGCATCAGGATGTCTCGTCGCGGCTGGCCAAGCAGGGCAGTCACAGCCTCGATGGAATCGCGCTCAACACAACAGTGCTCGGACCGCCCGCACTGGCCGACGCATTGTCTGTTTTCGAGTGTGAAGCCGAGGCGGTGCACGATGCGGGCGACCACGCGATTCTGATCGGCCGGGTCGTCCGGTTTTCCCGACCTGGCGACGGGGAACCGCTCGTATTCTTCAGAGGAAAATACGGCTCTCTCGCGCAAGCATCTTGAATGTGCATAAGAAATACGCTGTCACATTAGCTTCATCTAACTGTCACGTCTCTGTCTCCTTGCGCTGCGAACGATGGCCGCGGCAGTGGGGCGTGGCAGGTGCGGCGCCCCCTCGCCATGAACATTTCATAGAGGGGTTCCATGCAGGGGAAATCGTACTTGATGGCCGGTGTCGCGGTCGTCGCCTTGGTCGCATCTAGCGATGCCGGCCTTGCCAAGACAAAGCATCACGCTGCCGCGCCCGCGCCGGCCGCCACAAGCGATGCCACGCCGGCGCCAGCCGCATCGAACGGACCGACAAATGCCGAACTCGCCGACCGACTTTCGGCGCTCGAAGCAGAACTCGCGGCCGATCACGAAAAGCGCGATTCCGATCATAATCGTTTGTCAGCGCTGGAGCAGAACTTCAACGACACGAGTTGGACATTCGACAACGCGCGTCCGACTGTGAAGAGCGGCGACGGTCGCTTTACGATGGCGATACGCGTGCGCTTTCAAGCCGACTTTGCCGGTTTCATGCAGGACTCGCCGGCTGCGCTCGCGCTTACCGCGCCTAAGGCCACGGCCGATCTATCGTCGGGCGCTGTCGTCCGTCGCGGCTTCTTTGGCATTGAAGGCAAGGTCTTCAATGACTTCGTCTACGAATTTCGTCTGAACGCAGGCGGCTCGAACGGAAGTGCCGGCAGCGGCGTAACGGGCAGCGAAGGCGACCCGCTTATGAACTTGGCACGCGTCGCCTATGTCGGGATCGACCACTTCGAACTCAACATGGGTGTCATCGAGCCCGCCTTCATGTTCGAAGGCACGACCTCATCCGCTCAGCTCATGTTCCTGGAGCGACCGGAAATCGATAATATCGCTGCAGACACGTTCGGTGCTGCCGACTCGCGGCGTGGCATCGAAGTGCGCTTCCAAAAAGACAGCGCCCTCATGCCGGGCGACAATCTTGTCCTGAATGCAGCCTTTACCGGCAACAAGACGGGATCAAGCAGCGGCCATGGTCCGGGTGGCGACGAACAGGCTCAGATTTTGGGGCGCGCTTCGTATCGCTT
>Ga0265325_10001598_pt1 | contig 15811 bp, 13 predicted proteins | sample 41420metaG_FD_202090 | JGI IMG/M metagenome (GOLD analysis project Ga0265325, IMG submission 202090) | Rhizosphere microbial communities from Carex aquatilis grown in University of Washington, Seatle, WA, United States - 4-14-20 metaG | ecosystem: Host-associated > Plants > Roots > Rhizosphere...
TCCGTGCCCTCAATGACGCCGAGACGCTGACCTATCTACATCGCACCGTCTCGACCAAGCGCCATGATGTGTGCGTTCCGCAGACGCCCCTCTACCTCGACGCCATCTTGGCCGACGAAAGTCTGAGCGGGGGTCTGGATCCCATGCTCGGCGACACGCATCTGCGTACCCTAACAATCCTTGGCTTTCCCAACGCGACACGGCCTGGGATTCTCGATGCGCTCAACCATCTTGATTTTCCGTATCGCTGGGTCACGCGCTTCATCACCCTCGACAAGACCGAAGCGACCAAGACGCTCACCAAGTTGCGCCGCCAATGGTTCTCCAAGCGCAAATCGGTCACGCAGATATTGCGTGAGGTGATGTACAACGAGCCGGTTCAGCTCTTGGATTCCGACGCCGACAACAAGGTGGTCGATGCCGACCTGGCCCTCCAAGCTTTGGGCGCGGATCATGTTTCCTTCGGGTACCTTACGGCCACCGTGACGGTGTTCGACAAGAACAAGACCAGCGTGGAAGAAAAGGTTCGCGCCGTCGAACGCGTCATTAACGGCCTCGGCTTTACGACCATCCGAGAAAGCCTGAATGCTGTGGAGGCATGGCTGGGCAGTCTGCCCGGCCATCTCTACGCCAATGTGCGCCAGCCCCTGGTGCATACGCTCAATCTCGCACATCTCATGCCGCTCTCGTCGGTTTGGGCGGGGCCGATCCGCAATGACCATCTGAATGGTGCGCCACTTCTCTATGCCGAGACCTCCGGTTCGACGCCGTTCCGGCTTTCCACCCATGTCGGCGATGTCGGGCACATGCTGATCGTCGGGCCAACGGGCGCCGGCAAGTCGGTCCTGCTCGCGCTCATGGCGCTGCAGTTTCGCCGCTACCCAGAGTCCCAGGTCTACATGTTCGACAAGGGCAATTCCGCGCGGGCGGCGATCCTGGCCATGGACGGCGCCCATCACGAGCTGGGTTCGAGCGGAACGCTGGCATTCCAACCTTTGCGCGGTATCGACGATGCGGGCGAACGCAGCTGGGCGGCAGAGTGGATCGCCACGCTGCTCGATCATGAGAAGGTAACCGTTACGCCAGAGGTCAAAGAGACCCTTTGGCTGGCGCTGACAAGCTTGGCGACGGCGCCGCCGTGCGAACGCACGTTGACGGGATTGTCGGTGCTGCTCCAATCCAATGCGCTCAAATCGGCGCTTCTGTCCTACACACTGGAAGGCCCATTCGGACAATTGCTGGACGCGGCCGAAGATAAACTCGCTTTAGCCGACGTGCAGTGCTTCGAAACCGAAGGCTTGATGCACGAGACAAGTGTCGTTCTGCCGGTGCTCACCTATCTCTTTCATCGACTTGAGGCGCGGTTCACCGGACGGCCAACGCTCCTCATTCTGGATGAAGCCTGGGTCTATCTGGACAACCCGCTCTTTGCCGCGCGCATCCGCGAATGGCTAAAGGTACTGCGCAAGAAAAACGTCTCCGTCGTCTTCGCCACACAATCGCTCGCGGACATCTCCAATTCCTCGATTGCGCCGGCCATCATAGAGAGCTGTCCACAGCGTATCTTCCTGCCCAACGACCGCGCGATCGAGCCGCAGGGCCGCGAGGCCTATGAGCAGTTCGGCCTGAACGACAGGCAAATCGAGCTGATATCCCGCGCCGTTCCCAAGCGGCAATATTATCTCCAATCGCGCCGCGGTAACCGGTTGTTCGAACTCGCTCTTGGACCGATCGCGCTTGCTTTCTGCGGCGCGTCATCGCCTGCCGACCAGAATCTCATCGATCTCGCTTTGGCAGGGGAGGGTGGCGACAGCTTCGCCGCCAAGTTCCTGAGCGCCCGCGACCTCGACTGGGGCGCGGCCCTTCTCGATCAATTCCACGACAAACAGCTGGAGGCTGCCGAATGACCCGCAAGAAACTCGCAACATTGTTGCTCGCAACTACACTCGCATTGAGTGGTATGGCCGCGCCGGCATCGGCTCAATGGGCCGTGTTCGACGGGGCGAACTACGCCCAGAACGTGCTCGAAGCAGCACGGGCGCTGCAGCAGATCAACAATCAGATTCAGTCGCTGCAGAACGAAGCCAACATGCTCATGAACATGGGCAAGAACCTGCAAACGCTGAATGTCTCCTCGCTCGGTTCCATCGTTTCGGACCTGACGCAAATCAGCACCTTGATGAATCAGGCCCAAGGCATCTCCTTCAACGTCAACGCCTCGCAGACGGCCTTCGCCCAGACCTATCCTCAAAACTACGCCGCATCGACGACGAGCGGCACACTTGCCGCCGATGCGCTCAAGCGTTGGCAGGACGCGATGGCGGCGTTTCGCCAGACGCTGACCGTTCAGTCTCAAGTCGCGCAGAACGTTCAGTCCGATACCGCGACGCTCACCCAGCTCGTGACGGCAAGCCAGGGCGCCGTCGGTAGCCTGCAAGTCAGCCAAGCGACGAACCAGCTTCTGGCGCTTTCCATCAAACAACAGCTTCAGATCCAAAGCCTGATGGCGGCGCAGTACCGCGCCAGCTCGCTGGAGCAGGGACGCAGCGCTGAATCCGAGACACAAAGCCAGGCGGCGTTCTCGAACTTCATCGGTTCGGGACAGGCATACACACCGAAATAGGAACGTTTGGACCGCACGATGGACAATCTCAACGTCATCGACAATTTCATGCAGGTCTTCATCCGCTATATCGACAGCGGATTCGGATTGTTGTCGGGCGACGTTGGCGCGCTGACCACCATCCTCGTCAGCATAGACATCACGCTGGCGGGCCTTTTCTGGGCGATGGAAGGCGACGGCAACGTGCTCGCCCGCCTCATCAAGAAAGTCCTCTATGTCGGCACTTTCGCGCTGATCCTGAACAATTTCTCGACGCTCTCGATGGTGGTGTTCAATTCCTTCTCGACCCTTGGCCTGCATGCAACACAGAACAGCCTGACCGCCGCCGACTTGCTCAGACCCGGCAAGCTCGCATCCACCGGTTATCAGGCTGCCTATCCGTTGTTGCAGCAGGCCGGCAAATTGATCGGCTTCACCACATTCTTCAACAATGTCGTGACCATCCTGGTGCTGGTCTTCGCTTGGATTGTGGTGATCCTATCCTTCTTCGTGATGGCGGTTCAGCTCTTCATCACGATCATCGAGTTCAAGCTGACAACGCTGGCCGGGTTCGTGCTGGTCCCGTTCGCGCTCTGGGGCAAGACCGCGTTCTTGGCCGAACGTGTGCTCGGCAACGTGATCGCATCGGGCATCAAGGTGATGGTGCTCGCCGTCATCGTCGGGATCGGCACGACATTCTTCAGCGTCTTCACCTCGGCGCTGCAAGGCCATGACCCGAGCCTCGCAGATGCCATGTCGCTGGTTCTGGCGTCCCTTACGCTGTTCGGCCTCGCCATTTTTGGACCCGGAATCGCCACCGGTCTTGTCTCCGGTGCGCCGCAATTGGGCGCGGGCGCAGCTTTAGGCACCGCTGGCGCGCTGGTTGGCGCAGGCGCCCTTGCCGCAGGCGGTGCAGTAGGCGCCGCGCGCCTGGCCGGCGGAGCCGGACTTGGCGCGATGCGCGCCGGGACCGCCTTGGGCGCAGGCGCAGCCACGGCCTATCGAATGGGCCAAGCAACATCCGGCGCGACTGGCGCGGCAGGTGTCGGTGCAGGACTTGCGGGCGTGGCGCGCGCGGGAGCCGGCGCCGCCGGCAATGCGGCGCGCAGCGCAGCGGGAAGAATGACAGCGGGATTGCGCCAGAGCGCGCAAGCAGGCCGCGAGGGTGCGTTCCGCGCCACGGGGGGCAAAACCACGGCCGGGCCCGCCGCGTCCAAGAGCGCGGCGGCGTCAACATCGGCTGACGGAGTTCCGGCCTGGGCAAGAAAGTTGCGCAGCGAGCAACGCATGCGCGCCCATGCCCACGCGACATCGCAGGCCATCAAGGAAGGCGACCGGCCCGGCGCCTCCGCCAACCCAGACCTCGACCAGCAGGAGCGATAGATGCCGTTCAAACGAACGCAGCAACGTTATGGAGAGACGCCCGAACCGGCCACGCCCTACCAGCGTGCCGGACAGCTCTGGGACGAGCGTATCGGCTCGGCGCGCGTGCAGGCAAAGAACTGGCGCCTTATGTCGTTCGGTTCTCTGGGCCTGTCCATAGCGCTGGCGGGCGGGCTCATCTGGCAGTCGATGCAAAGCCGCGTCACGCCTTATGTCGTCCAAGTCGACAAGCTCGGCGAGGTGCAGGCCGTCGGACCCGCCAATCAATCCTATAAGCCGACCGACGCCGTGTTCGCCTGGTATCTCGCCCGTTTCATCACCGACGTGCGCGCGCTGTCCAGCGATCCCATTGTCGTCCGCAAGAACTGGCTAGAGGCATACGACTACGCCACCGACCACGGCGCCGTCTTCCTCAACCAGTTCGCGCAGGCCAATGACCCCTTCAAGGCAGTGGGCGAACGCACGGTTTCGGTGCAGGTCACGAGCGTCGTGCGCGCTTCCGACGCATCGTTTCAGGTCAAATGGGTCGAGCAAATCTATGAACACGACGCGCTCGCCAAGACCGAGCGCTGGACCGCAATCGTCTCGGTCATAACCCAGCAACCGACGACGGCCGAGGTGCTGCGGAAGAATCCGCTGGGACTTTACGTCAACGGACTCAACTGGTCGCGTGAACTGGATACGCCATGAAGGAGACCCTTATGAACCGTCTTACCCGTCTTGCCGTTGTCGTGCCCATCTGTTCGCTCGCGCTCTCGGGTTGCGCCGGCACGAGCTTGCTTCCCTCCTTCATGCGCCCGGCACCGGCCGAGACCCATGCGCTGGCGGTGCCGGCGCCGGCGCAACTGATACAGGCCGCACAAACCGTCCAACCTGTGCCGTTGTCCCCCGGACAGTTGCAGCCACCGCCTAAGCCCATCCGCCACACCAAATTGCACCCGCGCACGCGGGTGGATTCGGCGAACCGCGCCGCGCTACAGGAGCCGACATCCGACGGCTACATCAATGCCATCCAGGTTTATCCGTATTCGGACGGCGTGCTCTATCGGCTCTACGCGGCGCCGCAGGAAGTCAGCGATATCGCACTTCAACCGGGCGAGAACCTGACTGCGATTTCCGCGGGCGACACCACACGCTGGATCGTCGGCGATACGACCAGCGGATCGGGATCGGGTAAACAGGTCCATATCCTCGTCAAACCATTTGCCCCGGACCTTCGCACCAATCTCGTCATCACGACGGATCGGCGCAGCTATCATCTCCAGCTCGAAAGCACGGACCGCACCTATATGGCGGCAGTGTCCTGGACCTATCCGCAGGACGGTTTGGTGTCGCTCAGGGCCGATGGCGGTTCCCAGGCGCAAGCCGCGTCGGTCCAATCGGGACTTTCGCCCGACGATCTGCATTTCCGCTATGCGATCAGCGGTGACAGTCCGCCTTGGAAGCCCCTTCGCGCCTTCGACGACGGCACACATGTCTATATCGAATTCCCGGCGGCCATTGCTCAGGGTGAAGCCCCTCCCTTGTTCGTCAAGGGCGCCGATGGCGCCAGCAATCTCGTCAATTACCGCGTCCGCGCAAACTACTACATCGTCGATCAGCTGTTCGACACCGCGGAACTTCGTCTCGGCCAGGATCATCAGCAGGTGGTTCGGATCAAACGCACACTAGAGACCCGGACAGCAGAAGCATCCACCCACTTCTTGGGAATTTGGTGAGGGACCGCCATGAGCGACGCTGTAATGCGAACAGACCAGCCTAAAGTCGATCCCGAGAGTTTGGTGTTGCGGGCAAAGCCGCGCGGCGTCACGCGGTTCAAGCGGCACGTCGTTATCGGCATCGCGGCGATTATTTCGGTCGCGGTGTCCGTGGCGGCCTGGCTGGCCTTGAGCGCGCCTGCGCTGCACGTCACGACCAACGGAGCGGAACTCTACAATGTCGATCGCAAGCCGGCCGCCGACGGCCTCGCGGCGCTTCCCGCGACCTACGACAAAGTGAAGCCGCCTGCACTTGGTCCGCCCTTGCCGGGCGATCTCGGCCCTCCGATCTTGCGCGCACAGCGTGGCCTCGGCGCATCGCCCACCGATGGCGCGAACCCCGAGGAAGCAGCGCGCGCCGATCAAATGCATGTGGCACAGCTCACCAAGCAAGCACAGGAAGGCGGCGTGTTCTTCCAGGTTGCCAGCAACGATCATGGGGTTGCCGGCGCGCTCGCGAGCCTGGGCGGTCCGCAAGCTGGAAATGGAGACGGGGCGGGGGCTGCGCCCGATCGATTGACGCTCGATCCCGCCCGCGACCAGAACGCCCAAGGACGCAAGCTCGATTTCGTCAATCAGCAAGACAGTCGAGCCATCTACAACCCGCACGCCATCCAAGATCCCGTTTCGCCCTTCGAAGTGATGGCTGGAACGTTGATCTCGGCAAGCTTGATCACGGGTCTTCAGTCAGATCTGCCGGGGTTGGTCGTCGCTCAGGTGACGCAGAACGTCTACGACACCGTGACGGGCCGCATGCTGCTCATTCCGCAAGGCTCAAAGCTCATCGGTACCTATGACAGCGTCATAGCCTTCGGTCAGAGCAGGGCACTGGTCGTCTGGCAACGCATCATCATGCCGGACGGTTCGTCCATGCAGATCGACAATCTGCCGGCAACAGACCCGCAAGGCTATTCGGGCCTCGCAGACGATGTCGATTATCACACCTGGGCGCTGCTCAAGGGCGTGGCGATCTCGACGCTCCTGGGCATTGGCACTCAGTTATCGCTCGGCGGCACACAGCAAAGCGATCTCGTCACGGCCATTCGTCAGTCGACGCAAGACAGCATCAATCAGGCCGGGCAGCAGATCACGCAGAAGAACCTCAACATTCAGCCGACCATCAAAGTACGGCCCGGTTGGCCGCTGCGCGTCATTGTTCACAAGGACTTGGTGCTGCGGCCGTACCGCGGCTAATGGAGAAAATTCATGCCTGAATTGAAACTCGGCAAATTGCCGGATCGCAAGCCTGTCAAGATCACCATCATGGCCAGCGCCACGTTGGACAAGAAGCTCCATTCCTACGCCGAGGCGTACCGCGCCGCCTATGGCGAGGACGAAAAGGTCGGCGATCTGATCCCGTTCATGCTTGAACAGTTCCTCGATGGCGATCGCGGCTTTGCGAAAGCGCGACGGGAAAAGGAACCGGCGAGCGAAGAACGGACGGGCGGTGCCGCGTCACGAACCCGATCCAAGCGTCGGGACACTCAACCATCAACCGTGAGCTAAGGAAAACAGCATGTCTGTAATCGGAACATTCACGCCAGCCAAAGACGGCGGGTGGGACGGTAGCGTCCAAACCCTAACCATCAACACCAAGGTACGCCTTGTGCCAAACGACAACCGCGAGAACGAGAATGCGCCAGCGTTCCGCGTCTTCGCCGGCCGCTCCGAACTCGGCGCCGCTTGGAAGCAGAGATCAGGCGGCGAAAACCCTCGCGACTATCTCAGCGTCAAGCTTGACGATCCGAGCTTGCCAGAAGCGATTTCGGCAGCGCTGTTCGAGGCAGCAGACGGCAAGGAAGCGCAACTGGTTTGGAACAGACGAGCGTAGCGTCAACTCCGTGCAATTGGACGACCCCGCCTTCGCCCGACCAATAGCAGCAGCGCTTTTTTATACGGCTGAAAATCCCGCCGCTAACTTGGTATGGCGCCGCGACGACGGCCGAACACAGGGGTAGCATGACAACCACAGAGCGACCGACGCCATCCGAGACTGATTATCAGGGCCTGCAAGATCGCAGGCTTATCTCTGGCTCGAAAGTTTATGGCAAAACCGGATGTACGTCTCTCTCGCGCACGAGCATATGGCGCGGGGTTCGCGAGGGCTGGTTTCCAAGCCCAGTCAGCGTCTCGCCAGGCCGCATTGCTTGGTTTGAGGAGGAAGTAACGTCTTGGCTGACGAGCCGCCCTAGGCTGCGAGCTGACCACGCCGCCGCGACGCAGCGCGACCGCCTCTTGCCGGCAGCGCCGCGACATTAGAGCCGGCGCCACTTGGCGACGTGCCCACGATTCGGAATAGCAAGCCCTGCCATTTTGTGAGTGCGATCCGTTTGTCAGCGACGTACTCATTGGCATCGTAATGCTTCATGCTGACCGCTGATCCACCGCCGGCATCGGTGGTGTGGCCAAGGACTTTGGATCGAATAAACGGCAGGACCCCGATCCGCTCAGAGGTCAGTGCGGTTGAGCCTGTCCGGCGGAGATCATGTGGAGTTGCGTGTTTCATTTCCTTGGCGCCGATTATGTCCACCATCGCATGATAGATGCTGCTGGGCAGTACCCCCTTATTTTCAATGCGCCACCGCGGCGACGGAAAGACGTAATCCAGCTTATCGCTGGGACGAACCGCGATAGCTTCTTCAATTAGGTCTACGGCTACGTCCGTCAAAGGCACCAAGTGTGGAATACCAGCCTTCATGCGGTCGCCAGAAATCAACCAGGTCTTGGTATCGAAATTCAGTTCATCAAGTCGCATCCCGGCAACTTCGTTCTCCCGCACCAGAAGAAGAGTGCAAAGCTGGAGAGCAATTCCCATCGATCGGCTGAGGTAGAGCGGGAGAACCTTACCCTTCTTGTTCGGTGCCAAGAACTTAGGCGGGTTCAGAACCGCGTGCCAGAAATCACGAATCTCACTGTCAGTTAGCGTGCGCGTACGAGGCTTCGTGGTGCCAATTACACCAAAGCCAGTTGCCGGGTTCATAGGGATGAGATCGTCATATTCGGCGATTCCGAAGGCGAAGGTTTGCCGAATGACGGCTTGCACCTGGATGGTTTGAGCTTTGATCCCTTTGTCCATCAGGTCGCGCAAAATCTTTTTGACGGTGGACCTCTGAATATCCTCGATGAATGTCGTGCCAAGCTTCGCTTTGATGTAGCGCCTGTAAACCCCCTCTTCATCGCAGATGGTCCTCTCGCGCTTCTGCTTTTTGCGCGGCTTCCAATGTCCTTTTCTACTAGCGTCGATATAGGTGGTAAAAAGTTCCCCGAAAGTCCGCACGGGGGCTGTTTTGACAGCCTGACGGGTGCGGCGCCGCTCTGAAGCGGGGTCGTCGCCAGTCTTTGTTTGGGCGAGCAACCTGAGCGCTTCGTCCCGGGCGTCAGCGAGTTTAAGTGCTGGATAGGTCCCGATCGTAAAGCGGGGCTGTCGCCCGTTGTCGGTCCGGTAGCGCAGGACCCAGGTCTTGCGACCCTGGCCGGACACCCGCAGGACGAGCCCACTAATCTTCTGGTCAAAAATCTCGACCCGCTTGCCAGCGGGGGCCGTAAGCGCCTTGATGAAGTTGTCGGTCAGAGAGGGATTCGCCACAGGTTTCAGGCCTCCTTAGAACGTCACCGTCGGTCGGATCGATAATCCTGGCGGGCACGTTTGGGGCACACATGGGGCACAAAAAAACGAAACTGCCCGGATGCGTGTGAAACGACCTGTAACCCGATTTCCAAGGTCCTCTAAGGGACGCCGATCAGGTGAAACAGCGGTGAACAGGCTGAAACACCTGTTTTTATTATTAGGAAACCGCCGCTCTATCCTGCTGAGCTACGGGGTCGCACAGGCCGGAACCTGCCTCTAAGATTGGCGGTTGGCAAGAGTCGTCACCGCGGCTTGTCGATCCACAGCCAGCGCGTGCGGTTGACGTCGCGCGGGTTTGGAAGCCAGCCTTTGACAGCTGGCTGCACCAGATCGCGTGTGACCATGAAATAGGCCGGCACCCAGGCGTAATCGGACAGCGCAAGGGCTTCGGCCTCCTGCAACTTCACACCGCGCGCCATGGGATCGGCGGTAGCCTCAGCTGCATCGAGCAACGCGTCGTATCGCGGATTGCTGTAGCCGCCGTAATTTTCGCCGCTTCCGGAGCGCAATAGGTCGAGGAAATTGCTCGCGTCGTTGAAATCGGCGATCCAGGTCGGGGAAGCGATGTCGAAAGCCCGCCTTTGCACCATCTGTTGGAACACTTGGCCTTCCATCGTGACGATCTCGATGTCGATATTCGCCTTTGCCATCATCGCCTGGAACGCCGCCGCATTGTGCACACTGTCGGGATTGACGGTTGTCAAATAGCTGAGGCGGAGCCGCCGGCTGGGCCCGTATCCCATCGACCGCATCAGCTCCCGTGCCTTGGCGAGGCGTTGGTCACTGGGCTGGTCCTTGAACCACAACGCGGCGGTACCCGGATAGTTCGCCACACCCGGCGGCACGATGCGGTAGGCCGGCGTCTCGCCGATACGGTGAATGCGGCCGGTGACGATTTCGCGGTTGTAGGCGAGGTTGATAGCTTCGCGCAGACGGCCGTCGGTAAGAGGCGGTCGCAACTGGTTCATCGCGAAATAGGCCACTCCAAGATAGGGCGCCACCCGTAGGGACTGCGGGATATGCGCGCGCATCCAATCGATTTGTGTGTTGGGGAAGGGATCGAGCGTATCCAACTCGCCCGCGCGCAACTGGCGAAGCCCCGATTCCGAATTGCCCGTCTGATAATAGTTGACGGTCCCGATGCGCACATGCGCCGCATCGTAGAACAGCGGATTTTTTACCAGCGTGATGTGATCGCCCGGAATCCACGTCTTCACGATGTATGGGCCGTTGCCGACATAGTTTCGCGGCTTTGTCCAGGCGTCGCCGTATTTCAGATAAGCGTGGCGCGGAATGGGCCACGCCACCTGGTGATCCATTAGTTCGGGAAGATAGGCGGCGGGGTGTTCCAGCTCTATCTGGAGTGTCTTATCATCCTGTGCGTGAATGCCCAGCGCCGACGGCGGAAGCAGTCCTGCGCTGATGGCATGGGCGTTCTTCACAATCCACAGATTGTAGGCGTAAGGCGCAGCCGTCTTGGGGTCGATCACCCTGCGCCAGGCGAATACGAAATCGGCTGCCGTGACCGGCACGCCGTCGGACCAGCGATGATCGCGCAGATGGAATGTCCATGTCAGCCCGTTTGGGGAGACCTCCCAGCGTACCGCGGCACCGGCTACGGCCTCGCCGCGCGGCCCCTCGGTCGTCAGACCCATCACCATGTCGCCCACGACGGCGCCCTCCCACGTGCCGGTGATGAACGCGGGATCGAGGCTTTTGAGGTCCGGCCCGTTGCCGCGATTGAGCACGGGCCCCGGCGTGTCGTCGGATGGCGAGCAGCCGAATAACAGCAAAGCTGCCGCAAGGATTGTTCTGACGGTGGGGCCCGATTCCATAGGGCACAACGCTATCACACGTTGAGAGAGCTGCACTTGCCGTCGGCCCTCTCGCACTCTCGCGTCCAAGGCAGCGATGGCGTATCATTCGCCTGTCGGGTGGAATGCCGCAAACGCATCGAAACGGGGAGTGATCGAAACAGCCATGATCTCGCGCTCGCTGGCCGCTTTGGCCATATTTTTTCTTGCATCCGCCGCCGCACATGCCGGTCCACAAGATGACCTGATTACCGCGATTGGAAAATGCGCCTCGCTGACCGACGGCACGGCGCGCCTAACCTGCTACGACCAAGTCGCCGCGCAAGCGAAGACGTTAACCGTTGCGCCGACGCAACCGGTTGCGGCCCAGCCCGCCGCTCTGCCTATTCAGGCCGCGGCCCAGACCCCACCGGTCAGCCAAAAAGATGAATCTTGGTTTGGGCTTGGCTCGCTGTTCGGCGGTGAAAGCCGTCCACCCGCCTGGCAGACGACGCCGCAGCAATTTGGCAGCGAAGCTCTTGCTCCGCCGCCGGCTGCGCCGGGGCAAGCCACGCCGGAGCCGCTCGACAGCATCACGGCGACCGTGTCGGATTTCGCCTACAATCCCTACGGCCGCTTCACGGTGTTCCTCGAAAACGGTCAAATCTGGCAACAGAATCAGGGAGACACCGATCAGGCCAATTTCAACAAGAACAGCAAGGACCAGGTCACGATCTCGCGCGGCTTTATCGGGAGCTACAATTTAGTGATTGCTGGTCATAAAGGCCTTTACAAGGTTAAGCGCATCAAATGACCGCACGGATAATTGAATCTGGCTCTTAGTCGTGCTCGGCCACAAAATGGCCGGGCGCGACTTGGATCAATTTCGGGCGATATTGTTTGGCGTTCGGATCGTCGACCAGCCTCGACTTCAGGAAGATAAGCTGGGCGCGCGTGTCGAGCGGCGAGGGCAGATCGCCCACGAGCTTGAGGCACTGCTTGGCCCGTTCGGTCTTGGGGTCGGGAACCGGAACGGACGCGATAAGCGCTTTGGTGTAAGGGTGCCGCGGATCGGTGTAGATTGCGTTGCGGTCGGCGAATTCCACCACGCGCCCCAGGTACAACACCATCACGCGGTGTGCCAGCTGGCGCACAACGGCGAGGTCGTGGCTGATGAAGATCAGCGTCATACCCGTTTGCGCCTGTAGTTCGCCGATCAGTTTGACGATTTGCGCCTGGATGGAGACGTCGAGCGCGCTCACCGCTTCATCGCAGACCACAAGCCGTGGCTCGACGATCATGGCGCGCGCCACGCCGACACGCTGATTCTGTCCGCTTGATAATTCATGTGGATAACGGTTGATCAAGGCGGAATCGAACCCGACCCGCGTCATCATGGCCTTCACGCGTGCCGAGACCTCGTTGCTCGACAAGCCGGGCCGCAGCGCACGCAAGGGTTCGGCAATCGACTGGCCCACGGTACGGCGCGGATCGAGGCTTGCGAGCGGGTCCTGGAAGACGATTTGCAGTTCTTTGCGCAGCTTGCGCATGTCGTTGCGGCTATACGAGTCCAGCGCGCGGCCCAGCCACACGACGGAGCCCGCAGATGCCGGCACAAGTTGCAGAATGGCGCGGGCCAGAGTGGATTTCCCGCAACCGGATTCACCGACCACGCCCAACGTTTCGCCCTGGCGTAACGTAAAGCTTACGCCGTCCACCGCGCGCAGCGGCTTGGTAATCCACGGCACCACTTTGACAGGGAATCGAACCTCAAGATCCGCCACCTCGAGCAGTTCAGGCGCATCCCGCGGCGGTTTGGTACGCGCCGCTTCCACCTTCGCGTCGCTGCCCAGCCTTGGCATCGCATCGATCAGCACTTTTGTATAAGAGTGCTGAGGTCTGTAGAAGATATCCTCGACTGGCCCGGATTCGACGATTTCACCTTCGCGCATCACTTGCACACTGTCGGCGATGCCCGCGATCACACCCATGTCGTGCGAGATCACCACCACGGAAGTCTTCAATGTGGCTTTCAACTCGCGCATGATTTCCAGGATCTGCGCCTGCACCGTGACGTCGAGCGCGGTCGTCGGCTCGTCAGCGATCAACACGTCCGGACTGCATACGGTCGCCATGGCGATCATCGCGCGCTGGCGCATCCCCCCGGATAGCTCGTGCGGATACTGGCGCACGCGCTGGCGCGCGTCGGAGATGCGCACGAGTTCGAGTACTTCGATAGCGCGCTTCTCCGCTTCCCCGCGCGGGATATGGTGGTGGACCCGCAAACCTTCCACGATCTGCGCGCCGATCGTCATGTGCGGCGCCAACGAGGTGAGCGGGTCCTGAAAAATCATCGTGATGCGTGATCCGCGGATGCGGTTGAGCCTCTTCTGGCTAAGACCAAGGATTTCCTCACCGCGATACTTCACGCTGCCCGTGACGCGCCCGTTCTGGGTCAGAAGTCCCAGCCCAGCCAGGAAAAGCTGGCTCTTGCCCGATCCGGATTCGCCTACCACGCCGAGGCATTCGCCTTCTGCGACGTCGAAGCTGACGTTCTTGACCGCGTAGACCTCGCCGTCGCGCGTTGAAAAACGCACGTCGAGATTGCGGACCGCGAAGATGGACTCGCCCATCTCAGCGGTCCTTCGGATCGAGGGCGTCGCGCAAGCCGTCTCCGACGAAATTGAAGCAGAACAGCGTCACCCCCATGAAAAAGGCGGGGAAGATCAGCATCCAGGGCGCGATTTCCATCTGGTTGGCGCCTTCGCCGATCAGCACGCCCCACGATGTCAGAGGCTCCTGCACGCCCAACCCAAGGAACGACAGGAAACTTTCGGCCAGGATCACATTCGGGATCGTCAGCGTCACATAGACGACCACCGGCCCCAACAAGTTGGGAATGACATGACGCAGGATGATCGCCAGCGGGCCGACGCCGCCCGCGCGCGCCGCCTCGATATACTCCATCCGTTTGATGGAAAGCGTCTGGCTGCGCACAATCCGCGACATGGTCAGCCATTCCACGGCGCCGATGGCGACGAAAAGAAGGAAAATACTGCGGTGAAAGATCACCATCAGGATGATGACGAAGAAAATAAACGGCAAAGAATAGAGTACATCCACAAAGCGCATCATGATCTCGTCGAGCGTTCCACCCACATAGCCTGCGATGGCGCCGTACAGCACGCCGATCAGCAGGCTGACCAGCGTCGCCGTCAGGCCAACCGCAAGCGATACGCGCGCGCCGTAAAGCACACGCACGAACAGGTCGCGCCCGACGGAATCCGTGCCGAACCAGTGTGTCCCGCCCGCATTGCATATCGCTGTGGTATCCGGCCACCAGCCCGGCGCGCACGAAATTACGTTCCAATCCTGGGAGTCGAAACTGTATTGCGATAAGAGCGGTGCAGAGATCGCCAGCAACGTGACCGTGGCAAGCAGAATCATACTAACGACTGCGGCCTTATTCCCAAACAACCGGCGGCGCGCGTCCACCCATAGGCTGCGGCCGCGCATCGCCTGCGCACTTTCGATCGTAGCGGTGTTTTCCATGTTGGGTGAAATGAGGCTCATCGTTTGAAGCTCACGCGCGGATCGAGCACGGCATACAGCAGGTCCGCTGCCAGATTCAGCAGGATGATGAACGTGGCATAAACGATGATCACGCCCATCATCAGTGTATAATCGCGGTTTAACGCGGCGTTCACGAAATAGCGCCCGATACCGGGAATTCCGAAGATCTGCTCGACAACCAAAGACCCGGTCAAAAGGCCCGCAACGGCCGGCCCCAAATAGCCTACCAACGGCAGCAGCGACGCGCGCAGCACGTGGCGCAGCAGGATAAGATGGGTGGGAAGCCCCTTGGCGCGTGCCGTCCGGACATAGTTCGAGCGCAGCACCTCGATGGTGCTGCCGCGCACCAGGCGTGAGACGATCGCGATCTGAGGCAGCGCCAGCACGATGACCGGCAGGATCATGTTGCGCAGCGCGCCGCCGTGCCAGCCGGCGACCGGCAGCGTCAAATCCGCGCCCAGGATCTGCACGCCGTAGACGCCGAAGATAAGTTGGAGGATAGGGGCGGTGACGAAGGGCGGAATCGCGAGGCCGATCATCGCCAGGGCCATCGCGCCATAATCGCTGGCCTTGTTCTGATTCAGCGCCGCAACGAGGCCGAGCGAAATTCCGAACACGATGGCAAGGATCATCGCCGCGAGGCCGAGCCGCGCGCTAACCGGCAATCCCGCAGCGATCAGCTCGCTGACGGTGAAATCCTTGGTTTTGTAGGAGGGACCCAGGTCAAAATGCGCGAGCTTTTCGAGATACAGCGCGTATTGAATATAGACCGGCTTATCGAGGTTATAGGCCGCCGCGACATTGTGCTCGATTTCCGGCGGCAGGTGGCGATTGGAATCGAACGGGCCGCCGGGCGCCAACCGCATCATGAAGAACGCAAACGTGATGATGATGAGAAGTGTCGGCAGCGCGCCGAGGAAGCGTCGGATCGCATAAGAAAGCATCGCTCGGTTCTCTTCCCGCGACGTTGACGCGGAATCGCAATTTCGCTTCAAACGTCCGCGAGCGCGGTATGCATGTCAATGCGCAGGATTGGCCGGATGGCCGCGAAAGATTCAAAAATCAGGCGAACGTG
>Ga0265325_10001599_pt1 | contig 15804 bp, 13 predicted proteins | sample 41420metaG_FD_202090 | JGI IMG/M metagenome (GOLD analysis project Ga0265325, IMG submission 202090) | Rhizosphere microbial communities from Carex aquatilis grown in University of Washington, Seatle, WA, United States - 4-14-20 metaG | ecosystem: Host-associated > Plants > Roots > Rhizosphere...
TGTCGAGATCGGTCTCGGAGTTCAGGTCGCGGCCAAACTCGATCAGCGTGCGGCGGTAATCGTAACGTTTGCGATAGAACAGCTTGTCGAGGTAACCCTGTACCCAGTTCTTGAAGGGATCGAACAGCAAAGCGGTGACCGCGACGGCCACGATCAGCCCGATCGGTCCGGAGCTGGGGAAACTCTGGTGGAACAGCACCGAAGCTACGCCCACCCCGGCAAAATACGCTGCCGTGATCGCGCCCGCCGCGATGGTGTAGGCCATGCCGCGCTTGAAGATCAGGTCCACGTCCATCAGGCGATAACGGAAGATGGCGTAACCGAAGGTCAGCGGCAGGAACACCAGCGACAGGACCGAAACCTTCATCGCCAGCGTCGGCGCGCTCCCGGACATGTACGGGATGACGTAGAAGAGGGTGAACGGCGCCACCGCGAGAATGGTCCCCCGCGTCACCCACTTCATCTGCTGGCGCAGGATGCCGGTGTCGGCGTGACGATAGCTGTGCCACAGCACATAGGCGGCGAAGATGAAGTACAGAGCCAGGTACGCCATCTGTACCCGGTCGAGGTTCCAGCGCAGGACTTCGCTGGGCTGCAGGATGGTGAGCGCGGAAATCTGCGCCGCCAGCAGAATCGCGCCCGGGATGTACACCAGCGGAACCAGCCACCGAAAGCGGGTCACCACCCGTTTGCGCTCGGGAAACACCAGCGAAAAATGCAGGAACAGAGCGGGCTGCAGCAGCCACGCGACAACGTTGGCCCAGTAAACAATCCAGTCGAAGTCGTTCAGCTTTCCGGTGTAATGGAAGGAGTAAAAAATGAACGAGACCAGGCAGAAAACGTAGAAATGCGTGCTCCTGGGAGCGGTCCAGCGCCGCAGCAGAACGTAGAGACCGATGCCGAGATAGACCAGCGCGATGAGCCGCAGACCGCCGTAAAGCGTACGGTCTGTGGGCACCAAAATAAGTGGGGCTTCCAGCGATACGCCCTGGCGGACCAGCGAATAAGTCGCCTTCGACCAGATTCCCGCACGATAAAGCTGGCGCTCCAGGCTGCCGGCGTTGCTGACGTTGCGTCCGTCCACGGCGACCACGCGGTCACCCGGCTTGATCCCCGCTTTCTGGCCGGGACCATCGGGATCCACCCGATCGGCCCGCAAGTGACCGCCGTCCTCGACCCACCAGATGCCGTCGTAGGGGCTGGAAAACTCGCGCTCTTTTTGGAAATTGATGCACGCAAAAACGATGGCCGCGACGCTGACCAGCGCCAGAATGACCGCGAACAAGCGCGTTTGTAGATCTCTCGCCATCGGAGCAGGTGGCTGATGGGTTCGATGCGCAGACGGGGACACTCCCGCCTGCGCCTTAGATGATTGCAACTTGGGTGCCACGGCTCCGGCCATTAATAGCTCGCTAAAGGTCGCCTTATGAATGGCTTCCAAGATTATAGATTAGGAAGACAGCAAGGGTTATTATTTTTGGAATTTTGTTGTGAAATTCCGAAGCCTCGTAGGTTACTAAAGTACCTCTACCTCGGGGATGGTAACCTCCTGCGCAGGAGAGGCTTGCCAGGCAGGGTCGCGGCCTCCAGTTTGCGATTTCAAATTTCAATATTCCATTACCGGGAGGCCGATCTTCCAGCCCCCGAATTGGCATTCCGTTGAATCTGGAAACCCGAAATCACGGCACGAGTTCTGGGGACAGCTCCCAGGTTTGAACTTCTGGTGACCGAAGCCAGCGGAATGAGGAGGGGGCCGGCGCCACCGACGACACTCATACGATGACCGTAGCTCGACTTGCAACTTGAAACTCGAAACTTGAAACTGACAACGGTTTCTCCATGACTTCAGGGACCATCACCAGTGCGGGCCTCAGCCTGGGCGCGGCGGCGGTTTGGGGCGGCGGCGACTTTGCCGGCGGCCTGGCCACCAAGCGCGCCAATGTCTTCCGCGTGGTTGCGGGAGCGCATGCCTGCGGGCTGGTCCTCATGCTGATTCTCGCTTGGGCGACAGGCGAGCCGATGCCGCCGTACCAGTCGCTGTGGTGGGGTGTCGCCGCGGGAGTGTCCGGCGCGTTCGGTATAGCAGCGCTCTATCAGGCGCTGGCGATCGGGCGCATGGGCATCATCGCCCCGGTCGCCTCGGTGATCACTGCGGTGCTGCCGGTGCTGGTCGGCCTGCGCACCGAAGGCATGCCTGACCGGCTGCAACTGGCCGGGTTCGCGCTGGCGCTGGTGAGCATCTGGCTGGTGGCGCGGCCGGATGGCAAGATCGATACCCATCGCGGGCTGGGGTTGGCGGTGCTGGCCGGAGTCATGTTTGGGGTGTTCCTGGTCACGGGCAAGCAGGCTGGACATCATGGCGTTTTCTGGCCGCTGGTGGCGGCGCGCATCGCCTCCACCCTGCTGATGCTGACCATCGTCGCGTTCTCGCCCCGGGACGCGCGTTCGCTGCGTGGGGCACTGGTACCCATTCTGCTTTCCGGGCTGCTCGACTCCGGCGCCAACGCGCTATTCATCGCCGCCACACGCCATGGCCGCCTCGACGTGGCCGCAGTCTTGTCGTCACTTTACCCGGCGAGCACCGTGATCCTGGCCCGCGTGCTGCTGAAGGAGCGCATTTCTGCCTGGCAGAACGCGGGCATCGTGGGCGCGCTGGTTTCGGTGGCGCTGGTCTCCGGGCGATGATGGTCTTGTGGTGTCACCCTGAGCGAGCGGTGGTTTTGCCGCGAGTCGAAGGGCCCCTACCATGGTCGTAAATTCATGGATCCAGTAGGGGTGCTTCGACTCGCGCGGCCAACTGCGCCGCGCTCGCTCAGCATGACACCGTGTTTGTTCCAGATTTATTGCGCCGGCCCCGGCTCCAGCCATGGCTTGCGGAAAATCGCCAGCGGATCGTCCGGGTACTTTACGCCCAGGTCGAGGTGCCCTTCGGCGACCACCCAATAGTAGGTTTTCAGGGCCGCGATCATGGCATCGACGGCCGCATCGAGCGCGCGATGGGTGGACGCCCGCGCCGACGGCGTGCGCTCATGGTGGGCAAAATGCGGGTCCAAGGTCCCTTTCAAGCCATCGGCCGCCTGTTGCAGCGACGCGCGGTCGTCAGCGAACTCGCGCTCGGAAACTTTGTCGTGCAGCAACTGCGGGTAGTCGCCGATCTGCTGCAGCACGCGAAGCAACGACGGACCGCTGACCTGGCTGTCCAGCAGCCGCAGTACGCGGGTTGCCATGGCATCGGCGTAGGCGCCCCGAACCATGTCGATGAATGGGTTCGGGCTTTGCAGCGCCGGATTGCGCGCGATCACGTCGCGTTCCAGCTTCCAATAGATATCGCGATCGATGGCCAGACTGGTTACCTGTCTGCCGATTTGGCGCAGTTCGACTTTGGCGCGCTCGCGGAATTGTTTCTCGCTCAACATGCGGCCAGTGTAACCGAGGTGCAGGCATTTACAGGCCGCGGAAAAACTCGGTTTGCACACATATTGTGTCAGGGCACGACTTCAGTCGTGCCGATAAGTCGTTTATTTGTATTATCCCGAGCCGGCTTTAGCCGGTGATAGAGATTCATTGCCGATTTTTTCCGCAGCCTGTTTAGTCGTGAGGCCGGTCACCCGAATGGGAACGGTACCTACGCTCCATCGGCCCGCACTACCCGCACGAGGGGATACCGCGATCCTGGAACCGCTGTAGTCTCATCGGTGGAGGCCGCCAGTATAATGCGGGCATGAGCGCCGATCGACTTTCGCGCCTGATTCTGAAGCTGCAATTTGTCGTGTGGGTGGGTTACGGTTTTCTTGCCGGCCTGCGACGTTGGCCGGAGGGAGTAGCTTTCGGACTTCTCGCCAGCATTGGCTTGCTGTCGCTGGAAGCCAGCCGTCATATCAAAGTCAAGCTGATGGACTGGGTTTTGCTGGGGTACTTTGTCATCGCGGCGATCGCGACATTCCTGGTTCGGTCGGCCGCGTTTCCCGCCTACAGTTCGGTGGTTATCTGGGGGCTATACGCCGCTGTGACCTGGGCATCGATCGTTGTAGGAGCTCCCTTCTCCCTGCAATATGCGCGCGAATCGGCACCCCCTGAGAGCTGGCATACTCTCGGCTTTCTCCGCGCCAACCAGGTCATCAGCGTGGTTTGGGGACTAGGGTTTTCCCTCAACATCGTGTTGGCGGCCATCGCCCTGAATCCGCGCAATAAGCCTCTGCTGGTTGGCGTCCTTGCCCCGCTAGTCATTATGGGTGTGGCCGGAATTTTCACCACCCGGTATACCAAGATCACGCGCCAGCGCGCTGGGCGGGCCTAGCCGGAGTGTCCCAGGCGGAATGCTGGGTAGGATTCATCGTGTGCGCCGAGCCCTCCGGCGGCGACACAGATTCACAACGACCCACGCTCAACGCATCTTTCGCCGCCTCGGTGCCTACGTATTTAACAGCTACCGGGCAGCCCGTATAATCGTTGGTTTGCGCGTCAACCTAAGGAGAACCAGTGCAGCAGGCGGAAATTGGCATTATCGGCGGCAGCGGTCTGTACAGCATTCCAGGTCTCACCGACGTGCGCGAGATGGTGCTGGAGACACCCTTTGGCGCGCCTTCGGACGCGTACGTGCTGGGGACGCTGGCCGGGCGTAAGGTCGCATTTCTATCGCGCCATGGCCGGGGACACCGCTACATGCCGACCGAGCTGAACTACCGTGCCAACATTTATGGCCTGAAGCAGCTCGGGGTCGAGCGCGTCATCTCGCTGTCCGCCGTCGGTTCGCTGAAGGAAGAGCATCATCCCCTGGACTTCGTCATCCCTGACCAGTTCGTCGATCGCACCCGCCATCGCGTCGACACTTTTTTCGGCGATGGCCTGGTGGTCCACATTGGGCTCGCTGAGCCCATCTGCGCGGAAGAAGCCGAAGTCCTTACCCACGCCTGCGGTCGGGCCGGCGTCAACGTGAAGCGCGGTGGGACGTACCTCAACATGGAAGGGCCGCAATTCTCGACCAAGGCCGAGTCGAACCTGTATCGCAGTTGGGGCATGGACGTGATCGGCATGACCAACCTCACGGAAGCGCGGCTGGCGCGCGAAGCCGAGCTATGCTACGTGACGGTGGCGATGGTGACGGATTACGACTGCTGGCACGAAGAGCACGACCACGTTACCGTGGAACAGATTATCTCCGTGCTGCTGAAGAACGCCGAGAACGCTGCCAACGTGGTGCGCGAGGCGGTTGCGGCCATGCCGAAGACGCGCGGCTGTAAATGCGGTTCGGCTCTGGCCCACGCCATCATCACCCAGAAGAGCGCGGTGCCTCCGGCCACAGTGGAGCGCCTGAAGCTGCTGGTCGGCAAATATTTTGACTCTGAACAGAAAGCGGGAACATAAGTTTGTCCATTCTTGTCGTCGGTTCCGTTGCATTCGATACCCTGAAAACTCCTTACGGCGAGCGCCAGAAGATCTTGGGCGGCGCTGCCACTTATTTTTCACTCTCCGCCAGCTACTTCACCGACGTGCGCGTGGTAGCAGTGGTTGGCGAAGATTTCTCGGCTGAAAATGAAGCGGTCATGAACCAACGCGGCGTCGATACCCGCGGCATCCAGCACGCGCAAGGGAAGACCTTCCACTGGACCGGCGAATATGGCGAGAACGTGAACGAAGCCAGGACCCTGAACACCGAGCTGAACGTGTTCGAACGCTTCGAGCCGCAGATTCCGGCGGAATACGGCGACACCGACTTCCTGTTCCTCGCGAATATCGATCCCCTGCTGCAAGTCCGCGTGCGTGACGCTATGCAGGACGTGAAGCTGGTCGGCGGCGACACCATGAATTACTGGATCAGCGGCCATCGCCAGAACCTCGACCAGATGCTAAAGAAGGTGGACGTGCTGCTGATCAACGACGGCGAGGCCAAGATGCTGGCCGACGACAACAGCCTGCCGCGCGCCGCCCACAAGGTGCTGGCGATGGGCCCGCGCGCGCTGGTCATCAAGCACGGCGAGTATGGCGCGACCATCTTTTTCCGCGATGGCGAGTTTGCCGGAGGTCATCATCCCTTCCGCGCTCCCGCGCTGCCGCTGGACGAAGTGCGCGATCCGACCGGCGCCGGCGACAGCTTTGCCGGCGGCTTCATGGGCTACATCGCATCGCAGGGCGAAGTCAGCCGCCGCGTGCTGAAACATGCCATGTTCTACGGCAGCGTGATGGGATCGTTTTCGGTGGAGCGCTTCGGAACCGAGCGCCTGCAATCGTTGACTCGCCAGGAAATCGACGAGCGCTTCGAGATCTTCCGTGAACTGACGCACCTGGATTGATGGATGAGTATCTGGGGGCGTCTTCGATAGCGAGGGAGGTTAGAATGAACGGAATGGAGGAGCGTATGGTGTACCCCGGTGAGGTGATTGTCAGAGATCCAGAGGTTCTGGGTGGAATGCCGGTCTTCCGCGGAACGCGCGTGCCGTTCAAGAACCTGCTTGACTATCTGGAAGGCGGCCACACGCTGGACGAGTTTCTCCAGGAGTTTCCGTCGGTGACACGCGACGCGGCCATCGCCGCGCTGGAACACGCCAAAGAGTTGGTGAGCGAATACAGCGAGTGGTTGGACCAGAAAGTTAAAGACAGCACGGCGGCTGCAGAGCGCGGCGAAATTGTGCCCGACGAGCAGGTTCGGAACTGGATCGAACACAGGGAAGAATTCAAACCAATAGAAATCAGAGGCGAACCTCTCTCGGAAACAATTCGTCGTGGCAGAGGGTAAGCGAACGACGGAGGATCCGTTCCGCCAACAGCGCCACGAGGGACGCTTCACCCTGCTGCTGGGCGCGCTCTCTATCGCGGCGCTCATTTTTTACAACGCGAAGCAGCAGTTACTGCTCTACGGCGATGCCGTCGCGCACATCAACATTGCGCGCCGCGTCGTGGACAACCGCCATCCGTTGCTGGCGCTCCAGTATCTGGGGACCGTCTGGCTGCCGCTGCAACATATCGCCATGCTGCCGTTTGTGTGGAGCGACGCGCTATGGCGCAGCGGTGCAGCCGGCGCAATTCCCGGCATGGTTGCGTACGTTCTCGGAGCACTCGCTATCTTCCGCCTGGTGAGCGCGCGTTCCACCAAAGTCGCTGGGTACGTGGCCGCCGCCATCTACGCGCTCAATCCCAATCTGTTGTACCTGCAAACCACGGCGATGAACGAGCCCATCTTCCTCGCCTTCTTCCTGTGGACACTGGTTTACCTGGACGAGTTTCTGCGCGCGACAACCACAACGTCAGCAGAAATCAAGCCACGACGGGCGCTGGAGGCCTGCGGCATCGTCTTGGCTGGCGCTGCCTTCACCCGCTACGACGGATGGTTCATCGCGCCGATCATCCTCATCATCGTGATTGTGGTCTTCGCAGGCTGGTGGAAGCAGTCGTCTGACATCCGTCAGCGGCGCGCGATGGCGAAGTCGCTGGTCGAAGTGCTGCTGCTGAACGCCCTTGTGCCGGTGTTCTGGCTGGTCCACACGCGCAGCGTATCCGGCTATGCGCTCGACTTCGCTACCGGTCCATATTCCGCCAAGGCCATCGCTCTGCGCAGCGGCACCGTGCATTATCCCGGCCAGGGCCATCTCTTCACGGCGGCGCTTTACTTCCTGAAATCGGCCAAGCTGAACGTCGGTCCAGGCCTTTGGGGAGAACTGCTATTTGTGCTTGCATTAGCGGGAACGGCACTCGCCGTCTGGCGCTTCCGCAAGCACGGAATCTTCCTGCTGCTGTGGCTGCCGCTGGCGTTCTATTTGCTGTCGATCGCGTACGGCAGCGTTCCCATCTACATTCCCGCCTGGTATCCGTTCTCGTATTACAACGTGCGCTATGGACTGGAACTGTTGCCCGTCTTCTGCGTGTTTCCAGCAATTCTAGCGGCCGTAATTGCGGAGCAGATTAGCAATACCAGGCTCAAGATCGCGATCGGCGTTGCGCTCATGGCCCTTGTCGCTGGCAGCTATCTGTTCATCTATCGCGAATCGCCGATCACGCTGCGGGAAGCGCAGGCCAACTCGCGGGGACGCATCTGGCTGGAGCGGGCGTTGGCCAATTCTCTCGCCGAGGTTCCGCCTTCGGCGACGCTGCTGATGTACGAAGCCGAGCATGTTGGCGCGCTTCAACAGGCCGGAATTCCGCTGCGTCACGTCATCTCCGAGGCGGAGCATCCTGATTGGGAATGGGCGCTGCTCGATCCGGCAAAGCACGCAGCATACACGATTGCCTGTCAGGGAGATCCGGTGTGGGCGGCAGTGCGCGAACATCGCGCCGACTTGACGGAACTGCTTTCCATCGCTACGCCCGGCCAATCGCGCTGCACCATCTACAAGGGGAAAGAGCCGGGGGATGTTTTACACGGGAAATGATACCGCGCTGGGCATCAGGACATCAGCAGTTAACAGCTCCGTCGCTGCGCCTTTGTTACAATCCGCGCAACCCATGATGGTCCCCTTTGTCAAAGCGACGGCGTGCGGCAACGATTTTCTGATCATTGATGTGGTGCACGCGCCTGCTGACATTCATTCTTTCGCCCGGCGCATCTGCGACCGGCACAACGGCGTTGGCGCCGACGGTGTGGAGTGGGTTGTGCCCGCCAAGGACGCGGACCTGGGCGTCCGCCTGCTGAACGCCGATGGCTCCGAAGCCGAGATCTCGGGCAACGGGACGCGGTGCGTGGCTGCGTGGTATTGCGCGGAGCACCAACGCGATTCGGTCGTGATCCGTACCGGCGCGGGATTGAAGACCTGCGACCTGACTTCTCGCAACGGAAGCACCTTTGAGTTTCGCAGCTCGATGGGCGTTCCCGAAGTTGGCGATGAATTTCCGGTCAAGCTCACCTGCGGCGAGATGTGCGGCGTGCCAGTTTCCATGGGCAATCCGCACTACGTAGTGTTTGTCTCCGAGTTTGAATTGGGTTGGCAGGCCGTCGCCGAGCAAATTTCGAAGCATCACGACTTCAAGGAAGGTATGAATGTGGAGTTCGTCCGGATGATGAACGAGAGCGAGATCGAGGTGCGCTTCTGCGAGCGCGGTGTGGGTGAGACCATGTCATCGGGAACCGGCTCATGCGCCGCGGCCGTGGCCTCCATTCATAGCGGCAAGGTTAAGTCACCGGTGCGGGTGCGCGCTCCCGGCGGAACCCAAACCGTGGAATGGAGCGGCGAAGTCTTCTTGTATGGCCCCGCCAGTTTGCTCTGCCGAGGCGAATTCTTCGTTTAACATTGAAGGCATCCCCATGACGTCTTCTATCCAACCCGAGCGCATCCGCCCTCCCGCACTGCGGCTGGGCGATACAGTTGGCATCATCGCCCCGGCTGGACCGATTCTGTCTGACGCGCTCGAAGCAGGCTGCGCCATGCTGATGCGCATGGGTTATCAGCCCGTCTACCTGCCCTCGATCCTGGACCGCGACCTGTATTTCGCCGGATCGCGCCAGCGTCGTGTGGACGAGTTGCATGAGATGTTTGCGCGTAAGGATGTGCGCGCCATTCTGTGCGCGCGCGGCGGTTACGGATGCAATTATCTTCTGCCGCACCTGAATCTCGACTTGATTCGGGCTAACCCAAAGGTCTTTGCGGGCTGCAGCGACGTGACGACGCTGCTTACGTATCTTTGCGATGCTGCAGGGCTGGTCGTGTTCCACGCTCCGATGGCCGCCGGAGATTTCGCGCGCCCCGAAGGCATCGACGAAGATGCATGGTTTGCAGCCGTGTCCTCGGGCAAACGGTATCAGCGGGAGTTTGCCGCTGAGGAGGTGGAACCGCTGAGAGAGGGAAGCGCAGAGGGTGTTCTGTATGGTGGCTGCCTGTCGCTGCTGTGCGCTTCACTGGGCACGCCGTATGAAGTTCGCCCTGAGGGAACAATTTTGTTCCTGGAAGACCTGAACGAGCCGGCCTATCGCATTGATCGCATGTTGATGCAGTTGAAGTTGGCGGGAAAGTTCGAAGGCGTGCAAGGCATTATCTTTGGCGAGATGCGCAATTGCGGGCGTGGCCTCGAGGAGTGCACGCTTCAGCAAGTTCTAATGCGCGTGCTGGACGATCTGCATCTACCGGTCGCGTCCGGCCTGAAGTCAGGCCATGTGTCCAGCAGGAACTTCACTTTGCCATTTGGCGTGCGTGCGACGCTGGTGGTAGGCACGTCCGTTAGCCTGGGTTTTGAGGCTGCGGTTTTGTCCGAGCGCGCGGTGCCAGCGCCGAAATCATGAAGCAAAAGCACATCCATCTGATCGGCATTTGTGGAACTGCGATGGCTTCACTCGCCGGGATGCTGAAGCAGCGCGGTTTTCGGGTCACCGGCTCCGACAATGCGGCATATCCCCCAATGTCAGACTTTTTGGCGACGCTGAGTGTCCCAATATTGCAGCCATTCAAAGTCGAAAACCTGGAACCGCACCCCGATCTAGTCATTGTGGGCAACGCGATCTCCCGCGGCAATCCGGAGCTGGAGGCGGTGCTGGGCCAGCGAATTCCGTTCGAATCCATGGCGCGGGTGCTGCACGACGAATTTCTCATCGGGAAGGAACGGCTGGTTGTAGCGGGAACGCACGGCAAAACTACGACATCGTCGCTGCTGGCTTGGATCTTCCATCATGCTGGCCGTAATTCCAGCTTTCTGATTGGCGGCATCCCGGAGAATTTCGGCAGCTCCTTCGCGCTCGGCTCAGGCCGCGAGTTTATCCTCGAAGGCGACGAGTACGATACCGCCTTCTTCGATAAGGGGCCAAAGTTCCTGCATTACTTTCCGGACGCCGTAATCCTGAGCTCGGTTGAATTCGACCACGCCGATATCTACAAGGACCTCGAAGAGGTGAAGACCGCCTTTAAGCGGCTGGTGAACCTGGTTCCAGCTCGCGGGTTGGTGGTCGCATGGGACGGCCATCTCAACGTGGACGACTGCGTCAGCCACGCCTTCTGCCGGGTTGAACGCTATGGCTTTGCAGAGAGGTCACATTGGCAAATCGCGGACGTGGAGTACGCGCCCGCGGCGACTCGCTGGAAGGTGTTCCATCAGGGATCTTTCGCGAGCGGTGAACGAAAAGATGGGGACCACAATGCGTGGGCAGAGTTGGAGTTTTCTCTGGCCGGCGAGTACAACGTGTTGAACGCAACCGCAGCCGCCGCCATGGCCGCGAATTACGGGATCGGCAAGGATGAGATTGCTGTGGCGCTACGGAGTTTCCGCAATGTAAAGCGCCGGCTGGAAGTGAAGGCGGAAGTCTGCGGCGTCACCATCATCGACGATTTCGCGCATCATCCGACGGCGATCGCACAGACCCTGAAGGCGGTCCGCACGCGTTATCCCGGGCGTCGATTGTGGGCAATCCTGGAGCCGCGCTCGAACACGCTGCGGCGCAAGGTGTTCCAACGTGAGCTGGCGCAGAGCCTGGCTCTTGCCGATGAAGTGGTGCTGGCCGAGGTCTTCAAAGCGGAATCCATCCCCGAGCACGAGCGGCTCGATGCGGCGGCTGTGATTGCCGCCTTGTCTGCCGCCGGCAAACCGGCTCGCCTGCTGGATACAGCCAGCGACATTGTCGAATCGATTTCTCCGGAACTGCGCGAGGGCGATGTGGTGGCCGTTCTGTCCAACGGCGGATTCGGCGGCATCTATGAGAAGCTGCCGGCGCGTATCAAATCGCTACATGAGGTCTCGACAACCACGTGACCCGCTTGCGCAGTCGCCTTCTGGCTCGAGCGGTCGCGTTTGTATTTCTGTTCCTTCCGCCGGCATTGGCCACAAGCCCCAACCATTGCCAGCAAGCCCCGTCCTCGCCGCAAGCAGCGACGGAATATTTTGTTTCCCTGGCCGATGCGGCGCGACACATTGCCCACGTCGCCATCGTGCTGCGGCATGGCGACGGCACCCGCACGCTCGACATGCCGGTCTGGAACGCACTCTATCAGGTGCGAAACTTTGCCATCAACCTGATGAATGTCAGAGCGCAAGACGCTTCGGGCGGTCCCGCGCAGGTACGCAACGCCAAGCCCAGCGAATGGGAAATCACCGTGCCGCCAGGTTGTGTGACCGTCAGCTACGACATTTATCTCGATAGTCGCGGTCCATTTGGTAGTCAACTGACCGCTGACTATGGATTTCTCAACTGGGCCATGGTGCTGATGTACTCGCCGGAGCTGCGGTCAAAGCCCGTCAGCCTTCATCTCTCTGACACTCCGGCGACTTGGGCCGTGCGAGACCTGCATGTTCTCGGAGGTGCTGCGCCCGGCAAGGGCAATCAGGTGGCTGGAATCGCCCCCAACTACGACGAACTGGCCGACAGTCCGGTCGAAATGGGGGCTCTCCAGGAGTCCTCGTTCCATCAGGACGGTGCGACCTACCACATTGTGGTAGACGCCACTCCTTCCGACTACGACATGTCGCAGCTGGACAAGACGCTGGAGAAAATTACCCATGCTGCTGTGGACTGGATGCAGGACCGCCCATATGAGGACTACACGTTCCTCTACCACTTTCCGCGTAGCCCAGGTTCTGGCGGGATGGAGCACGCTTACGGTACTGCAATCGAGGTGAGTGCTGAACGTCTGCGCGCCAGTTTGATGCCGGTTGCAGATGTCAGCGCCCACGAGTTCTTTCACGTATGGAACGTGAAACGCATCCGGCCGCAGTCTCTGGAGCCAATCGACTACCAGCACGAACAGGACACAAGAGTGCTCTGGTTTAGCGAAGGTGTTACCAGCACGGTTGGCGACATGTTGCTGGTTCGCGCCGGGCTGGCTGACGAGCCAATGTACCTGCAGCGGCTGTCGCAGCAGATCACCGAACTCGAAACCCGTCCTGCTCATGTTTGGCAGTCGGCGGAAGAGTCGGGACTCGACGCGTGGTTCGAAGGCAGCTCTTTCTACCGTTCGCCGCAGCGCAGCATCAGCTACTACAACAAGGGCGAGATTCTCGGGGTCCTGCTCGATTTGCGCATTCGCGAGCTGACCGGCGGCCGAAAGTCACTGCGCGACCTGTTTCAGTGGGTGAACGAGCACTACGCCAAGCAGCACCGCTTCTTCGAGGGTTCTATGGCTGTCCAGCAGGCGGCGGAGACGGTTACCGGCCAGAGCTTTGCCGAATTCTTTCGCGAGTACGTTGCTGGCGTGGAGGAGCTTCCGTACGACACTTTCTTCCAGATCGTCGGCCTGCACGTGGTCGACAAGACTGTGCAGATTGCTGACTCCGGTTTCACGACATCGACAAATCTGGGTGGTCAACCGGAAGTTTTGCAAGTCGAGCCCAACAGCGCGGCACAACGCGCGGGCCTGGTTATCGGAGACCGGGTGGTAGAAATCAACGGTCATCCAGCGGACCGTTTTCTCGATACCGAACTTTCGCAAATGCCTCCCGGTGCGACGGTGCACTTCAAGGTCGAGGACCGGCGTGGGGTCCGGAAAGTGAGTCTCAAGCTGGGCGCACGGGAAGAGCAGATTTACGAACTCCAGGACTTGCCCCAGGTGACTGCGGAGCAGCGTGCGCATCGCGCAGCCTGGATCCGCGGCGACGATGAATCCGGAGGCGCTCATTGATTCGCACCGTCTTCATGCTCACCTTCTGGGGACTGTCGATCCTGATCGTCGGACCGCTGTTGCTGCTAGTGACTCTGGTGAGGCGCGACGTCCGTTGGCTCTACTGGGTTACACCTCGAATCGCCAGGGTAGGCATGCGTCTGGTTGGGGTCAGGGTTGAGGTCCGCGGAGTGGAGCATCTCGAACGTGGGCTTGTCTACATCTTCATGCCCAACCACAGTTCCAATCTCGATCCGCCGGTTTTGATTCCCGCAATTCCTGGCCGCACTTCCATCCTGGTGAAGAAGGAAGTATTCCGGATCCCCATTCTCGGGACGGCGATGAAATGGGCAGAGTTGGTGCCGGTCGACCGTGGCGATCGGGAGGCGGCCATCGAGAGCGTCAACGCCGCCATCCGGGTCATGCAGTGCGGCTTGCATATGCTGGTCTTTCCTGAGGGCACACGGACCAGCGATGGCCGGCTGCTGCCGTTCAAGAAAGGGCCATTTCATTTAGCGATGGATTCGGGAGCGCCCGTAGTTCCTATCACGGTTCTGGGAACGTTCGAGAGCTGGCCCAAAACGCGGTTCGCCCTTCGACCGGGCACGGCCACGGTTGTCTTCCATGAACCAATCGATCCGCGGGCCTTTCCTGACCGTGAGTCGCTGATGGAAGCGGTGAGGGAAAAAATCGCCAGCGCATTGCCGCCCGAGCGGCGCGACTGAGCGCGCTTACTTCCTCTCGATGAGCCTGGCGGTGAACACTGCTCCATCACGGTCGTCGTGCAGCTTGATGGAGAAGATGAGAACGTTCCAGCTCCAACGCGGGCTTTGCATGGGCAAGTGGAACGCGCCGCGCGATCCGCGGCGGTCGATGTAGGTTTCGCGGGTATCGGCCACCGTACGCACGATCTCGCGCCATTCGTCTCCCAGCTGGGGAAACTGCTCGAACAGGTTCTTGCCCGCGAACCACGTGCGCTTGTGCCCGTTCAGGGAGGCGAAGTAATCGTTTACGTACTGCCAATTCCCGTCGCGGTCCAGCACCTCCAGTGCGATGTCGTCGCCCATGGCCATGGAGATGCGTGAGTAATAGAAGTCGCGCGCGTCCACCACCACCGAGCGGCCGCGTTTCTTGCCCTCGAAAGAGCGCAGCGCGCTGACCAGATCCTCAACCGAACTGTATCCCTTCAGCAGATGCATGTCGGCAATGCCGCCAAACTTGCGCTCCAGGGTCGCTGACAAAATAATGATGGGGACCTGCGGACGTTTGCGGCGCAACGTCTGGGCGACGTCGGTGCCAAACCTGCCGGCGCCCAGATGATAATCGAGCACTGCAATGTCGATGGAATGAAGCTTGGCCTCGGCCTCTTCGGTAGAACTCGAAGTGACGACTTCGTAACCCTTTTGCCGCAGAATGGCAGCGCGCAGCACCAGGTTTTCCTCGCGATCGTCCAGCAGCAGAACGCGAATAGGAACAACGGTTGCGGTTGGCGATACCGGCTTGCTCGGTCCCGAGTTAGTGACGTCTTCGCTCATCGGAGTGCAGTCAGGACCAGCGGAGGTTGCTCCCGCCGGCCGATGGTCACCTGCTGGGTAATAAATATTAGACGAGCGCGCGCGGAAGTATGGATGCTAAGGTTCGTTCTTTCCCGGGTCAGTTTCGCTATCGCGGCCGGCCAGAAGGATTCGTACCGATCTTGCAAGCTCTGGAAGTTTATTGAAGATACCAACCGCGCGCAACCACTGTTTGTGGTCGAACGCGGGCGAGCCACTGACCATGGAACCGGCCGGAATGTCGCCGTGGGTGCCGCTTTGCGCGGTCACGATGACGCCGTCGCCGATATTGCAGTGTCCGGCAACACCCACCTGGCCGGCAAGTATGACGTTTTTCCCGACTACTGTGGACCCGGCGAGACCGACCTGAGCGCAAAGCAAAGTGTGCTCGCCCACCGCCGAGCCATGTCCGACCTGCGCCAGGTTGTCGACCTTCGTACCGCGGCCGACACGGGTTTCGCCGATGCTGGCGCGATCGATGCAGGAGTTGGCCTGGACTTCCACATCATTCTCCAGCACCGCCGGGCCTGATTGGGTAATCTTCTCCCAATGGTCGCCTTCGCGCGCGAACCCGAAGCCGTCGCAACCGACGACCGCCCCGTTCTGCAGAATGACGTTGTCGCCCAGTCGACAGTCTTCGCGCACCACCGAATGAGCGTGGGCGAAGAAGTTGTTGCCAATCCGCGCTCCGCGATAAATGACCACGTGCGGCAGAATCACGGCATCGTCGCCAATTTCGACTTCCTCAC
>Ga0265325_10001600_pt1 | contig 15802 bp, 13 predicted proteins | sample 41420metaG_FD_202090 | JGI IMG/M metagenome (GOLD analysis project Ga0265325, IMG submission 202090) | Rhizosphere microbial communities from Carex aquatilis grown in University of Washington, Seatle, WA, United States - 4-14-20 metaG | ecosystem: Host-associated > Plants > Roots > Rhizosphere...
CCGCCGTATTCGCGAACGCGCCGGCGTTCGCAGCGGGCACGGGCGTCAGCGGCCACCACAATGCCGGACAGGATTGCAACCAGGGCTGCCATAACCACGGCTTCACGATCGCCGGAACGCTTTACGACTCCGCGGGAGCCGCGATCGGCGGCGCGGAAGTTCGCCTCGTGGACTCGACGGGTCAGGTAATAAGCATCTACACGGCGACGGGCGGCTCCCAGGGGAACTTCTACAGTAAGACGAAGTTCGTCGGTCCGGCACACATTGGCGTCCGCAACGCAACCGGCACCCAGACGATGATCACGGCAATTCAGTCGACCGCACAGGCACCGGCTTCGACGGGCGGCGCCTGCAGCGCTTGCCACTGCACCGGCGGAGGTTGCACCATCGCCGCAATCCACTTGCCGTAACGTGGGCCTCGAAGAGCAACCTCCCGGCCGTCGCGATGGGAAGCGCGCAAGCAAGTCGACGACCCTGGCATGCTTGGTGGTCTCGTTCGGTTGCGGCGCGGGCACCGACCTGAACCAACTCGCTTCTGTCGATCCCGTCGCCGATGCAACCCCGGCGGCTTGGGTCTCGGGCGACGCGGCCTCGTTTCCAGATCCGTTCAGCGGCGCACCTCCTTTCTCGTCCCAGATGGGAACCGACTCCCACAATGCCGGCAAGTCTTGCATCGAGTCCGGCTGTCACGGTTCAGTGGCCGCTGCCGAGAGCTTCCTCGTTGGCGGCACCGTTTACGCTGACTACAAGGGAACGACGCCTGCGCCGGGCGTGGAGGTGCGCATCGCCGATTCGACCGGGCACGCGACCAGTACGTATTCCGGGCCGGAGGGCAATTTTTTCATCACGAGCGCCAACGCGGGCGGGGTTACCCTCCCGGCCGTTGTCGGCGCTCGCACGGCGAGTTCGATCCGACCCATGATCACGACGTTGACGGTCAGCATGGGATCATGTGCCCAGACACCGTGTCACGTCCCGGGGGGAAGCCCCATCGGCGCGACAGGCAACTACTACCCCATTCATGTTCCCTGAACGGCGCGATGCGCCGAGCGGGCGTGGGAAACCTGGTACGTGGAGGAAACACAGATGACCGGGCATTCGGAACGGCCGCACCCGAAGCAGAACCCCCGCGAGGTGTTCGATTCGTTCACGGACGTCCCAACGGATCTCATCACGCTTCCGCCGGCCCTCATCGAGGCCCTGAGGGCGCTCGCGCCAAAGCGCCGGCCGAGAAAGTGGCCATACGTGGTCGCTGCCGTCGCGTGTATCGGGTCGATGTCCGGCCTGCGCAACTTCTGGCCCGGCCATCCGAACTCGGCCGGGGCCGCCGTCGCCGCATCACAACTTTCGGCGTCGACTTCTGGCGCCGCGTCGGCCACGGCCGACTCTGCGGCGACCTCCCGTTCCCTCGGTCCCAATGACACGCCATCGGGATCGGGCGGCTCGCCGGCAAGCTCGCCGGCCGCTGTCCGTCCCACAATCTCGTTGGACGAAATCCCGCAGGCGCCCCCACCGAAGGCTTCGAAGGCGACGAAGCATCGGACCCAGCGTTCTCCACGATGAACAGAGCCGCGAGCTCGATGGCGCCGTCTCAGCGACGGCGGCGTATCGGTTTTTGGATTACGATTTTCGTTCTCCTCTCGGTCACAACGCTCCTCACGTACCGCGGCGTCGGCTTCTACCGACTCAACATCGCCGAGCGGCCGATACATCCGGACTATCACACGCTCAACCCCGCCGGTTTTCTCGGCCACGGCTATGGAATCGTCGGCACGCTGCTGATTTTTACGAATCTGCTCTACCTCGTCCGAAGGCGATTCGCGAAATACATCCCCGATCGCGTGGGCTCGGTGAAAGCATGGCTCAACGGCCACGCGTTTACAGGACTCGCGGGCTCGCTCCTCGTCGCGTTTCACTCGGCGTTTCAGCTCCGGACGCCGATCGCGACCGTCACTTCCGCGAGTCTCGCCATCGTGGTCGGCACGGGCCTGGTCGGGTTTTATCTCCACGCGCTTCTGCCAAACGCCGGCCTTAGGCCCCTCGACCGGCGACTCGCCGAGCTTCGGCCCCTTTTGCCGGGGCTCGTCGTGTGCGTCGAGGATTTCGTTAGGAAGGCCCCGGTCACCACGCTCCCGCACGATGCGTCGTTCCCGAGGACGCTGTTCACGATTCCTCGTTGGGTGTTCGAAGCGCGCGGACGCCGCCGCGGGGTCAGAACGGCCGCACAGGGCGACAAGCTGTTCCGCGCCTTGAAGAAGACAGAACCCGCGCTCGCCCAGGCATTCCTCGTCGAACTCGGGGACTTCGCGGCCAAAGAAGTCGACACGCATGCCGGGGCCGCCATGATGCGCACCTGGCGATCGCTCCACGGATTTCTCGCGGTCCTCTTGTTCGTGAGTGTGTCACTCCATGTCTACGTTGCTTGGTATTACGGCTTCCGCTGGATATTCACTCGATGAACAGGGTCCGCTTCGGGTGGACAGTCTGCGCTCTGGCGATCTTGCTCATGTCCGCGCTCGCGCGCGTCGCCGGCGCGCAGCTGCTCTCTCCCGGAGCCCTCTCTCGCGCGCACGCGTCCATCGAGGGCGACGCCCACTGCGGCGACTGCCATAGCTCCGGCAAGCGCGTCGATCAGGGAGCCTGTTTGAAGTGTCACGGCGATCTCGGCGCAAGAATCGCCGCGGGTCAGGGGCTGCACGGGCTGCAGTACAAGAACCAGCCCTGCGAGAAATGCCACGTCGAGCACCTCGGCGTCGGGACCGAGCAGGTCCGCTGGCCCGGGGGCGATCGGTCCAAGCTCGATCACGCGCTGACCGGCTGGCCGCTCGACGGCGCCCACAAGACGACCCCCTGCAACAAATGCCACACCAAGCTCAACACCCGAGGCGCGCCCACGCTCCTCGGCTTGTCGCGGACGTGCACGTCCTGTCACAAGGATCCCCACGAGGGCCGGTTCGGCGCTGCGTGCACCAGCTGTCACGACGAGGTGACGTGGAAGAATCTTCGCCTTCAGGACTTCAACCATGACCAAGCGAAGTTTCCGCTCCACGGCGCCCACGCGACCGTGCAGTGCGCCAAGTGCCACTTCGAGCCGCCGAAATACCTCGGGCTGAAGTTCGCCTTGTGCGGAGACTGCCACAAAGATCCCCACGCGGGGCGACTCGGAGCAGGATGCACGGACTGTCATGACGAGACCCGGTGGAAGCCCGTCTCGTTCGCGCATACCGGGGCCAAGCACCCCGGTTTGAGCCTGGCCGCTGGCCACGCGCCCGTCGCGTGCCGTGCGTGCCACGATCGCGGAAACCTCGCGGCGCCGTCGAAGGGGAGCGAATGTGTTTCATGCCACAGGCCGGTGCACGATGCGCCCTTCGGCAGGGCGTGCGACGGCTGTCACAGCTCCATTCAATGGGTGGGTTTGCCACGCAGCGTGGGACTCGCCGCTCACCCGCGAACGGTCTATCCGCTGACCGGCCGTCACTCCGAGGCCACCTGCGCCAGCTGTCACCGACCCGATCTCCCTGCCGATCGGCGGTTCCGCAAACTCTCCTTTGCCCGGTGCGCCGATTGCCACGAGGATCGGCACAAGGGCGAATTCGCTTCGGCCGACCGCGGTGAATGCAAGCCCTGCCACACGACCAGCGGATTTCATCCGACGCTTTTTGGTCCCGACCTCCACGCGGCAACGACGTTCCCGCTCCTCGGCAGGCACATGGCTGCACCGTGCTCCGCATGCCATACGAGCCCGCGCCCGCGCGTCGATCTGCAGATATCGAAGAAAGCGTGCGGCGATTGCCACGCCAATCCGCATGGGGATCAGTTTGCGAAGGAGATGGCGCAAGCAGGCTGCGCGCACTGCCACGACCCCCGCGGATGGGACCTCCCCAAGATCGACCACAGCATCTGGCCGCTCTTGGGCGCACATGCCACCGCGCAGTGCGATAGCTGCCATCACCCGACGCCGGAGGACCGGAAGTCTGGACGCGGCGCGAGCTACCGCGGCCTTCCTCGGAATTGCGGCGGATGTCACGACGACATCCATGCTGGGCAGTTTCGCCTCACTCGGCCCGCGCTGGAGTGTGGGAAATGCCACTCCGCGAAGACCTTCAAGATTCCCGACTTCGATCACGCGGCCGTGACCGGCTGGGCGCTGACGGGCGCCCACGAGAAGGCGCCGTGCGCCAAGTGTCACCCCTCGGCCAAGGTCGGAGCCGAAGCTGCCGTCGTTCGCTGGCGAGGGCCCTCGAAGGAATGCAAATTCTGTCACGCCAACCCGCACGAGCAGCATTCGGCCGTCGGCGCTACGAACGCCATGCCCGGGCCGCTGACCGTCGCATCCGCCGTCCACGGTGTGTTCGATACTCCCTGCGAATCGTGTCACACGACGAGCTCGTGGAAGTCGCTCGACGCTACCGGAGGTGCGGTGAAGTTCGATCACGACGCCACCGGCTTTCCGTTGACCGGCCAGCACGTGCACGCGCCGTGCGCGAGTTGCCACACCGGCACGCAACCCATCAAGCGCGACTGCGCGAGCTGCCACGACGACTTCCACCGCGGACGCCTGCTGAGCTCCTGCGACCACTGCCACACGCCATCCGGTTGGAGAGTCACCCAGCCGCTCGCCATCCATCGGAGGACGCGATTTCCGCTCACGGGCATGCACGTCCTCGCCGACTGCACGCAGTGTCACCTCCGCGCCAGCGAGCAGAAGTTCACCGACGCTCCGATTGACTGCTACGGATGCCACCAGCAGGACTACCGCCGCCCGGGCATCTTCCCCGTTCACGTAGGGACCGCCGGCTCCCCGCCCCTGCCGCGCGACTGCAGCCTATGCCACCGGCCTCTCGCGTGGGTTCCCGCGAACGGGCTCGTCGCCTCTACGGCGAGCCCTCTCCAAGCGCCGGCAGCGCCTCGCAACCACGACCTACGCTTTGCCATCAGCTACGGCTCGCATCGCACGGCGACCTGCGTCGATTGCCACGCGTCGCCCGCAATTCCGCGCGCCGTGCGCTGCATCGGTTGCCACGTCCACGATCCGGTTCTCGTCATGCAGCAGCACCGGCAACCGATCGCCACGGACGGCGCCTCGTGCCTGAGCTGTCATCCAGGAGGCGCGCGCCGATGAGGCCTCGCCGACCGTGGACGACCAGTGGGCTGCTCTGCGGGGTCGCCTGCCTGTGCACGAGCATCGGCGCGAACGCCGCACGACCCAAGGGCAACGCGCGCCCGCAGCAAAGCCCGTCCCATGCGCCGGCTTCGAATGCGCCGTCGGGATCGATCCTCGTGACCGTCGTGGAGACCGCCGGCTCGCGGACGTACGTTCGACCCGGCTCGGCCGGAGGGGTTCAGCCGGGCGCCGTGGTGACCATTCTCGGACGAACGTATCCGGTCGTCGATTCGAGCGATTCGTTTGCGGTCATCGACAGCGGCGACTCGCCGCCCCGGGACCAGGATCAGGGGTGGGCGACCGTCGTCGAGCGGAAAACCCAGAAAGTCGTCGAACTACCCAAGCCGCGACCCCTCGACACGTGGAAAGATGGGTGGACACCCGAGGAGGCACCGGCGGACTCGCAGCAGCCGAAATTCGTGCCCCTCGGCGACGCCGAACGCAATCGCCGTTTCGACGTGCAGTTCACGTTCGCGGCGGGTGGCCTCATCCCGATCGGTGGGCCGGTCGGCAGCAGCTTGGGCGAAGCGGAGCTCAACATGCGACTCCGCGCAGAGCCGTTCGCAAGCCCGCTCGGGATCACCCTCGACGCCTCACTCCAGGGCTGGGCGGCCGCCGACCTCGCCACGCGGGTCGGCGCCTCGACACGGCCTTTGCTCTACGTCCGCGAGCTCCTCGCCACCTATACTCCGGGCGGTCTCCGGGCCGACTTCGGGCGGATGCCGTATGCCGCGAGCACCCTCGGGGCGCTCGACGGCGTCCGCGTGCAAAACCGCGTCGGCGAGGGATTCTCCGTAGGCGCTTTCGGCGGCCTTCTGCCCAACCCGCTGAGCGGCGCCCCTTCGCTCGACGCGCAACGGTTCGGCGTCGAGGCGCGCTATAGCCGATCGGACATCAACGTCCGGCCGGAAGCCGCGCTCGTCCTTCACGGCTCTACCTTCCACGGGGTGCTCGACGAGCGCAGGCTCTCGGGTCAGTTCAGCCTTTATCCGGGGCCGTCGCGCGTCGGGGCCTACTTCGAGGTCTCGAACTTCGACGCAAACAATCCTTGGAGGGCCTCGGCTCTCGAGCTCACCGCCGCCGGCGTGGACCAGTCGATCCGACTCGGAAACTTCGAGTTCGGTGCGCGTTTCGATGTCCGAGAGCCCGAGCGATCCAAGTGGCTTGCCGCGTTCCTCCCCGCTTCCTGGTTTTGCACGACCGTTCCCGCGCCCGGCTCGAACCCGACCGCAGCGGAGCCCTGCAACGGAAGCGTCGACACCCGCGCATTCGCGGAAATCGACGGCAGCGTCATCCTTGGAAACTTGTCCCTGGTCGTCGGGGGCCTCACGGTGACCGACCTCACGACGAAGACGGACCCCAACATGGTGGGCGCTTTTGCGACCGCTCGGCTCGTGCGGATTGAACGACTTCTGCGCCTCGAAGCGTCCGCCAATGGCTCGCGGTCGACTTACGTCGATATGTGGGGCGGCACCGCGGGGCCTGGCGTATCGCTTCTCGACGACTGGCTCGATGTGTCGGCGTACTACCGACTCGCGGTGCTAACCTATTCCGCGAGCAACGTCTCGCTCGTCCAACACGGGGTGGGGGCCACGGTCGTTCTTTTGCCGTCCTCCCAACTGCTCTTCACCCTGCAGGGCGAAGGAATGACAGGAGACGATACGAAATATCTGACCCTCTTCGGGAGCGCCACGTGGCGGCCCAACCTATGACCAGACACCCTGCTCCGTGGCCTTTCCGATGAACGAGATTCGCGTCAGTCTTCCCACGTTGGTTCTTGTCGTTGCCTTGGCCAGCGGCGCCTCGTTCGCGGCAGGTCGCGCCATGCCGACCGGCTCCGATCCGCCGACCGCCGCGAGGCAACCGACCCCCGAGCGAGAGCCAGCGCAAGATCGCGAGGAGCTCGACGACCCGGAGCAAGATCCGTTGCCCGCGGGACACCCCCCGATCGACGACCAGGCCACGCGACCGCGGACCGCGTTGGAGAGCGAAACCCCTCCCGCGGAAGAACCGCTGCTCGAGTGGAAGGCGCCAGCCCGCTGGCAGCTCGTTCCGAATCCGAGCACCATGCGAATTGCGACCTATCGCGTGCCGCGGGCCCCCGGCGACGCGGCCGACGCAGAGCTCTCGATCACGCGCGCCGGCGGGTCGGCCGACGCGAACGCCGAACGCTGGATCCACCAGTTCGACGAAGCCGGACAAAAGACCGCGAAGCGCACGACGCGCGCGGTCGGACTCGCGGAGGTTGCGATGGTCGAAGTGCAGGGCACGTACTCGGGCGGCATGGGCCAGGAAGGGGCATCGCAGCCCGGATGGGCCCTCGTCGGCGCCATCGCCTCGACACCGGGCATGCCCTACTTCTTCAAACTGACGGGGCCCGAAAAGAGCGTTCGCGCCGCGCGGCGCGAGTTCGATGCGCTCATCGATAGTCTGGTCCAGCGCCGTCACCGAGGCACGTGATGGGGTTCACCCCTCAGCTCCTGGCCGTCGTTGCCGCGGTCGTACTCGCCATGGTGCTCTATTGGCTCTTCTCCCTGCGATCGCGCAAGCAAACCGAAGAGGTCCTCGCGAAGCTCGAAGACATGGCGGCTCTGGGCGAGGTCGTGCCCGACACCATGCACCCGGTCATCGACTTGCAACGCTGCATCGGCTCGGGCGCGTGCGTCCAGGCGTGCCCCGAGAAGTTCGTGCTCGGCATCGTCGGCGGGCAGGCAAGGCTTTTGAATCCCCTGGCTTGCGTCGGCCATTCGGCGTGCATGACGGCCTGCCCCGTCGACGCCATCAAGCTCGTCTTCGGCAGCGCCAACCGCGGGATCGATCTGCCGCTATTGGATCCCCACTTCCAGACGACGCGGCACGGCGTCTACGTCATCGGCGAACTCGCGGGCATGGGGCTCATTCGAAACGCCGTCCGGCAGGGTCGCCAGGCAGCGGATCACGTGGCGAGCAGCGGTCGTCGCGGAAAGCACGACGCGTACGACGCCGTGGTGGTCGGAGCGGGGCCGGCCGGCGTGAGCGCGACCCTCCGGCTCATGGAAAAACATCTTCGCGTCGCGCTTTTCGATCGCGAAAAAGTCGGCGGCGCAATCATGCACTATCCGCGTGCCAAGGTCGTCATGACCGGCGCGCTCGACCTCGCGATGGTGGGCGCGGTGAAGCGCCGAACGATGTCCAAGGAAGACTTGGTAGGGCTTTGGAACTCGATCATCGAGCGCCACGGCGTCCCCATCAAGACGGGCGTCGCCGTGAGCGGGGTCCATGAAGAGCCCGACGGGATGCTACGCCTCGAGACCAGCGCGGGCTCCGTACGCGCCGCGAACGTGCTTCTCGCCCTCGGCCGGCGAGGCACGCCGCGCAAGCTCGAAGTGCCCGGCGAGGAACAAGCGAAAGTCCACTACAGCCTCATCGAGCCCGAGCCATTCGCGGGCAAGAACGTGCTCGTCATCGGGGGCGGAAACAGCGCGGTCGAGACCGCGCTCGCCCTCGTCGACTTCGGTCGCTGCGCCTCGGTCGCCATCAGCTACCGGCGCGACGCCTTTGCGCGGTGCCGGGGCGACAACCGGCGCCGCATCGACGAGGCAATCCAAGCGTCGAAAGTGCAGGCACTCTTGCCGAGCGAGATCGTGAGCATCGGTGAGCGCGACGTCACGCTGACGAGCGCGGGCCGCGCGTTCAACCTCGCGAACGACGACGTATTCGTACAAATCGGGGGCAACGCTCCGGCAGAACTGCTGCGGAGCTTCGGCATTCAGGTCGTGACAAAGCGTGGGGAAGCCTGACGTGCTCGAGTCGACCGCCCTGGGCCTTCTCTTCCCTCTCGCGGCGGCGGCGTCGCTTGCCGTCGCGTCCTGCGTCGGCAACGACGACATCCATCTCAGCCCGGAAGCGAAAACACAAGCCTGCTTCAGTTGCCACGCGAGCGCCTATCAGTTGGCCCAAACGCCGAAGCACCTCGGTGTATTGCCGACTGGTTGCGCCAATTGCCACGCGACTCGCGGCTGGATTCCAGCTTCCTCGGGACACCCTGAAAGCAAGTTCCCGATTGCCTCGGGTTCCCACGCGAACCCCGCGATCGGATGCGCCGACTGCCACATCGCGTCGCAGGGCTCGGACGTCGGCGGACAGAACTGCGACTGCACCCATTGCCATCTCGGGGCGCACGATGCACCGGACATCGACGGAGTGCATACCGGACTCGCCGGGTACCTGGGATCGGCACCCACGTCGCCACCGTCTTGCCTTCACTCCGGCTGCCACCCCAGCGGATAGAGTCAGGTCGCGCCGCACGAGCGCGTGCCGTCGCAGGCCAGAAAGCACTTGTAGGTCGGCCCAAGGGAGACGCAATCGGTGTCGAGCGTGCACTGCTTGGAGCAGGCTTTCACCATCGTGGTGCAGCCTGCGTCGGAGAAGGCGCCGAAGCCGACGCACGATAGCCCGGCGCCGCACTCGGCATCCGCGGCACACAGGGTCCCTTCCGACCTCAACGGCCCGCTGCTGCACCCGAAAAGAACGAACACCGCGACGAGAACGGTCGACCAAAGGGCGTAAGCCATCCGGTGAGGAGTGTCGCACCCTTGGTAGGTCAGGTGTCAATCGCAAGTCCCGACCCGAGCTCGGATGGCCGAGACACCGACCCACCGCGTCCGGGACGATCGGCCGGCCGCCCGCCGCGGAAAAATCGCCGCCTTTGGCGCGGCACGAGACGTGGAGGAAGTTCGTCTCATGGCGATGGAGCAAGAGGCGCGGACCGGACCGCGCGAGCGGGCGGCCCTGATCGGCGTCGAGTCGCTCGGCGACGCCGAGCTCGTGGCGATCCTTCTCGGCACGGGTTACCCGGGGGTCCCCGTGGGTGTGCTCGCCGCGAGGTTGATCGAAGAGCGCGGCGGGCTGGCCGGTCTGGCGCGGGCGGGCATGGGAGAGCTCATCGACCAAGAGGGCCTCGGCGTGGCGAAGGGCGCGCGGCTCGCGGCGGCCGTCGAGCTCGGGAGGCGAGTGACGTTCGCGGCATCGCTCGAAGCGTCGACCCGGCTTCCCGATAGGGGAGCCGTCGAGGCGTGGGCGCGCCCGAGACTGGCGACGCTCGATCACGAGGAGCTCTGGGCGTTGGCGCTCGACGGCCGGCACGGTCTACGCGCGGCGCGCAGGGTCGCTTCGGGCGGAATCCACGGTCTCCACGTGGCTCCGCGCGATGCGCTTCGAGTCGCGGTGCGCGAGGCGGCGAGCGCGATCGTCTTGGTCCACAACCATCCGAGCGGCGACCCGAGCGCGAGCAGCGAAGACGTCGCGTTCACCCGCGCGATCTCCGACGCGGGGCGCGTCGTCGGCACGCCCGTGCTCGATCACGTGATCATCGCCCGCCGGCGGTCGAGCTCGATGCTCGAAGACGGGCTTCTACGGTGAGCGCACTTGCTTCGACGTCCCGTCACTCCAACCATCCCGATTCGGACGCAGCGTCCGACGCGGGCACGGTTTCGGACGCGGCGGGCGCGGGCGGAGCGCCCTGCGCGGCAGGCGCGGCTCCGGCCGGAGCGCGCAGCCGAGCCAGCCAATAACCACCCACGCACAGGGCGGCGAGCAGAAGCAGCGCGACCGGCGTCACGGCCGCGGTGCGCGGTCCGAAAGAAGCCGGCGCGCTCGACGCCGGCAGCGGACGCGCCGGTGGCCACCCGCTGGCCGACGACCACGGCGGCGTGGAAGGTCCGCCCGCGGGCGGCGATGACGTCACGGGAGCGACGGAGCCACCTCCAAAGGCCCCCGCCGAGGCCCACGAGGCGTGGATCACCCGTTCGAGGGCCTGCTTCGCCGCAACGGTCCCGAAGGGCGCCAGAGCCAGGCCGAGCTCGGCGGCCGTCACGAACCGCTCGTCGGGATTCGGCCGAAGGCATCGCAGGACGATGGCCTCGAGATCCGGCGCGATCTCGGGTCGAAGATAGCGGGGCGGCGCGGGTTTCGTCCGGTGGATGGCGTCGAATAGCTCGAGGGAATTGGGCGCTCGGAAGGGCAGTTTGCCCGTCAGGAGCTCGTACGCGATGACCCCCAGCGCCCACAAGTCCCCGGCCTCGTCGGCGCGGCTCGCGTCGAGCAATTGCTCGGGCGACCGGTACGCGCTCGATCCGAAGACGACATTCGCCGAGACCCCCGTCGCCGCGATCACCTTGTTCAAACCGAAGTCGCGGACTTGGACGCCCGCCGAACCATCCCCGCGGTGGAGCAAGAAGAGGCTTGAAGGTTTGAGGCCACCATGGACGAGGCCCGCGGCGTGCGCGTGGGCGATCCCGTCTATCGCTCCCATGAGCCAGTCGACCGCCTGAGGCACGGGAGCGGGCGAGCCGCTCTGCGCCAGGTGAACCGCGAGATCGGTACCCTCGAGGAACTCCACCGCCACGTAGGGCAGCCCGCTGCGCAACATTCCGACGTCGAGCACCTGCACCACGCTGTCGCTCAGAATGCTGGTGACGTTGCGGGCCTCGGCGAGAAAGCGAGTCGTCGCCTCCCGACTTGCGGCGATGACCGGGTGGAGCACGTGGAGAGCGACCCGGCTGCCGGTGGACTCGTGTCGAGCGACGTACACGGCGTACAAGCCCCCGTCGTCGAGCACGCGTTCGACCCGGTACTTCGCCGCCAGGAGATCACCCGGTTTTGCCGGAGCCGTCGATGTCTGCTCTGCGCCCATTTTCCCCCGAACAAACAGGCCGACCGTACCCGGTCGAAGGGTGCGTGTCCATTGCAGCTCGGAGCACCCGTCGCGCGGCCGCGCGGCCGCGCGGCGCCGCGCGTCGGCCCAGGAACCGGTTGGCATCCGCGCGGCCATCCGCGAGAATTGCGCGTGCGTCCCCGAGAACAGCCCCGAGAACAACCTCCCGACCATGGCGGCGAATCTCTCGCAAATCGAGTACTGGAACGGGCCCGCTGCAGAGCGCTGGGCGATTCACCAAGAGGCGCTGGATCGCGCGCTCGAGCCATTCGGACTCGCCGTGCTCGAGCGCGCGGGAATCCGCCCGGGCGAGCGCGTTCTCGACATAGGCTGCGGCTGCGGCGCAACGACCCTCGCGATCGCCGACCGAATCGGTGAATCAGGTCACGTGCTCGGGATCGACGTCTCTTCGCGAATGCTCGCCGAGGCCGCCCGCAGGACGGCCGGTCGGTCCAATGTCGCGCTCCTCGAGACCGACGCGGCGACGCATCCATTCAGTCCGTCCGCCGACGTCATCGCGTCCCGCTTTGGCGTCATGTTCTTCGATCGCCCCGTCGAGGCGTTCCGCAATCTCCGAGGCGCTCTCGCATCGGCCGGTCGCCTGGCGTTCGCGTGCTGGCGCGCCCCGTCCGAGAACCCCTGGGTGAGCGTCCCGATGAACGCCGCGCTTCGTCGGGTCGGCGCGCAACCCCCCACCGGACCGGACGAGCCCGGGCCATTTTCGTTCGCGGATCGGGGAAGGGTCGAAGGCATTCTCCGGGCCGCCGGCTTTGCCGCTGTCCGTGTGGAACCGTTCGACGCCGACGTCGTCCTGTCGATCGCCGGTGTCGAACCGGCGCTCGAGTTCGCAATCACGGCGGGACCGGCGGGGAGGCTACTCGCCGATGCTCCTCCCGGCGTCGCGGAAGCCGTGCGCGAGGATCTGCGTAATGAGCTCGTACGAGCAGCGGCCGGGGGGCGGGTGGCACTCGGCGGCGCGGTGTGGATTGCGAGCGCGACGGCTTGAAATCGCGCTCAGGGCAACACGGCGAAGAGCTCGTCCAACCCCTTGGGCGAGTACAAGTACGCGTATGCCGCCTGGCTCGCGAGCACCCGCTTCAGGTAGGCCCTCGTTTCCTCGAACGGGATTCGCTCGACGAAGAGGTCGAAGTCGTCGCCGCCTCGCTCGCCCAGCCACCGCCGCACCGCGCGGCCCCCGCCGTTGTACGCGGCGATCGCGAGCGCTGGCTTCGCAGGAAACGAGGCGCGAAGCGTCGATAGAAGGCGCGTTCCCAGGGCAATCGAAACCTCGGGACGCCGCAGCGCATCTTCGTCGAAGGGTAGCGGCGTGCCTCGCGCCGTGGCGCGCGCCGTCGGCGCGATGAGCTGCATCAGCCCGATTGCGTCGGCCACGCTCCGTGCGTCGGGGTTGAAAGACGATTCTTCGCGCATGATCGACCAGGTAAGCGGCATCGGCACGTGCGCGGCCTCGCTCTCGCGCGCCACGATCGCCTCCCACGCGCGCGGGAACGCGACCTCCCACGCCACGCGCCAGCGCCCGACGGGCCAGTGCTCCCGGTAGTCGAGCAAACGGCCGCGGGTGAACGACGACCCCAGGTCCGGAGCGCCCGCTCGATCGTAGAGCCACGCGACCGTCCAGACGACTTCGGAATCCACGCCGTCGCCGACGAATCCGCCCGCATGGATCTCGCGGCGCGCGGAGTCGATTTCGCCGACCTCGAGAAGGTGGAGGAACCGCTCGAACACGGGGGACTCGAGCTCGGGGTGCGCGCGCGTGAGAAACGGGCCGCTCGGCTCGCGCGCGACGCTCGCGTCCATGGCGGAACGCGCGCGTTCTTCGCTGATGGCACGAAGGCGAGCGTACGCCAGCAGCATGTAGTAGCCGAGCGGGCGCTCGGCGACGAGCGCCTCGTACCGCTTCTCGGCGTCGTCGACGTCGCCAGAGAGCTGCGCGACGCGCGCGCGAAAATACGCTGCCCGCCCCGACGAGGAGCGGCCCCCGTCGAACCCTGCTTCCAGCATTCGATCGAGCGCCTCGCGCGCGCCACCCAGATCCTGCTTGGCCAGTCGGGCGACCGCGAGCCGGAAGAGCGCCTCGCCGCCCATGTCGCCCTCGGGGTAGGCGTCGGGCAACCCCGCGAGCATCGCAAATCCTCGCGCTTCGTTTCCTTCGTCGCAGGCGAGGAGCGCCGCGCGCAAGCACGCGTCGTCGGCCAGGCGGTGCTTCGGAAAGACCTTCTCGACCTTGCCGAACCGCTCGAGAGCCTCGGCCGGCCGATGCGCCGAAACGCTGGCTTTGCCGCCGTAGTAGAGGGCCGTGACGAGCGCGTCTTCGCCTTCGCAGCGGGCGATCGCCGCTCCCCACGCGTCGGCCACGTCCTCGGACTTGCCGCGCGGCTTCGCCTGAGCGCGGACGATGGCCGCTTTGCAGGCCGCCTCGTGGTGCTCCTTGGAGCCTCGCGGAACGGCCTTGAGCACGGCATCCGCGGCCTCCGAAGCGCGCTTGGGCTGCGCGGCGTCGATCCAGGCTTGGGCTTGCTGGGCACGCTCTTCGAGAGTCAGCGCGGGCGAGGCCGCGTGGTGCACCATCCAGGAGGCCGCGCGGCTGCGCAAGCCGAAGGCGTCCATCTTCTCGGCCGCCGCCGGGGCTTCGACGAGAACGCGTGTGGCCAGATCGAAGATCTCTTGGGCGTGCGAGTCGGCGAGGCCGTCGAGCCCGTCGAGGAGCGCTGCGCCGAGCTGCATGGCGCTGTCGGCCCAGCGGATCCCGTGCGGGTTCGCGGCGAGGAGGGCGCGCCATATCGGCACCGCCGCCGCGCGATTCCCCTTACCGACGAAGGCGTCGGCCTGGACGAGCAGCGCCTCGTCGTGGGCGGCGATGTCGTCGATGACGCCGGCGACGCGTGCGAGGGCTTCGTCGAACCGCCCGAGGCGCGCGAGCGCCTGCGCTTCGTGAAGCGCGGCATACGGAGCGAGTGGGCACGGAGCCCCGCCGTCGGCTTCCGGGGAGAGCGTGCGCTCGAAGGCCGCCGCGGCCTCGCTTGCCTCGCCCGCGGCCAGATGCAACCGTCCCGCGAGGTAGTCCCATCCGCAAGCCCGCGCACCGTCGAGCGTCGCCGCCGCCCGGGCCGCGTCGAGGAGCCGCGCAGCCCCGGACCAGTCCCGCGCCTGCTCGCGCTCGCGCACGTCGGCGAGCCGCGGATCGGCCAGAACGACGGCGAGCTTGGGCATCCCGCGGTACACCGATTCGTCCGGCGCCACGGGGATCGGCACGACCCCCGTAGCGCGTCCACCCGCCGGGATCGGCGCAGACACGAGCAGCGCTGGCGGACGCGACTCCGGCGCCCGCGCCCCGCGACACGACCAGGCGACGACCGCCACCAAGCAGACGAGGGCCAGACGGCTCATGGCTTCGGAGGGCGCCACGCCTCGGACGACGCCTCCTCCTCGCGGGCCTCCACGCGTTTGCGCCGGGCGCCTTCCCACCGACCGCGGTCCTTCGCGACCACCTCTGCCTGCGCCTTTCGCTCCGCCACCTCGTCGAGCGCGCGGCGCTCTTGCCCTGTTGCGGCTGCCTCCTCGGCCTGCGCTCGTGCAATCGCCGACGCCAGCGCTTGCTTCTCGGCCGCCACGCGCACCTCCCATGCGGCGGCCTGGGCGAGGTCGGCGGCACGAAGAACGCCGTGCCCCATCGCTTCCGCCTCCGCCCGCCGGACTCCTTCGGCGGCGACGGCGTGCGCGCGGCCGTCGCGTTCTTTGGCCTCCCTCGCACGCTCTGCCGCGTCGCGCTCTCGAATGGCTTGCGCCAGGCCGCCGACGGCTTCATCGACTCTCCGGTCGCGCAGCTCGGCGAGCGGCTCGAGCGGATACTTCGGAGGACGCATTTCCCTTGGAAAGCGTAGCGCGCGGAGGGCGCCTTCCCAAATCGCCTGTGGGCGCGCTTC
>Ga0265325_10001601_pt1 | contig 15802 bp, 10 predicted proteins | sample 41420metaG_FD_202090 | JGI IMG/M metagenome (GOLD analysis project Ga0265325, IMG submission 202090) | Rhizosphere microbial communities from Carex aquatilis grown in University of Washington, Seatle, WA, United States - 4-14-20 metaG | ecosystem: Host-associated > Plants > Roots > Rhizosphere...
GCTCGAAGGAGACATCCTGCTCGGCGGCGAGGAGAGCGGCGGAATCGGCACCAAGCTCTATCTCCCCGAGCGCGACGCCACCGTCAACGCGCTGCTGCTCGCCGAAGTGATGGCATGGCACGGAAAACATCTCGGCGAACTGGTGGCCATGCTGCAAGGCGAGTTCGGCGAACATCATTACGGGCGCGTGGACCTCACGCTCAAGAGCGGCCAAGCCGAACGCGCGCTAGCGCACTTCGCCGCGCTCAAGCTGAACCGTTTTCTGGACTGGCCAGTAGCCCGCCGCGAGAATCTGGACGGCATCAAGATTTTCCTCGGCGATATCGGCTGGGTGATGGTACGCGCGTCGGGCACCGAACACATGCTGCGCGTCTATTCCGAAACCACGCGGCCCGATACCACGCGCCGCGTGCTCGACGAAGTGGCGAAGCTCGTCCGCGCCATCTGAGCAGGCAAAAACATTCAGCGTCGCGACTGGCCCGGCGCAGCGGCCCTCACTTGGATGTCCGCACGAAGCAGGCTTTTCGGCGCCGGCGCTGCGGTGCTGAACGCCCGCAAAATGTGATGCGCGCCGGTTCGCTGGAGAACTCCCTCCGCGCGGTCGGCCAGAACGGCCGTGATCGACCGCACCGTCAGCAGCAGTTCCCCCCGGCGGAGACATTTCTCGTATCCCGGCGCGATGAAACTAGAAATCCCAAAGCCAGCCAACGCTTCCAGGAGTGCGCCGTCTTCGCAATCGTTGACGTAGGTAAGCCAGCCGATGGCTCCGCCGATCAGAGGCTCGATCACCGGCTCAATCCGCCGGACCAAATCGCTGCTTTGACTGTTCTTCTTTAATTGGTTGTCGAAGGAGAACGTGCTGGCGACGGCGCGTTCCGGAAACAGAACGCCGATTTCCTCATTGCGGAAACCGAAGGATTTCAGCACATCCACGCTCGTTCGCAACGCGCGGAAATGGGGATAGACGCCAAAAACACTCATGGGCTCGGAGACGGCCATCCGCCCTCCCTGACTCTCGATTGCTTGCTGAGTACCCCCAACTTAGGGGAGGCCGTCGTGAAGGCGGAATACAGGAAAGACTGCATTTTCGGAAACAGCTATACCCGAGGATCCACGAGGCCGCCGAGCGCCTGACTTCGCTAGACAACGAAAACGAATAGTGACAAAGTTGGCACAAGGGCAAGCCTTCGGGCGTAATCTGCCAGCCCGTCATACTGAACTCATGTTCCCACATCCCACCGCGCTGCAACTGGCTTTACTTTCAGCCACCGTGCTCGGCTTCCGGCACGGCTTCGATTACGACCACATCGCAGCAATTTCCGACATAACCAGTGTTGAACCGTCGCGCACCAAGGGCATGCGCATGGGGCTGGTCTACGTGCTGGGCCACGCCTCAACCGTGGCGGCGCTGGGCGGCGCGGTAATCGTGTTTCAACGCTCCCTGCCGCCCCGTATCGACACCTGGGCGGAACGAGCGGTGGGATTGACGCTGGTACTGCTCGGCGTCTACGTTCTAAGCACGCTGCTGAGGCAAGGCACAGCCTTTGTGCCCCGGTCGCGAGCCTCCCTTCTCCTCGATGGCTTTCAATGGCTTTCGTGGCAAGTCAAGAGAGTCTTCAACCCCGACGCCGGTAAACCGGGGAATGCGCGGGAAAACTACAATCGAAAGTCCGTCTTCCTGATCGGAGTTATACACGGGCTGGGGGCCGAAACGCCCAGCCAACTGCTGCTCTTTCTGCTGGCCGCAAATCTCGGCGGACTCACGCGCGGATTTCTGGGCCTGGCGATGTTTTTGGCCGGGCTCCTTCTGATGAACACCCTGATGACCGCTTCGGCGGTGGGGGTTTTCGGAGCAAGCGCCGCGAAACCGCGCCTGATGCGATTTGTGGTGGCGTTAACAGCAAGCTATAGCTTGATCGTAGGCGCGATTTTTCTCTTCGGCGCCGCCGGCAGACTTCCCTCCCTCGGCGGCTGAGCAAGACACTCGAACCCAGCTGAGCCGCCGCGTTTCATTTTTCAGATTGATCCATGAACGCGCTGATATTGGCCTTGAGCTGAGCGAGGCTGTCGTCGCGAAGATACATCATGTGCCCCGCGTCGTAATACTCCAGCGAAATGTTCGAACGAAGATTCGCAGGCAATTCGAGATGGTCCATGGTGTATTCGGTGGCGAAGAACGGAGTTGCGAGATCGAACAGGCCGTTTTCGGCCTGCACGTGCAAATGGGGATTCGCTACGAGAGCCCGGAGCAAATCGCCTTCAACGTTGGGTGAGCCGGGGAAGCCATAATTTTCACCGGAGTGATGCTTCCAATCCCACTCGCGATTGGCATCTTCGTTTAGCACTTCGTATTTCCGGTCCTGGGAAAATTTCAGCTCATCGCGCACGTAACTATAGGCGGCCGCGGTGAAGGGCCCGGTTATGGCCGTTTCCTGGGGATCGTAGGCCGCATATTCCGCCAGCTGGTCTATTTGCGCCCCGGAGAAGCGCGCATCGAGACGGCCCGTCGTCAAGCCGCGAGTGCGCTGAAGTTCGGCCCTGAACTGCGGCAGGTTGACGCGCAGGTTCGCTTTGCGAATGTAGTCCTCGCTGAGTCCCGTAAAGCGGGCCAGCTTCTTCACGACCGCTGTTTTCTCCTCTTCGGGCAGCTTGGAGCCTTTCATCAGAGCGGATGCGTATTCGGTCGAGGCGAAGTGGCGGGCATCGGCCAGAAAGGCATTGAGGTCCGTAGGCCGGTCTTCCAGAACTTTGTGATACCAGGCGGTCGCCGCGTAGCTCGGTAGGTAGAAAATGTAAGGCATGTCGTCGCCGGGGTTGAACGAAAGCGTGCCGAGGTCGAGAACCGTCGACATGAGCACGATTCCATTCAGGTACATGCCGTTGTTCGACTGCAGGTAGTTGCTGAGCGCGGCCGAGCGAAACGTCCCGTAGCTTTCTCCGATGAGGAACTTCGGCGAATTCCAGCGGCTGTTGCGCGTCACATAGGTGTTGATGAACTGCGCGAACGATTTCACATCCGAGTCGATGCCCCAGAAATCCTTGTCCTGCGCTTTTCCCACTGCGTGGCTGTAGCCCGTGCCCACCGGATCGATGAACACAAGGTCCGTCTTGTCGAGCAGGGAGTTGGCATTGTCTTCCACTTTATAGGGCGGGGGCGGCGCAGCCTCGGCGTTCGGAGTGCTCACACGGCGCGGACCAAACGCGCCCATGTGCAGCCACGCGGAGGACGATCCAGGCCCTCCATTGTAAACAAACGCGATGGGGCGCTGGCTGAGATCCTTAACGTCGCTCTTCGTATAAGCGACAGAAAAAATAATCGCAGTAGGCTCGTCCTTCTCGTTCTTCAGCAGCGTAGTGAATGCGGTTGCCTTGTAGGCTATGGTCTGCCCGCCGATGCGAAGAGTGTGGTCGGTTACGGAGGATTCCTCTTTGGGAACGGAGGCGTCCGCAGGCTTCTGATCCGTGGATTTCTGATCGGAGGACTTGGCCTCCGCAGCCTTCGAATCCTTGGAAGCTTCCTGCGCCGCAAGCAGCGGCGGCAGCCCGAGGAGCAACAGCCCCCCCAACACCGTAAGTTTCCAAATTCCACAAGTTCGAACGATCATCGCGCACCCGCCTTAAGGTCCCAGCCAGATTAGCTCCGCGACCGCGGATTGCAAAGGGGGCATTCCGCGCCTGCGGCTCGCGCTTCAAATATCGGTTGACAGGGTTACACTTCTCGTAACATTGTTATAAATAATCTATGCGCATTCAATACTCCGTTAGTCTCGTGGTCGGTGTCCTTTTCTGCACTTTCGCCTTGCTTGAGTTGCCCGAGCCTCTGAATTTCAGCGATGACACATCGAACGATTCCTCGCTGACGATTTCCCAGAGCGCGACGGACGGCGTGGCGAGAGAACAGACGGACTTGCCGGTGACTGTCAAGACCGGCGGGAAACGCATAAAAAGCGAATCGCCGCGGCTTCTCCGGCAAAAGCGAGGTTCGATCGCACCCAGGTGACGATCTTCTGCGCTTGCTTTGCATTGAGCGAACCTAGGCATTTCAGCACCCTTCCGTGTTGATTGGTGAGGCTAAAAGCAGAATCTGTACAAGTAGCACATTTTTGGCATGTCAGGTGCAGCGATGCCTGGACCGGGCTTAGGGGTAAGCCGGTAAAGACCTCGCGGATTTACCATGTTTCAAATCTGATCACTGAACTGATCATTGAAAGGGGGAAGACGCCAATGGAAATCGGGCGTAAATTGCGTAAACTGCGGGAGGAGAGGAATTTGTCGCAGGGGGATCTCGAGGAAAGAACGGGATTGCTGCGGTGCTATACGTCGCGCGTGGAGAACGGCTATACCGTTCCGTCGGTAGGCACGCTTGTGAAGTACGCTCGGGCGCTGGATGTCCCGCTCTACCGTTTCTTCACCGACGGGCAATCCGTAAAGGCTCCCGCGCTGCCCAAGAACGGCAGCATGGCTGAATGGGGCGAGAACGGCAAGGATCACCGGGAGCTTCAACTTTTTGCGAAAGCATTGTCCCGGATGAACCCGCGCAGCCAAAAACTGCTGCTCGCGATGGCGCAGCGCATGGCCAACATGGCCCCGAACGCGTAGGGCGCGGCGATAATCGCGACGCCTGTGTGCCGTAAGGCGTGGGATGGGGCCGCAACCCCTCCTGGCTATGTGCCGTAGGACTCTGCGGGTGCCCCACCCTTGCAATCTGTAAGGGTGGGTCTTGTTTTTCGTTGTCTGCATCGTAGTCTCTCACCGTTGATCGGGAGACCACGGGTCCAAAGAAGACCAGGTCTAAAAACAAAAGGGCTATCGGAGGACGTAACCTCCGATAGCCCTCTTTTTTGCGGGCCCGGAATATCAGGAATATTCCGGGCCTGAGCCGAGCTAGATGCTCGGCTTCGTGCCCGTGTAGTAGAACAGGACGTACGTTTTGATTGCGCCGCTCGCCTGTGGCACTCCGAACACCTTCACGAGGGTTCCCGGAACCACGTTGCTCGTTACCGTGTTCTGGCCCGCGGTGGTCGTGATGTCCACAGAGCTGATCGTCACGATGTTGCCGGTCCGGTCAACCTGGTACACCAGCGGGGCAGAACCTGACGTTGTGCTCAGGGTGTTCGTGACCGCGTTCGTGCCTCCAAGCACCGTCATCGTAAAGCCCCCCGTGCCTACCGTGTATCCGGACGCAACCGTTCCAAGGGGCGCGGTGACGGGCATCAGAACAACCTCAGGAACCGCCCAGGCATTCGGGCTGGCCGAATCGTTCCAGATGGCGTAGGTCTCGCCATAGGCGTTCAGGATTCCAACAGTTCCGCCAAAGTTCACAGCGCCGTTGGTGGCGTTGATAAAGCTATTCACCACTCCGGAGCCGTCGGTGAGAACCGTCGGAAAAGTGAAATTCCAATACTTGAAGCCGGTGATGGGGTTTCCGCTGGCATCGTTGCCATTCGTGGTGCTGCTCGAGATGTAATCGAGCGTTACCGCATAGTTGTCGCCGGCGGTGTGGAAATTGCGGGTGTAGGTGAATCCGCTGGAAGTGGTGCCGGATATGGTGCCATCGAACCGCGCGATCTCGATATCGATGGTTTGCGCTACGAGCGGCGTGGCCAATGGGTCGACGACGCTGGCATGGACCTTGAATCCGCGCACGAAATTGTGCGAGGTCAGGAAGCCGGTCCCGGTGGCGATGGGAGTGGCGTCCGCGGTTGCGTTCCAGGGAGTGCGGAAGAAGAATTGTGTGTTGGAGTCCACGGTCAACCGGACGCCCACGCCGGCTTCATTTTGCACGGTAATGACGTCGGTGGTCGTGTTGACGTGCAGGACGTGACCCTCCGGGCTTACCCAAACGTTGTTAAACGTGCTGCTTGCCCAGATCCGCACGGCGACCAGCGTTCCGTTCGACTGGTAGCGCGCCGCGATGCGGACATTTTTGCCCACGAGAGACGTCGCTTGCGCGGAGAAGTTGTGGATCACCGTGTTTGTCTTGGCGTCCACGTCGTAAAAAATCGTGCCGTTGGTTGCATCCGCGAGTATCTGGAGACTCTGCGTGCTGGCGACGGCGGTTTCGGGATTCACCGGCGGCTCCGTCGGGAACTCCCGGGTGATCGTGATGGAGGTATTGTCCGAAGAAACGGCTGTGACGCTGCCATACGCGTGCCGAAGAACCAATCGCGTAAGGTCGGCAATCGGATGGTGCCGCACCGGACCGTTGAAATTGACGCCCCACATAGTGGTGCCGCCGCTGGTCACCGGCACATGGCCCACGATGAAAGCGGGATGCGCCAGGTCGAACTCCAGGTCCAGGGCGTTATTCGAATTCGCCGTTACCACTAACGGAGAAACGAAGTTCACGGTTACCGGAACGGTGAGGCTTCCGGCGCTGCCCGTGGCCCCCTGGATGTTGATCTGATTCGAGGGCACAGTGGCGCCCGCGGTGCCGGCGAACCCTGCCTCGGGATCGGCGGATGCGGTGAGCAACACGTCTCCAGGATTGCCGCCGATTGTGAGGGTAGCCCCGGTGTAGGTGCCGTCGGCGACGGTCAGGTTCCCTAGAATTTCACTAAGCTGATCCAATTGAACCAGGTTGATGATGGGCGCTGGATTAGGCGCCGTGTAGACGTTTACCGGCGTGCCGCCACCCTGCGGAATCAGGGAAATGGCCTCGATCTTCACTCCGATGGTCGCCCAGTCCTCGGCGGCGGAGTCGCTGATCAGCATGCTGACGTTGCCGGTCTGCACGGCGGGAGTTTGTGTATTAGAGCCGGAATCGCTGGAAGTAGAACCTCCACCGCAGCCAACCGAAAACAGAGGTGCCGCTGCGATGGCTAACACCGCAATGAAACGAATCAGCTTGGAATGCATATTTCTCTCCTGGGAGACACACCTGTCCCCGATGAATTTAGATTTAAGAAAAATTATGATAACTGCGGGCCCAAGCCTTCTAGGACTTAAAACGGTCCCGCGCAATCAGTCCACTAAACACGGCACTCGATAGAGAGTTGCGCGAAAAGTTGCGGTATTTGCCAGTACGAAAGGCCTACGAAGGTCTGGGGAGTAACGCACTTGTTTCGTACACTTCACGTTTTTTATCGTGTGCGGGCCGGGGCCGAACGCCTTGCCCCATGCGTGCCCCGAAAGGAACCACGCGAAGCGATTGGGACAACTCATTTGACGATTGTGTCATCATTAGAAGGGAATCTGGGGTTTGTTCATAGTGCATTTATGCCTGCCCGGCGGGCGTTGCCAGCCGCACGGGAAAGGAGCGATCATGAAATATAACGAAATCAATAAAATTAGGTCCTTATGGAAAGTCGCAGGAATCGGCACTCTCGCTTTCGTGTTTGGCGTTGCGGGGTTGCCTGCTTCGGCCCAACAGAACCAGGGAAATCTGCCGGGTTATCCAGTAGCGTCGGGACAGCAAGCGCAAAACTCGCCCAATGACGTTCCGCAGGAATCCAATCCGGCTCCCGCCCCACAGATGACGGTTCCGCAAGATACCCAGCCTCCGAATGCGGCGCCCGCAAACCAACCGTTGCCGTCCGAGTTAACGCTGCCTGCCGGAACAGTCGTGCAGGTCCGCACCAATGAGTGGATTTCCACAAGCCGCAACCTGCCCGGAGACGGATTTAACGCCACGCTAGCACAACCAATCGTCGTCAACGGCTGGGTGGTAGCGCAGCGCGGCCAGAGCGTGCTGGGACGCGTAACCATGGTGCAAAAAAATCACGGCACCACGCAGCTAGGCCTGCAATTGAGCGAACTCACCTTCGTGGATGGCCAGCTATTGCCCATCCAAACGCAGCTAGCGCAATCCTCCGCCGGCAGAGACACCGGCCATGACGTAGGCGTGGTAGGAACCACCACCGGCACCGGAGCCGTAATCGGCGCAATCGCCGCCGGCGGCCAAGGCGCGGCGATCGGAGCTGGAATTGGAGCGATTGCGGGGCTTGGGGTGATTACTACGCATGGCAAGCCTACGGTGATCGCGCCGGAGTCGCTTCTGACTTTCCAGTTGCAGGCGCCGGTAACCATATCAACCGAAAAGAGTAGAGTGGCATTTCATCCGGTCGGGCAGGCGGATTATAGCGCGGGAGTGAATTCGCAGAGGCCGCAGAGATTTGCGAGGGAGGGTGCGTATCCGCCGCAACCGCCTCCTCCTTATTACGGATATCCTTATGCGTATGATCCCTACTTCTATCCTTACGGGGGATGGGGATTCTACCCGGGTCCGCTGTATTTGGGGTTCGGTTTTGGCCGCGGATACTACGGAGGGTTCAGGGGTCGATTCCGCTAAGCTACGTACGTATTCGTAATTCCACTGACATTTGAAAACGCCGCCCTTGCAGAACCGGGGTGGCGTTTTTGTTTTACTTGCAGACGGCAACCAACCAGCCGGCTTATTCCTTTTATTCTTTGTGGCACTCTACGGCGGCGAACGTTAGGGTGACTTCCTTGATCGAGGCATCGGACGCGTCGATGGAAATGGGTGCGGCATCGATTCGCGCGGGGATCGTGCAGTCGGGGCTGCGGCCCGGGGCGGCGCGCTGGGGATCTAGATCTTCCCAAGCCGACACTGTGTATTTTCCGGATGCGAACAGGGGGAATTCAAAAAGGTCGTCGGCAATTTTTTGGGCGCCCGGGTTGGCGGTGTCATCATCGGCCTTGGCCATCACCGTTAGGTTGCCCGGGGGACGGCTGTGTTCCCATTTCACGCGTACGCGAAGAGGGCGGGTGGGATAACCGTCGTGAAGTTTGATGTTGGCCTTGAGCAATTGCTGGCCGTCTTTCAGCGCGATCGGTTCGCCGCCGGTTTCCATTGAGGATGGATAGAACGAACGCGGGAAGGGCGAATTGGGATCTTTGCGGTTCATGCGATTGTAGACGATTACGTATTCACCCGGCCCGATGTGGTCGAAATCGAAATAGCCCTTGGAGCCTTGATAGCCCCACAGGCCGGGGCGATTTTCCGCATACTGCCCGGCGCGATAGAGCTCGACCGAAGCAAGCTTGAGCGGCTTTCCGTCCGGCCCGAGCACGCTGCCGCGAATATGGCCCGTGGGTAGGGCGTCCACGTTGTACTCGTAGCACGCGCCGTCGGGAATCCTGAACGGCGGCAGTCCCCCGGTAAGCGTCTTCTGCGTGAAAACCATTCGTGCGGGCACGTTCGCGGTGAAGCTGTATTCGCCGGCATGCACATGGTAGAAGGTGTAGACGCCATCCGGGCCGCTGCTGGTGGAGAAGCGGTCGTCGCGTGAGCGCAGCTTGAGGGCGATGTTGGGAAGAGGATCGTCGGGATCACCCGACGGGGCCAGAAAAGGCGGATCGGCGCGGCGCAGCACGCCGAAAACCGAGGCAACCTGCTGTCCGTTGCGCATGGCTCGCAATTGGGGCAGCAAAGCGCGTCCTTCGCTTGAGGGGCGCGTGCCGTTGCAGACGGTGGCGAAAAGCTTGCCTTCGACTTCCTGCTGCGTGAAAACGATGTATTGCTGGCCTGTCTTGAAGCGGTAGCCGCAGTCGCCATCGTCGCCACCGGAGAAAACGTCGATCTCCGTTGCGTCCAGGCCGCTGAAGCGGTCGTCGATATGGAAATGGTAGCGGGTGACAGGGGTGGCGGGCGGCGGGGCGGCCGTGCTTTCTTCGGAACCTCCAGCTGGTGCTGAACCGGCGGGCGGAGCAGCGCTGGCGGGTCCGTGGTCCGCAGAGGAAGCGGGCGCGGCGGGCGTCACATTTTCGATCTCTGTGACGGTGCCGAGGAACACTACGTCGCCCTTCTGAAGTCCCTGGCATGCGCCCGGCGAATTTTGCGAGCACGCGCAGGCCTTTGCCGCGCAAGGCCCGGCGAGCCAGATGAGAACAGCGATGGAAATTGTGAGAAGGGTTCGGCGAGACATCGTGAATATCCTACCTTGCGGAGTGCGGAGAAATCGAGGCCCGAAATAAGAAATGTCGGCGCAAAATGAGAACGTCCGGTTGTGCAAAGTAGAAATGTCCGCTTTCATGCACAAGTGCAGCAGAAGGCCAGACCTCCCGTGGATTCGATTTCGCATATTTCGCAGAATTCATGAAACGCGTTCGCTGATTGAGCCGTCTCTCCCGCTACTCGGCAACACAAGGGGTAAGCAGTCAAGCCTAACATTGAGTGACAAGGGGGATGATCATGTCGACGGTGCGGTTTAAGGGTGGGCAAAACCTCGGTCTTGGCTATGTCTTTCCGCTGCTCGCGTTATTGCTGCTAGCTCCGCTGGCGTTCAGCCAAACGTCTTCTACGGGAGCATTGACCGGGACTGTAAAGGACTCTTCGGGAGCTGTGGTCCCGAACGCAACGGTCACGGCCGTCAATCTTGGTACAGGTCAATCCCGAACAACTGCCACGAGCGCGGACGGTACTTACAAGTTTGGGCTGCTTACCCCTGGCAATTATCAGTTGAAGTTTGAAGCCGCCGGATTCAATACGACGGAAGTTCCGTCCGTGACGACCGTTGTGACCGAGACCGCCGTTTTCGATCAAGTGCTGCAAGTGGGCGCTGCGACACAGCAAGTGGAGGTTCGTGGCGAGGACACCGAGGCGGTACAGACCGCCAATTCCACCGTGGGTACGGTGCTGACCTCTGAAACCGTAACCAGCTTGCCTTTGACCTCGCGCAATTACACTACCCTGCTGGGACTCTCATCCGGGGCCAACGCTGGCGTCTACGATGCGGCGAACATGGGCAAGGGCTCGCAGGAGATCTCGGTGAATGGCTCCACTTCGGATCAGAACGATTACTCGATGGATGGAGCCTCCATCGTTAATATCGGGGCGCGCGGCCTCACCGGAGATTTTGGCGCCAATCCCGGAATTTCGGTCGTCAATCCCGACGCCATCCAGGAATTCAAGATCCAGACATCTCTATACGACGCCGGCTACGGGCGCAATCCCGGCGCCAACGTGAACGTGGTGACCAAGTCCGGCACGAACCAGTTCCATGGCTCCGCTTTCGAGTTTTTCCGCAACACCGCACTCAACGCCAACGATTTCTTCCGCAAGCTGAGCCCCGCTCCCAACAATACAAGACAGATATTGAACCAGAATCAGTTTGGCGGCACCTTTGGCGGCCCGGTGAAGAAGGACAAGCTGTTCTTTTTCGCTTCCTTTCAGGAGACTCGCCAGAAGAACGGTTTTTCGCAGGCGGGCTACTCCGATCCCACTTTAGTGGGTATTCCCCTGGGTGACCGCTCGAACGCCACAACCTTCCGGGCAGCACTCGGGCAGGCGTTTTGCCCCAACGGCAGCGCCGCCGGAACCACCAAGGCCTCGTCCGTGACTCAAGTGCTCTGTAACGGATCGAACATCAATCCGGTGGCGATCAACATTCTCGAATTAAAGAATCCCGATGGCAGCTATTTCATTCCCAGTTCTTCTACCGGAATGAATCAGAACGTCACTTTCAGCCTTCCCGCCACTTTTCGCGAACATCAGGCGATCGGAAACTTCGATTATGTCGTCAACTCAAAGAATACTTTGTCGGGGCGGTGGTTTTACGCCAACGACCTCACCAATGCCACCATGGGATGTGGCGCGACCGCGACGGCAATCACCCTCTGCCTGCCGGGAGGGCCCGGGACGATCAATTTTCCCACGCAGTACATGATCGGAAAGCTGACCACTATCTTATCGAGCAACGTCGTCAACGAAGCGCGGCTTTCGTTGCAGAGCTACTGGAATCTTCTATCCAACGATATTCCCTTCACCGATACGCAAGTGGGAATTGCTCCGGTAATTCCGTCGATCAATATTCTCGACGGCATGACCGTTACGGGACTTATGCAGTGGGGCGGCGCGACTGCCCTAGGCACGACAAAGCACGTTACCCAGTGGGAAGCCGCCGATCAAATCTCCTGGTCGCACGACAAGCACACCGTTCGCGCTGGTTTTGAATATGAGCGGGACCGGTCGAACGGAATTACCGAGGCGGGAATAGGAATTCTGACTTTTAACACCTTCCAGGACTTCCTTCTAGGGCTGCCAGGCTGCTCTCCAAGCCTCTCTCCAAGTGCCTGCGCAAACAGCGCAGCCGCGGGAATGACCAATGGCTCTTCCACCAGCAACATCTCCAGCTCGGGCACCGCAACCGCCGCTTCGGCTCCCGGCGGCTACCATCACAGTTTTCGGAGTTCCGCGACGGGAGTTTTTGTGCAGGATGACGTTAAGGTTTCCCGCAGTCTGACCCTGAACCTCGGGCTACGGTGGGAGTATTTCGGAAACGTGTCCGATGCCAACGGCCAAAATACGAATATCTGGCCCGGTCTGATCAATGCGGTTCAGGTCCCGGGACCCACACCCGCCACCGGGACGCTTGCCGGTTTCGTCGTGCCCTCCAACTTCAACTTCGCGGCTTACCCTCCGCCGCCCGTGGGAGGTCTCTTCCAGAGCAATCACGAAATCCCCACACAGAATAATCCGTCCCTCACCAACTTTGCTCCCCGCATCGGGTTCGCCTGGAGTCCATTCGCCACCGACCGGCTGGTGGTGCGCGGCGGGGCCGGCTATTTCTACGATCGAGTAGGCTGGCTGATCACCGTCAGCGGTCCGCAGGCGGAGATTCCGTACGCCGTAGTCGTTTCGAAGTCTGGCGCGGCAAACTATTTCTCCAGTCTTGCGCAGCCCTACGACCCAACGCTTACGCTGGGATGGACGCCTCGCTGGGTCACCATCAATACCACCAATCCCGCGAATCAGACGGGAACGAGTTCGAACCTGAACGAGCAGGTGTTCGACCCCAACTCCAGTACTCCGACTACCTATGAATGGAACCTCAACACACAATATGAATTCCTTCCGCACTGGGTTCTGGAAGTGGGCTATGTGGGGACCCGCGGTATTCATCAGGCTTTCAGCGGGACGGGCACGATTCTTCAGATCAACGGGGCCGAGCTCGCGAGCGCTTCCAATCCGGTTAACGGCATCACGATGAATACGGTTGCGAACGCATCGGTGCGCACGCCCTACCTGGGCTTTGGACCGGGTGGGCTCAGCGATGCCCATTATCTCGGGGATAGCAAATACAACAGCCTGCAAGCTACGGTTCGAAAGCAATTTTCCCATGGCTTCCAGTTGCAAGCTGCGTACACCTTCAGCCGTTCCTTTACCACGGTGCCCTACGTTACTATCGCGAACGCCAATCCCTTTGTTCTTCCACAATACGGCCTGGACGCCGGATATCGCCCGCAGCGGCTGACGATTAACTACGGCTGGGACCTGCCCTTTGGCAAGCATGAGGGCTTCATGGAGAAGATTGCCAACGGATGGAACCTGGCAGGAGTTACCGTGGTCCAGGACGGCACGCCCCTGACAGTGAGCGACACGCGAGGCGGAACCATCTACGGTTTCGGTCCCGGATCGAACATAACCTCTACCGCTGTCTTCGCGGCCGGCATGGGCGCTGCCAACGTGTCTACTCCAGGGGGAGTGGGAGCCCGCCTCGGCGGCACAACCGGCGGCCCGGGTTATTTCAACAAGAACGCGTTCGGTACCACACCGGTGATTGGCAACGGGACCGGGTACGGAGATACTGGGTTAGGCATTCTTCTTGGGCCGGGCCAGTTTAACTTCGATGCCACCATCCAGAAGACAACCAGGGTGGGTGGCATCCATGAGGATGCAAGCCTGGTGTTTCGAACGGAATTCTTTAATGTGTTCAATCATCCGCAGTTCAGCAATCCTGGAACCGTCGATGTTTCCAAGACCACGTTCGGGCAGATCACCAGCACCTCGGTGAATCCACGGCTGATTCAATTTGCCCTGAAGTACGTCTTCTAGGCGACTTCGCGCTTGCGGTAAAGACAGCAGGAATCGTCTCGCTCTCGTGCCGGTCGCAGAAAAGACATTGCTAGGCCGGATCTCAGCGATTTTCGAATCGTTATACTGAAGCTATGCAACCTGCGCGGTAAGCCAGCCCGCTTTTCGATTTTCCGGGATATTGCCAGTACGCACCGTGAAGATGAAACCGCCCGAGGGAACTGCGCCAATCGGGAGATTGGCGTTCCCGGGATGCTTGCACCTCGAGACGGCTTTTCCATTCCCTTCGATCTTGCTAGACTCGCAGACACCGCCCCGTAAACACCGAATTTCCTATGGAGGAAAATAATAATGAAGCTGGTTTGCGTGCTGCTGCTATCGATCGCGTTGCTTTCATTTGCTCCCGAGTTGGGGGCCGATACTTTGGCGCTCAAGAATGGGGACCGGCTTACCGGGACGATCTCCGAGTCGGATGGGAAACAGGTGACGCTCAAGACGGAGTATGCAGGGGAAATCAAGGTGCAGTGGGCGGCGGTGACGGACATGACGTCGGAAAAGGCGCTGTACGTGGTGACGCCGGACAAAAAGACGGTGAACGGGAACGTTACGGTGGAAGGTGCGGACATGGTGGTACATACCGCTTCGGAGGGGTCGGTGCGGGTGCCGCTGGCGTCGGTGACGGTGGTGCGTTCAGGGGATGAACAGCAGGCTTACGAGAAGAGCCTGCATCCGGGGCTGCTGGAGGATTGGAAGGGCGGGGTGAACGTGGGGTTCGCGCTGGCGCGGGGAAACAGCGACACTACGAATCTGAGCACGGGGTTCGCGGCCGACCGTAAGACGATTTCGGACGAAGCCAAGCTGTACGCTTCGTCGATCTACTCGACCAACGGCCCGACGAGCAGCGGGAACTCCGGGGGCGTCACGGCCAACGAGATCCTGGGCGGGGCGATGTACGACCGCAACATTACGAAGAAGCTGTTTGCGTTCGGGAGCGGGGATTTTACTCACGACGAGCTGCAAAATCTGACTCTGCGGCAAATCTACTCGGGCGGCCTGGGCTGGCATGCGGTGAACGATGCGAAAACGAGCCTCGATTTTCTCGGGGGCGTCAATTACACCCGTGAAAGCTATAGCTCGGGCAACCATGTGAACGGCGTGGGCCGGAATCTGGCTGGGATCACCGCAGGGGAGAATTTCACGCGCAAGTTCGGGGCGAACACGCTGCTGACGGAGGACTTCAGTTTCTATCCGGACCTTAGCGACTTCAGCGAGTACCGCTTTTCGCTCGATGCGGGCGTGGTGACGAAGATCAACAAATGGCTGGGGTGGCAGACGTCGCTGAGCGATCGCTACGTGACCGACCCGCCAATTCCTGGGACGAAGTCGAACGACTTCATTCTTTCTACCGGGCTGAATATCGCTTTCAGCCACTAGAGCAGGAGGGAGAGGAGGTTCGCGTAGGCACAGGAGGTATAGGAGGGAGGCTCGCGGGAAATTCGCCGCGAGCGGTAGGCGCTGCGCGCCGCCGGCTATGCTGGATCTGAAAAGCTCCGACCCCCTGAACACCCTGTTGAGAACACAATTTTTGCTGCACCGAGGGGAAGCCATAAGGGATTAAACACCCCTTTGCCCACAGGGCTCTTTGGGCGGCCGAGAAGCTCGCGGTAAAGGCACCGCGAGAGGAAGGCGCTGTCGCGCCCGGCTTTTTGTCGCGGCTGAAAGACGCGACCTGCAGGGCTTCCTTGTCGCGCGCTGGCGTGGCTCGCAGTTGCGAAACAGACTCGGGAATTCGGCAGCGCGGGCATTGTCGTGAATACCGACCCTTAGAGACGAAGGGTCGGTCGGGCACCCGCAAAGGCTAGAGCAAGACCCACCCTTGCTGAGAGGCGGAAGGGATGGGGCATCCGCGACGGCTCGCGGTAAAGGCACCGCGAGAGGGAGGCGCTGCGCGTCTGGTTTTTTTGGCACGACTGAAGTCGTGCCCTGACGAGCTCCATTTATGTTATGAGACGGCTAACCCATCTCATA
>Ga0265325_10001603_pt1 | contig 15771 bp, 9 predicted proteins | sample 41420metaG_FD_202090 | JGI IMG/M metagenome (GOLD analysis project Ga0265325, IMG submission 202090) | Rhizosphere microbial communities from Carex aquatilis grown in University of Washington, Seatle, WA, United States - 4-14-20 metaG | ecosystem: Host-associated > Plants > Roots > Rhizosphere >...
GTTGTTTAACCCAGACAGACGCGGGTCTGTAGCTCAGCTGGTTAGAGCACCGTCTTGATAAGGCGGGGGTCGTTGGTTCGAACCCAACCAGACCCACCACCAATGAGAGCGGTGCTGACCCGGGGTTCCTTGTTCGGAAGAGCGAGGGGCTTCAAGAAGCGAGCGAGGCGAGGCGCGAGGGCGCGCCGCATAGTGATCTATGCAAGCGGCCGAGCAACGAAGCATCGCGAAGCTTATTGGAGAACCCGGGGGTGTAGCTCAGTTGGGAGAGCGCCTGCTTTGCAAGCAGGAGGTCATCGGTTCGATCCCGTTCACCTCCACCAGGGACTGCGAGAATTGATATCCAAGTAGGCGATATTTGGATATCGGCTTTTTAAGTCGAGGCTGTTTGGATCTTTAAAAATTTGGCAGAAGTAAAGTGTTCGACTCTGAGGAATTGGAGTCGTACATGGGTTGTGATTGCATTCTTCGGCTTTGTTTGCGAACCAGCGACAAAGTTGAAAACAAGCGCTAGTTGTAACCTAGACATTGGACTTGGCGGGAGCCAGGGCTCAAGGTTATAGGGTCAAGTGACTAAGTGCATGTGGTGGATGCCTTGGCGATCACAGGCGATGAAGGACGTTGTAGCGTGCGAAAAGCGTCGGGGAGCCCGCAAACAGGCTTTGATCCGACGATGTCCGAATGGGGAAACCCGGCCCGCAAGGGTCATCCCGCACTGAATACATAGGTGCGAGGAGGCGAACTGAGCGAACTGAAACATCTAAGTAGCTCAAGGAACAGAAATCAACCGAGATTCCCCCAGTAGTGGCGAGCGAAAGGGGAACAGCCGGCAAGAGTTAGCATTTTAGTTAGTGGAATGATCTGGAAAGGTCAGCCGTAGTGGGTGATAGCCCCGTACGCGAAAACTGAGATGTGGGACTGAGCTTGCGAAAAGTAGGGCGGGGCACGTGAAACCCTGTCTGAACGTGGGGGGACCATCCTCCAAGGCTAAATACTCGTGATCGACCGATAGTGAACTAGTACCGTGAGGGAAAGGCGAAAAGAACCCCGGGAGGGGAGTGAAATAGATCCTGAAACCGCATGCATACAAACAGTGGGAGCCGACTTGTTCGGTGACTGCGTACCTTTTGTATAATGGGTCAGCGACTTACGTTCCGTAGCGAGCTTAACCGAATAGGGGAGGCGAAGCGAAAGCGAGTCTGAATAGGGCGTCAGAGTTGCGGGGCGTAGACCCGAAACCAGATGATCTACCCATGGCCAGGATGAAGGTGGGGTAACACTCACTGGAGGTCCGAACCCACTAGTGTTGAAAAACTAGGGGATGAGCTGTGGGTAGGGGTGAAAGGCTAAACAAATCTGGAGATAGCTGGTTCTCCCCGAAAACTATTTAGGTAGTGCCTCATATGGACACTTCCGGGGGTAGAGCACTGTAATGGTTGAGGGGGTCGTTTAGATCTACCTCGCCATAGCAAACTCCGAATACCGGAAAGTGATGTATGGGAGACAGACGGTGGGTGCTAACGTCCATCGTCAAGAGGGAAACAACCCAGACCGCCAGCTAAGGTCCCCAAGCCATGGTTAAGTGGAAAACGAGGTGGGAAGGCACAGACAGTCAGGAGGTTGGCTTAGAAGCAGCCATCCTTTAAAGAAAGCGTAATAGCTCACTGATCGAGTCGTCCTGCGCGGAAGATGTAACGGGGCTCAAACCATGCACCGAAGCTGCGGATGTGCGTAAGCACATGGTAGGGGAGCGTTCTGTAGGCCGTTGAAGGTGTCTCGGAAGGGATGCTGGAGGTATCAGAAGTGCGAATGCTGACATGAGTAGCGATAAAGCGTGTGAAAAGCACGCTCGCCGAAAGCCCAAGGTTTCCTGCGCAACGTTCATCGGCGCAGGGTGAGTCGGCCCCTAAGGCGAGGCCGAAAGGCGTAGTCGATGGGAAACGGGTCAATATTCCCGTACCGATCACAGATGCGATGGGGGGACGGAGAAGGTTAGCTCAGCCGGGTGTTGGATGTCCTGGTTTAAGCGTGTAGGCGTGCTGCATAGGCAAATCCGTGTGGCTTAGCTGAGGCGTGATGACGAGTCTCCATTGGAGATGAAGTGAGTGATACCCTGCTTCCAGGAAAAGCCTCTAAGCTTCAGTCTGTGATTGACCGTACCGCAAACCGACACAGGTGGGCAGGATGAAAATTCTAAGGCGCTTGAGAGAACCCAGGAGAAGGAACTCGGCAAATTGACACCGTAACTTCGGGATAAGGTGTGCCCCGGTAGGTTGTAGAGATTTACTCTCGAAGGCCGATGGGGTTGCAAAGAATCGGTGGCTGCGACTGTTTAACAAAAACACAGCACTCTGCAAAGTCGAAAGACGACGTATAGGGTGTGACGCCTGCCCGGTGCCGGAAGGTTAAGTGATGGGGTGCAAGCTCTTGATCGAAGCCCCGGTAAACGGCGGCCGTAACTATAACGGTCCTAAGGTAGCGAAATTCCTTGTCGGGTAAGTTCCGACCTGCACGAATGGCGTAACGATGGCCACACTGTCTCCTCTTGGGACTCAGCGAAGTTGAAGTGTTTGTGAAGATGCAATCTCCCCGCGGCTAGACGGAAAGACCCCATGAACCTTTACTGTAGCTTTGCATTGGACTTTGACGGGACTTGTGTAGGATAGGTGGGAGGCTGTGAGGCGTGGTCGCTAGATTACGCGGAGCCAACGTTGAAATACCACCCTGGTGTCGTTGAGGTTCTAACCTAGCCCCCTGAATCGGGGGTGGGGACCGTGCATGGCAGGCAGTTTGACTGGGGCGGTCTCCTCCTAAAGGGTAACGGAGGAGTACGAAGGTCTTCTAGGTACGGTCGGACATCGTACTGATAGTGCAATGGCAAAAGAAGGCTTGACTGCGAGACTCACAAGTCGAGCAGGTGCGAAAGCAGGTCATAGTGATCCGGTGGTTCTGTATGGAAGGGCCATCGCTCAACGGATAAAAGGTACTCTGGGGATAACAGGCTGATTCCGCCCAAGAGTTCATATCGACGGCGGAGTTTGGCACCTCGATGTCGGCTCATCACATCCTGGGGCTGTAGCCGGTCCCAAGGGTATGGCTGTTCGCCATTTAAAGTGGTACGTGAGCTGGGTTCAAAACGTCGTGAGACAGTTTGGTCCCTATCTGCCGTGGGCGCTGGATATTTGAGGGGGCCTGCTCCTAGTACGAGAGGACCGGAGTGGACGTATCTCTGGTGGACCGGTTGTCACGCCAGTGGCATAGCCGGGTAGCTAAATACGGAAGAGATAAACGCTGAAAGCATCTAAGCGTGAAACTCGCCTCAAGATGAGATATCCCGGGGACTTGATCCCCCTGAAGGGTCGCGGTAGACCACCGCGTTGATAGGCTGGGTGTGGAAGCGCAGCAATGCGTTAAGCTGACCAGTACTAATTGCCCGTGCGGCTTGACCCTATAACCTTGAGTAGATTCAAGACTCAAGAGACAAGACTCAAGAGACAAGAGACAAGGAAAACCTTGCATCTTGAACCTTGTATCTCGCATCTCGTATCTTGCATCTGCCTAAGCGCAACCCGCGCTTAACAATCACAGCCCCTTTACTTCACTTCTGCCAATCATCGTGTCTTGGCCCCGAGGCCATCCGCCTCCCCCAAGTCACAACCCCTTTCAGTCTGGTGCCCATAGCAAGGTGGAACCACCCCTTCCCTTCCCGAACAGGTCCGTGAAACACCTCCGCGCCCATGATATTGCTCACTACGAGCGAGAAAGTAGGTCAGCGCCAGACTAACCCAACAAACAGAAAGCCCGTCAGCTAACCCCTGACGGGCTTTTTGCCTTCTGCTTCGCGAGCGCACTCATCGCCGTCGCTTGCCCGGGACGGCTTGGGCGACCGCCAGTGGAAAGTCCGGTACGCCGCGCGGCACGATGGTGACCGGCGATTGGCCGCCGTCCGTGAGGGCCTTGACGCGTTCCGATACGTAGAGATCGAGCATCTTGTGCGTGATGCGGCCTGACTTGGCCATGTCCGCCTTGCCGCTCAGGCCCTCGATGAGTGCCTTGGTGAACGCGCCATTGCCCCAGGCGGGCGATTCCTGTGCCGACTGGCGGCCGGTGCTGGCTGTAAACACTACGACGCCATTCTCTGCGCTGGCAAGTTCATTGACCACCGCAGTCGTGTCTGGAGGCAGGCCGCGCAGCCCGGTACCCAGCACGTTGCCGGCGTGGCAGGTGTCAACGAAGAACAGCGCTTTACCAGGCAGCGCGACGAGCGTATTGCGGATTTCAGTGAATATCACGCCAGTGCGCTTGAGGCGCTTGACGTCGGTATCGTAAGGCAGGTAGTAGTACACACCGTCGGCGTCGTTGATGCCGTGGCCGGCAAGAAAAACCACGGCAACGTCGCGTGCCGTCACCTCGCGGCGAATCCACTCAAGTCCATCGAGGACGTCGTCCCGGCGAGCTCGCTCGTCGGTCAGCAGCCTGATCACGACCTTGCGATAGAGACCGCCGTCCTGGGTGCGAAACTGATTCGAAAGATCCGTGGCGTCCTTGGCCGAGTACGCCAATTGGATCGCCTTGTCGGCATATTTGCTGACCCCGACCGAGAGCATGTAGAGGGCCGGGAGAAGGTTGTTCGCCAGGGTCTCCTGATTGACCGGCGCGGCCGCGACGGGTTCGCGTGCTTCGGCGACGGGACGCTGCGCCGACTCGCTGGCGTCGCGCTTGACGTGCAGCACGCCGGGAGGCGAGACGCCGTGGCGGTTCTCGGCGAACACCATGACGTCAGCGTCGCTCTCCGGAAGCGGCAGCGGCAGCTCGAAGGTGTCGCCCCGGGCTTTCGCGCCGCTCATCGCGAGCCCGCGCAGCGCCGCAATCTCCGGAACGGTGACCATGGCCCCATTGACCCGCACGCGCAGGCGAAGCATGGGTGCGGCTGCTGGCGCTTGCACGTTGACCACAATGCGGATCTGGCTCGAATTGGCAAGATGGCCGTCGTCCGGGGAGACGATGCGGACGACCGGCGGCAGTTGCTCGGCCACCTTCTGGTCACTTGCCGGTTGCTCGCCGAGCCTCTTGTCGGCGGCCAGGGCCGCCCGTTCGTCCCCGAGCGCCAAGACTGCGGCAATCAGTTCCGGGCGATAGAACCGATCACGAAACCGCGATGCCGGGAAGAAGTCTGCGGCGCGCTCGATGCCCCGATCCACTTGCCAGCCGAGCAGATCCTCGCCTCCCGCGCTCACCGCGAAATATCCGCCTGGCGTCCAGGCAACCCAGCGCCGCCCGTCCGGAAGCGGCAGCAGGGCAATCTGCTCAGTGCCATCCTTCATCCTGTACCAGCGCACGGTTCCGTCGCTGAAGGCAGCGACTGCCCAACGACCATCGGCGCTCAGGTTCACCTGCCAGCTTGTCCCTGGCGCGCTCGTCCGCCACAACTCGCGCGCGGAATCGTCGTAGCAGCGGACGGCGAAACTAGTGCCAATGACCACGCGGTCGCCCTGCTGCGAAACTGCTGCGGTCAAGGACAGCTCGTTGTCTTCGAGTCTCACGGAGCGACCGTTGACGGTCGGGCTGGATCCCTCGAACCAGCCGTTCACCGAAGTGCGTCCGGCATTTGCCGCCGGCAGCGACCAGTCTCCCTTGGCCTTTACCAACGCCAGGCTGCGCAGATCGAAAGCGTTCTCCGGGTTGCTGGTCGATCGCACCGCAACTGCGGCCCCATCCCTGGACAAGGCAAACCCGCGACGCAAGCCGCGGAAGTCGCTCAAGTCGGTCGCGACCGCCGCCAGGCGCTGCCCAGCGGAATCGACAACGCCCCAGGACGGTTCAGCGGTGCTATACAGCACCCGACCGTCACCGAGGGCAACGAGGCCGGTGAAGGTGTTCCTGGCGATCGACGACTCGCTTGTGCAGGTCGATTTCTGTCGTTGGGCGATACAGAGTGTGAACATTCCCAGACCGTTGCGCCGCGTGCCGGCGGCGTAGATGCGCTGCCCGTCCGGGGCCCAGGCCACCGCACTGAGGCCTTCGGGCGCCGAACTGACCGCAGTGATCGCATACTCCCGGCGCAAGTCTCCGGCATTGACCACCGTGATCACCGGCAGGTTGGCTGTGCCCACGGCGAGCTGTTTGCCATCCGGCGAGAAAGCAACTCCGTAGGGAATCTCCCGCCCCTGCGCAGGTTGACGCTTGATCAGCCGCAGGCCCTGCTGCATTGTCTCGTACATGCGCAGCGTCCCATCGGCGGACGTGACCGCCAATCGACGTCCGTCCGGCGACCAGGCGAGACCGCGAATGTCGCCGCCGAAGTCGGCATCCCCGGCTACCTCGCGGGCGTTACGCCATCCGTCATCGCTCGAGAAGAGACGCACGCCGCTGGTGCCCCAAAGCCCAATGGCCAGCAAGCGCCCATCGGGAGAAAATGCGATCGCGGTGATCACGTTGGGCAGGCCGGTGATCCGGTGAGTTATTTCTCCGGTGGACCGATTGACCAGATAGACGTCATTTTTTGCCGACCATCCGGCGGTCGCAAACAAGCTGCCATCGGGCAGCATGGCCGCTGCGAACAGCTTGCCGTCATTGCCGGGCGCGGACGGCGGGCGAAATACCTGGATCAGCCGTCCCGTTGCGATGTCCCATACCCGGGCCGTCTTGTCCTCCCCGGCGGTGATGGCGAAGCGGCCGGCTCGGTCGGCGGAGATTGCGCGAATGGGTGCGATGTGGTTGCCCGTTTCGATCCGCAGCGACAGGGCTTCGGCTGGCTCAATCGCACCCAATGCGGCGACCGGGCACAACACTACCGCCGCGCCGACGCAGAGCAATCGGCGAATTCCCGCCCGATCGGCCAGTGCAAGGCAAGACAAGGCCATCTGCCTCAGCAACCGGTCTTGCGAAACTCTATCCGCTCGTCGAGCGCGTCCGAAGCGTCGCCCTTGCCGGTGCCAATCAATGTCTGCCGTGAACCGTAGCCTTGCGCTGACGACTTCTTGGCGAAAGCAGGCTTGATGGCGCTGGTCTTCTGACGAATGAATTCCGCGCGCTGCAGCGACAGGCGCTCATTCAAAGGCTCGGAGGCGCCGCGCGTCGTGTGGCCTCCCACCTCGATGCAGCCGCTCTGAGCCGCAGACTGCTTGGCGATCTCAGCTAACCATAACTGGTAGGGATGCTCGTTGCCGGTGAACGCCGTTGCGCCCGGCTTGAAGGGGAAGCGTATCGCCAGCCTGTCGCCGGCAAGGCCCATCGCGACCAGCTCCGAGAACGCCTTCATGGAATCCGCCTTGCGGCCAAGCTTGAGGTTGCTGAGATACATGCCGCCGTAAACGCGGCCCTGCCGGCCGGCCGGATTCTTGAGGACCGCCTGATACAGGGCGAGGGCGTCCTTATAGCGCCCGCCCTCGTAGGCAAGCTTGGCTTCGTTGATGGTCGCCGCGGCGAGGATGCCATCGACGTAGGCTGGATGAATCGGATCCCCGGCCTTGGTGCCCTGACAAGTCTTGATGTAACCTTCGATGGCGCTGTCGCGCAGCCACACCGGCATGTCGCGGTAGAAGGGTTGTGGCGTCGCGTCGATGCCCGCAGGCAGCGCTCGTGACATACCCTTGCTGATGATCTTGCCGGTCTTGAGGTCCGCCAGGGCAAAGCAAACGCGATAGACATCCTTCTCGCCATCCGCCTTTCCCTGCAAGTTGATCGGCGTAAAGGTTCCGATCATGATCAGCGGCAGCTTTGCCACGGCCGATTCGCTGAATGGCTGCACTTCGAGCTGAGGGAAGCCACTGCGGACCATGTCAACGACCGTCTCTCCCACCGCAGCGGTGGTCAGCGTCTGGATGCCGGTATTACCGTCTACGAGCGGATCGACGATCAGCGGAAACTTCGTGTTCGGCGCCAGTTGAGCCTTTGTCAGGACCTCCTGGGCAGCGATCCGCACGGCTTCATTGAACGGTACGGGCACCATTGCTGGCGCTGGTGCCGGCGCCGGAGTGGGTGCCGCGGCCGTGGTCGCCGGCGGCTCGCCTGCACACCCGGCCAACAGCAGCACGCCGAGCGCGACGGCGCCTAGGGCAGGGTGTGCCCACCTGGCCGTTCGACCCGGCAGTGCGGCGCGACTCCGCTGGGTGTCCGGGCCGATGCAGTTCGCGATTGGGCTATCCATCTTGGCGACTCCTCCTGTCGGGCAGGTGCAGCGTCAACCCCTTCGCGCTGTTCTATCGGTGGACGCAACTTGATACTAGCACCACCTGTCGGTAGCAATAAACCATGAACCGGACATGAGAATTCCGCAGGCCAGGTGGCTACAGCAGCACCAGGTTGTCGCGATGGATCAACTCTTCGTTGTCGAGGTAGCCAAGCAGGGCCTCGATTTCGCCGCTACCGTGGCCGGCGATGCGCCGCGCCTCCGAACTCGAATAATTCACCAAGCCGCGAGCGACTTCGTTGCCATCGCCGGTGCGACAGGCGACGGCGGCGCCACGTTCGAAATCGCCGTCAACCGCTTTGATGCCGACGGGCAGCAGGCTGCGGCCGGCCGACAGTGCCTTGACGGCGCCGTCATCGAGGGTAACGCTGCCGGCCAGTTGCAGGTGATCGGCCAGCCACTGCTTGCGTGCCGTCAGCGGCGATTCGGTGGCGTAGAGCAGGGTGCCGATCGCTTCGCCCCTTGCCGCTCTCGATAGCGCATCGCTTTCCCGGCCGCTGACGATCAACGTGTGGGCGCCACTGCGCGCCGCCCGTTGCGCCGCCCGTACCTTGGTGATCATGCCGCCCTTGCTGATGCCGCTCCCCGCACCGCCGGCCATGGCCTCATAGGCACGATCATCGGCGCGTCCTTCATCGATCAACGTCGCGGCAGGATCCTGGCGCGGGTCGGCGGTGTAAAGGCCCCGCTGATCGGTGAGGATGATCAGCGCGTCCGCCTCGACAAGATTGGCCACCAGGGCACCAAGCGTATCGTTGTCGCCGAACTTGATTTCGTCGGTGACGACGGTATCGTTTTCGTTGATGATGGGCACAACGCCGTAACCGAGCAAGGCCTGCAAGGTCGAACGGGCATTGAGATAGCGCTTGCGATCAGCAAGATCCTCGTGGGTGAGAAGGACTTGCGCCGCCTTCAAGCGGAGCTCGGCGAACACCGACTCATAGGCTTGGGCAAGACCCATCTGGCCGACTGCCGCAGCAGCTTGCAGGTCGTGCATGGCCTGCGGTCGCGCCGACCAGCCCAGTCGCTGCATGCCGGCGGCAATGGCCCCCGAAGATACCAGCAGCACCTCGCGGCCGGCGGCGTGCAGCGCCGCGATCTGCCGGGCGCAATCGCCGATGAAGTCGAGCGCCAGCCCGGCACCGTTGTTGGTGACCAGCGCGCTGCCGACCTTGACGACCAGGCGCCTACTCCGCGCGATCCGGGTTCTCATGGCTGCGCGTCTGCTCGATATGCTCCATGATGGCGAAGGTCAGCTCGCGGCAGCCGCTGCCATCAATGGCGGAAATAGTGAAATGCCGCGCCACCTTGCCGTAGCCCTTGATCAGCGCGGCAACGCGAACCTGGCGCTCTTCCTCGGGTACGAGGTCGATCTTGTTGATTACCAGCCAGCGCGGTTTCTTATGGAGCGCCTCGTCGTACTTCTTCAATTCCTTCAGGATGGCCTTGGCCTCGCGCACGGGGTCAACCTCGGGATCGAATGGCGCAATGTCGACCAGGTGCAGCAGCAGGTGTGTGCGCTGCAGGTGGCGCAGGAACTGATGGCCAAGTCCGGCGCCTTCGGCGGCACCTTCGATCAGACCAGGAATGTCGGCGACGACAAAACTGCGGTTATGGTCGACGCGAACCACACCGAGATTGGGTTGCAGCGTCGTGAAAGGATAGTCGGCCACTTTCGGTTTTGCCGCCGAGACGGCGCGGATGAAGGTCGACTTGCCCGCATTGGGCATGCCGAGCAGGCCAACGTCGGCCAGCACCTTCAACTCCAGACGCAGATCGCGCCGCTCGCCTTCTCCGCCCGGCGTACATTGCCGCGGGGCGCGGTTGGTGCTCGACTTGAAATGAAGGTTGCCCAGTCCGCCCGCGCCGCCCTTGGCGATCAAGGCCCGTTTGCCGTCAGCGTCGAGGTCGCAGATGACCTCGCCGGTGTCGATGTCGGTGAAGACGGTGCCGACCGGCACGCGCAGCTCCATATCTTCGCCGCCCTTGCCGTAGCAATCGGCGCCACGGCCGTTCTCGCCCTTTTGGGCGCGAAAGATGCGTGTGTAACGGTAGTCGATCAGCGTGTTCAGGTTGCGGTCGGCAATGGCCCAAATGGTGCCACCGCGACCGCCGTCACCGCCGTCGGGACCACCGAACGGGATGAATTTTTCCCGCCGGAACGAAGCGACGCCGTTGCCGCCATCGCCGGCAACCACTTCAATCTTGGCTTCGTCGAAGAATTTCATTGCTGAGCCCAAAACAAAAAAGGCCCTATCGCGACGATAGGGCCTTTAGCGTCAGACGCGTTGCCCTATTCAGGCAGCGGCCGGAACGACGAGGACAGTCTTGCGCTTCTCGGCGCCCTTGACGACAAACGCGACGGTGCCGGTGACCTTGGCGAAGAGCGTGTGGTCCTTGCCGATGCCGACGTTGTCGCCTGGATGGAACTGGGTGCCGCGCTGGCGAACGATGATGCTGCCGGCCGGGACCAGTTGGCCGCCGAAGCGCTTGACGCCCAGGCGTTTGGATTCTGAATCGCGGCCGTTACGGGAACTACCGCCTGCCTTTTTATGTGCCATGGTTGGTAACTCCTGTGCTTACGCCGAAATGCCGGCAATCTCGATTTCGGTGTAGTTCTGCCGATGCCCCTGATGCTTCTGGTAGTGCTTGCGGCGGCGCATCTTGAAAATGTTCACCTTGGGATGACGGCCTTGCGCAATCACCTTCGCCGTCACCGTGGCGCCAGCGACGATAGGCGTACCGATTTTCACCGATTCACCTTCGCCGACCATAAGCACCTGGTCAAGCGTGATTTCTGCGCCCACATCCGCCGGTATCTGTTCTACCTTAATCTTTTCGCCGGCGACAACGCGATACTGCTTGCCACCGGTTTTTATGACCGCGTACATGATGGAGACTCCAATTAAACAACGTAGAAGAACCGCGCATTATAGGGACAGAGTAGAGGCGCGTCAAAGGCTTATTCGCCCATAGGTTTGTCTGCGTTGACGTGGGCGGGGCCGCAGCCTACCATCGCGCCTTTTCCTCGGGCCGCGACGTGGACCTGGCAGCCATCTATTCCCTGATCACCGACGACATGCGGGAAGTGGACGCGGTCATCCGTGCCCGCCTGCGCTCGGAAGTGGTGCTGGTCAGTCAGGTCGCCGAGTACATCATCGGCGCCGGCGGCAAGCGTATGCGCCCCGCCCTGGTGTTGCTGGTCGCCGGCGCGCTCGGTTACCGCGGTCGTCACCATCATGAACTGGCGGCGGTGATCGAGTTCATCCATACCGCGACTCTGCTGCATGACGATGTCGTCGACGAATCCGATCTGCGCCGCGGTCGCGAAACCGCCAATGCACAGTTTGGCAATGCCGCCAGTGTTCTGGTCGGCGACTTTCTCTATTCGCGCGCCTTCCAGATGATGGTCGGCGTCGGCAGCATGCGCGTCCAGCAGGTACTGGCCGATGCCACCAATACCATCGCCGAAGGCGAAGTCCTGCAGCTGATGAATTGCCACAACGCCGATATCGACGTCGACGAATACTTGCAGGTCATTCGTTTCAAGACCGCCAAGTTGTTTGAGGCCGCCGCCCGCCTGGGCGCGATCCTCGTCGATGCCGGCGCTGAGGTCGAAGCCGGCATGGCGACTTACGGCATGCATCTGGGCACCGCCTTTCAATTGATTGACGACGTGCTCGACTATTCCGGCGAGGAAGCCGAGACGGGCAAGCATCTTGGCGACGATCTTGCCGAGGGCAAGCCGACCTTGCCGCTGATCCACACCATGAAATTCGGCACGCCCGAACAGGCGGCGTGCGTGCGCGATGCGATCGTCGCTGGCGGGCGCGATGCGTTTCCTGGCGTCCTGGCCGCGGTCAAGGCCAGTGGCGCGTTGGTTGCGGCACGCAAACAGGCGGAAGCCGAGGCGCAGGCGGCGGTTGCCGCAATTAGCGCAATTCCAGCTTCAGTTTTCAAGGATGCTCTGCTAGAATTGCCAGCCTTTTCAGTCTCGCGCCGGTCTTGATGGCGCAGGCATCGGGGTGTAGCTCAGCCTGGTAGAGTACTGCGTTCGGGACGCAGGAGTCGGAGGTTCGAATCCTCTCACCCCGACCAACTGACCATGAAATCATTGGCCAGTCTGGTCCGACACTGGCAGTGTCGTGCCGCAAAGAGGGCTCTTTGCGGCAGCCTTGTGGCAGCCTTGTGGCAGCGCGTTAATTAGCTGTTCTGCGGGCGTGCCGTTATGCCGACGTTCAGCGAATCGCCGAACAGCTCGGCGGCACTGGTCGGCCCGGTGAAGAAGAACTGCGGCAGACTGTTGTCACAGTTGGCGGCAACCACCCGGTTACGACCGATGCGCTTGGCCTCATAGAGTGCCCGGTCGGCACGCGCGAACAACTGGTCCCGGCTCTCACCCAACTCGTGTTCGGCGAGGCCGATACTGATGGTCAATTTGGCGACCGCACCGAAGGTCGAATTCTCGACCGCCTCGCGGATCTGCTCGGCGAGGACGAAAGCGCGCTCCAGGTTGGCGCCGTCGGCCAGAATCGAGAACTCCTCGCCACCCCAGCGGGCGTCCACGTCGTTCTGCCGCAGGCGTGCGTGCAGCACGTCGGAAAATTGCCGCAGGACGCTGTCACCGACTGCGTGACCATGGACGTCGTTGATGTGCTTGAAATGATCCATGTCGATCAGCAGCAGCGAAAACGTGCCCTCGTGGCGCTGCATGCGGGCTACGGCCTCGTCCAGACGCAGGTCGAATGTTCGCCGGTTCCACAGGCCGGTCAATTGATCCTTGGCGGCCAGGAGTTCGGTGGTCGCCAAGGCGGTACGCAGAGATCGGTTGCTCTCCTTCAAGTGGCCGCGGACGGTTTCCAATTGGCGGGTCAGAACCATCATGCGCCGAATGCTCAAGGTGACGACGGTACTGCCGGCAATGCCGAAGACAACCACCAGCAATGCCATGATCATTTCCCAGCGCCAGGCGGAGAGGAATTCCTCCACGTCGCGGCCATAGAGAAGGTACAAATGGTAGTCGGGAAGCTTGCGGTAGGCGACCAGGCGCGTGACGCCGTCGATTGCCGCCCGCGAATAGGCGATGCCGGTAAAACCGCCCTCCTGCATTGCTTCACTCACCTTCTGATCACCGGCCAGCGCGTCGCCGCTGTGGGGAAATTCCGCCAGCAGGCCGTTGTCGGCCTGCCGCAATACCACGAGATCCTTGCCGCTGTCGGTCAACCCCTGGCCAAAGCGCGCAAAACTCTTGCTCATTTCGATGTGGGCAATCAGGGCGCCGCGGAAGGCGCCGGTCGCGCTGCGGATGACGCGGGCCATGTTGATACCCTCGGTGCCGGTGATCGGATCGGCCAAGGCGCTCGCGACGACGCGCGGTTCGCTTGTCTGGCTCAAGAGCGAAAAGAAGCTGGAATCGTGTATCGACTCAGGTTGGCCAGTGGGCAATGAGGTGGCGACAATCCGGCCATCGCCGTCGACCAGCGCCAAGGAAAGCAGGCCGGTGTTCCAGGTGACGCTGCGGGCAAACATGGCCGCTACGGCGGCACCGTCGACCGGCTTCGTCTCGTTGCCGAGATCGACACCGATTCGCCTCAAGTCGGCCAGACTGGCTGCCAGCAAGCTATCGGTGCTATCCAGGGTGAGGGCGACTCGGCTGGCGGCCATTCGCGCCACCGTGCTGACTTCCTCGGCCATTTGTTGCTCGGTATCCAGCCGTGCCTTGTACAGCAGGCCGGCCAGGACGAGTATCAGTGCCGCTGTCGTCAGCCAGATAAGCAGCAAGGCCGCCGGCGGGCGTTCCCGCTTCGGGCCGCGACTCAGCAGAGGGATGATCGATAAATGGGAAGACACGTTCCGAGGCGCAAACTCACCGGGCAGGAATTTGGCAGAGCCGCAAATGCTGCCTGCATTCGTGACGAAATGCAATAGCCACGACCAGGACCGGCTTCTTGCGAAATCACTGGGCAATATCGCAGCGGGCCGGTCTCATGTCGCGAATCGCGGCGGCGCCCCTACGTTTGGTCGTTGTTGGCGTTCTGCTGCCAGTGCCAGGCGTCAGCGCACATGGCATCGATATCGAACTCGGCCTGCCAGCCGAGCATTTGTCGAGCCAGCGACGGATCGGCAAAACAGCTGGCGACGTCTCCTGCCCGCCGTGGGGCGAGGCGGAATGGAATCGTCCGGCCGCTGGCTGTTTCGAAAGCCCGCAGCAACTGGAGGACCGAATAGCCGCGCCCGGTGCCCAGATTGACCGCGGCAATCCCGCGTTCGCCGGCCAAATGGCGGAGTGCGGCCAAGTGACCCCGCGCCAGATCGACGACGTGGATGTAATCGCGCACCCCGGTACCGTCCGGCGTCGGGTAGTCATGGCCAAACACGGCCAGTTGGGCCAGCTTGCCGATCGCCACTTGGGCGACGAACGGCATCAGGTTGTTGGGAATGCCGTTCGGATCCTCGCCGATCAGCCCCGAGGCATGCGCACCGACGGGATTGAAATAACGCAGTAGGGCGATGCGCCATTCTGGATCGCCGGCCGCCAAGTCGCGCAGGACCTGTTCGATCATCAACTTCGAACGGCCGTAGGGATTGGTCGCCGTCAGTGGCGCATCCTCGCGGATCGGCACTGTCGCTGGTTCGCCATAAACCGTGGCCGACGACGAGAAGACCAGCGTGCGTACGCCGCAAGCCTTCATGGCCTGGAACAGAACAATGCTGCCGGCGACGTTGTTGTCGTAGTACCGCAGCGGCTCGGCCACCGACTCGCCAACCGCCTTGAGGCCGGCGAAATGGATCACTGCCGCGCAGCCGTCGAGGGCGGCGGCCACCGTTTGCGCGTTGCGAATGTCGCCTTCGACGAACTCGACCGGCCGGCCGGCGATGCGCTCGATGCGGTCGACGACCGAGCGCTTGCTGTTGCTCAGATTGTCGAGAATGCGCACGGCGAAGCCGGCATGCATCAGTTCGACCACGGTGTGCGAACCGATATAGCCGCTACCGCCCGTCACCAGAATGGTCATGGGAACACCTCGGCATCGCGGAAGGCGATGCCTTGGGCGTCCTTGGCCGATACCTGCGGTATCGTGCCATCGAGCTGCCAGTCGATGGCCAGGTCAGGATCGTTCCAGGCGATGCAGCGCTCATGCTCGGGCGCCCAGTAGTCGGTCGTCTTGTAGAGAAAGTCGGCGACCTCGGAGAGCACGACAAAACCATGGGCAAAGCCGGCAGGAACCCAAAGCTGAGCCTTGTTCTCGGCAGAAAGTCGGTGGCTGTACCAATTGCCGAAAGTCGGCGATGACTTGCGGATATCGACCGCGACGTCGAGCACTTCGCCCGCCACCACGCGTACCAGCTTGCCTTGCGGCTGGCGGATCTGGTAATGCAATCCGCGCAGAACGCCCCGCAGCGAGCGCGAATGATTGTCCTGGACGAAGTTGGCCTGGTGGCCGGTCAATTCTTCGAAGCGCCGGGCGTTGAAGCTCTCCATGAAAAAGCCGCGCGCGTCGCCGAACACTTTCGGCTCGAATACCAGAACGCCGTCCAGGGGGGTGGCAATGGTCTGCATCAGAGGAGCCCCCCACGCT
>Ga0265325_10001604_pt1 | contig 15766 bp, 10 predicted proteins | sample 41420metaG_FD_202090 | JGI IMG/M metagenome (GOLD analysis project Ga0265325, IMG submission 202090) | Rhizosphere microbial communities from Carex aquatilis grown in University of Washington, Seatle, WA, United States - 4-14-20 metaG | ecosystem: Host-associated > Plants > Roots > Rhizosphere...
TCGGGCCAAAGTACCATGTGCCAGTGGTTCGACATCAGGCAATACGCTATGATCCGCATCGGGCGCGTTTGCAGCGTCTTTTGAATTGTCCGTTCGAACGCCTCGAAGTCGCCATCTTTTAGAAACAACCGCATCCTTCCCATGCCACGGTTCAAGACGTGGAACAGCATTCCGCCAGGGGCCAACCTTGCAGTTCTCGGCATGACGCCAATGTAGCCCTTCGCCCTGTACTGTCAATATTAGACCTGTCCCGTTTAGTTGCATCTTAGGGGGTTGGCTGTCGCACCGGTTCGACGGACGGGTTGTATTCCTCTCCGGAGCGACTACGATCGCCTTGATCATCGTCGCCTGTGGGCTCGTAGACCACCACAATCTCTTCTTTCTGCCGGGCTACTGGTTGCTGGGAATTGGGTTGGGGTTCCTCTATCCACCGCTGATGGGCTGGCTGAATCAGGGCGAAGATCCCCACGCGAACCGTCGCGGCGTCAGTCGCCGTTTGATCTTGTTCTGCGTGGCCTGGAACGTCGGCATGATGTGCGGCCAGTTGGCGGCCGGGTCCTTATTTTCGTGGGGCGCGGATAGCGCCTATCTCGTGGCGTTCCTGGTCGCTCTGCTGAATGTCGCCATTGCCTTCGTCGCCGTCCGCCGAGTCGTGCCGCTCGCCGCCGTGCCAGACGACGTGAAGCGTCAGGACCACGAAGGCATGGCGTTGGCCGCCGCGTTCAAACAACTGAGCTGGCTTGCCAATCTGGGCGGAATGTTTGGCGGCAGCATGGTGATTCATCTATTGCCCGACCTCGCGGTACACATCGGCGTCGCGCCGGACGATCACGGCAAGCTCTTGGCGTGCTGGCGGGCAGTCATCATCGCGACTTATCTGCTCATGCACGGCGTAGCCTTCTGGCATTACCGCCTCAATACGGCACTGGCATCGCAAGCGCTCGGCGCCAGCGGGCTGGTGGTGATCGCGCTGGCGGAATCGGCCATGACATTGTTCATTGGGTTGGCCCTGCTGGGACAGCTTGTCGGATACAACTACTTCTCCGGTTTGTTCTATAGCACGGCGGGCAGTTCCCACGATCGGCGCGCGCTGGCCGCCGGGATGGCGGTCGGCACCATCGCAGGCGGCGTGCTTGGCTCGTTGGCGGGCCACCGAATGCCCTATCTGCTGGCGGCGGCCTGGTGGAGTTGGGTGCGGCCCTTGGAAAATAGAAGGCTGGCAGCGGTTACGGAGCCGTCGTTGAGTTTCGATGTCGACGAGTTGCCGTGACGGGACTTGAAGATGCCGCCGGCTTGCCCGGTGGAGTTTCACAATCGCAGCTAGAAAACACGGGCTCAAAGCAATTTTCCATCCCCGTCCCATTTCCCGTCCGCTGCCGAAGGCAGCGGACGGGAAATGGGACGGGGTTTGGGGCAGTTTGTATTTAGACGACAAGCGTGAAACTCCACCGGGCGAGCCGTTGGCATCTTGTAATACAGCGACCCGATGCGGATCGAAAGCGGGTTTGGCGGCATAACGGGATTCGATCCGATCTACTCCGATTTTGGGGTGGCCGTTCGTCAACTGTTCCTCGTCGTCACATTACGCGACCGTGGCGTCCAATATCGTTGATCGCCAGCCGGCTCAACGATATCGTAGGATCAGGTTGCGGGTTCTGTCATACGCCGATAAGCCAGGCGGATCCATGCCCGCAACACAAAAAAACGGCCCACCGCAACGAAAAGAGCCAAATGAGGAACCTTCAATGAAAATTGCCACATTTCAGGGTCCCGTGGTGTTCGGCGACGCCGATGCCAACCTGGCGACGACGGAATCGGCGCTGGCCGAAGCCGAGTCGCGCGGCGCTGAAATCCTGGCGATGCCCGAGACCTTCTTGCACGGGTTCTTTTCACCGCAAAAATTCACAACCGAGTTTGCCGTGGACCTGCAAGGCCCGTTCTTTCAGAGCGTGCTTCGGCGATTCAAGAAGTTCGAATGCACCTTGTTGCTTGGCCTTAATGAGATCCGCGGCGACGACGTGCTCAATACCGTGGTCGTGATCGAACGAGGGAAGCTCACGGGCACGTACTCGAAGACCTACGCTTATCTGAATTACGAAACCCGCGGCGACCAGTTTCCGGTTTTCGAGCGGCGCGGTATCAAATTCGGCATCGCCATCTGTGCCGACACCTCGTACATCGAACCGGCGCGGATCCTCGCCATGAAAGGGGCGCAGATCATCTTCACGCCGCACTTCAACTTTATCGGTTACGAGCACGTCGCCGACCACACCGCCGAAGTCCGCAACCACCATGTCGCCATCGCAATCGACAACGGCGTGTATGTCGCGAGAGCGAATGTCGTCGTGCCGGAATCGGTCGGTACGGAGCCGCTGGGTTACGCGGGCGTGGGCGTGGGAGACTGCGTGATCCTCGACCGGCGCGGCCGCGTGCTGGCTGAAGCCGGCATCTCGCGTCGGACGTTGCTCGTGGCCGATTTGCCCGACGACGACCTCCGCAAGGGTGGCCCGCAACGCTGGCGCAACACCAGCCCGGCGATCGCCTCGGCGCTGCACGAGCAATACCAGCAGATGTTCGCGCGGCACGACAATCTGCCGCTGGGCAAGCAGGATGAACCAGGTGCGTGATCTGGACGAATTGTTCGCCGCGCTCGCGAGTTCACGATTTCGCGGTCGATTTCGCCTGAACGAACATGACGCGGCGTACCTGGCCGCGAAGGGGCTGGCGAGGGTCGAACGGCACGCGCGCGATTTTCTAAGCCGGCGGCTGGCGCCGGCCGCGCCGGAAAACGACGGCCGGCAGACGCCGATGCGAGGACATCCCGTGTTCGTCGCTCAGCACGCCACGGCCACCTGCTGCCGCAAGTGTCTTGCGAAATGGCACCGCATCCCCGCCGGACGGATGTTGACGATCGAAGAAGTGGACTACGCTGTGCGGGTGATCAGTCGATGGCTTACAACCCAATCGGCCGGGCGTTCGGCCGAGCCTCGCATTGGAGACCGCCCGCTATTCGACTCGCTGCCTTAACCTGACAGGACGGCGATGGCCACGAAAAACACGAAAAGTCACAAAAAGGAATAGGGAAATGTTGGCACACGGTGCGATGTTTGTATTTTTCGCGGCAATTACGCCTCGACCAACTCCTTGATCACCTCACCCTGCACCTCGGTGAGCCGCTCTTTTCGCCCCAGGTGCAGGTAGCTCAAGGCGTCCTGGTCGAGACCAAGTTGGCGCAAAATCGTCGTGTGGAGATCGCGGAAATGGCAGGGCCGCTCGACGGCCCGCAGACCGATTTCGTCGGTGGCGCCCACCACGCGGCCGCCGCGCACGCCTCCGCCGGCAAGCCACATCGTGAAGCCAAGATTGTGGTGGTCGCGTCCCTTTCCCCCTTGCGCCTCGGGCGAACGGCCGAACTCGCCACCCCAGAGGACCAATGTGGAGTCCAATAGCCCGCGCCGTTTCAAATCGCATAGAAGTCCGGCGACCGGCCGGTCGGTCTGAGCGGCCATCCGCAGGTGGTTCTCCTCAATGTCGCCGTGCGCATCCCATTGCATGTTGCCCGGCCCGCCGCCCGAAACGACCGTGACGAACCGCACCCCTTTCTCAACCAGCCGCCGTGCCAAGAGGCAGCGGCGGCCATAGTCGTCGGTCGGCCCTTGGTTCACACCGTAGAGATCAAGCGTATGCTTGCTCTCTCGCGATAGGTCAAAGACTTCGGGCGCCTCGGTTTGCATTTTGAAAGCCAGGTCGTAGGCGCCCAGGCGGGCCGAAAGCTCGTCGTCGCCGGCTTCGAGCGTGGCCCGATTCAGGTCGCGGACCAGTTCGATCGTCCGCCGCCTGGTATCGCGCGAGACGCCTGGAGGCAAATCGAGGTTTCGCAAGGGGCGCTCGCCGCCGCGCAGCATCGTCGGCTGATAGACGGCCGGCAGGAATCCATTGGTATACATCGGCTGGCCGGCTTCGAGTGCGCCGTGCGGATCGGGCAGCACCACATAAGCCGGCAGCGAATCGCTTTCGGAACCCAGCCCGTACACGACCCACGAGCCCATGCTTGGAAAACCGGGAACGGTCCGGCCACTGAACAACTGGTATTGTGCGGCCGAATGGACGACCATGTCGGCATGGCACGAACGGACCACGGCCAGGTCGTCGGCACACCGGGCCATGTGCGGAAACAGATCGGAAATCTCGACGCCACTTTGGCCGTGTTTGGCGAAGCGGCGTTTCGTGCCCAGCAAGCGGGCGTCGCTGGCGATGAACTGGTACTTGGCCTCGCCGAATTGGGCTGGCCTCGGCTGGCCGTCGAGCCGGTTCAAGAGCGGCTTGGGATCGAAGGTCTCGACGTGGCTGGGGCCTCCGGCCATGAACAGGAAGATTACCGCCTTGGCCGGCGTCTCAACCAGGTGCGGCGGCTTGGGCGACAGCGGATTACCCGTCGCCGCACGTGCACGCTCATCGTCGAGCAATGCGGCCAGCGCCAGCGTGCCGAAGCCGCAGAAGGCGTTGGTGAGGAAGTCGCGGCGCGTGGTGATCGGGCGGATGTGTTGTCGCATGGTCTGTTCGATCTTGTGGGGCAGGTTTCTAACCTGCCGTAGATCTCTTTGGCAGGTTGGAAACCTGCCCCACGGGGAATTTCTCAATCCACATACAGAAACGCGTTGAGGTTGAACATCGCCAGCGCGAACTCCGCCAGCGGCTGATCGCGGAGAAACTCCAGCGACCGCCTGCGCTCGACATCGTTCGGCGGCCGGCCCGCCACGAGCGCGAATGCAAGCTCGACCTGACGCGATGGGTCCGTGCCCGCCTCGCGCGCCAGCCGCTCGGCCAGTGCCACGGCCAATTCATTCGACAGCTTGCCGTTGGTGAGCTCGAGTGCCTGCGGGGCGTGCGTGCTCGACTCGCGGCGGGCACAACTGGTTTGCGTGTCGGGCTGGTCGAACACCTCCATGAACGGCAGCCGCAGGTTGCGCTTGGCAAGCAAGTATACCGATCGTCGCCGGTGCTCGGCCGCATCGGGCGTCACCGCCCACTGCCCCGGCTTGTAGAGCAGCTCGACCAGGTCACGGTCGACCGCTACGACGACACTGGGCCCACCAGACTTCACGTTCAGCACGCCCGCCACCGACAGCATCGCGTCGCGCAGCTCCTCGGCCTCAAGCCGCCGGCGGTTGGATCGCCACAGCAAACGGTTATCGGGATCGCGCTGGTGGGCCGCCGGTTCATCGGCGGAGCGCGAGGCCTGGCGGTACGCGCGGCTGAGCAGAATCACTCGGTGCAACGATTTGATACTCCATCCTTCGTCGACAAAGCGATTGGCCAGCCAATCCAACAGCTCGGGATGGCTCGGCCGGTCGCCGTTGACGCCAAAGTCGTTCGCCGTCGCCACAATTCCGCGGCCGAAATGGTACTGCCAAATGCGGTTGACCAACACCCGGGCCGTCAACGGGTGCGCCGCATCGGTGAGCCAGTCGGCGAGGCGGGTTCGGGGGTTTGCCGTGTCGGCCGGCAGGTCGGGCGTTCCTTCGGGCAACAGTACGCCTGGCGCCCGCATGCCGACCATTTCACCCGGATGGTCCGCATCGCCGCGCCCGAGCACATGGATCGGCGTCCGCTCGGCCAAACGGTTCTCGACGGTGCAGATTTCCGGTAGCGGGGCGGGCAACCGCGATTCGGCCGCTTCGATTTGCGCCTCGAACGACTGCTTCTGCTCCCCCGGCGCCGCATCGCGCAATTCCTTGAGTTTCTTGCATTCTGCCTGGACCTCGTCGGTGCGAGCTTGCCATGCGGCCCGTTCCTCGGGGCTGGCCAACGAAACATTTCGCTCCTGCGACGCGGCCAGGAACGCCTCGAGCCGGTAGTAGTCGGTTTGCCGGATCGGATCGAACATGTGGTCGTGACAGCGGGCACAGCCGATGGTGAGCCCCAGGAACACCGAGCCGATGGCGTTCGTCTCCTCGGTCAAAACCTCGTTGCGGCTGCCGGCGACCCGTTGGTTGCCGGCGTTGCGGCGGACCGGACCCAAGCGGTGAAACCCGGCCGCGACCAGGCGCGCGGGGTCGTCGCCCGTCAACTCGTCGCCGGCGATCTGCTCGCGGACAAACCGGTCGAAGGGCAGGTCGTCGTTGAAAGCCTGAATCACGTAATCGCGATATCGCCAGGTTCCGCTGAGTGGGTTGTCGTATTCGAAGCCTTCCGTTTCGGCGTAACGGACCACGTCGAGCCAGTGTCGGCCCCAGCGCTCGCCGTAGCGCGGGCTTGCCAATAACCGATCGATTAGCAACTCATAGGCGCAGGGCGATGGGTCGGTGAGGAATTCCGTCAGCTCGGCGGGGGTGGGTGGCAGGCCGATGAGGTCGAAATAGACGCGGCGGGCCAGCGTGCGGCGGTCGGCCTCGGGCGCTGGCCTAAGGCCAAATTCCTTGAGCCTTGCGAGAACGAAAGCGTCGATCTCATTGGCCACCCAATTGCGGTCGGCCAAATCGTCGAATTCGGGCGGCCGCGGTCGCAAGCGCGGCTGGAACGACCAATGACTGCGCTCAGACGCGTTAAATGCCGGCTCGACGGCCGCGGCCACCGCCGCGCCGCAACAGCCAGCCAGGATAAAGACAAGACGAAACAACAGTGTTGCTCCAGACCGTAGGTCGCGTTTTAATCGGCAATGACCCGCCCCGCCGGGCGCTGTCGGCGAGGTTTCCGATGGACCGTCGATGGCTGCTTCCTCTGGGGGTCGTGGAGACGCGGGAGTTTTTGCCGCGAGCGTCACCGGATAACGAATAATCCGGGCTACCGTTTTTCCAGCGGCACGATTTCGCGTTTGAGCGGCCCGGTGTAAATCTGCCTGGGTCGGCAGATTTTCTTCGTCGGCGACTGGTGCATTTCCTTCCAGTGGGCGATCCATCCCGGCAGCCGGCCAATGGCGAACAGCACCGTGAACATCTGGACTGGTATTCCCATGGCGCGGTAGATGATGCCCGAGTAAAAATCGACGTTCGGGTACAGCTTGCGCTCGATGAAGTAGGGGTCGGAGAGCGCCGTCGCCTCGAGCTCCTGGGCGATCTCGAAGATGGGGTCCTTGATCTTGAGCTTCTTCACCAGCCGGTCGCACATGGCTTTGATGATCGTCGCCCGCGGGTCGTAGTTCTTGTACACGCGGTGGCCGAAACCCATCAGTCGGAAATGGCTGTTCTTCTCCTTGGCCATGTCGACGTACTTTTTCACCTTTCCGCCCTCGGCGCGGATCTTCTCGAGCATTTCGACGCAGGCCTGGTTGGCTCCGCCGTGCAAGGGGCCCCACAAGGCGCAAATGCCCGCCGAGATTGAAGCGAACAGGTTGGCGTTGCTCGAACCGACCATTCGCACCGTCGAGGTACTGCAGTTCTGTTCGTGGTCGGCGTGGACGATCAAGAGCAAGGTCAACGCCTCGACGAAGTCGGGGTCGACTTCGTACGGCTCGCTGGGTACGGCGAACATCATCTGCAGGAAGTTCTCGCAATAAGCGAGGTCGTTGCGCGGGTAAATCAACGGTTGCCCAACCGACTTCTTGTAGCTGAAGGCCGCGATCGTGGGCAGCTTCGCCATCAGGCGGTAGATCGAAATCTCGACCTGCTCGGGGGAGTGCGGGTCGAGCGAATCCTGGTAAAAGGTCGAAAGCGCCCCGACGACCGAGCTGAGGATGGCCATGGGGTGGGCGTCGCGCGGGAAGCCGTTGTAAAAGGACTTCATGTCCTCGTGCAGCATCGTGTGGCGCCTCAACGAGGTGCGGAAGTTATCCAGTTGCGCCGCCGACGGAAGTTCGCCGTAGATCAAGAGGTAGCTAACCTCGACGAAATCGCAGTTTGTGGCCAACAATTCGATCGGATAGCCGCGGTAGCGCAGGATGCCCTTTTCGCCGTCGAGGTAGGTGATGGCGCTGAGCGTGGCGCCGGTGTTGACGTAGCCTTCGTCGAGCGTGATGAACCCCGAGAGTGCCCGCAATTGAGAGATGTCGAGAGCCCGCTCGTTTTCAGTGCCTTCGACGATCGGCAAGTCGATTTCTCGATCACCCGATCGCAGCTTGGCGGCTTCATTCATCCGGACATCCCGTGGTATTTGGTGGCTTTTTCGAACGACCCCGCGCTCAATTCGCAAACATGCAGTTTATCCAGCGGGGCCGCGACGTTCAAGTAACAGGTCGCTGTACGAACCGGCCACCAGGGCGGTGGAATCGATCCCGAATTCTCGGCTCAGCGCGTCGAGCTGCGAACGGCCGTCGTCGTCGCTGTGATCGGGCCCAAGCACGGCCTCGAACTCCAGGAAGTCGCCAAGCCCAACGACATGGTCGAGATGGATGCGGACGTTGTCCACGAGGAAGATTTCGCGGTGCTTGTCGACGACGACCAGCACGCCCAGCGTCGCCGAGAGCGCCGCGTGCAGAGCCGCGACGTCGCTGATTTCGACGATCTGGTAATCGCTCGCTTTCGACGAAGCGTCGTTCGCCCGCGAGTAACCAACGAGTTGGGCGCAGAGCCCCTCGCGCTCGCGCAGCTTAAGCCGACCCCAGCGGCAAACGAAGTAGGTGTCTTTCTGTCGCTCGACACTGGGCGGGCTGGTGGCAAGTCGGCGGGCCGTTTCGCGGGCCGCGTCGAGCGACGCCAGGCGTGCCTTCAGTTCGATGTTTCGGGGCATAACGCCGCCCTCAGGAATTTCCCGGTTTCGTTATGTTCGATCCGCGCCACCTCCTCCGGCGTGCCGATGGCGATCACGTGGCCCCCTTTTTCGCCCCCTTCGGGGCCCAGGTCGATGATCCAATCGGCCGACTTCATGACGTCGAGATGGTGCTCGATCACCACCACCGTGTTGCCCAGGTCGACCAGCCGCGCGAGCACGGTCAGCAGCTTGCGCACGTCGTCGAAGTGCAATCCGGTGGTCGGCTCGTCGAGAATGTAGAGCGTCTTGCCCGACTCGGTCCGTCCCAGCTCGGCGGCCAGTTTGATCCGCTGGGCCTCGCCGCCGGAAAGCGTGGTCGAAGGTTGCCCCAGCGCCAGGTACCCAAGCCCGACCTCCCGCAAGCTGGCCAGGAGTCGGCGGATCATGGAAAAGTTCTCGAAGAATTCCAAAGCGTCGTCGACTCGCAGGTTCAACACGTCGGCGATCGACTTTCCACGGTACTGGATTTCGAGCGTGGGCCGGTTGAACCGCGCGCCGCGGCACTGGGGGCATTCCACGTAGAGGTCGGCCAGAAAGTTCATCTCGATCTTCCGCACCCCTTGCCCTTGGCACTCCTCGCAACGGCCTCCCTGCGTGTTGAAACTGAAACGGCTCGATTTAAAGCCGCGCAGCCGCGCTTCGCGCGTGGTGGCGAACACCTGCCGGATCTCGTCGAACAGGCCCGTGTAGGTGGCCGGGTTGCTCCGCGGCGTTCGTCCGATAGGCGTCTGATCGATCTCGACCAGCTTGTCGATCTGGCTCACGCCGCGCAGGCTGCTGTGCGGCCCGGGCCTGGGGCCTCCACCGTTGATGCGCCGGGCCACCGCCTTGGCCAGCGTCTCATGCACCAGCGAGCTTTTTCCCGATCCGCTCACACCGCAGACGCAGGTCAGCACCGACAACGGAAAGGAGACGTCGACGTGCTTCAGATTGTTGGCGGTCGCCCCCTCGATCGCGATCGCTTTGGTCTTCGTCATGCGGCGCCGAGTGGACGGAGGGGCGATCGACACCTCGCCCGAGAGGTACTTGCCGGTGAGTGAGTCGGGTGAGCGCTCGACTTCGGCCGGCGTACCTTGGGCCACGATCCGGCCGCCGTGGCGGCCCGCGCCGGGGCCGACGTCGATCAGATGGTCGGCCTGCCGCATGATCGCCTCGTCGTGCTCGACCACCAGCACTGTGTTGCCTTGGCGCTGCAGGTTCCGCAAGGCGCCGAGTAACCGCTGGTTGTCGCGGGGGTGCAGACCGATCGAAGGCTCGTCGAGGACGTAGCACACACCGACGAGGCCTGAGCCGATACCGGTCGCCAGGCGGATGCGTTGCAGCTCGCCACCGCTGAGCGTGTCGGCGGCGCGATCAAGCGTGAGGTAGTCGAGCCCGACCGAATCGAGAAAGTCGAGCCGCGCGACGATCTCGCGCACGATCGGCCCTCCAATCGGCGCTGCGGAAGGGACGAAGTTGAGAGTGGCAAAGAAATCCCGGGCGGGCCGCACGGCCAGCGCCGTCAATTCGTGGATCGCGCGGCCGCCCACACGCACGCTCCGCGCTTCGGGCCGTAACCGCGCGCCTTTGCAGGCCGGGCAAACCAGCTGGCCGAGAGATGGCTCCGCACGCTCCTCAGCCGAATCGTTCCTGTTCGACTGCGGACTTTCCTCGACCGCGGCGGGGTCGACCGCGAGACTTCGGCCGAGTCCTTCGCATTCCGGGCATGCGCCGTAGGGACTGTTGAAGCTGAACGTGCGTGGTTCCAACTCTTCGTAGCTCAGCTTGCAGAGCGGGCAGGCGTGCTCGGTGCTGTAAAGTCTGTCTTGCCAGTCGTCGGACGCCGATTCGGGAGGCAGGAACGTCGCGGCGACCAACCCCTCGCCGTGGCGCAGGGCCAACCGGACCGATTCAGCCAGCCGCGACCGGACCCCCTCGCGGACGATGATCCGATCGACGACGGCCTCGACCGTGTGGTTGCGGCGCGGGGCGAGGTCCGGCACGGCGTCGAGATCGTAGACTTCGCCGTCGACACGGACCCGCACGAAGCCCGCCTTGCGGACCGCCTCGAACACCTCGGGATGCTTCCCTTTGCGGCCCCGCACCAGCGGCGCCAGCAACATGATTTTGGCACCCTCGCCCAGGGCGAGGAGGTCGTCGACGATTTCGTCGGGCGTTTGCTGGCGAATCGCCGCCCCGCATTGGTAGCAGAATACCGCACCGGTGCGCGCGAAGAGGAGCCGTAAATGGTCGTAGATCTCGGTGACCGTGGCCACGGTGCTGCGCGGGTTGCGGATGCCGGCGCGCTGGTCGATCGCGATCGTGGGCTGCAGGCCCTCAATCAGGTCGACGTCGGGGCGTTCGAGCTGGGTGAGGAACTGGCGGGCAAAAACCGAGAGGCTTTCGATGTACTGCCGTTGCCCTTCGGCATAGATCGTGTCGAAGGCCAGTGAGCTTTTGCCCGACCCACTGGGGCCGGTGATCACGACGAACTGGTCACGGGGAATATCGATATCGATATTGGCCAGGTTATGGACCCTCGCCCCCCGGACGCGGATACACTCGGCGGCCGTGGCGGTATCATGGACAGGCTCAAGCTGCTCGACGCTCATGGGCGCCCCGGTCGAGGAATTTGACAATATCCCAAGTTTGTCAGGCTAACCGGGGGCGGCAGGGGGGGCAAGTTGTCGTTCGTGTCGTTCGATGAACGCTTGAGCATTCCTTGTGCTGTGTTAAATGGCCAGTCGGGACGCGCACCCGCTTGATTGGCTCCGGACCGGTTCAAGTCGTTGGGATTTCAGATTGTGGCGCGATGCATTCTTGACCGCATAGGGCGGACAGATCAAGGTGCGGAGGCGCACCCCTTTCGCGGTGCTGCTGTGGCGGGACTGAGTAGCATCCCAATTGCCAAATGGTACACATATCCGAAGCGCGAAGATGTGCCGCCGGCAACGTGAACGGTAGAACTTGTCCGACCGCGCGAGGCTCTTAAGGTAAACTTCCGGCTTCGCTCTGCTGCCAAACGAAGTCGTACACGCGACGTGCAAGCCCAGCTGTTTCGTCGTCAGTGAAGGGGGGCTGGGGCAGAAACTCGATAAGCCAGTCGAGGATCGATGCTTCGACGTCCGCCTGCGTCTGGGCTTTGCGCGTCCACTGTTCGATCGGGGCCAATAGCTCGTGCAACCGCGATAAGAGCGACTTGCTCGCTTGCTTCAGCCGCTCGCGATCGGCCCGCGTTAGGTCGTCGCGCGAGAGCAAGTCGAAAAGGGCCAGCTCGCTTTCGCTCAGCCCCTCTTCGATGGTACGCCGTTGGGCCGTGTCGAGGCTGTCGGCCAAGACCAAGAGCGCGGCGAAAGTCTGCTCGACCGTCGCCCGGTCTTTTTCCCGGTTGTAGTCGGCAATGATCTCCTGATGGCGATTGTAGTAGTCCATCAGAGCTGGCTTGGCCTTTAGCATTTGGGCCAGCTTTTTTTCGACCAGGTCGCGCATGTCGTTCAGTGCCGCGTTCTTGCGGCGGACTTTGGCGAATTCCTTGCGCAGCCGCTCGAAATCGATGCGACTGAGGTCGATGGTCAGCCCTTCGGCATGGTCTTCGCCGGGGCCACCCGCTCGGATCGCGTCGTTCACGATCCGGTGCAGCGCCTTGACGACCTCGGTAACGTCGGCCGTGTCGCGGCGCACCTCCCCTACTCCACTGGATTTTCCACCGTTGTTTCGAGGCCGCGGCAGGGCGGTCTCCTTCGCGCCATTTTCAAAGCGCAAATTTGCGCTTTGAACGAATTCCAAGCCAGACGCGATGTAGAAAGGGCGTTAGGCGTTAGGCTGGACGGGGGAGGAGAGGAAAAGGCCTTGGGCGTGAGGCGTTGGGCCACCCTTCCACAGAGGGGAAAGTATCGACGAAACACTGGAAAAGATGGCCAATTTAAATAGGCCAATGGGCCTACTTAGTTTCTTACGCACGGGTAGCCGGGAGTGCAAAACGCGCCTTGGTGCGCGGTTCCAAGCCAGATCGCTCGTACCATCGAGGCAGGGGCGGCGGTTGGGTGCCGCGGATGCGGGAGACGGCGATAGGCTTTGGGCGTTGGGCATTGGGAAGGCAGTGGGTCGGGGGCAAGCCCATGGCCTCTTACGAAGAAAGCCGCAATTGCCCAATGATCTTCTCGGCCACGAAAGGCGACGATAGGTACGGCCGCAAGCGGCTCGCACGGCAGTGGCGGGAAGGATGCGAGCGGCAACAACACACCGCCCCGTTCACGGGCCTCCCGCAAAGCGGTCATAGAGCCGGCATTCATGCCGGGGAAAACGGGTGTGGATTATGGTCCGCAAGTGGAGGCGTTCTGATGACTGACGCCGTGCGCCCGACGTGGCGCGGCAAACGTTCGCAGGCTGCGGTCCTGATGCGGCACTGCCAGCGTGCGACGTTCTGGCGCGACACCGCTGGGGCTCCGTACGCCACCGTGGGCGACGGGGCTTCGAGCGCGCATTTCGAGGTGGGCGGATCGGGCTTCCGCCAGTGGCTCGCGCGCGGCTACTTCGACGAGTGCGGCGGGGCACCGACGTCAGCCGCCCTCAACGACACCGTCGCGTACGCCGCCGCGCGAGGGGCGTTCGGGCAGGACGTGCGCCCGGTGTTTCTGCGCATCGGGGCGGACGGCCCCGACATTCTTGTGGACGCCTGCGACGGGGCGGGTACCGTGGTTCGCATCGGGAGCGGGGCCGTGACCGCGGAGCAGGGGAGCGCCGTCGCGTTCCGGCGCGCCCCCAGCGCGGGGCCCCTTCCGCCGCCCGAGGAGGGGGGCTCTCTCGCCGACCTCCGCCAATTCGTCAACGTCGGCGACGAGGACTGGCCGTTGGTCGCCGGATGGCTGGTGGCGGCCGTGCGTCCCGTGGGTCCCTTCCCGGTCCTGTTCCTCCACGGCGAACAAGGGTCGGGGAAGAGCACCCAGGCACGGGTCCTTCGCGCGCTGGTCGATCCAAACTTCGCAGCGCTTCGCGCCGCGCCGCGTGATGTCCAGGATCTCGCCGTATCGGCCCACAACAACTGGGTTATGGCGCTCGACAACCTTTCGTCACTGCCAACATGGCTCTCAGACGCCTTATGCCGGCTGTCAACGGGTGGGGGCTTTGCCACGCGCGCACTGTACGCGAACGATCGGGAGACGGTGTTCCACGCGCAGCGCCCGGCGCTCGTCACCGGGATCGAGGATATCGCGACGCGCGGAGACCTGCTTGACCGCTCTCTGATCGTCCACCTGCCGCTAATCCCGGCCCGGCGGCGCCTGGCGGAGAGCGATTTCTGGCGCGAGTTCAACGCGGCGCGCCCCGCCCTTTTCGGCGCGCTTTGCGGCGCCGCGGCGGCAGCGCTCGCCGCACCCCCGGCTCCGCGCGACGTGGCGCTTCCGCGCCTCGCGGACTTCGCCGTCTGGGCGTCGCGGGCCGCTCCCTCATTCGGTTGTACAGCTTCGGACTTCGCCGCCGTCTACGCCCGGGGGGTGGCGGAGCACTCGGTGGCCGCGATGGAAGCCAGCGCGCTCGCGCGCCCGCTTGTGCGTCTCGCCGTGGCGGGCGATTGGCGCGGGACTGCGAGCGACCTCGTGTATGCCGTCGAGACGAGCGCCGGGCGCGCCGGCGCGCGCACCGCGGGTTGGCCCCGCTCGCCGACGCAATTCGCAGGCTGCGTTCGGCGTCTTGCGCCCAGCCTCCGAGCGATTGGTATCAACGTCGCCTTCGAGCGCGAGCCAGGAACCGGACGGCGTTTGATCTCGCTCGCTGTCGCGGACCGTGCCCTGGCCCTGGCGCACGGCTGGGACGGCACGCCCGGGGCGCGCCACTGTCAACGTGGGCCAGATGACCCTTTTGGGTAGCCAACCGATCCCCCCAGCACGCGGGTGTGACGCTGTGACGCTCGATTTCGCCCAACCTTGTATTAATGCCAGCGGCAGACTGGGCGCTCTGCGCTCCTTATGCGTGAGGACCGGCCTATGACTGATTGCTCGATGGGCAGCCCCCTAGTGCCCGACGATGACGAGTTGGGGCGCTCCGCGGATGACGCGCTCGCGGGGTACCGCGCCGCCTTGCTGGCAGCCGTGCCCAGAGAAACCTGGCGCATGGTGGTCATGGCGGCCTGCGAGGACGCGTGCGCCGGCGACGAGCGCGCGCGCGACTGGGTTCAGCGAGTGATCGGCATTGCTGGTGCGCTGCGCCAGGAGGCGGTGGTGAGCACCATGTTCGAGCGAATGAGCTTTAGCGCATTTCTTGACGAGGTCGCCGCGTACCGCGCCGAGTGTATGGGCCTCCGGCCCTCCGTCGAGGCGACGCCGGCGCCGCCGCGGCATCCGTCGTCTCGTCCCGCGGCGGCCGCGTACTGGGCGGTCGTCTTTGAGGTCATTACGACCGACCGCTGGCGCCGCATCGTCGAGGTCGCTGTGGTGCAGGCCGCCGACGGCGACTGCCGCGCTCGCGACTGGCTAACGCGCGTCCTTGGCGCGGAGAACGCCGCCGGCGAGATCCGACGGTTGGACGACGAGCTGCGTGAGAGCTGGGCTTCGCCATTGCTCCAGGACCTCCCTCCTGAAGGCCCCCGTGCCGCCCAGGAGGACTGACGCGCCGTGCATCGCGCCGACTGCGCCCGGCGGGGCGGCTCGTTGCCGCTTGAGACTTGTTCCTTCCCCCACGGTCGGACGGTGCCATGTGAGTAGTGGTGCGAATGTCGATGGAGCACCAGGAGTTTTTACCGCGGGCGGTCGCGCGGTTTCACGGCCGCCGCCGGAGAGGATTTGCCAACGGCGTGCGGCAAACGCCGGCGGCGCGCGCCGGCGCTTAGGAATGCCCCGCACCTTCCCGCCCGCGACGAGTTGAACGGCACCATGACGGCGCGGGCTCGCCAATCGCCAACCAAAACCTGCGATCACCCTAAATGGCCGGCGCGACGCGTACCGTCGCGCCTCTCCGCCATCACGATCGCGCGGTGCCAACATCGTTCGTCGCTGCTTCTGGGATGGGGCGGACGGTCTCTTTTGGTTCAGCGTCGTTTTTGCGTCGCAACTTCGTCGTTCGAATTGACCGAGCGTGCTCCATCCACGGCAAACCAAGGGGTTGCGGC
>Ga0265325_10001606_pt1 | contig 15753 bp, 16 predicted proteins | sample 41420metaG_FD_202090 | JGI IMG/M metagenome (GOLD analysis project Ga0265325, IMG submission 202090) | Rhizosphere microbial communities from Carex aquatilis grown in University of Washington, Seatle, WA, United States - 4-14-20 metaG | ecosystem: Host-associated > Plants > Roots > Rhizosphere...
CGCTCCCCCCTTGAGGGGGAGCCAAAATCGCAAAGCGATTTTGGTGGGGGGTGCGAGTAGCGTCAGCGAACGAGCGAGTCAGTGCGCCAACTGGCACCTGCTTTGCACCAGTTCCCGCCGTTCCTCGGTAGAGAGCAATATCAATGTCCTTGTGATCCAAACGGGGCACCACGGACTTGGTCATAGACCGCATCGAACCGCTTGAGTGATGCTATGTCGGCTACCGGCCCGGAGTGAATTGGATCATCAAGGAACAGCACTTGCTGTGTAGCGCGATATTCCGGCCACATCGGCAGACCGGTTCCGTTGGGATTGCCGGTCTTGGCGAAGTTCACCCAATAAGCGGCCATGTCGTCGGCGAGGGTCCGGTCGACGTCTGTCCACGCCCACGGTTCCTGATTGAGATGATCGAACATATACCACAACTCGGCAAAATGGCTGGCACCCCATCCGTGGTAAGGTGAACCCGTCGGAAAGGGTGGCCGCCGCGCAAAGTGATAATAGAAGATCGGCTGCTTGCCGCGTTGTGCCTGAAGCCGCGCCCACGCCCACATGTCCCATCCGAAGCGGAGGTCACGCTCGAAATCCAGGCGCGCCTGTCGCGCCTCCGCATCCGACGCGTGCGGATAACCCTCATAGAGCGGCGGTGGGAAAGGTCCCCAATGCTTGCGCGCCTCCGATGAGTAAGTGGCGGCGGTCACGGCATCCAGATCTTCGACAAGGGATCGGCCTTCTTCCTCATTGGAACCCAGCAGGAGAGGAATATCATTCTGCCGTCCCGCAACGAACATCTCATAGGGCGACGCCGGAAGCACATACGAGTCGAGAACCGGGTGGGCAATCGCTCCGGCCTTACCCTTGAAGAGCGCCTCCGCGGGCAGTGCGCGCATCTCGGCCAGTGAGTGCGCGTTCAGGGAGGACATATACGCTTCGCCTTCTTGTTCGCTATTCGCGAGCAGATAGTTTGGCGCAAGCTGAAACGGTTCGAAAAGGCCGCCGCTCTGTCCGATGGCGCGCTCGAACAATCCACTGGCGAGCGGCGACGCCATGAGAATGCTGACGGCATCGCTGCCCGCCGACTGGCCGGCGATCGTCACGCAATCCGGATCGCCGCCGAACACGGCGATATTTCGTTTCACCCATTTGAGCGCCGCAATCTGGTCGAGCAGCCCATAATTTCCCGACGCGCGGTGCGCGGACTCTCGCGTTAGCTCTGGCATGGCCAGAAATCCGAATGGCCCGAGCCGATACCCAAAGGTGACGACGATGGCTCCCTTATGCGCGAGCATGTCGCCCCAATACAGCGGCATGGCCGCCGAGCCATTCGAAAAGCCGCCGCCATGTATCCACACCATGACGGGCAGATGCGCATGGACGTCATGGGCGGGTGTCCAGACGTTTAGATAGAGGCAGTCTTCACTGATTTTGGGTGGCGTCTCGCCGGGCATCGAGACGCCCTTCTGCATGCAGGCTGGCGCAAAGTCGCTTGCCACGCGCACGCCCTTCCATGACGCAACCGGTTGCGGTTCCCGCCATCGCAAATCGCGGGTGGGCGGTGCGGCATAAGGAACCCCCCTATAAACGGTTAGGCCATCCTCTCGAATGCCTTTCACCAAGCCGCTCTCAGTCTGGACCGCGCCCAGCGCCAAACCGGAGGATGCCAACAGTGCCGCTAGTACAGCCCATCGCCAGAGCGCCATGGTTAACCTCGTTGTGATGATCCCGTTCGCTCAAATATGAGATTTGACCACCTCACCAGCAACGTGGAAGCACTGCGTTTCGGCCCAAGGCCGGTGCCGTTCATCACAATTCGCCCTCTGGACCGCGACCTTGAGCCAATTCAAACTGACCCGATGAGCGATGTGTCTCAGACCTTGCGGCGCGAAGCCGGCGACGCCTTGGCGTTGTTGCGCTTGGTGGCGCTGGGATTCTGCTATTGGCTGGTCTTTCTCCTCGTCCTGGAGCCGGACAACGTGCTGAAGGCGGCGGGAACATCATACGGTCTCGTTTGGTACCAGGAACTGGCCAGGATATTGGGGGCCGCCGCACTCGGCGCTTCCGTCACGCCTTTGCTGTCCGCACTGGTCCGCCGGTATGCCGTCGAAGGCCGGGGCTGGCCCAGACCGTTCGCGATGCAAGTTCTCGGCAGCGGTGTTATCGCGGCGGTTCTGATCTTCCTGTCGTGTGTCCTGGCCGACCGGCTGCTGGTATCCGAACGCCGCCCGTTTCTCGTCGCGCTGCCGCAGGAATTCCAGGCAAATTGGACTCTCGTCACCTTCGCAATTGGCGGCCTGCTGGCGATCCTGAACGGGCTGCGCGTCCGAACGCCCAGAGCGCCGGAAGAACAGGAGTACCTCACACGTGTCGCCGCCAAGACGCGCGGCCGAGTATTCTTGGTGGATTTTGCGGATGTCGACTGGATCGAAGCACAGGGCAATTATGTCGCTCTGCACACGCCTTCGGATATTCATCTTGTGCGACAGACGCTGGCCCAGCTTGAACGCGGCCTCGATCCCAAGCGCTTCGCGCGCATTCATCGCCGCACGATCATAGCCGTCGACCGTGTCGCAATAGTGAAATCTCTTGGTGCCGGTGACGGACTGGTTCGCCTCAAAAACGGATCGGAGCTGCGCCTTAGCCGCGGATTCCGGGACCGCATCGACGTGCTTATCCACTAGGTCCGCATGTGGTGCAAAGCGGGCGCCGGTCGGTGCTGCTCGCGCGCACCAACGCTCACTTTCCTGCAAACGCTCCTGACCTCTACTCGCATTAATATGCGACGTTGTGTCGTTGCACCAAGGGATTGAAACGACATTTCGCGCTTCCCATCTCAGCATCGTGTGTTCGAGGAGACGCAACCGGCACAGGGCCGTCAAAGGTCCGAACTGAAAAACCATGGCGCGAAAAGTCATACAGGGCTGGGTGCACGTCGCGCGCATCCGACACGAAGCTGGGCCGAGATACTCCCGCTGAGGCGGTGGATGCGAAGGCCGGCGGCGTAAACCCCGTGGGAAAGCAAAGGTGCTCGAGGCTTCCGCTTGAAAAACGGAGACCACTGGCGTGCCGTAGCTTGGAGTCAGGGGCGGGTTCGCCGGGCGCGTTTCGATGCGTTCGTGCTGCATCCGCCTTTTCGTTTATCGCGCGGCTTGTCCGCCGAAGCCTTGGCGTAGGCGGATTATGGCGTCTTCGCCTGCGCTTCCATCGCTACGCGGGTGAGCAGATCTTCGGTGGGATAGCCGTCGGCAGGAATATTGTGCGCTTTCTGCCAGGCGCGCATCGCGGCGCGCGCCTTGCCGCCGAGCAGCCCGTCGACCTTTCCGATGTCGAAGCCGAGCTTGGCAAGCGAGGTCTGCATGGCGATGCGTTCGTCGCGCGACAGCATCTGTAGGTCGCGCGGCCAGCTGGCCAGAACCGCCGGCGCGCCTTTCAACTGATCCGCCAGCAGGCACACCGCAAGCGCATACGCCGCCGCGTTGTTGTACTTCAGGATCGTCTTGAAATTCGGAAAGACGAGGAATGCGGGTCCGCGCGCGCCCGCCGGCAGATAGATCGAGGCCGGTTCGTCGCTGGCGCCAAGTGCGTCGCCCGTCATCGTCTTCACGCCGCGCTTTTTCCAGGTCGCGACCGCAAAGGTCTTGTCGAGATCGGCGTTCTCATAAGAAAAGTCTTTGGGCAACGCGACCTCGAAGCCCCACGGTTTGCCGTTCTTCCAGCCCGCATTGGAAATCACATTGGCGGTGGAGGCGAGCGCGTCGGCGACCGAGAACCACATGTCGATCTTGCCGTCGCCGTCGCCGTCGACGGCTTCATTGAGGAACGTCGTGGGCACGAACTGGGTCTGGCCGAAGGCGCCTGCCCAGGACGAGGTCATGGCCGAAGCGGCAAATTTCTGCTGCTGCATCATTTTCAGCGCGGCGATGAGCTGCGGGCGCGCATAATCGGCGCGCGGACCGTCATAGGCCAAGGTTGCCAGCGCCTCGAACATGTTGAAGCGGCCCATGCTGCGGCCGTAATCGGATTCGTTACCCCAAATCGAAACCAGGATCTCCTTGGGCACGCCGTATTTCGCCTCGATGGGCGCCAGGATGGCGGCATTGCCGACCAGAAGGGCGCGACCGTCCGTGACGCGCTGGGCCGACGCGGCCGTGTCGAGATAGGTCCAGACCGGGTTGGCGAACTCGGGCTGGTTGAGATTGAGGTCCGAGACTCTTTGATTGCGGGAAATCTGGCCCATCGCCGCGTCATAGGTTTCGGGCGTGATTGCCGCCGCCAGGGCCGCCTCCCGGAAATCGTGAATGAATTGGGTGAATTTCGAGTCTTCGGGCGCGGCGGGGGCGGATGCGGAAACCGGAACGCTTGCCTGGGGGGTGTCGGGCTGGGCCGGCGTTCCATAGGCCGCCATCATGAAGGCTATCGACAGGACATAGGCCAATGCCAGAACGATCAACCTCAAGCCGCTACGCATTCGCCACCCGTCCGGCCCATTTCGAACCACTGTTTAGCATGCCAACCCCGCCGGAAATGCGGCAGAAATCACACATTTTTCCACCGTTGACACACAAATCCCCCCCGACTAGGTTCCGCGCCTCTTCGGCGGGACAATCTACCGTTTCAGTTTCAAAAGGCGTGCCATGAAGATTCGCAATTCGCTGCGTTCTCTCAAGAAGCGGGACAAGGACTGCCGCGTCGTCCGCCGCCGTGGCCGCACCTATGTCATCAACAAGAAGAATCCCCGCTTCAAGGCGCGCCAGGGTTAAGGCCAGGTGGCCGTTGGCGCTTATGGCGGCGCGGCGCTAAATTCCGGCCATGCGTATCGCCGTTCTCATCCTCGCATTTCTGCTGCCCGTCGTCGCCCAAGCTGCGCCCGCTGTGCAGAAGCCGCCGCTCGACCAGTTGTTCGCGCAGCTGCACGACGCCGCCTCCCCCGAAGACGCCAAGCTCGTCGAACAGCAGATCCTCGGAATGTTCATGGCGTCCGGCAGCCCGAGCGTCGACCTTCTGATGACGCGGGCGGCGGCGGCGCTGGGCGCGCAGGACAAGGACACCGCCAGAAAGCTCTATGACGCGGTGACAGGCATTGCTCCGAACTATGCCGAAGCCTGGCACCGGCGCGGGCTGCTGCAGAACGATGCGGGGGACGACGAAGGCGCGATGGTCTCGCTGCAAAAGGCGATCACGCTCAATCCGCGCCATTTCGAGGCGATGGAGCAATTGGGCGAGATGCTGGAGGACTACGGCGACAAGCCGGGGGCTCTCAAGATGTTCCGCCGCGCCCAGGCGCTCGATCCGCAACTGGAAGGTCTCCAACGCCACATCGACGGCCTTTCGCGCGCCGTGGAGGGGCAGGGGATTTAACAGCCGACGCTAATCGTCGAATTACCGGTGACTTTTACCCGGCCAGGATTGCAGCGCGCGCAACGTCGGGGTTTTCTTGACCCGGTTCTCGCCCATGCGCCTCAGCAGGCGGTCGAGCGCCGATACTCCTTCGGTGAGGTTAGGTCCTTTGTTCAGCATCACGCATTCGGCCTGGACCGCGGTCGCCGCGTCGGTCATCTCGCTGCGCGACGGCAAGCCGTCCTGAATAAGTCCGTCCAGCACCTGGGTCGCCCAGATCGCCGGAACCTGTGCGGCCTCGCAAAGCCACAGAATCTCCTCCTGCATTTCGGCAACACGCTCGAAGCCCATTTCCACCGAGAGATCGCCGCGCGCGATCATCACCGCAAGTGGCTGGTGTCCGGCGGCCTGAATGATGATCTCCGGCAAATTGAAGACCGCCGCCGGGGTTTCAATTTTTGCGACCATCCCAAGCCGCTGCCAGTCTGGCCGGCGCGCCGCGAGTTCCCTCTGCAATTCGGCGACCTGATCGCCGTTCTGCACGAAAGAGAAGCCGACGAGGTCGGCATGTCTGGCGACGAAGTCGAGGTCCCGCCGATCCCTCTCCGTCAGCGGGTTGAGATTGAGGTCTACGGCCGGAAAATTGAGTCCGCGCCCAGGCTTGATCTTTATGCCTTTGTTTCGCCCTTCGGTTATGGCAACCGCGAAGCCACTGTCTTCCTGGCCGACAATCGTGCCGCGCAGCTTGCCATCGTCGATCGAGACGACATCGCCGACTTTCAAGCGATCCAGCACGCCTGGGGGCGCGCAGGTCGATTGAAACGGGAAATCCGCACGCCAGGGATCGACGCGGCGGCAGAGAAGGAGCTTGTCGCCCACAAGCATGCGCGGCCGGTCGGGCGGGGTGACGACTTCCTTCATGCGCACTTTGGGGCCGGCGATATCCATCAGCACGCGGAGCGGGCGTATCCGTTCTGCCGCGCGTGTGTTCTCGATCATGCGCATCCAGGTGGTGGCGTCATCGTGTCCGCAGTTGATGCGCACCACGTCCGCGCCCCGTTCTGCCAGATTGGCTATAAACGCCGGATCCGTAGCGGCCTCTTTGCCGAGCGTGACCATGATGCGTCCGATGCGCCCCTTGTGTTCCGGGCCGAAGAGTTCGGCGGTGTTGGAGCGGAGCTTTCGCTCGCCGCGGAAAAATCGGCGGTCGGAGGGAAGGCGGCGCGACTCCGAACCCGACAACCGGGCAAGCGCCCAGGCGATGGCATCAAGCGCCGCAAGCACGTGCCCTTCGGACCGGCCGAGTGACGACAGGCCGAGCACCATCAACCGGCGCTGGAGATGGCGCAGATCGATGCGTCGCATCGCCAGATAGTGTGCGAAATTGAGCGCGCTCGGTGCAAAGGCCGGCCGGTCGATCCGGTCGCGCCAGGTGCGATAGAGCGATGTCCCGCTCTTCGCAACTTCGGCACGCAGCGCGACGACGTCATTGAAAAGCGACGACAGCGGCCCGGCATCCACTTCGGCCATCACCGCAGACCAGCCTTCCCGATAGTTTGATGAAGGAAATGTGACAGCTACCAATCACTGGCGACAATAAACGAAAGCAGAATGCCAAACAAAGGCGCCAATTGACGCTAATACAGGTCATCAAATCCGAGGCACGCGCCAAGCATCGCGAGCTTGTTATTGCACTAGCGCTGCGGCCCTACGAACGCCACGCGCAGCATGTTGGTCGCTCCGGGCGTGCGGAGCGGAACGCCGGCTGTGACCACGATGCGTTCGCCGGGCTTAGCGAAACCTTCCTGAAAAGCGATGCGCGCGGCGCGATCCACCATGTCGTCCAGATCCTGTGCGTCCTCGGTGTAAACGCAGTGCAGGCCCCAGGCGAGCGACAGCCGGCGCGAAATTTCCAGGCTCGGCGTCAGCGCGATGATCGGCGCATCGGCACGCTCGCGCGAGGCACGTAGCGCCGTGGCGCCGGATTTTGTCCAGCAGACGATGGCGCGGGCGTGGATGGTGCTGGTGACTTCGTGGACCGCGGCCATGATGGCGTCGGCGGTGGTCGACTCCGGCGCATTGCGCTGGGAGGCGATGATCGAGACGTAGAGCGGATCGTTTTCCACCGTGGCCGCGATCTTGTCCATCATCGCAACGGCGTCCGCAGGATACTGGCCGGCGGCGGACTCGGCCGAAAGCATCACGGCATCGGCGCCTTCGAACACGGCGGTCGCCACGTCCGAGACTTCCGCGCGCGTCGGCACCGGCGCGGCGATCATCGATTCCAGCATCTGGGTGGCCACCACCACAGGCTTGCCGGCCTTGCGCGCCGCCCTGGTGATGTATTTCTGCTTTCCCGGTACTTCCTGGATCGGCAATTCCACGCCCAGATCGCCGCGCGCCACCATCACCGCGTCGGACAGATCGAGAATTTCCCCAAGCCATTCGATGGCTTTGGGCTTTTCGATCTTGGCCAGGACGGCGGCACGCCCGGTGACCACCTTTTTCAATTCCGCGACGTCGTCGGGGCGCTGCACGAAGCTGAGCGCGATCCAATCGACACCCAGATGCAGCGCGGCATCGAGATCGCTGCGATCCTTTGGGGTCATGGCGGGGATGGGCAGCACGGTATCGGGAAGGTTGACGCCCTTTTTGTCCTTCAGCAGACCGCCGGTTTCAACGATGGCCTCGGCGGATTCCTTGTCCGCGGACTCGATTCTCAAACGCACCTTGCCGTCGTCGACCAGGATGCTCTCGCCTGCTTTCAGCGCAGCAAAGACCTCGGCGTGGGGGATCGGAATGTCGGTGGCGTTGTCGGCGACGACCTTGCGCACCAGATGCAGCCTGTCGCCTTTGGCGACCTCACGCACGCCGCCGGGCAACGTGCCGAGGCGGATCTTGGGGCCCTGCAGGTCCACCAGGATGCCGATGGGCCGGCTGACGCTTTCCTCCAACCCGCGCACGGCGCGGTGCAGTTCGGCCAAGCCCGCGTGCGAGGTATGGCTCATGTTGATGCGGAAGGCGTCGGCCCCTGCTTCGAACAGGGCGCGGATGCTCTCGGGCGTGTTGGAGGCCGGGCCGAGAGTTGCCAGAATTTTGGTCTTGCGCCTGCGCCGCATCTATCCCAGTCCGCTGCGTCCTAGTCCGAAAGCGATTGCGTCCAATTGGCCTTGTCGCCGGTGTCGATCTCGAAGAACCCTTTACGGTCATAGCCCCGCGCCGCGCAATGCCCGCGGCCCGCAATCGAGAAAGGCCCGAGCGGAGCCGTGCAGAAATTCATGTCGCCGCTCCAGGTGCCCGACCCTCCATCGGTGCCATAAAGATAATAATAGCGCGCGTCGAGGGGGCCGGAGAGCAGGGTTTCGCATTTTTTCGGAGGAATCGTCCACCAGCCTTCGCTGCGCCAGACTTTTCCGTCGAAGCGACCGAGCGCCGCTTTTGCAGGCAGTTGTGCCTTGTTGCACACCGCAAAGCCCGCATTGGCGGGAGCGGTCACAAGCAGGGCGGCCAGCAGGGCTTGAATAAGGCGCATGGGGGTCACACGGTTTCGCCCAAGGGGCCGAACCTGTCAACGCTTGTTTGGACGAGTTTGCCGGTTAATCTGTGCCGCACCCCCGGCGATGCTGGTTCCGGCCGGTTCGGCGGGCCCAGACGGGCGGCGTTATCGCCCAAGGAGTTTTTGATGGACGAACGCACGCGCACCGAACTCGAAGCCGCCGTGTTCCGCCGCCTTGTCGCGCATCTGCACGCGCGCACGGACGTGCAGAACATCGACCTGATGATCGTCGGCGGCTTCTGCCGCAACTGCCTGGGCGATTGGTACCGCGACGCGGCGGCGGAAAAGGGCATCGCGCTGGAAAAAGACGAGGCGCGCGGGATCGTTTACGGCATGGCGCCGTCCGAATGGAAGACGCGCTACCAGAAGGAGGCGACACTCGAGCAACAAGCCGCGTTCGCAGCCTCGCAAAAAACCCACAGCTAGCGCGCAGAGCGACGTTGCGTTGGCGGGTGTCAAACCCTAATTGTCATGGCCCGCGAATGCGGGCCACCCAGGTGACGTCTGTGCAGTGGTCGAGGTTACGCAATTCGCGTGATTTGGTTGGCAGCGGGATGCTCCAACTGGGTGGCCCGCACTAGGCGGGCCATGACATTGATGTTGAAGGAGTATTGTCTTGGCCAAGGCTGGTTTCGCAAAAGAACGGTTGCGCTCGTTCGTCGATCGCATCGAGCGTCTGGAGGAAGAGCGCGCGGCGTTGAGCGCGGACATCCGCGAGGTCTATTCCGAGGCCAAGGGCGAAGGCTTCGACACCAAGACCATGCGCCAGGTCGTGCGCCTGAGAAAACTCGACAAGGCCGATTTCCAGGAACGCGAAGCGATGCTCGATCTTTATCTCGGTGCGTTGGGGATGCGCAGCTAACCTGCCGCCTGAAGCGGCGGTTCCTCGGTATCGGGCGGAGGCCTTCGTTTTCGCTCGGATCCCGACCGAATTCCTTGAGCTTGCGATACAGCGTCGAGCGGCCGAATGTGCGCGCTCTTGCGGCAGCTAGAGCTCCCGCCGCATAATTGTCTTTCTTGGGGGGGCCGCGACCGCTTCGCGGCAAAACAGAAAACCAAACGCACCTCGCAAAGGGAGTTGATCGCCATGAACCACAAGGCTTTCGCTACGGCGAACGCGATCCTGTTCGCTTTGGCCCTATCCTGCGGAGCCGCCGCGGCGCAAACGGCCGCGCCCACGGAAGACTTCAAGCCGTCGTCGCTGAACCAGCCGGGCCAGCAATATCCGCAAGTCAATTCCCAAGGCTATGCGCGCTTCCGCATCGAGGCGCCCAAAGCTCAGAACGTCAGCGTCAGCCTTGGCCTTGGCGGCAGCGGCGGCACCGCCCTCACCAAAGCCGCCGACGGCGCCTGGATGGGCACGACCGCCGGTCCGCTCGACGAGGGTTTCCACTATTACCATCTCTCGGTCGATGGCGGCACCTTCAACGATCCCGGCGCGCAGAATTTCTACGGGTCCATCCGTTGGGAAAGCGGCATCGAAATTCCGGCGCATGATCAGGATTTCTACGCCCTCAAAGATGTGCCGCACGGCCGCGTACAGCAGATCCTGTTTGCTTCGCCCAGCACGAAGATGCCGCGCCGAGCCTTCGTCTATACGCCGCCCGGCTATGACCAGAACCAGAAGACGCGCTATCCGGTGCTCTATCTGCAGCACGGCTGGGGCGAAGACGAAACCGCCTGGAGCACCCAGGGCCACGCCAATCTGATCATGGACAATCTGATCGCCGAGGGCAAAGCCAAGCCGTTCATCATCGTGATGACCTATGGCATGACCAACGATGTGAAGTTCGGCAAGCTCTTTAGTTTCGACATCAAGCCGTTCCAAACCGTTCTGGTCAACGAACTTATCCCTTATGTCGATGCAAATTTCCGCACCCTCGCCGATCAGCCCCATCGCGCAATGGCCGGTCTTTCGATGGGCGGAATGGAAACCAAGACGATCACGACGGCGAACCTGGATACGTTCTCCCGCATCGCCCTCTTGAGCGGCGGGACGTTCTCGCTCGAAGACGTGACGCCCGATTTCAAGGCCAAGGTCAAGCTGGTGTTCGTCAGCTTCGGCAGCCGCGAGCTGAAAGACGGAAAAGTCGGATTTCCCGGCGGCCCGCGCATGGATCCGAAGGCCAACGACGAAGCGTTGAAGAAGGCCGGCATCAACAGCGTTTTCTACGTCTCGCCCAACACGGCGCACGAATTCCTGTCGTGGCGGCGCAGCCTGCACGAACTCGCACCGGTGCTGTTCAAGGATTGAGCGCAATTAAGCGGTAAGGACAAACGGCAACAGGAGCACTGTACCCCAATTCTGGCCATGAGCCAGGGAGCAGTCTCCTGTTTCCGTAACTGGGCGCAAACCCTCGGGCGGTCGACGCGAGGAATGCTAGGACGCAGCGCGGCGCTCTGTGTCGTCGCTCAGCTCGTCCGGCAGCTCCGCATGCTCCGGCTCTTCCAGACCGAATTCCTTCAGCTTGCGATACAGCGTCGAGCGGCCGATGCCGAGCCGGCGCGCCACTTCCGACATGTGTCCGTCGTAGCGCGAGATGGCGAGACGGATGATTTCGGATTCCATCTCTTCCAGTTTGCGCATGTGGCCCGCCGCGTCGGTCGCGGAGAGCGCGTAAGGCGATGCCGGCAGCACGGGCGCGAAGCCGGGCGTTTCGTGGGCTTGCATATCCGCCATGGAGAAGGCTCGGCGCACCCTGGCGTCGACGCCCATGGCGGCGGCGATCTGGGGGAAGTCGCAGATGTCGAGCATCGAGCCGTCGCACAATACGACTGCGCGAAAGATCGTGTTTTCGAGCTGGCGGACATTGCCCGGCCACGAGAACCGTTCGAGCAGGTCTGCCGCTTCCGGCGTCATTCCCGCCACCGCCTTGTGCTCCTCGGCGGCGAAGCGGGTGATGAAATGGCGCGCCAGCGCGGGCACGTCGTCGCGACGCTCGCGCAGCGGCGGGATGAAGATGGGAAACACGTTGAGGCGGTAGAACAGGTCCTCGCGGAAGCGGCCCTCGCGCGTCAGGTCCGAAAGATCGCGGTTGGTCGCCGAGATGATGCGGACATCGACCTTCACTGGCCGCTTGGCGCCGACCGGATCGACTTCGCCTTCCTGCAGTGCACGCAGCAGCTTGACCTGCATGTCGAGGCGCAGTTCGCCTATCTCGTCGAGGAACAGCGTGCCACCGTCGGCTTCCTGGAACTTGCCGAGGTGTTTGTCGGCTGCGCCGGTAAACGAGCCCTTCTCGTGACCGAACAAAATCGACTCGATGAGGTTTTCCGGAATGGCGCCGCAATTGACGGTGACGAACGGTTTTCCGGCACGATCCGAAGAGCCTTGGATGGCGCGTGCGATCAGCTCCTTGCCGGTGCCGGATTCGCCTTCGATGAGGATCGGGATGGTCGATTGGGCGGCGCGCGTGCCGAGCCGGAAGACCTGCTTCATGACATCGGATTTGCCGACGAGATCGTCGAAGGCCAGCCGGTTCTCGGTCTTCTTCTTCAGGCGCGTGACTTCGCCCGACAGCGTTCCGATCTTAAGTTGGTTGCGGATGGAAACCGCGATGCGTTCCGGGCTGGCCGGCTTGACCAGGAAATCGTTGGCGCCCGCGCGCATGGCTTCCACCGCGGAATCGATACCACCCTTGGCGGTGAGTACGATCACGGGAAGATCGGGATGGATGACGCGCAATTTGGCAAGCACTTCCAACCCGTCCATGTCGGGCATGACGAGATCGAGCAGCATCAGCGCGATCTGATCGCCGCGCGGGCCATTGATCAGATCGAGCGCCGGATTGCCGCCCGGCGCGGTGACCACGTTCATGCCGGAACGGCTGATCGCGGCTTCGAGAAGCCGGCGTTGTACGGGGTCGTCGTCGACGATGAGAATAGTCTGTGCCATCGGGCCCTCGGAAAAGAGAACGCGATGGTGACCCTGCAACAGTAAAGACCTGTTTAAGGTATGTCCTTGTGTGGCACAGTTTATGTACCGTGCGGTATGGTGAACAAACGGTAAAAGCGCGTGGATCAGCGGTCATTCGACTATTGGGAATTCTTTGCGGACGAAGCGCGCCGTATCGGGGCGCCGCTCTACGAGCGCCTTTCGCAGGGCATTGGCAGCGATGAAGGTTTGCGGGAATTTGCGAATGGCGCCCGTGCTGGCCAGCCGCGGGCCAATATTCTTTTTGCCGCCGTGCACTTTCTTCTCTTGCGCGGCGCCCAGCATCCGCTCAGACGCTTCTATGCCAATCTAGGAGGCTCGGCACCGGGCGAAGACCCGTTTCCGGTGTTCAAGGACTTCGTCGAGACCCATCGCGCCGCGCTGGCGCCGTTGATCACCTCGCGCGTCACCAACACCAACGAGGTTGGACGCTCCGCGCTGCTCGCTCCAGCCTTTCGCGCGTTGGCGAAGGAAGCGGGCGAACCGCTGCACTTGATCGAGCTGGGCCCCAGCGCGGGATTGAATCTGATCTGGGACCGCTATGGCGTGCGCTACAGGCGCGGCGACGAGGTTTTTTCTCTAGACGTGAGGGACGCGGCGCTGACTCTCGAATGCGCATTGCGCGGCGAGAAGCTTCCGCCGCTGTGGCCTGCGCCCATTGTCGCCAGCCGCGTCGGACTGGAGCGCAATCCGGTGGACCGTTCTGATCCCGACGCGCGCGACTGGCTGAAGGCGCTGGTGTGGCCCGATCAGGTGTCGCGGTTTGTCCAATTGGAAAAGGCTCTTCAGGCCATCGCGCGCAGCAAGCCGAATATCCGCACCGGCGACGCACTCGCACTTTTACCCGATGCTCTTGCGGAGGCGCCGAGAGACCAGCCGGTCTGCGTCTATCACACGATGGTCATCTATCAGTTCAGCGACGAGATGCGCGAGGCGCTCGATGCGATCCTAATCGTCGCCAGCCTGCGACGGCCGGTGTGGCGCATCAGCCTGGAAGGCACGCTCTCCGGCGACAATCCGCTGCTGCTTTATTCCTACCGTGACGGCAACAAGGAGAAACGCACGCTCGCTCTCTGCCATCCGCATGGCTTGAGTGGCTGGGGTAAAAAATTGTCATTCCCGGCCGAGCGATGCGATAGCATCGCGAGGGGAAGCGAACCCAGGTGAGAAGACTAGATCCGGTCTATCCACCTGGTTCCCCTTCCCTCGGCCGCCGCTGACGCGCCGGCCTCGCCGGGGATGACAATGAGTGTTGACGACCAAAATACAGTTCCATTTCACGCGCCCTCGGGCTTTACGACGCTGAACTGGCGCAAGGGCTTCGGGCTGGTGATGGGCACGCTTTACGAACGCGACGAGCCGAACGGACGCTTCACGCGCGCCTTTCTGGTGGAGGAGCGCCACACCAACGGCATGAAGAATTGTCATGGCGGCATGCTGATGGCGTTCGCCGACATGGTGTTCGGGCATGCCATGTCGCTCACCGACCGCAGCCGCCACTGGATCACGATCCGGTTGTTGACGGATTTCATCGCGCCCGCGCGGCTGGGCGACTGGGTGGAGGGGACTAGCGAGATCGTCGGACAGGATGGCGACCTCTATACGACGCGCGGACGCATCTGGGTCGGAGAGCGCACGGTGCTGTCGGGTACGGGCGTCTTCAAGTTCGCCTCGCCTAGAAGGATCGCGGCAAAATGACGATCGATTTTCCCGATCTGGAGACTCCGCTTGCCGCGCTCGCCGGCGCGCCGCCGCCGGCACCCGCCTGGTTCCATGAGACCGTCGCGGTCAAACCGGAAAGCCGCTTCGTCGAAGTGGACGGCGCGCGCATCCATTATCTGCGCTGGGGCGACGGGACGCGGCCGGGACTTCTACTGGTCCACGGCAACGCGGCGCACGCCTACTGGTGGAGTTTCATCGCACCGTTCCTGGCGCGCGACTACAACGTCGCGGCGATGGATCTGTCGGGCATGGGCGACAGCGATTGGCGCACCGAAGGCTATACGATGGAGCAGTTCGCGCGCGAGGAACTGGCGGTTTGCGAAGATGCCGGCATGTTCACGCCGCCGGAGCCGCCGATCATCGTGGCGCACAGCTTCGGTGGCTTTGTCACGCTGCTGACCGGCGCGCTGTACGGCGAGCGGCTTGCGGGCACGGTGATCGTCGATTCGCCGGTCAATCCGCCGGGCCGGCCGGGCGGAAAGCCGCCGCTCTCGAACAGGCCGCACAAAGTTTATGCAACTCTGGCCGCCGCGCTGGCGCGCTTCCGGCTGCTGCCCCCGCAAACCTGCGACAACCTGTATTTGCTCGATTGGGTGGCACGTCATTCGCTGAAAGAGACCGAGCGCGGGTTTTCCTGGAAGTTCGATCCGGCGATCTGGCGAGACTTCTCCATCGGCGACATCGCGGCGCGGCTGAAAGCCACCAAATGTCGAATCGCCGTGTTCCGCGGCGAGCTTTCGATCCTGCTGCCGCCCCAGATCGGGGAATACATGTTCAACCTGCTCGGCCGGGCGGCGCCGGTGGTCGAAATCCCCCAGGCTCAGCATCATATTATGCTCGACCAGCCTTTGGCCCTGGTCGCGGCCCTTCGCGCGTTGCTGGCCGACTGGGAACATTCCGTGGCGCGGCGCAGGATTTAGCGCGAGTACGGCTTGGCCGGAACAACGGCTTTGCTATAGTGCCGCAGGAGACATTCGGAGACAGATATGGCCGCTCACGGCGATCACGGCGACCAACAGAACACGATGGACATCAGCCACCATCAGCGCACCTGGAAAGCCTTCACCAAACTTGTCTTCTGGTCGGCGGCCAGCATCGGGCTGGTCATGTTCCTGTTGCTGATCTTCCGCAGCCACGGATAGACCGGATCGCCGCAGGACGGACGCGCAGTCGAAAAAAACGACATCGCTTAGTACGCACAAGTACG
>Ga0265325_10001607_pt1 | contig 15749 bp, 10 predicted proteins | sample 41420metaG_FD_202090 | JGI IMG/M metagenome (GOLD analysis project Ga0265325, IMG submission 202090) | Rhizosphere microbial communities from Carex aquatilis grown in University of Washington, Seatle, WA, United States - 4-14-20 metaG | ecosystem: Host-associated > Plants > Roots > Rhizosphere...
CCTTCTCCTCGAGGTTCATGCCGGCCATCGGCTCATCGAGCAGCAAAAGGTCAGGCTCCATGGCAAGGGCCCGGCCGAGTACGACGCGCTTTTGCAGCCCGTAAGGCAGCCGCGACACCGGTACCTTGCGGATCGCCTGAATTTCAAGGAAGTCGATGATTTCCTCGACCCGTTTGCGGTGCTCGATCTCCTCGGCCATCGCAGGGCCGGTGCGCAACAACTGCCAAAACAGACCGACCCGCATTTTCAGCGCACGGCCGGCCATGATGTTGTCCAGCGCGGTCATGCCGCGAAACAGGGCCACATTCTGGAAGGTGCGGGCGATACCGCCGCTTGCAGCATCGTAGGGCCGCATCTTGCCGCGGGTCTGGCCGTTGAAGGTAATTCGTCCTTGCTGCGGCTGATAAAAGCCGTTGATGACATTGAGCATCGAGGTCTTGCCGGCGCCGTTCGGACCGATGATGGCCCTGACTTCGCCCTTCCTGATGTCGAAGGACACATCGCGGATCGCCCGGACACCGCCGAACGACAGCGAAACATTCTCAATCGAGAGCAGAATCTCGCCCGCCGCGATATCGCTTGCGGCTGGAGCCCTCATCGATTCGAAACTCCATTCATGCGGCCGTCTCCAAGGCCGGCGCGATGGTGGCAACGTCTCTAATCTTCACCCTGGCTGAAATGACGCCCTTGCGCCCATCCTCGAAGGTGACTTGCGTCGAAATCTCCGCTTCCGGCGATCCGTCGTAGAGTCCTGCGATCAATGACGCGTAGCGCTCGGCGACAAAGCCGCGCCGGACCTTTTGGGTCCGCGTGATCTCGCCGTCGTCCGCATCGAGCTCTTTGTGCAAGATCAGGAAACGCTTGATCTGAGCGCCGCATGTGACCTGATCCTCGGCCAGCGACCGATTGGTCTCCTCGATGTTCTGCTGGATCATGTCGTAGACCAGCGGATGCGCGGCAAGCTCCTGGTAGGAGCCATAGACAACATTGTTGCGCTCGGCCCAGCTTCCGACGGCCGTGGGATCGATGTTGATCATCACCGCAACGAAATCGCGCCCGTCGCCATAGGCCACCACCTCGCGGATGTTGGGATAGAACTTCAGCTTGTTCTCGATGTACTTCGGTGGGAACAACGTTCCGTCGCGGAGTTTGCCGACATCCTTGGCGCGATCGATGATCTTCAGCTGGCCGGTCTTTTCATCGATAAAGCCCGCGTCGCCGGTCTTTACATAGCCATCCGGCGTAAGCGTCTCGCGGGTCTTGGCATCGTCCTTGAAATAGGAAACGAACATGCCGGGCGATTTGAACTGAACCTCACCGTTTTCATCGATGCGAAGATCGACATTCGGCAGGATCGTTCCAACCGTGTCCGCGTAGATTTGGCCGTCGGGCTGTGCCGTCAGATAGAGAAAAGCTTCGGTCTGACCGTAGAGCTGCTTCAGGTTCATACCCAGCGAGCGGTAAAACGAGAACAGGTCCGGCCCGATCGCCTCACCTGCGGTGTAAGCCACGCGCACCTTCGATAGGCCCAGCACGTTCTTCAGCGGACCATAGACCAGGAGATCGCCGAGCCAATAAAGCAACCGGCCAGAAAGAGAGACCCGCTGCTTGTTGAGGATCGGTTCGCCATATCGGCGCGCCACTCTGATGAAATAATGGAAAATCCGGCGCTTGATCCGGCCGGCGTCCTCCATGCGGATCATGACCCGCGTCAACATCTGCTCGAAAGTGCGCGGCGGCGCGAAGAAGAACGTCGGCCCAATCTCGCGCAGATCGGCCATGGCCGTGTCGGCATTTTCGGGGCAAGCCATGCAGAACCCGGAAATGAGGCCTTGCACGTAGTTGAGGTAGTGATCGCCGACCCAGGCCAGGGGCAGATACGCCAGTGCCTCGTCGTGTTCATCCAGCTTGTCGAAGGTGACGGTATCGGTGCCTGCACGGATACAGCCTTCGGCCGAGAGCACAACACCCTTCGATTGGCCCGTGGTGCCTGATGTATAGAGAATGATCGAGGTGTCGGGGCCTTTGCCAGTCGCGATCTCGGCATCAAGCCAGGCCGACAAGTTGGCATCGGTCGCCAACGCTGCCTGGCCATCGGCAATCACCTCGCTGATGCTATGCAAGTTGCCATGGTCGTAGTCGCGCAATCCCTTGGTCTCGTCATAGACCATCTTCTCAAGCTTGGGCACACGATCGGAAACCGATAGGATCTTGTCGACCTGTTCCTGATCCTCGACAGCCGCGAAGCGAACGTCCGCATGCGCCAGCACAAAGGCGAGCTCATCTGCGACGGCGTCCGCATAGACCGGGACCGGAATGGCACCGAGCGCCTGCGCTGCCGTCACCGACCAGTACAGTCGGGGACGATTGGCGCCGACGATGGCGATGGTGTCGCCACGCCTCAATCCCAAACGATGCAGCCCGGCTGCATAGGCGCGCACGTTGTGCAGCACCTGGGCCCAGGTCCAGGTCTGCCAAATTCCCAAATCCTTGTGCCGCAACGCCGGCCGATCGCCGAAATCGCGGGCATTGCGGATCAGCAATTTCGGAAAGGTATCCGCAGCCGCGGGCGTAGTGCTCGCCACCGCATCCTCCCATGTGCCGCACGCCCCTTACGCACGGCACCGACATTTCCCCTCACCCGCCGCTTTCCGCGACGGCAGCGACCCCATAACAATGGACCTCTTCGAGCCGGTCAAGTCTCGCTTTGCCGCACCAGACCAAAGGCTTAAGCGAAATGAAACGGCATGCTAAAAGCGGTCGTGGCCGGGCTTGTCCCGGCCATCCCGCTTGGGATGCACTCCAGCGATCTGAGCAGGATAGCCGGCACAAGCTCACGGCCTCGTTTTGAGCTTTGGTGGTGAGGACGAGGCTGCGATGGGTGAATTTGCGATCGGACAGGGCGTGCCACGCTTCGAGGACCCGCGGCTGTTGCGGGGCGGCGGTCAATACGTCGACGACTTTTCCTTCCCTGGCATGGGGTTCGGCCATGTGCTGCGATCACCCCACGCCCACGCCAAAATCCGATCCATCGATACTTCGAAGGCAAAAGCCGCTCCCGGCGTATTGTGCGTGCTGACCGGCGATGACTGGATCAAGTCCGGCTGGGGCGATCTGCCCGTGCCGGGTACCCACAAGCGCCGCGACGGTTCAGTCAATTATCGCCCCCGGTATCCGGCCTTGGTGAAGGACCGGGTGCGCTTCGTCGGCGATTACGTCGCGTTCGTGGTGGCAGAGACCAAGAATCAAGCCGCCGACGCCGCGGAGCTTATCGAAGTGGATTACGAACCCCTCCCGGCTGTGCTCGGTACAGCAGAGGCGGCGCAACCAGGTGCGAAACTGGTCTGGGATGATTGCAAAGACAATATTTGCTTTACGCAAATCCACGGCGACAAGGCCAAGACCGAGGAAGCATTCAAAAACGCCGCCCACGTGGTGAAGCAGCATTTCGTGATCAACCGCGTGACCACGGCGTCAATGGAGCCGCGCGGCTCGATTGGCGACTATAACGCCATCACAGACAGCTACACGATCTACACCACGCTGCAACGCGCACATCCCTACCGGGCCGAGCTCGCCAAGCTGGTCATGAAGGTCCCGGAGCACAAGGTTCGCGTGATCGCCGGCGACATCGGCGGCAGCTTCGGCATGAAGTCGGCGATTTATAACGAGGTGCCGTTGGTCTTGCTGGCCTCGAAGGTTATTCGCAGGCCCGTGAAATGGATGAGCACGCGCTCAGAGGCTTTTCTCTCCGACGCCATGGCGCGCGACAACGTCACCGACGCCGAGCTGGCGCTCGACAAGGATGGGACCTTTTTAGGTTTCCGCGTCAATTCGTTCGTCAACGCCGGCGCCTATCTACAATCCGGATTCCAGGCCTACACCGGCAATCTCGGCACATTGGCTGGCGTCTATCGGACACCAGCCATCTACGTGGAATCGACTGCGGTCTTCACACACACCCATCCATGCCGACCCTATCGCGGCAATGGCCGGCCGGAAGCTGCCTACGTCATCGAGCGCATGGTCGACTGCGCCGCAGCACAATTGAAGATGGACCCGACCGAGCTCCGCCGCAAAAACTACATTCCTCCGGACGCGATGCCATTCAAGACCCAGATCACCTTTACCTACGACTGCGGCGAGTTTGAAAAAGGCATGGACATGGCGCTCAAGCTCGCCGATGTCGAAGGCTTTGCCAAACGCAAGGCAGAGTCGAAGCGAAACGGCAAGCTGCGCGGTTTTGGCATGTCGAATACGATCGAGCGCGCGGCCGCGGCTGGCCTCGAAGGCGCCGAGATCCGCTTCGATCGCGGCGGCACAATTCAGATTTTCTCCGGCAGCATCAACCAGGGCCAGGGCCACGAAACGTCGTTCAAGCAGGTGGTGGCCGACAAACTCGGCATCCACCCCAACGACATCGAGTACATCCAGGGCGATACCGACAAGGTGTTCTTCGGTGAAGGCACCGGCGGTTCGCGCTCCGCCACCATGTCAGGCTCGGCATTCAACAACGCCGCCGACAAGGTGATCGAGAAAGCCAAGGCGATCGCCGCGCACAATCTCAAGGTCGACATCGCCGACGTAAAATTCGAAGAGGGCATTTTCTCCAGCACCAAGACAAATCAGACCATGACCATCAAGGAAGTGGCGGAAAACGCCGTGAACCCGGCCAAGCTGCCGAAAAACATGGAGGCAGGCCTCTTCGCCACGGCGGTCTACAAGGCCGACGTGGAAAACTTCCCGAATGGTGTTCACATCTGCGAAGTCGAGGTCGATCCGGAAACCGGCCAGACCGAGATCGTCAAATACAACGTGGTCGATGACGTCGGCACGGTGATCAATCCGCTGCTGCTCAAAGGCCAGATCGTCGGCGGCGTGGCGATGGGTGTGGGGCAAATCCTGAAAGAGGACATCCATTTCGACGGCGACGGCCAGCTCACCACCGGCTCGTTCATGGATTACGCCATGCCGCGCGCCAGCGACTTTTCGCCGATCGAAGTGAAGGCCAATCCGGTGCCGACCAAGACCAATCCGCTGGGCGTCAAGGGCGCGGGCGAAGCCGGCTGTGTCGGCGCAATGCCGGCGGTGGCAAACGCCCTAGTCAACGCATTGTCGGAATTCGGCGTGACCCACATCGAGATGCCGGCGCGGGCTGAGGTGGTGTGGCGCGCGATCGGAAACGGTAAGGCCTGACGAAACATCAGCCCGGGGTCCGAAAGAAGGCCCGGCAAAATAGAATAGATCGAACCGGGAGGGATTCATGGTGTACGCACGTGTGTTCGCTTCGCTGCTGTTCGCATTCAGCCTGGGAGCCGCGGCGCCCGCCTCGGCGCAGAGTTATCCGACGCATCCGATCACGCTGATCTGCCCGTTCCCGCCAGGCGGAGCCACCGACGCGATTTCGCGCATCATCCAGGATGCGATGTCAAAGTCGCTGGGCCAGCAGATCGTCATCGAGAACATTGGCGGTGCCGGCGGCATGATCGCGGCCGCGAAAGCCGCCCGCGCTGCGCCTGACGGCTACACCATCATGATTCACCAGGTCGCTTTGGCGGCGGGCGTCACGATGTACAAAAACCTCTCGTTCGACGCCGAAAAGGATTTCGTCACCATCGGTCTGATCAACACGGCAGCGTCGACTTGGGCGGCGCGCCCGGATTTGCCTCCCAACAATCTCGCGGAGTTGGTGCGTTGGATGAAGGAGCCGGGCCGCAGCGCCAAAATCGCGCATCCGGGCGTCGGTTCGTTCGGTCATCTCGCCGGCGTTCTGGTCGCGCAGGAACTTGGCGCATCGGTGACGCAGGTGCCCTATCGCGGCGCGGGCCCGGCGCTGAACGACCTGCTGGCGGGCCAGGTCGACATGAGCTCGCAGTCGGCGGTCCAGGCCGGGCCGCTGATCAAGGCCGGCAAGCTCAAGGCCTACGCCATTATCGGCCGGACGCGGTTCGCCGGACTGCCCGATCTGCCGACTTTCGGCGAACTGGGCTACAAGAAGCTCGACCTCGATTTCTGGCACATGCTGCTCGCGCCGGCGGGCACACCTCGTCCGATCATCGAAAAGCTGAACGTCGCGCTGCGCGCTGCGCTGCAGGACTCCAAGGTCAGGTCGATCTTCTCCGACGGTGGCATGGATCTCTTCCCGGCCGACCAATGGACGCCGGAAGCGGCAGCAGCCTTGCTCAAACGCGAGATCAAGCTGTGGGGCGACGTGATTCACGCCAACAACATCCAGGCGCAGTAAGGCCGCCTACCAATACCTGCCGCTCGCACCGACGATCACCACGATCAGGCCGAGCGGCAGGTTGACCATGATGATCTGACGGATGCGGTTCAGGTGGGCGGCCGCGGCCGGCCATTCGGACGCATCGACCGCGCGTTCGAACTTCAGCCAGGGACCGTGGAACAGCCACAGATACAGTGCGATCATGACCCAGCCGATACCCTGCATGATGTGCACGTGCAGCTTGACACCGGCAAAGCCCCCGAAGGTTTCGAACACCATCCAGTAGCCGCTTGCCAGCAGGAACAGGATGGCGAGCCAGACCCACGGAAAGAATTTCGCAAAGAACGCTCGCCACAGCTTCAGCCGTGCCGGCGGCTCGAGCGGGCCCGCGGCCGGTCGCAGGCACACGTAGGCGGCGAACATGCCGCCGACCCAAACGACGGCGCCGAGAATGTGCAGCGCGAGGGCAACAGCAGCCATTTGCACGCTCCTTGGTTTAGTCCCGCTTCGGAATTCCGGCCTTCTCGATGACGGATGACCATTTGACGATGTCGTCCTTCATGCGCTTGTCCATCTCGGCAGGCGTGCCACCGTGCATGTCCATGCCGAGCGCCTGCGACTTCTCCTGAATTGACGGATCGGGGAGCACGTCGTTGATACCTTTTACCAGGGTATCGACGACATTTTGCGGCGTTCCGGCAGGAACGGATATGCCATTCCAGCTCAACACCTCAAAGTCCTTAAGCCCGGACTCCCGCACGGTCGGAACCTCGGGCAGATAAGCGCTGTGCTTTGGACCTGTCGAGGCCAGTGCGACCACCTTCTTGTCGGCCAGCAAGCCATGGGCCGCGGTAAAGAACTCGAACATCACGTCGATATCGCCGCGCAGCAATGCGGTGGCCATATCGGCAGACGTGCGGAACGGTACGATCTGCACGTTGATGTCCGTGACGCTCTTGAACAGTTCGGCGGCGAGGTTTTGCGTGCTGCCCGGATTGATGGTGCCGATATTGAGCTTTCCCGGCCTGTCCTTGGCCGCCTTTACGATGTCATTGATGGATTTGATCGGCGATCCTTCTTTGGCGATGATCAGCAGATCGAAGAACGACACCGTCGACGTTGATTTGAAGTCTTTGAGAATGTCGTACGGCAGCGATTTGAACAGCGCCACGGCGATGGCGTTGTTGTTGCCAGTCATCAGCACGTTGTAGCCATCGGGCGCCGAAGTCGCGACCGACTTGGCGGCGACGATCCCTCCCGCGCCAGGACGATTCTCGACCACGACATTTTGCTTGAGCCGGATCGACAGCTTCTCCGCCATCAGGCGCATCCCAACGTCAGCAACGCCACCGGCGCCGTACGGCACGACAAGCTGAATCGGACGGCTCGGGTAGTTGGACTGGGCCGCTGCCGGCATAATTGCCATTGCTGCCAGAACTGTGCCGGCGATGCTGGCTCGAACAATCATCCATTCCTCCCGAATTTTCGCTGAACCTTCATCGCATTGTTTCATGACCGAGACAGCGGTCAAGAAGGCCGCGGGTCGCACTCAGACGCGACCTTACGCGGGCCCCCGCAATGGAGAATCATGTTATAGGCTCAGTTCGACGAACGCCGATACGTCCGTCTCATGGGACATTTGATGCGATCGTTCCAAGCAGCCCTGCTTTGCGTCATGTTGGTCGGGCCAGCCCAGGCCTTCGCGCAGAGTTCGGCAACCGACTCAATCAAATCCTTCGACAGCAACCCGGCTATTCAGGCGTACCTCCAGGCACGCCAAGCGTACGAAGCGGAAGCAGAGCAATATTGGCAAGGGATTGCCGACAAGCGGCGCCAGCGCTTCACCAAGCGGCGCGCGCACCAATCGATCGGTCTTGACGACTATGTGCTTTTCCAGCCGCCGATCTACACCGGACCGCCCCGCCCACCCGGGTTCGAGCCGCCGCGAGAACCCGGACCGCCCCCAGAGCGTATCCCGGTCATCGCCGATTTTCTCAAAGCCGCCGCCGAGCAATACCGATTCACGCCTGATCGGCCGCGATCCGAGGCCGAATTCAAGAAATCCTATGCGAAGGTCGCGCGAGCGGCCGGCCTCACCCGGGAACAGGCGGTGCGCGTCTACGCGTTCGAAACCGGCGGTATCGGAACTTACGACGGCCAGGCTGGTCTCGTCGGCGCCGGCGGAAGCAAGGGCGGCCGCGCGATCTCACCAGCGATGGGCTACAACCAGTTGCTCAGCACCAATACCGTGAGTCTGCTGGCCGAGCACGGCGACAGCTTTGTGCGCGCGTTGACAGCAGCTTCCGCGCCGATGCGTGAGCCGGAACGCGAGGCCATGCTTCGCAAGGTTGCGGCGTTAAAGACAATGATCGCGTTCACCCGGACAGTGCCGAACGCGTGGAGCGCGCACGACAAACTCGCCAAGACAACGCCCGGCGGCATGGGGACTCATGCCCTGGTGCTGGATCGCGACATCGGGCCGCTGCTGCAGGCGCAGAAGCTGCTCGATTCAATCGAGTTTGCGCGTGCGAAGGGTCGGAATGAAGCCTTGACCGCCTGCGAGCTTGAGCTGATGAATTTCACCGGCGACGGCAACGGCTTCGACATGGTGTCGATGCCGCAGGACCTGCGCGACAAAGTGCCGACTGCCAACTTCTTTCAGCGCGGCGGCTACGAGCGAAATCCGATTGCCCGGCGAACCGGAACAGTCGCAGCGCTGTTCGCGGCAATCGAGGGCAAGATGGACCGCGCCTCGCAGACGCAGAGCGCAAAAGAATTGGCCAACGCGTTTAGCGGCTAGCGTCCTTCGACGACCACGGGAACGGCGTGCGGATAGAAGCGGACGTCGCTGCGCGGATAACCGATCGCGCCATGGATGCGGAGATCAGGCGGAACATCATAGATGTCGGCACCGACGGCCTTATCGAACCAAAGCTGCTCCTCGACCGATCCCGGTGCCGTGGCGCAACCTGCCAAGCCCGCAGCGATAGCAATGGCGGCAAAAAAGAAGGCGAGTTTCCTGGTCGGCGGCACGAATGTCCCCTTGGCGAATCGACGCCGCCATTGGAGACGCAAGGCGTTAACAGGAAATTAACCATACCACCGCGCGTGGGCGCTGCGTTCCCGGAGGCCGCCCTATTCCGCGGCCTTGAGCAGCGGCGGCTGACCAAAGCGGAATTGTTCGAGCAACGCGGCTTCGTCCGCCTTGGCGATCGCGAGATGTCGCCGCTTGATCGGCCCGAAGCCGCGGATTTTCTCGGGAATGGCGGCAAGCCCCACCGCGACGGCATGATTGTCGGGCGTCAGCTTGGCCATGACCTCGTCGAGCAGCGCCCTATAATCGGCAATCAGTTTGCGCTCGACCCTGCGCTCTTCGGAATAGCCGAAAATGTCCAACGGCGTGCCCCGCAGGAATTTGAACCGCGCGAGAACCTTGAACGCCTGCATCATCCAAGGTCCAAAGCTGATCTTTCGTGGCTCACCCGTCGCAGGATTGGGCTTTGCCAGGAGCGGCGGTGCCAAATGAAACTCGAAACGAAGATTGTCGCCGCCGAGCTCGTTGGCGACCTGCTTCAAGAATGCGCCGTCGGTGTACAGCCGCGCCACCTCATACTCGTCTTTGTAGGCCATCAGCTTGAACAGATAGCGCGCCACGGCTTCGGCAAGGCCACATTTCCCTGGCGCCTTCTCCTGCTCGGCCGATCTCACTTTTTCCACCAGGTTGCGATAGCGGCGTGCATAGCGCCGGCTTTGATATGCGGTCAGAAAGGCAACGCGCCGGTCCACCGTTTCCTCGAACGATAGCGACAGGGTACGATTGTCATCTCGGTCCTCGGGCGCAGGACGGACCAGCGCCTCGACGGCAACGGGATCGAGCGCCGCACGGCGACCCCAATGGAACGCCGCGATATTCATCGGCACCGCCTCGCCGTTCAGCGCAATGGCGTGTTCGATCGAGTCGGCCCCGAGCGGCACCGCGCCAAGCTGATAGGCATAGCCCACCATGAAGATGTTGGCGCCGAGCGAAGAACCGAATAGCCCGGTAGCGAGCCGCGTCGCATCGATGAAATGGGTGCGTTCCTTGCCCGCGGCTCCCGAGATCGCGCGCTTCAGACGTTCGGTCGGCAGCGAGAAGTCGGCGTTGCGCGTGAAATCGCCCGGCAGGAATTCGGCGGTGTTGACGATCATCGCGGTCTTGCCGGGCTGCACCGCCGACAACACCTTCTTGTTGCCCGCGACCACGATGTCGCCGCCGAGCACCAGATCGGCACCGCCGGCCGCGATGCGGATGGCATGGATGTCTTCCGGGCGCTCCGCAATCCGCATGTGGCTGTAAACGGCACCGCCCTTCTGGGCGAGGCCTGCCATGTCGATGACGCCGACGCCCTTGCCCTCGAGATGAGCGGCCATGCCCAAGATGCCGCCGATGGTGACGATGCCAGTGCCGCCCACGCCGGTAATGATGATGTTGTAGGTCTGACCGACCTTGGGCGGATCGACGCTCGGCAGGGCGACAATCTCCTGGTCTTCGGCGATGCCTTTGCCCTTCTTCAGTTTCGCCCCGTGCACGGTGACGAACGACGGGCAGAAGCCCTTCACGCAGGAGAAGTCCTTGTTGCAGGACGACTGGTCGATGGTGCGCTTTCGCCCGAACTCCGTTTCCAACGGCTGGACCGAGACGCAATTGCTTTTCACGCCGCAATCCCCGCATCCCTCGCAGACGAGTTCGTTGATGATGACCCGCTTGTCGGGATCGGGGAACGTGCCGCGCTTTCGCCGCCGCCGCTTCTCGGCGGCACAGGTCTGATCGTAGATCAGCACGGTGCAGCCCGGGATTTGCGAGAGTTCCTTCTGCACGGATTGCAGATCGTCGCGATGATGGAAGGTGATGCCGTCCGGCCATTTGATGCCCGGCAGGTACTTCTTCGGCTCGTCGCTGACCACCACGACGCGTTTCGCGCCCTCGGCTGCCACCTGGTTGGCGATCTTCGGCACCGACAACCCGCCGTCGTTCATCTGGCCGCCGGTCATGGCGACGGCGTCGTTGTAAAGAATCTTGTAGGTGACATTGACGCCGGACGCGATCGAAGCACGCAGCGCCATGTAGCCGGAGTGGTTGTAGGTGCCGTCACCGATGTTCTGGAACACGTGCGGGCGGCTTGAGAACGGAGCCTCGCCGATCCAGTTGGCCCCTTCCCCGCCCATCTGGGTGAAACCCAGCGTCGAACGATCCATCCATTGCGCCATGTAGTGGCAGCCGATGCCGGCATAGGCCCGCGAGCCCTCCGGCACGACGGTGGATGAATTGTGCGGACAACCAGAACAGAAATAAGGAATGCGCACGGCGACGTCTTCCGTCTGCGCCAGTCGTTGCTGGGCCTCCTTAAGCCGCGCCACGCGGCCTTTCAGATTTTCGTCGCCGACGTATTTCAACAGTCGATCGCCGATACAGATCGCCACCTCGTTCGGGTCGAGCGCGCCCTTCACAGGGAAGAGCCAATTACCCTGCTCGTCCTTCTTGCCGATGCAGGCGGGCTGATTCGCCGTGCCGTAGAGCTCCTCGCGGACCTGGACCTCGATCAGCGACCGCTTCTCCTCGACGACGATGATCAGGTCGAGGCCCTTGGCGAACTCCATGAGCTCGGGCTTCCCGATCGGCCAAGGACACGCGATCTTGTCGATGCGAAGCCCGAAATCATTGCATTTGACTTCGTCGATGCCGAGCTCATCGAGCGCCTGGCGGACGTCGAGATAACTCTTCCCGGTGGTGATGACGCCGATGCGCGGCGTACGGCCGCCGGACGCGATCACCTTGTTGAGCTTGTTGGCGCGGACAAAGGCGAGCATGGCGTCGCGCTTGTAGTCGTGCAGCCGCGCTTCCATGCCAAGGACAGTGTCGTGCAGGCGGATGTTCAGGCCGCCGTCCGGCATCTTGAATTCGTCAGGACCGGGTATCGCGATGTTGAGGCGATCGAGCGAGCCGTCGACGACAGCGGTCGCCTCGACCGTTTCATGCATGCACTTCAGCCCGACCCACGTGCCGGTAAAGCGCGACATCGCCCAGCCGTAGAGGCCGTAGTCGATGATCTCCTGCACACCCGCCGGATTCAAAATCGGGATCATCACATCGACGAAATTGAACTCAGATTGATGCGCGGTGGTGGAGGATTCGGCCGTGTGATCGTCCCCCATCAAGGCCAACACGCCGCCGAATTTCGAAGTGCCTGCGAAATTCGCATGGCGAAACGCGTCGCCGGATCGATCGACGCCTGGTCCCTTGCCGTACCAGATGCCGAACACCCCGTCGTATTTGCCTTCGCCGCGAAGCTCTGCCTGCTGCGAACCCCACAGCGCGGTCGCGGCCAAGTCCTCGTTGATCGCGCTCTGGAACAACACGTTCCGTGGGACCAGGTGCTGCGCGGCCCGTTGAAACTGATAGTCGAGGCCGCCAAGCGGAGAGCCGCGATAGCCGGTGACATAGCCTGCCGTATTCAAGCCGGCACGACGATCACGCTCATGCTGCATCAGCGTCAGACGGACCAGGGCTTGATAGCCAGTGACGAAAACGCGGCTCTTCGTCAGGTCATACTTGTCGTCGAGGGTCACGTGATTGAGAGACATGTCTGGACCAGTGTGCCCCGGCGGAGAAGGCTTCGCTAGGCCTGTGAATCAGCAGATAGGCTCAAGTGAGCGACCTCACAATGCACAACCCGGTAATGGACGTCTCGTTTCTCTGGGGAGACAGTGGCCGAAACGAAATGTCGGCTTCATGCCAGGCGAAGAATTTTGGCGCAATGCAGCATCGGTTCCCGGCCGACAGCGAGGGCATGCTATAGTCCAGAGTCCAGCGACAGCTCAAGGAGGCTCGCCATGAACCAGCACACCAAGATCGAAACCGCTGCTCCAGCCGGCATCTCGCACGAGGAATGGCAGGCCCGTACCGATCTCGCCGCCGTATATCGGCTCTGCGCCCACTACGGCTGGGGCGATGTGATCTACAACCACTGCTCCATGCGGCTGCCCGGCGAGCCCAACATGTTCTTGATGAAGCAGCACGAGCTGCTTTGGACCGAGGTCACCGCCTCGAACCTTCGCAAGGTCGACATGAACGCCGACCTCGACGAAAAGGCTGGCGTCAACCGGCCGGGTTTCACCCTTCATGGCGGCGTGCTGAAGGCGCGTTCCGACATCAATTGCGCTGTCCATGTTCATACCGAGATCGGCATGGCGATCGCGGGATTGAAGCACGGGCTGCGCATGGTCTCGCAGCAGGCGATCCGGTTCTACAGGCGCGCCGGATACCATGCATACGAGGGCATCACCGAGGATTTCGAGGAGCGCGCGCGCATCAATAAAGACCTCGGCCAGAACCGTGCATTGATCATGCATAATCATGGGCTATTGACCGTAGGCAAGACTGCGCGCGAAGCCTTCGTGCTGATGAAAACTCTGGTGGAAGCGGCCGACATTCAGCTTCGAATGGAAGCGACCGGCGGCGAACTCATCGAAATTCCCTCGCAGATTTGCGAGAGCACGGCCGCTCAATACGAGAAGCACGACAGCGGCCGCGGCTCGGCCGATTGGCCCGCGTTCCTGCGGATCGCTGATCAGATCGATCCTGGCTACCGCCACTGACACCCGCGGACGCCGCCTCGGCGGAACAATTGCCTTTCGCCTACGTTGGATTTTGTTCCGCCCAGCGGCGGCAACCTGCCCCGTACTATCTCAGTCTGGCGATGGCTATAGTGCGGTCGGCTCGCGGCAACGGACCAGCCGCACAAGGAGCAGGACCCTGGACGCGACAAGCAAAGGCTGGAGCATCCGTCACCGGTTGATGCTGCTGGCGCTGGCCGTGGCCCTGCCGTTCATGCTGTTGACGGCGGGCATTGTCTGGCAGCTCGCCAGCAACGAGCGCGAGACTCGACGCGAAGCGATCCTGTTTTCGACGCGCACCCTCATGAACGCCGTCGATGCGATTCTCAGCAATCAGATTGCCGTCGGTCAGATGCTGGCGACATCCCCCGCCTTGCAGGCCGATGACCTCGTCGCATTCCGTCAAGAGGCAGAACGGGCCATGAAAGGGCTCTCCGGCGGATGGATTGCGCTGAGCGATCAGAATGGCCAGCAACTGCTCAATTTAACCCAGCCGACAGACGCCCAACTACCAAGGCGGCCTGAAGCTGCACTTGCGCTGCAGCGCCAGGGCGCAGAAACAGACCAGGTGCAGATTTCCGGCGTTTACGCCGGCCGGGTCTCCAAGGTGCCGGTTGTTAGCGTGGAAGTGCCGGTGCTGCGCCCGGGAAAACCGCCACTTGGCCTGACCATCGCAATGAGGCCCGAGGTTTTCCTGGCGCTGTTCGAACAGTGGAATCTTCCGGAAGGCTGGCTTGCCGGTCTGGTTGATCGGAACGGCAATATCATTGCTAGATCCCTGAATCATGCCGAAAACGTCGGACGACCAGCGTCCAACGGTTTCAGGACAGCAGCAAGCCATGAGCGAGAAGGTTGGAACGAGATGATTTCGCTCGAGGGTGGCGTCATCGCCAACGCTCATGTCACTTCGCCCTTGAGCGGATGGGTTATGGGTCTCGCCACCGACAAGGCGCTGTTCGAAGCGCCCATCCGGCAGACCGTTCTCATCGCCGGTCTCGCCGGCGGCGCCACCACTCTGCTGAGCCTTCTCCTTGCGGCCTGGGCGGCACGGCGGATCGCGCGCCCAATCGAACAGATCGAGCAAGGCACGCACGCCCTCGGTCTGCGTCGAACGATGACGTTCACGAATACGGGTTTGCCCGAGGCCGACCGGACATTGGACGCCATCGCCTCGACCGCGCGCATCCTCGAACAGCACGACAGGGAGCGCGATGAACGCGAAGCCCACGTTCGCCTGATCATGCGAGAGTTATCGCATCGCTCAAAAAATCTGCTTGCGATCGTTCTCGCGATCGCCCGCCAGACCTCACGGCACACCTCGTCATTCGAGGAATTTGAGAATCGCTTCAATTCCCGCATTCAGGCCCTGGCCGATGCCCATGACCTGCTCGTCGAACAGCAATGGAGCGGCGCCTTCATCAACGACCTGGTCAATGCGCAGCTCGCCGCCTTCGGTACCGAGAAGATCACGACGCGCGGCGAGCGCATCATGCTCAAGACCGAAGCGGTGCAGAACGTCGCGCTTGCGTTGCACGAGCTTGCAACCAACGCGTCGAAGTATGGAGCGCTGTCGGCTCCTACCGGCAAAGTCAACATCGACTGGGAAAGACGGCCAGGCGAAGGAGACACGTGGGACTTGGAACTGGCTTGGCGCGAAAGCGGCGGTCCCAGGGTCACGCCTCCCGCAAAGAAGGGCTTCGGTTGCTTCGTGTTAGAGCGCGTCACCGTCAACGCGCTCGGCGAGGGCAAGCTCGATTTCAGTCCAGATGGCCTAGTGTGGACCTGTATTATTCGCCCGGAACACCTGGTTGAAAGCTCAGTGGAATTTGCACAGCGGCCGCAGAAGGTGGCGGCGGGCTAGGCGGCCCAT
>Ga0265325_10001610_pt1 | contig 15743 bp, 13 predicted proteins | sample 41420metaG_FD_202090 | JGI IMG/M metagenome (GOLD analysis project Ga0265325, IMG submission 202090) | Rhizosphere microbial communities from Carex aquatilis grown in University of Washington, Seatle, WA, United States - 4-14-20 metaG | ecosystem: Host-associated > Plants > Roots > Rhizosphere...
CGATTGCTCGCCAATGACAATGGGGATTGCACCACCAAGGCATATCGAACTGAATGCCCGGAATCTGGGCGACAAGGTCTCCAATTGGGTCGTCAGAGGCGATCCGAAGTGGCCCGCAGCGCCGAGAGTGATCACTGAGTCCGGGGACATAGGTTCCTGGATGACCGGAGTTGGCCGGCTGCCGAAGCCAATCGCCGCAAACTCGAGCGATTTCGTCTCATTGCCTGGCTGCCCCTGGCCGGGGCCCCGTGTCGCAGCGAGTTCCAGCTTGCCGTCATCGACTGTTCGCAAGCAATTCGATCCAGCGATCGGCTATCCGTGAGCAGAACCTAAGCAGGATACTGAAACACGACCATTCGCCGTCTTCTTGACAGCCGCATGTGCGACAACGCACTGACGAACTTTCACGTTCGGCCTATTAGTTATCTCGTCCTTACCGCCGTCCACACTTTGTTCATTTGGACGTCTTACTGCCGATGCAGTCGTCCCAGTCCGGAAGAAGAGGCTTCTCGACTTCGCTTTGACCGCGCCTTGCCTGCGCTCGCCCATGTCGTGCATCTTGTTGAGCGCCGCTGCCGTTCTTCACCACCGACCGCATTGGACCCAACCCAAGGAGAGTCACCATGACCACTATCGCATTGTTCGGCGCTGCAGGCGTCATTGGCCAAAGCATAGCCGCCGCTATCGGCGCCAACGGCCAACCCTATCGCGTTGTCGGGCGCACCGAAGCAAGCCTGCGCCAGGCGTTCGGCAATGACCCTCTGGCTGAAATTGTCACCTGGAACCCCGATTCACCGGCCTCGGTCAAAGCCGCCGCTGCGGGCATCGAGACACTGATCTACCTGGTCGGCGTCGACTACACAAAATTCGCGCTTCATCCAGAGATCATGCGCAAAACGCTCGCCGGCGCGATCGCCGCCGGAGTCAAGAACATCCTCCTCATCGGCACCGTCTATCCGTATGGTCGGCCGGAAACACGGCCGGTGCGCGAAGACCATCCGCGCGAACCCCAGACCTTCAAAGGGCGAATGCGCAAGGCCCAGGAAGACCTTGTGATGCAGGCGCACGCCGATGGCCAAATCCGCGCAACCGTGCTGCGTCTGGCGGATTTCTATGGTCCCGGCGCGGAAGCCAGTTATCTGTCCAGCGCGGCGAAGGCAGCTGTGCAAGGTGGCGTCGCGGATATGGTCGGCCCAATCGACTTGCCCCACGAGTTCTGCTTTGTGCCTGACGTCGGGCCGGTTGTCGCCAAGCTGGTCAATACGCCCGCCGCATTTGGCAAGATCTGGAACTTCGCCGGCGTCGGCGTCACGACGCAGCGCGAACTGGTGTCGGAGATGGAGCGCCAGACCGGACGAAAGCTAAAGCTCCGCGTAGCGGGCAAGACCATGCTGCGTCTGGTTGGCTTGTTCGTGCCAAAGTTGCATGAATTGGTTGAGATGCATTATCTGCTCACCGATCCCGTGATCATGGACGACTCGGCCCTTCAGCGGCTGATCGGGCCGCTTCACAAGACGCCTTATGCGGAGGGTATACGGCAAACCCTGGCCGCCCTGACCAATGTTCGCATCGTTGAAGGCGTCGCTCTGCCAAGCCATCCTTGAACCGCCTCACGTCTGTGGGGCGCGCGGACGGTGGCGGCCAACCCGGCCGGTCAGCTCGCGAATGCCGCCCCGAGCGCCGAGATCATGTAGGCCTGGTCGTACGCACCGGCGCTTTCACGAGCGCTGTGCATCGCCCACATTGCCGAGCCGACATCGACGCTCGCGATACCCAGGCTGGCTGCGACGATCGGCCCGATGGTGCTACCACAGGATAGGTCGCCGCGATGGGCGTACTGCTGACACGGCACGCCGGCTGCGGCGCATAGACCCATGAAGCGAGCGGCAGTCTCGGCATTGGTGGCATAGCGCTGGCTTGCGTGCGTCTTGATCACCGGCCCCTGGTTCACCATGACTTTGTGTCCGGGCTCGTAGGCACCCGGGAAGCTGGGCTGGTAGGCATGCGCCATGTCGGCGCTGATCAGGAAGCTCCTGGCCAGTGTACGGCGGCGGTCTTCGGCGTCCAGCCGGGAGTGGTGGCACAGGCGATCGACGATGTCCGCGGCGAAGGTGCCGCCCGCGCCAGCAGCGCTACCACTGCCGACTTCCTCATGATCGAAGAGTGTGACGATGGCGGTCGCGGCAGTGTCACCGGTAGCCACCAGCGCGCGGATGGCGGCGTGGCAGGAAGCGAGATTGTCGAGGCGGCCCGAGGCGATGAACTCGCCCTCCGCGCCCCAGAAGCTGCCTTTGTGCACGTCATACGCCGCAAGCTCCCAGCTCAGAATGTCCGCCTCATCGGCCGCCGCCAGATCCGCCAGGCGGCTACGCAACCACGCCTCGGCCTCTTTCTCGTCAGACAGCGTCGTCAGGATTAGTGGCAGTTCGGTCTGCCGGTTGAACTTGAGTCCCTGGTCATTGACCTCGCGATTCATGTGGATGGGCAGATTGGGCAGGCGCAGCAGAGGCTCGTCGATGCCAACCAGGCGCGCTTCTGCACCGACAGCAGTGCGGACGAAGATGCGGCCCGCGAGGCCGAGATCCCGATCGGCAAAGGTGGCGAGGATGGGACCGCCATACACTTCGACGGCCAGCCGTAGCAGCCCGTCGCCGCCGAGGGCGGGCTTGGGCTTCAGTCGCAGGCCGGGCGAATCGGTATGGGCGCCGACCAAACGCAGGCCCGTATCCTCAGGACGCCCGGACCCGAGCACGAAGGCGGCGATCGAGGATCCGCCGCGTACGACGTAATAGCGGCTGCCAACCGCAAGCTGCCAGCGTTCAGCCTCGTCAAGCCGGGCAAAGCCGTGCCTGTGCAGGATAGCCTCAGTGGTTGCGACGGCGTGCCAGGGAGTCGGGCTGGCATCGATGAATTCGAGCAGGTCCCGAGCATGGACAAGTCTTTCAGGGGCAGGTCGGACGGCTGGCATGACGGCTAATGAGAAATTGGAACAGGCGAAGCTTACCGGTTGACGCAATGTCGCAGTGAGCCGACGTGCTCGCAGAGGCCTGCCGAAGCTGCCAGTTGTGTCATCTGCGAACGCCAATTCGAACAGGTGGCCCTCGGCCGATGAGGCCGCGAGCCAGCAGGAGCTGGTCGCGCGGCACTAACAGCGAAACCAAGACATTGACAATCAACGCCTTGGCATTCCTACGGCTTCGGCCGTCATCCTGGCACGACATTTGATACAGGTTTTCCTAATCGATTAGCGAGAACACCACCGCCGCACAAACGCGGCCGAACGTCGACCCGTAATTGGCGACGGCAAGGTCCGGCATCCGGGCCGGCGGAGGAGACAGTTACCAAAAATTCGACCCTTCTGACGAAGGGCATGTGGTCGTTTCACACTCAAGGAGGAGTAATGCTGAAGGTCATTGCAGGTGTGGTCGCGGGTATCGCCGCGACTCTGGCGCTCGTCTGGAACATGGCGGGCAATCTGGCATTCAACGAGCAGGAGAGCCCGTACACCGTCGAGGAGACGGTCGCGCGCATCCAACACAACATCCAGGACACGGGCAACGGCTGGTCGCTCATGGGCCTGCGCAACCCCATCAAGCCGTTACAGGCAGCCGGTGACGACGCGCTGCCGGCAATGATGATCGAGGCCTGCAGCAACAAGTATTCAGGCCCGATCCTGAAAGACGATAACGTTCGCTTCTTGTCGATCCTGATGCCGTGCAAGATCTCGGTCTACAAGAAGAGCAATGGCAAGGTCTACATCGGCACCATGAACGCCGGTCTCATCGGCAGCCTGTTCGGGTCGATAGTCGGCGACATCATGAAGAACGTCGTCGCCGACCAGCAAAAGTTCCTCGTCATGGATCCGAACAAGCCGGCGCCGGCGATCATCCTGCCCAAGACAGGTGGTGAAGGTGGCTCCGGCGGCGGCTCCGCCGGCGGTTGCTGAGTGCGGAGACGACAAAATGACTGCAACCAAATCATTGCTGACGGCGATTCTGCTCGCCGCAACCATCGCACTTGCCCCAGCCTGGGCCGCGACACGCGCTGCGCCCGTGAAGAAGACCACCGCCGATCACGCCAAGTTCAAGGAATTGCAGCGCAATTTCGCCAGCGGGCCGGAAGTGACCAAGGCTTGCCTGTCGTGCCACACCGAGGCGGCCGACCAGGTGCAGCACACCAAACACTGGACCTGGGAGTACACCGATGCCAAGTCCGGCAAGAAGCTAGGCAAGCGCGCCATCATCAACAACTACTGCACGACGACCATCTCGAACGAGAAGGACTGCATGGCCTGCCATGCCGGCTACGGCTGGCAGGACAACAGCTTCGATTTCACGGTCAAGGAGAACGTTGACTGTTTGGTCTGCCACGACAGCACCGGCACCTACCGCAAGCTGCCCGGTGACGCCGGCCATCCGGTGTATGCGCGCAGGGAGTTCCCCAAGGGCTCGGGCAAGTTCATCGATCCGGTCGACCTGCAGAAAGTGGCGCAGAAGGTGGCCATGCCCAGCCGGGCCAACTGCGGCGCCTGCCATTTCTTCGGCGCCGGCGGCGACGGCACCAAGCACGGCGACCTCGACAGCGCGCTGAAGACGCCGGCCAAGGCGCTCGACGTGCATATGGATGCCGCGGGGCTGAACTTTAGTTGCGTCAAGTGCCACCAGACATCGGGTCACGAAGTCGCGGGCAGCCGTTACGCAATGGCGGCGGCCGTCACCGGCCATGCCCGTGTGCGCGGCGCCCAGGACGACGAGCCGGCATCGTGCCCCTCCTGCCACGGCGACAAGCCACACCACGAAAACGCGCTGCTGATGGAACGGCTGAACGCGCATACCGACAAACTCGCCTGCCAGACCTGCCACATCCCCGAATACGCCCGCGACGGCATCGGTACCGAGAAGTCGTGGGACTGGTCGACCGCGACCAAGATGGGGCCGGAAGGCAAGCCGATCGTGGTCAAGGACAGCGCCGGTCGGCGTGCCTTCGACTCGAAGAAGGGCAACTTTGCCTGGGACTCCTATCTGGTTCCTGAGTATCGCTGGTTCAATGGTCAGGTCAGCTACATAACGGTCGGTGACAAGATCGATCCAAGCGGCGTGGTCGAGATCAACCATCCGGAAGGCAAGGTGAACAATCCGCAGTCGCGAATCTGGCCCTTCAAGATCCACCGCGGCAAGCAGCCCTACGATACGGAAAACAACACCCTGATCGTTGCCCATACCGCCGGCGAGGACGAGACCGCGCTATGGGCCAATTTCGACTGGCAGAAGGCTATCGGCACAGGCATGAAGACCGCCGGCCTGCCCTACAGCGGCAAGTACGGCTTCGTCAGCACAGAGATGAGTTGGCCGATCACGCACATGGTGGCGCCCAAGGATGCAGCGCTGCAGTGCGCCCAATGCCACGGCGCCGAGAGCCGGCTGGCCGGCGTCGACGGCATCTATTTGCCGGCGGTCCACAACAGTCGGTTGGTCGACCTGCTCGGTTGGCTGGCCGTTGCCGCGGCATTCGTCGGCGTACTGATCCACGGCTTGACGCGCTTCTGCCTCTTCTGCAACAAGAACAAGACCCCGGAGAACCCGCAATGAGTACCCCCCGCATCTACCTCTACAAGCGCTACGAGCGCTTCTGGCATTGGTCGCAGGCCGCGCTGGTGATCTTCATGCTGCTCACCGGCTTCGAGATCCACGGCGCCTATCACCTGTTCGGCTTCCGCGGCGCCGCCAACTACCACGTCTTCGCGGCCTGGACACTGCTGGTGTTGTGGGCCTTTACCATCTTCTGGCAATTCACCACCGGCGAGTGGCGGCAATACATCCCGACCTTGAAGAAGGTGGATGCGATGGTCCGCTATTACCTGGTCGGCATCTTCACGCACGCGCCGAACCCCTTCCGCAAAACGACGACCAAGAAGCACAATCCCTTGCAACGGCTGGCCTATCTGGCATTGCTGGCGATGGTGTCGCCGATCATCTGGGGCTCGGGACTACTCTACCTTTCCTTCGCCTACTGGAAGGGACTCGGCGCCGATGCCTGGTTGTCGCTCGAGGGCGTGGCACTTGCCCATACCGCTGGCGCCTTCATGATGCTGGTGTTCTTCATCGTGCACGTTTATCTGACGACCACCGGCCACTCACCGTTCGCCCACATCAGGACGATGATCACCGGTTGGGAGGACGAACCGCAAGAGGGCTAAGTTGGGGGGCGCCCCGGGTTTCCGGGGCGCCTGGCAGCGACTGGCTACTTCTTGGCGAAGGGTTGGGGGCGCGGCGTCGCATCGGTCGACGGCGGCAGAATCGGCAAGGTGAAGTTCGGTTGATCACCGGTCAGAGTCTTGAGGAAGGCCACAACCTTGGCGTTCTCGTCACTGGTGAATTTCTTGCCCAGTTGCAACCGGCCCATCGTGTCGACAGCTTCCGTCAGCGTATTGGCAGCGCCATCATGAAAGTACGGATAGGTCATTTCCACGTTGCGCAGCGTCGGCACCTTGAAGTTGAATCGATCCGCGTCCTTGCCGGTCACGGCGACGCGACCCTGGGCCGGGCTGGACGCCTTGTAGGCCTCAACCACACCCATCTTCTGGAAAGAGTTGCCGCCGACCGCGGGGCCATTGTGACAGCCGATGCAACCGCTGTCCTTGAATAGCTTGTAGCCGGCCGCTTCGTCGGTCGTCAGCGCATCCTTCTTGCCGAGCAACCATTGGTCAAAGCGCGAATTGGGCGTCACCAAAGTCTTCTCGAACTCGGCGATCGCCGCGGTGACTTCCTCGATGGTGACCTTGTCGCCGCCGAAAACCTGCTTGAATTCCCGCACGTACCCAGGAATCGACTCGAGCACGCCAATGGCCAGCGTGTGCGTCGAGGCCATCTCGCCCGGATTGGCGATCGGACCGCCGGCCTGGGCCTGCAAGTCCTTGGCGCGACCATCCCAGAATTGGGCGACGTTCATGCTGGAATTGAGCACCGTCGGCGCGTTGATCGGGCCTTCCTGCCAGTTGTGGCCGATTGAGGTCTTGATATTGTCCGTCCCGCCCATCGACAAGTTGTGGCAGGAGTTGCAGGAGATGAAGCCCGACTTCGACAGGCGCGGGTCGAAGTAGAGCTTCTTGCCCAACTCGACCATGCCCAGGTTGACCTGCTTGGCCGGCGCGATCGGCTGAATGGGTTCATCCGCCGCGGCCCAGGCCAACGGCAGCGCAACGGTCATCAGTGCTGCGGCGATTATGCGTGTTTTCATATTGATTTTCCTTCCTGAGTTAATGGATGCAGCGCAACATACAACTTGACACAGGTTCGAAATTTACCCATACAATTGGCGTGGGCGTTGATGTAAGTCAATGATTTTATGGTAGTTTTTATCTATACCACGTATAGTGGATTCCTATGAGGCCCGAACATGAAGCTTTCCGCACTGCGCTATCTGGTCGCCTTTGCCGACGAGGGTTCGTTCAGCAAGGCGGCGGAACGCTGCCAAATTGCCCAGCCGACGCTAAGCGTTGCGCTGCAGAATCTGGAGGCACAATTGGGCGTCACGCTGATCGACCGGGCCAAGGGGCACGTCGTCCTGACGGAAATCGGCCGTCAGGTGGTGGCGCAAGTGCGGCGCGCCCTCGATGAAGTACGGCGCATCGAAATGGTCGCCCAGTTGGGCAAGGATCCACTGCATGGCGATTTTCGGCTGGGCGTGATCCACACCATCGGCCCTTACCTGCTGCCGGAACTCATCGCTTCCTTGCGCCGCGTCGCCCCCGATCTCACGCTCTACATCGAGGAGAGCATGACCGCACTGCTGGCCGACTACCTGAAGTATGGCACCGTTGATGCGGCGATCCTCGCGCTGCCGTTCGACGTGCCGGGTATCGAAACACGGGCGCTCTACGACGAAGCCTTCGAGGTGGTCGTGCCGCAGGGGCATCCCTGGGCGAAGCGAAAGCGAATTGCCGCGGACGAGGTCCATGGCGACGACGTGTTGGTGCTCAAGGCCGGCAACTGTTTTCGCGAACAGGTACTCGATGCCTGCCCGGATATCAGTCACGCCGAGGGATCATTGCACCAGGGCCATTCGATCGAAACCATCCGCTGCATGGTCGCTTCGGGATATGGCATTTCGGTACTGCCGGCAGCAGCGCTAACCGGCCCCTACCGTTCGGAAATGGTGGCGGCGATTCCCTTCGAGGAGCCGGCGCCGGCCCGCCGCGTCGCGCTGGCCTGGCGGCGAAGCTTCGCCCGGCCACAGGCCATCGAGGCCATCGTCGCCGCCGTGGCGTCGATGCGCAATCCGAGCTATCGCTTGATCGAGGCCTGAACCTACTTGCTCTTGCTGGCCGCCCGTTTACGCGGCGCGGCCTTCTTTGGCTCGGCCGCCGGCTTGGTTGCTACTGCTTCCTTTGGCGCCGCCTTGGCCTTTGGCTTGCGCGCCTCGAACTCGAAGCCAACCTTGCCCTCCGCACCGCGCGTCAGGTAGGCGGAGAATTTCTTCCGCGTGCGGTTCGAGACGAAGCCCTTGAGCAGGCTGGTCTTGCCCGTTTCCAAAAGCTTCGCCATCTCGGCGCGGGAAACTTCCTGTTGCAGGATGATCTTGCCCGAGCGAAAGTCGCACGACTTCGCGGCACCGGTCGCCTTTTCGCAGACATAGGCCATGCCATGCTCGAAGACGCGGCCCTGGCACTTCGGGCAGGCGCCGAGCGTTTCCTGGCCGGAGAAGTCGATCTCCTCGGCGTCACCGTCGCCGTCGCCATTACCGAAGTCGAACTCGGGCATGTATTCGCCATTGAGTTTGATGATGGCAGCAAAGGCACGGCCCATCTTGCTGCGGAAACCCTGCAGCGGCCCGATCACGCGTTGGCGTAGCAGTTCCTCGATTTCTTCAGGCTCCCACTGCCGGCTGGCGACGACCTTCCAGAGCTTGTAGTCGCATTTCTCGCATTCGAAGCGCTTGTACGTCTCGCGGATCGTACTGCCGCAGCGCGGGCAGGGCGTCGACAGTGTGCCGAAAGTCCCCTCGGGCAATTCACCCTTCTTGATGCGCTCGACCATCACTTGCGTCTGATCGACGATATGGCGCATGAACTCGTCGCGTTTAAGGCGACCGTACTCCATCTCCTTGAGCTTCCACTCCCACATGCCGGTCAGTTCCGGCGAGCGGATCTCGTCGATGCCGAGCTTCTCCAGGGCGAACAGCAAAGAGAAGGCCTTGGCCGTCGGCTGTAGTTCGCGACCGTTGCGATGGACGTACTCTTCGAAGATCAGGCCTTCGATGATCGCCGCCCGCGTCGCCGGAGTGCCCAGCCCGCGCTCGGACATCGCCTCGCGCAATTCCTCGTCTTCAACGAGTTTGCCTGCGCCTTCCATGGCCGAGAGCAGCGTCGCTTCGTTGAAGCGCGCCGGCGGCTGGGTGGCCTTGGCCTTGACTTCGATATCGTTGGCCCAGACGCGCTCCTTGGGCTGCAAGGTCGGCAGGTTCGGATTCTCGTCCTCTTCCTGCGCCTCCTTGCCATAGACGGTCAGCCAACCCGGCACGACCAGAACCTTGCCCTCGGTCTTGAACGCTTCCTTTTCGACCCGCGTGATGCGCGTCGTCACGTTGTATTCGGCGGCAGGATAGAAGACGGCCACGAAGCGCTTGGTGACCAGGTCATAGATCTTCTGTTCGGCCTCGGAAAGGTGCTTCGACTCGGTGCCGGTCGGGATGATGGCGAAGTGGTCGGAAATCTTGGCGTTGTTGAAGATGCGCTTGTTCGGGTGCACCCAACCATTCTTGGCAATATCGGCCGCGAAGGCGGCGTATGGCGTGCCGGCGAAACTCTTCAACGTATCCTTGACCGCAGCGAGATAGTCTTCCGGCAAGTGGCGCGAATCGGTCCGCGGATAGGTCAGGACCTTGTGCTTCTCATAGAGCGCCTGGGCGATGGACAGGGTGGTCTTGGCAGAAAAGCCGAAGCGGCCATTGGCCTCGCGCTGCAATGAAGTGAGATCGAACAAGAGCGGCGACAGCTCGGTCTTTGGCTTGCTCTCCTCGGAGACCTCGCCATGCTTGCCCAGGCACTTCTGGCGGATCGCATCGGCGCTGCCCTTGTCCCAGAGCCGCTCCGCCTTGGCGTGCTCATCGTCCGACTTCTTGAACTTCTCGTCAAACCAGCGGCCACGATAAGTGCCGGCCAGCGCCTGGAATTCGGCTTCGACTTCCCAGTAGTCGCGCGAGACGAACTCCTTGATTCGCCGCTCACGCTCAACCAGAACGGCCAGCGTCGGCGTCTGTACCCGACCCACCGTCGTCTTGTAGAAACCGCCTTCCTGCGAATTGAAGGCGGTCATCGCCCGCGTACCATTGATGCCGATCAGCCAGTCGGCCTCCGAGCGGCAGCGCGCGGCATCGGCCAGCGGCAGCAATTCCTGGTCCGAGCGCAGATGGGCAAACCCCTCGCGAATGGCATTGGTGGTCATCGACTGCAGCCACAGGCGACGGATCGGCTTATCGGTCTTGGCATGCTGGATGACATAGCGGAAGATCAATTCGCCTTCGCGGCCAGCGTCGCAGGCATTCACCAGGCCGGCGACGTCCTTGCGCTTGATCAGCCGTGCCAGCAGCTTCAGTCGGTCGGCGGTCCTTTCGATCGGATTGAGGGTAAATTGCGGCGGGATCACCGGCAAATGGGTAAAGGTCCATTTGCCGCGCTTGACCTCATATTCCTCAGGTACCGCGAGTTCGAGCAAATGACCGACCGCCGACGAGAGCACGTAGTCGTCGCTCTCGAAGTAGTCGCCCTCGCGCGTAAAGCCGCCCAGCGCCTTGGCAATGTCCTGGGCCACGGAGGGTTTTTCGGCGATGATTAGCTGTTTTGTCATATCCACACGGTACGTTTGAGCGCGGGATCATAAGCGGCCCCGGCGGCCGCTGGCAAGTCGGCCACGTCAATGCATCTGCGCGGGAAGCTCTTCGTCTTCCGACAACATGTCTTCAAAGACCAGGTGGTCGAGCGCCAACTGCCGACGCCACATCACCATCAGAACGATGACCTTGAACTTGGCAAGCGAGACTACGGCCGCATCTACGGCCATCGCCCGCTCGACGATCATTTCGCGGGCAGTGACGTCGATGGCCCGCTCGCCTTCCAGATAGGCAAGAAAGCCACGGCAGTCGGCGGGTAGCTTGTTGACTTCGGTGGGGCAGTAGACACGCATGCCCTTGGCTTCGGGCAGGCGCTGCAAGCTGCCGTCTTCATGCGCCTGTTCAAGTCCTGCCAACCAATTGAGGGCAGCACTGATCTCGTCGTCCTCGAAACCGGCGGCCGCCAGCCTGCGCGCCAGCGCATCCGGGCCCGGGCAGGCCCCCGGCAGGTAGTTCTCGAACACGTAGACCAAGACGTCGAACATGGCTCTCTCAGGCAAGATATCACGGTAGCCGCTGGTAGCGGCCACCCGGCAACTGGACCACGTAGCCATCCAGTTCGAGCGGCAGCAGCAGCGACAGCACCTGTTCCGTGGTCAGGCCACAGCGGCCGGTCAAGGCATCCAGGTCACAGGGATTGTAGCCAAGTTCTTCCAGCACGCGTACCGCCGACGGATCCTCCGGTAGCCGTCGGCTCACCGGCGGCGCCACAACCGACTCCCAGCGCAGTTCGGCCAGGATATCCTCGGCCGATTCAACCAGCTTCGCACCCTGCTTGATCAACTTGTGGCAGCCCTTCGCCAACGGCGAATGAATGGATCCCGGGATAGCGAACACCTCCTGGCCCGCCTCGGCTGCCAACCTCGCCGTGATCAGGGAACCACTGCGCTCGGCAGCCTCCACCACCAGACAACCCCGCGCCAGCCCTGCGATCAGGCGATTTCGCCGCGGGAAATTAGCCGCCAGGGGAGGCGTGCCGAGCGGAAATTCGCTGACAACAGCCCCATTTTCGGCAATCTCCCGCGCCAATTGCTCGTTGGCCGCGGGATAGATGCGGTCAGCGCCGGTACCGACGACGGCAATCGTCGAACCTTTGCCGGCCAAGGCGCCACGATGAGCAGCGGCATCGATACCGAGGGCCAGGCCGCTGACAATGGTCAAACCGCCAGCCGACAGCGTGCCTGCAAAAGCGCCGGCATCGACCTCGCCTTGCCGCGTCGCGTTGCGGCTGCCGACGATAGCCAGCGCCGGCCGATTGAGCAACTCCGCGCGGCCTTTGACATAGAGCAGGACCGGGGGATCCGCGCCATTGAGCAGGGCTTGCGGATATGCCGGGTCAGCGAGGGTGACCGCCTGGTTGCCCGGCTGGGCGATCCAGTCGAGGGCACGAGCAACATCATCGGCGGACTCGTCCTGCAGCAACCGATCAGCGACTTCGGCGCCGACGGCGGCACGCACGGAGGCAAACGAGGCGGCGAAGACGTGTTCCGGCAGCCCGAATGCCGAGAGCAGCCTGCGTTTGGCCTCACCCCCGAGGCCGCGGCTCAGGGCCAGCCGCAGCCAGCAGCGCAACCCGGCGTCTGCTTCCGGACTCGTCAGGGTTTCTGGACCACGTCGCCGGGCGATACCGGGCGTGAGACTTCCATGACCAAACCATAGGAGACACGGTCGAAGACGCGGAAGACGAACAGCAGGCCGTAGCGCTCATCTGGCAGCGCCATGGATTCCCGCTCCGACTCGAATCGGTTGGTGACTACCCCGCCGGAGCGATAGATCGCCAGGACGTGTCCGCGCTCGACACCGTCGAGCTTGCCGCGAGAAATCGACACAATCGAGTACTTGCCGGCCTCGCCGACACCACCATAGATCGAGACGATCTTGCCGCGCAACATGGTCGTCGGCGCGTGGGGCAGATAGCTGATCACATCCGGCTTGGCGGCCGGAATCAGGCTGTCGCCGCGGCTGATTTCCAGCTTGGTGCTGACAACTTCGAGGGTCGCGGCAGTCGGATAATTGGTCAGCTCCCTCGGCCCGTTCTGAATGCTTAGCAGATCCCAGGTGCCGTCCGAAACACCGCTGTGATCGACGGAGGTAACGATCTTCTCGCTCGATTTGCCGTCCGCCGTCAGCCGGGCGGTCCCCAAATAGGTCGCTTCATAGCCGAGCAATTGTCCGCTATCCGGATCCTTGAGCGGTTTGCCCGGGCGGAAAACTTGCCAGAGCCGAGTCGTCGTCGACTCCATTCCCTTGGTGTAGATCCGGTAGCCGGCACCAGCACTGACGCGGCTTTCCTCGACCGCCACGACGCGGGGCGCCGAGGCCAGCGTGTCGGCCTCAACGATCAGCGGTTCCGACAGGAAGGGCTCAATGACGTTCTGCGGAATGGCCGGAATTTCGCTTTTCACGTCCTCGGAATAGATCTGCGGCTCGGCTTTGATCAGCCTGCCCAGGCGCAATTGCGGCTGCGCACCGCTGCCGGCGCGGTCGAGGACGATCACCTGTCCCGGGTAAATACGGTGCGGATTCTTCACCTCATCGCCGTTCAGGCGCCAGACTTCGGGCCAGCGGTAGGGGTCCTTGAGGAATTGATTGGCGATGCCCCAGAGCGTATCTCCGGGGACCACAATATGCCGGTCCGGCGCATCCGCTTTAAGCTCTATGGGCTCGCCCGACTGGGCAAGCACGCAGGTGGCAGAGATACCGAGAAACAGCGCAGATATAATGCTTCGCATGGCCAAGATCCTTCAACGGTCGCGGCGTAAGGGCGGAAATGCTGCTGATTTTGCCGGCAAATTCGCCTGGCATCAACCACATCAACAGGCTAATTATGGCGTTATTGCCCGTTTTGCGCTATCCCGATCCGCGCCTGCACAAGAAGGCAGCCGCGGTGACCCTTGTCGACAACAGTGTTCGTGGTCTGGCGGCTGACATGCTGGAGACCATGTATGCAGCCCCCGGAATCGGCCTGGCGGCAACCCAGGTCGATGTCCACAAGCAACTGATTGTCATCGATGTTTCTGAGGACAAGTCCTCACCCATCGTCTTGATCAACCCGGAAATCGTCACCCGCCAGGGCGAGATGGAAGGTGAAGAAGGCTGCCTGTCGGTGCCTGGCATCTACGAAACCGTGAAGCGTGCCGCGCATGTCAGCGTGCGCGCTCTGAATCTGGACGGCAAGGCGATCGAATTCGAGGCCGACGGCCTGCTCTCCGTCTGCGTTCAGCACGAGATCGATCACCTGCTCGGCAAGGTATTCGTCGAATATCTGTCCCAGCTCAAGCAAACCCGCATCAAGACCAGGCTGGCCAAGCAGGCCCGCATCACGGTATGAGAGTCGCATTTGCCGGCACGCCGGCTTTCGCCCACCAAGCGCTGGCGGCGATCATCGATGCCGGCTTCGACGTGCCGCTGGTGCTGACCCAGCCGGACCGGCCGGCCGGTCGCGGACAAAAGCTCCAGGAAAGCCCGGTCAAGCGGCTGGCGCTGGCGCACGGCCTCGCCACCTACCAACCGCAGCGTTTGAAGGATCCGGCCAGCCACATACCGATTCGCGAAGCCAATCTTGACCTGTTGGTCGTCGCCGCTTACGGCCTGATCCTGCCGCAGGCCGTTCTCGACTTGCCGCGCCAGGGTTGCATCAATATCCATGCTTCGCTGCTGCCGCGCTGGCGCGGTGCGGCCCCCATCCAGCGGGCAATCGAGGCCGGTGACCGCGACACCGGCATCACGCTGATGCGCATGGATGCTGGCCTCGATACCGGCGCAATGCTGCTGCGCCAATCGCTCGTCATCGAGCCGACCGACAACGCGGCGAGCCTGCACGACAAGCTGGCCCGCCTGGGCGCGCACATGATTGTCGATTGCCTGAGGCGCGCTCCAGATCTCGAGTCGACAGCGCAGCCGGCCGACGGCGTCACTTATGCCAACAAAATCGACAAGCAGGAAGGCATTGTTGATTTTCGTTTGCCGGCGGAAACTCTGGCCCGCCGCATCCGCGCGTTCGATCCGTTTCCCGGCGTCTCGGGCAGCCTTGATGGCGTCATCCTCAAGCTCTGGAACGCGGTTCCAGTCGCTGGCTCCGGCGCGCCGGGCACGGTCCTGCGTGCCGGAAGCGACGGTATCGTGGTCGCCTGCGGCAGCGGTGCATTGTGCTTGCTCGAAGTGCAACGAGCTGGCGGCAAGCGCCTGGGAATTCGCGACTTCCTCAGCGGGACGTCAATCCTGCCCGGCAGTCGTTTCGCGCTGTCTCCCTGACTTTGGCTTCGGCACCCCTTGCCATTGCCTTGGTCGGCGCGAGCCGGGTGATCGCCGAAGTCATCGGCGGCCGCGCGCTCGACGCCGCGCTGGCTAATCGGCAATTGAGCGGCGAACTGCGTGCCGCCGTTCAGGACCTCGCCTATGGCAGCTTGCGGCAATTCGGCCGCGGCGATCTGCTCCTTTCGCGGCTGATGGCAAAACCATTGCGCGACGTCGAAGTGCGAGCGCTTCTGCTCGCCGCCCTCTATCGACTCGACTCGCGCGCCGAAGATTCCCATACCACCGTCGATCAGGCGGTCAGCGCAGCAGGCCAACTGGCCGGCGGCAGATTCCGTTCCCTGGTCAATGCGGTGCTGCGTTCCGCTCTGCGCCGCGGCGACGAATTGCGTGCCGCCGTTGCGGCTTCGCCGGTAGCGCACTGGCAGTATCCGTCCTGGTGGCTGCAGTACCTGCAGCGCGACTACCCGAACGAATGGCAGACCATCGCCGAGGCCGGCAATACGCATCCGCCGATGACCTTGCGGGTCAATCGGCGGCGCGGCGACACCGTTGCCTATGTCGCCGAGCTTGCCAGCCAAGGGGTGAGCGCACGCGCGCTC
>Ga0265325_10001611_pt1 | contig 15740 bp, 10 predicted proteins | sample 41420metaG_FD_202090 | JGI IMG/M metagenome (GOLD analysis project Ga0265325, IMG submission 202090) | Rhizosphere microbial communities from Carex aquatilis grown in University of Washington, Seatle, WA, United States - 4-14-20 metaG | ecosystem: Host-associated > Plants > Roots > Rhizosphere...
ACTGCGGCCCCAAGAATTGTAAAGATGAGGGTTGTTCTTCCTGGACAAGCATCGATCCCGATATGTCGGCTTATCGTCAGTGAACAGTCCCGAGTGAATTACCGCCAAACAGGAAGTAATCCCGAAAAATGGGTTATTTCCGGATCGGCGACCAACCGCTCAGAACTCGCATTTGGAGCTCCTGTAGGGCTGGATGAGTGACTTGTCCTGCTGTTACCAATTGAGAACGGAAAGGCACTCTTCCGAGATGCCGACTAACCAGCCACATGCGATTGCCATCGACTGGGCCTCCGCACAAAAAGTGTGACCCAATCGGGAGCGGCCTTTAGCGTTCGGCTGATCTTGGTCGGGCACCATATGTCTCTGGAGGTGATTCAATGTCGCCAGCGTCGGTTCACGGCACAGGCGGTCAAAGCTCCAGAATAGAAGGGAATCAAACTCGCGCCTGGGTTGGTGGGCCTTCGGTGGTTGGTACCGGCGAGCGGCCCGGACGCGGCCCGTCCGTCAGCGCCGGCACCTTACCTCAACTGCCTTTCGCCCGTTCTGGACAAATATTCGTCCAGCCTGAGCGCTTGATAACGGATTATCAACTATTTTTCGTCTTTATATTGACTTTATATTTTCTTCATGGTTCGCTCATCTTAGGGGCCTTTTTCGAATTCCAAGGCCGCGACTCACGCCTGTTGCAACGTAACTCGCAGGGCATAGGGAAGGCGGGCGGAAAGATGAACAGTCTCGATCGCTTTATGGGGTACTTTGTGGCTGGCGTGTTCCTGTGCGTAGGACTCGCGAAAATATGGAGTTATCGGCACAGACCCAAGCCGCTCGGAGCGCAGCCAGCAGGTCTCCCCTTTGGGCTGCCATACGGATTAGTCATTGCAGTCGGCCTATTTGAAGTTCTGGCTGCTTTGGCTCTGCCAACACCGTACAGCTTCTTGCCGCATGTCATGATTGCGCCGCTGGCGATCGCCGGACTTGCGCTGTTAACGTGGGCCGCAGCCTTCTATCACATGCGCCGCCACGAAACGGCAGTGCCGAATCTTGTCTTGTTCTTACTGGTGCTGTTCGTGGCTCTTGCGCGCTGGATATAGCCGGGATTCGCCCATCTCGCCCAGCCTGACGCACCCCGCCAATCTGAGCTCGTATATGCGCCCACGCGTTTCTCGCGGCTGGTGAGGATGTCGCGTGCTCGGTCTAGGATCTCTTAATCCCCTGTGTCCATGCGAGCGGGATTATCTGGGGACGCTGCTGTGGAACCTGCGACAGTGCCAATTCGGCAAGACTGTGTTCAGGCTGCTATATCGATTCGCTGAATCGGTATCCAATGTGCGAATCCGTGAGCAGGTATTTTGGATCCGCCGGATTGTCTTCGATCTTGATTCGGATTTGACGGATGAATGTCCGCAAATATTCTAGTTCGTTTCCGTATTCCGGGCCCCAAACCGAACGCAGCAGTTTTGCGTGTGGAATCGGCCTACCCGCGTGCGCCATGAGATAGTGCAGCAACTCGAATTGTTTAGGAGTCAGATGGACGGCACGGCCCTTCTTCTCAACCAGATGCCTTCCTGGATCGAGCAGGATCTCCCCGATCAGAATTGCGGCATCCCTGTCGTCAGCTACCCGATTGCGGCGCACGGCGGCTCGCAAACGCGCCGTTAGCTCCCTCAATTGAAAAGGCTTTGTAATGTAGTCATCGGCGCCGGCATTCAGAGCCTCGACTTTGCGGTCCTCGCTTCCCTGTACCGTCAGCATCACGATCGGCAGGCGCGGGGACGCTTTGCGCATGAGCCGGCAGACTTCAATGCCGCCAATACCGGGCATATTGATGTCAAGCAGAACCGCATCGAACTGCTCCGTACGCACGAGCGACAAGGCCTCTTCTCCCCGCGCGGCCTCTACGATGTCGAAGCCGAAATTTCCGAGAATCGTTCTCAACGACAGTCGAATCGAACGCTCGTCGTCCACAATCAGGACGTTTCCTGATTCCGAATTCACAGTTATCCTCCATCCTTAGGCAGGGATAGAAAGAAAGTCGTCCCTTCATTTGCGTTACTGATCACCCAAACGTGTCCCTGGTGGGCTTCAGCGGCCATTTTTACGGTGGACAGGCCAATCCCCGTGCCCGCGGCTAAGTGCATGGTTCCCTCACTGCGAAAAAACCGTTGAAAGATGCGCTCCCTGTCGCTGATAGGAATCGCCGGGCCGAAGTTATGAACCGAGATCATTAATTCGGAATGACTTTCCCATGCTGATACCTCGACTGCCGCGCCGGCATAAGAGTACTTAGCCGCATTATCGAGATACTGCGTCAATGCCATCGACAGGAGCTCACGATCACCGCGGATTCTAAGCTCGGGATTCGGAACCTTGATTTCCACTGAATGCCCTGCCATGAGCCCACGCTGTTCTTCCAGCGTTTCCGCCACCAGGTCGCCAATGACAATTTCATCGTGGGCAACGCTGAGTTCCTGAGCCTCGAGCTTGGCCGTCTGCAGCAACTTCGTACTCAATTGGTTCAACTGCCGGGATTCATCATCGATGAGAGCAGCCAACTCCCGCTGCGGCGCATTCAAATCACCCACCTCACTCAGCCCGGCGGTCGCAGTCTGGATTGCGGTGAGCGGCGTTTTTACAGCATGCGCCAAAGAATCCAGCACTGCGGCTCGTAGCCGCTCACTCAGATTCGCCGCCTCGATCTCACTCTCCTTTTGAAATGACGTAGATCGATCGAGCGTTATTGCCGTAAGCGAAGCCAACGCGTCGACCACCAGCAAACCCAGGTCACCCCGTATCGCAATCGCGCCGATGGAATCCACTCCACTTCTTAAAAGGCGCCGGGAAATGCGAGTCGTCTTATCTTCATCATCTGCCTGCGCCAGGTAGCATTCTTTTGCCAGTTCACGCTCGTCCGCGGTCCAAACTCCGGAAAGGTCGCACGTTCCCGACTCCGCATTGAAGATGGAGACCGCCTCCGCTTTGAAAATGCGCTGGATCAGCTGCGCCACTTGCGGCCCCGGAGGTTGGTGCAGATTCATGAGCAGCGTGCTCCGGCTTAGCTCGAATAGCTGCTCCATTGAAGTCCGCTGCAACGTGGCCTCGCGCGTCTGTAGTTTTTCCCGCGACGAAAGCCTGCTGACGAGAAGAGCGCTGATCTCGAATGCTCCCAGCGCCACCCAGTCTTGCGGATCGGTAATTGTGAACCTGAGAACCGGCGGATAGAAGAAGTAGTCCAGGCAAGCGCACGCCAGAATTGAAACCACCGATGCCTGCCAAAATCCGCAGAGAATCGCCACGCACACTACCACCAGGAGAAAGAGAAATCCCACCGGCGCGGCATTGAAATGAAGTACAAATCCTGCGAATGCCAGTAGCGCGATCACCCAGCATCCCGCCAGGCATTCTCCCGCAAATTGCGCACGTGTCGGGTGGTTCCGCTGCCCAATGAAGTCTGAAATCTTCATGGCTTACAAGGCTTTCCGATTCGGAGTGCATGTAGGAAAACGATACCTATCGGGGCATCAATAAAACATAAATAAGTTGCAAAGAAATAGCGGGGATGAGTTGCGGATCGTCTCCCGGATCCAGTTCCCCATCCCCGCCCTTGTGCTGCGTAACGCCTTTGCAACGTACTTATTACCTGGCGCTCGTTGCAAGGCTGTCAAAGTGCGCTGCCTGGTCGCTCAACTGATGTGCCTGTGACGTGAAGTACTCGTAACGGTCTCGTGACGAGTCCGCCGGCCGGGGATACTTCTGGTAGCTTGCGGCTGTGATCTGGCTGCGGCGCTCCCACTCCAGCTTCTCTGCCTGCGCCTTCTCTTCAAAGACCAACTGGCGCTCGTGAAAATAGCCTGCCAGCATCTTGTACTGTTCCACCGTGTGCGCACTGCGGAGCATCTGTTCAACCTGGGAATGACTCATGCCCGCGCTCATAGAATTCTGCGCGCGTGCTAGACCCGCGGTAACCGTAATTGCCGCTATAGCTACTAAGACATGCATCTTGCGAGTCATGGGAATTTCCTCCTTCATTTGAAGAATGGGGCCTAAAACGTGAATGAAGCATGAAGATTTAGCTGGGTTTGTATAAGGTGCCTCATATTTTATGAGGTACTTATGACTTTCGTAAGAGAGTGCCTGCCCTGACCTGAGTCGCTCTAGTGCGGAGCACAAGGGAGGCGGCTAATAGAAATATGTAGAGCGCTTTCGTCTATTACATCCCATGTCCAAGTAGTTTAAGCAGCAGAAGGCCGCTAAGAGAGTCTGATGCGGCTATTCAGTTACCCGCGCTTCGGCTACAAAGCCGAGAAACCGGCGCGCCAGCTCATGGATACGGTGATCCTGTCGCCTCTGAATTGCGTCTCTCGGCAGTAACTCGACGCCAACACCGATAGAGCTGGCACCGGCCACAATGAATTTCGTCGCGTTCTGCTGACTAACACCGCCGGCGGCGATGAGCTTCACTTGAGGCAAGGGAACCTTGAGCGAGCGGATGTACATATCCCCGCCCACTGGGGCAGAGGGATATAACTTCACAAAATCCGCGCCCGACTTCCACGCCGCGATTACTTCTGTGGGCGTGAGCGCGCCTGGAATGGCAACAATATCCCTCTTGAGCGCGGACTCGATGACCTCGGGCACGAAGCCGGTGCTGGTAAGAAACGTGGCTCCTGCGTCAAGGCATCGCTCGGCGGTGTCTTTATCCAGCACAGTACCTGCGCCAACAATCATGTCTGGGAAGCTATGCGCCAGCTTGCGAATGACTTCGGTCGCGTCAGGAACGGTCATGGTGATTTCCGCTACAGGAATGCCGGCATGGTATAAGGTTTCGGCAGCATAAAGCGCCTGATCCGCTGATTTGACGCGGATGCCCGGGAATATGCCTATCTCTTCAATGCGAGCTCTGACCGCTTTCCGTTCCATAAAGCCTATTTGACCTCCCCGGGAGTTTAGATGACCTATTCTTCGACGTATGACCGATACACAGAGCCGTTGAGCAAAGAACCTCTTACGGGATCGTCTCTCGTCCAACGGCGAGATTCAGCTGACCGACTGCGGTAAGGTAGGAGCCGATCAGTTGCGCATATGCTAGCTGGACCTGGCGAAAGTCGCTTTGCGCATTAAGAAAATCCATCAATGATGCGCCGCCGTGTTCGTAGGCGTAGGTGACCGTATCGCGGACACGCAATGCCTGGTCGTTATACTTCTCCTTGTACGGCTTGAGCAGCGCGACATTACTGCGCACCAGCTCGTAGGCCGTATCTACATCGCTGAAGACCTGTGCCCGCGTGGCCTCGCTCGCCTGCTGGCTACGGTCGATGTCGATTAGCGTCCGCTTCTTCTCGCCCTGATTCTTGTCGAAGATGCGCAGCGGAATGCTCACGCTCACGCCGATTGTCTCGGGGCCATTGGGATTATTGGTCGACGAGTTGTTCGTGAACCAGCCCGCAAATGTCGGATCAGTAGAGCCGTTTGCGACGGCCAGTTTGTGATTGGTTTCCGATTGCTGAATCGTCTGCAGCGCGGCCTGAAGGTCGGGCCGAGCCGCGAGGGCAGCATCGCGGAAAGTTTCCAAAGGCTGCAATGCATCGCTGAAATCAAAATCGCCCGTAACATCGAACTGATCTACCGGGGTGCGATCGTTCAACATTTGCAAGAGTTGGATTTTGGCGGTGCGCAGGTTGACGATCGCCGTTTCGATCTCCGACTCGTACTGCACGCGCTGCAGCTCAATGCGGTCTAGGTCGATCTGGGCGAGCGCGCCGGCTTTGTAGCTTGCGCGGCTTATGTCAATGATCTTGTCGTAGTAATCGAGGTCGGCCCTGGCCAGATCGAGTATGAATTTCGCTTGCAGTGTTCCCACAAACGCCGCGCGCAGAGCAAAAATCATGTTCCGATCGAGGTCCTCGTGCTCCGACTGCGTGATGCGCGTGCCCTCCTGGGCGCTCTCCAGGCGAAGTTCGCGCTTATGCTCGCGTTCGTGCAGGTAACTGACGTTAGGTTGTTCCGTAGTGCCCTTGAAAGGAGTCCAGACCCCATTGTGCGGCGCGGCCTGCGTGCCGTCCGCAGAAAGTGTGAACTGCGGATTGGGACGGAAAAATGCAGTGATCTCTTCAGCCTTCATCTCGTCAACGTTGTCGGCATCGGCTTTGAGAGCAGGGTTTGAAGCTTCAAACTTCGTTTTAACCTGGTCCCAAGTGAAGGCTTGCTGCGCGCTTGCTCCCTGCGCTAAAAACAATGCCAGACCAAGTATGCAGATCCGGGAGCACGCGATCCAACGCTTCATAGTGCGCGAATTCACGCGATGAACGGTGCGCTTAGTGTTCAAAGGATTCCTCCGCTTCCGGTTCCGGCAGCTTGTCACCCTCTCTCGCGAACCAGACATACAACGTGGGCAGTAAAAAAACGCTCATCGCGAGAGCCGCCACGAGTCCCCCCACAATGACAATGGCAAACGGTCGCTGCGAGTCGGAACCAATGGCGTGGGACATCGCGGCCGGAAGAAGTCCCAGGGTAGCGACCAGCATGGTCATCATGATCGGCCGCAGCCGCAAGACTGCGCCCTCGACCGCGGCATCTGCAACGGTGTAGCCACGAGCTCTCAATTGGTTGATGTATTCCAACATGATGACGCCGGTTTGCACCGAGACGCCGAACAGCGCGAGGAAGCCGACACCGGAAGATACGCTGAAGTAAGTGCCAGTCACAAGCAGAGCGAGCAAGCCTCCAACGGGAGCCATGGCCACGTTGGCGAGAATCAGCAAAGCCCATTTGAAGGAACGAAACATGGCGTAGAGAATGATGAAGATCAAAAAGATCGTCAGGGGCACGATGAGGGCCAGCCTGCTTTCGGCGCGTTTTTCGCTATCGTATTCTCCCGTCCATTCGAGGTGATAGCCACGAGGTAACTGCACATTCCTGGCGATCTTGTCGATGGCTTCCCTGACCGTGGTGCCCAGATCGCGCCCGCGAACCTCAAAGCGGATGGCCACATATCGGGAGCCATCTTCCCGGTAAATGTCATAGGCGTCATCGCGAATCTCGGCTTTGGTCACCTGGGCCAGCGAGACGCGCTCACCTGAAGGAGCGAGCAGTCGAATATTCTGGATAGCCTCCTTGGTATCGCGATACGGTTTCTGATAGCGAACGACCACGTCGTAGACTGCCTCTCCCTGCAAGACCTGGCTGACAGGATTACCGCCGACAGCGGTCTGAATCGCATCTTGAATATCAGCCACATTGATGCCGAAGCGCGCAGCCGCTTGGCGGTCAACAGTGAGATCGATATTCGGTTGGCCTGTATCGCGCTGGATTCCCAAATCCTTGACGCCGTCAATCCTGGCCATCACATCTTTGATCTCTTCGCCCTTTCCTTCGAGAACGTCCAAGTCCGGCCCGTAAAGCTTGGCAGCCAGTCCGCCTTTCGTGCCGGTAAGCGTTTCATCCATGTTGTCCTCAATGGGCTGGGAGAAGTTCCAAAATGCCCCTGGGTGTTTCTCCACTTCGCGATCCATCGCGGCGATCAGCTCCTCTTTTTTCTGATGAAAGACGGGTCGCCATTGGTCCTTGGGTTTCAAGTCGATGAAGTACTCCGTGTTTCCGAATCCTCCTGTATCGGTTCCATCGTCAGGTGCCCCGGACTGCGAAATGACCTTGGTGACCTCGGGAAATGACGCGAAGATATGGCGGTTTTGCTCGGCGAAGCGCGTACCCTCCGTCTCGCCTACGCTGTTGGCCATGGCGCCGCGCGCCCAGATGGCGCCTTCGTCCAGGTGGGGCAGAAACTCCGAGCCAATGACGCCGCTGAACATCAGGAAAATAGCGAGGGCCAACGAAGCCAGGCCAAAGCCAACTACAACCGGGCGGTGTTCAACAGCCCAGCGCGCGCTGGTCCGGTAGCGCTTGGTGAGAAAGACCATGACCGGATTGCGCCATTCCTTGACTCCATTCCGAAAAAAGATGGCGCACAGCACCGGCGCGATGAGGATCGAGAACGTCATGGCGCCGAGAAGCGCGAAAGCAACGGTCCAGGCCATGGGCCGGAACAGACGCCCTTCGACTCGCTGCAGCGTGAAGATCGGCATGTAGGCGGTAATGATGATGGCGATGGCGAAGAAAACCGGCCGTTGGACCTCGTGACACGCCTCACGAATTACGGCAGAAACCGACTTGGGATGTGTTTGTCGGCCGTTCGACTGACCGTTGGTTTGCTGCCCATGCGCTGCGTTGGAGCCAAATTCGCGGCTCAGGTGGCGCACGATGTTTTCCACCATCACGACTGCGCCGTCAACGACCATCCCAAAATCGAGCGCGCCAAGTGAAATCAGGTTTGCGGGGATATTGCTCAAATTCAGGAAGATTGAGGCAAACATCAGGGAAAACGGTATGGTCACCGCAACGATCAACGCCGCGCGGACATTGCCAAGGAAAAGAAGCAGGATGATCGTAACCAGGATCATTCCCTCGCCGAGGTTGTGCAGCACTGTGTGCAACGTGTAATGAAGCAGATCGCTGCGGTCGAGCATGGGAATGACCTTCACACCCTCAGGCAGGATGTGATTGTTGAGCTCGTCCACCTTCGCGTGAATTCCTTCGAGCGTGGGGCCTTCTTCGGCCCCCTTGCGCATTAGCACGCCGCCCTGAATGACATCGGGCTCATCGACAACGACGCCGTCCGGACGATGATCGGCTCTGGCCATGTGCCCCAGGCGAATTTTTGGACCCCAGTCGACCGTCGCGATGTCCTTTACACGAACCGGAGCACCATTTGCAGTTGTCAGCACGGTGTTTTCGATATCCTGCACGCTGCGGTAAAGTCCGAGCGCGCGGACGTTCAGTTGCTGCGCGCCCTCTTCGACGAAGCTGCCGCCGGCGTTGACGTTGTTGTTGGCTAACTGTTGCTCGACCTGGGCGATGCTCAGGCCGTAGGTGATCAGCTTATTGGGGTCGATGCGTACCTGATATTCGCGCGAGGTTCCGCCGAAGTCGCTCACATCAACGACGTTGGGAACTTTTCTGAATTCCTTGTACAGAGTCCAGTCTTCGATACTCCTCAAATTCATCAGGTCGTACGCGGGATTCGCGCTCCGGATCGTATACCAATAAATCTGGCCGGTCATGCTCCAGTCCGTACCGATCTGAGGCTGCACGCCCGCCGGCACCGCGACCTGCGTGAGCCTTTCGAGCACCTTCTGGCGGTTCCAATCGTTGACCGATTGGTCGTCGAAGATCAAGGTAACCAGGGAAAGACCAAAAATCGATTCCGACCGCACCGTGGTGAGATGCGGTATCCCAAACACCTGAATTTCGACAGGAACCGATACTTGCTGTTCCATTTCTTCAGCGGAATGCCCGGACCACTGGCTGATGATGTTCACGTAGTTATCGGCGATGTCCGGATAGGCCTCGACAGGCATGTTGTGAAACGACACCGCCCCCCAGCCGAGCAATAGCAGCCCGATCGCCAACACCACGTATCGATTATTGAGAGCAAAATCTACGAGGTTGCGAATCATGGTCTCTTCCTCGGGCCCCGGAGTCGGGTGTTATTCATTGTCGATCGCATTTTCGAGATTGATCGCGTTTGTCACGACCTGCTGGCCCGGCTGCAACCCGGATAGAACCTGCTGCATCTGGTTCGGCAACTGTTCGCCGCTGACGACCTCAACCCGCTTGAACTTCCCTTGCAAAGGGATGTAGACCCAATCGCGGTCGTGGAGATGCACGATCGCGGACGCCGGAACAGCCGCGTAGCTCTGCTTCCCCTTGCCGAACAAGGTGGCCGTGGCGAACATGCCCAGCCGCATCATCTCGCCCGGATTGGCCACTTCAATACGGACCTTCGCCGTGCGGATACTGGGATCGAGAATCGGGCCGATGTTGCTGATCGCGCCCTTGAGAACTTTGTCCGGATAGGCGTTCAGCTTGATTTCGGCGGGTTCACCCATGCGCACGTTGGCCATGTCGTTTTCGTAGACGTCACACACGATCCACACGGTGCTCAGGTCGGAAACCGTGAATGGGTTCGGCGTCGAATAGGCCTGCACGGACGCCCCGATCGTCACTTCCTGATCGGTGATCACGCCGGAAACCGGGGCGAAGATATCGACAATTCCCTTCGGATCGGTGGGATCGCTGCCGAGCAAGTGAAGATGCTCTGTAGCGGTATCGAGGGTGGTCTTGGCGTCGTCCTCGCTGTCTTGCGCGACCTCTAGGTCTTGCTGCGCTATGGCCCCGTGCTGAAACAGATCCTTCGCTCGATCCAATTGCTTGCGCGCGAGGAGCTCATCGGACACGGCCTTGCGGTAGGCGTCGAAGCCTCCCGAAATATCGTCGCTGCGAACCCGCAGCAGGAGCTGGCCCTTTCTTACTGTGTCGCCCAGGCGAGCGCGGATGTCCACAACGCGGCCGGAGGCAAGCGAAATCACCGGAACCGTTCGCGAGATGTCCGGAAATACGGTGCCGGTTACAAACATTTGCGACGGGGCCTGGTATTCGGTCGCTGTTACGATCGGATACAACTCCGGATGCTCGACCGCGAAAAAGGAGGGGTCCAGTCCAGAAACCACCTTGGCTGGCGGCGGAGCCTCCGCGGCGGCATCCGCCTTATCGCTCTTGCAGCCGTTGACAGCGAGGCATACAAGCAGCGCCATCGGCAACATCGCGAGCCCCATAGTTTGGCGTTTCATATGATTCCCGCTCCCTTGTGGCTTTGGACCATCTGGACACACCGATAGCTTCAAATAGCGGCAGCCGTTGTTATCTTGGCCGGGCTGTGGAACAAGCCCCTCTCGGAAGCGGCGCTTGCGCATTGCTTCGCGCGGCAGCTGCAGAAAGTGAACCCGCCCAGTGTTTGACCGATTGAGAGGAGTGGATCAGGCCGCGGGAGGCGGACGATTCTGAATGGTGGAGAGAACGGGAACCTTCACAGTCGGGACAAGGAGGCTGCCCGGCGCGGCAAGGCGAAACGTGTTGAAGGGAAGTTCCGCGGCCCGTGTGGGAGTCGATGCCACGGCCGGATGAAGTGGGGCGTGGGCATGCGCTCCTAAATCATCCTTGCGCTGGAAACAGCGTGTCTCAGCGGGATTCTGCGCCATCGCCATGTCGTCATACATCGAGATCACTACAAACATCATGCCGAGGACTAACGCCAAGGCAATGAACTGCACTTGGAGCTCTGGGCCATCGCGCCGCGCGTGGCGAATCCACAGCCAGCACATCAGCGTGGCCAACACCACCCAGCCGAGATTGAGGACCCAGATCATCAGCCATCCCCTTGCACCCCGCCGTGGCCTCGGGGTCTTGCAGTATTGTCGGCATCGGCTTTCTGCCGGTCGTCGTCGCAGACTAAGAACTCGTCCCGCTATTTGTTCATTCCACCCGATTGGTCATGAGAACTGCATAAACGAATCCGAGAGAATTCGTAAGGACGCTTGCTACTCATCCTGCCAGGATAGCTCTTGAGCGTAGTGGCCCACGCAGCTTTTTGGGCGCGAGTTATGGCGCCACTTACACAAGCAAGTTATAACTTCAATAACTCGCCAATGTTGGCGTCGATGTACCGCTCATCATTGCGGAGGTCGGGTTATTAGATCCCGCCTTCGCGAGTCTTCTCGCGCATTCAGGGCATCCGGTGTATCGATGATGCCGGAGGTTATACACGCGCCGGTCGCGGGCAACTTTATCAAGGCCGCGACCCGCAGGTTTGCTCCATCTAGAAACGGACCATGATCGCTATGGTTGTGTTGGTCTGGTTGGTGCGCAGGTCGGGCCACCAGATCGAGGTGGTGTCTGGCTCCTCCCCCGTCCCATTTCCTAGATCAAAGCAGGCGGATTCAGCCGCGCTGAGGTTTCCATACCCGTAGCCCGAGGGAGCCCCGCTGGCGCAGGCATACTGAGCTGGAGAGCCGTTGTTTCCGCCGGGAGGCGTGATGCCGCCACGGCCGGTCCAGTACGGCACATCGGAGTAGCGATAGCCTTCTTCAATCCGGAAGGTGATAAATTGGCTCGGCATGTAGTCGAAGGTGATAGTCCCGTCGTGCATTTGGGAGCGGTCACCGGCATTCTCAGTAAAGTACGGAGTTCCACTGGTGGCTGAGGCGCCATTGATCGGCGGCAACAGCGTCAAGTAACGGCCTGGGTTGTTCATTTGACCGCCACCAAGTGTAAGCGCGTAAAGGTCCTTGTGGAACCATAAGCGCGCATAACTCATCCAACCGATAAATGCCTGCTTGGGCTTGCCGTTATGGCTGTTGTGGCAGTTCACGCCGCCCGCATAGGAGTCAGCAGTGCCCATCTCAGGCGAGAGACCTTTGGGGTTGTAATATCCGACAGCCGGACCCCCGCCATATTCGCAGCCGGCATCGCCGGTAACCGTCATGGCAATCTTGTCCATCCATTTCGTCGGGTCGTCGTAAAGCTTCACCTGCGCGCTGTAGTCGGCGTGGATACGCGAGCGTCCGGGGAAGCCGGCGTCGTCTTCGCCCAGGCCATAGTTGTTCCAGACGAAATCTAGGTAGGGCTTTGGGCGCCAGAGGATCTGCCCACCGAGTCCGGGCTTTCCGTTGTAGCGCCCATAGGATTGCCAGCCGTTGACGATCCACGGTTCGATCTTCAGCTTCGCCGTAGGGAAGTACTGGATACGAAGACCGTTGAAGAACCAGGGCGTGTTTGAAGAAACGAACGATGGCTGATAGGTCCAGTTGTCAAAGTTGTAGTAGCTGAACAGGCCAATATAGGACACGAAAATGCCTGCGTCCACATTGAGGCCGTGCGCCACATCCCAGTGATATCCGCCCCATCCCTCTGAGATGTACTTGTATGCGCCGGCCAGATCCCACTGGCCGCGGTTCGGGCTGGCGTCGTTGCGCGGCGTAGTCGTGGCGAACATTCCATACATGGTCAGGATGCGTCCACGGACATTGTTAATGCGGATGTCGCCGCCGATGCTGAGTTGCTCAAGCTGCCATTCGTCTGAACGAAAGCTTTCTGTCGCGCCTCCCATTGTGTCGTCTTTGGGGTGGTTGTAGTCGAGGATGTAGTTCGCGTCGGCGCGGAACTCCGGCGTGAAGTACTTGGTGCTCCAAGGGCTGTCACTGGCGTGCCCGTTGCTGTTGAGCCAGGTCCAGTCACCAGGGAATGGTTCGCCCTTTGTGGTGGTTTGGGCGCCGATCTCAGGGGGAGCGACCGGCGCAGCGGCCTGCATGGTTGGCGACAATCCTACTGCGGCCTTAACAGGATTCAGCAAAGCGCCGCCGTCTCCTGCGACCAACTCCTTCTCCGCGGCCTTGATCGCCGCCGTATCGGAGCTGTCCGCCAAAGCGCGGGCTTTCTCTTCCTTCACCTCGTTTTCAAGCTGGTCGATCCGGCTCTTGAGCGCCTCAATCTCCTGCGTCACGGTTGGTTGCAACTCTGGCTGCGCTGCGCTCGTTGTGCCTTGCGTCGTGTCTCCGCCCGGATTGGGCTTTGCCGGCGGATCCACGCGTGCAGTATCGCCGGGCCGAGACTCGGCGCTCTGAGCAAATCCCGCGCATGTCATGCCAACGGCGAACGCCGTCAGCGTCATAGCTTTCCAAAGGATAATTCTCATGATGACCTCTCGCTTTCGTCTGGAGTGATGTATGTGTGTCCTGCCTCGTGTTCCAACCGATTCGAGTAACAAGTCGCTCAAGAAGACGACCAGGAATCCGTGTTCAATCAGCGGTGAAGATTTTGGCTCGCCTTGGTCGTTGTGTCCGTCATTCGATCCGCTCCAGCACAAGACCGATTGCAACGCACGGCCTGTAAGGGGCGCCTAAACGTTTTATTCGATTTCCATAAGTGAAGGAAATCGACAGCGGATTAAGCACCAACTCGTTGTGTGTTCGTAGACACACGAATCGTGGGATGAGCACACACGCGTGTCAGCTCACCGACGGGCAATGAGAAGCTGCCTGTTCGTTGTTACAAAGACCCTGGCGCGGCCGGCCAAATCAGCGCCGCCCGTAAAAAGAGTGAAGACAGCAATGCTGCATTCAGCATCGAAGTCACCGCATCAAGAAGGCATGAACGAAACGAAAATCTTTCCTAAGTGCCTTTACTCTCTAATTCCACAATGATGAAGATGTGGGGAGAGCGATTGTTTATGTGCCCGGTAGTCAGGAGTGCCGTGCGCAATGACCACTTCCGACAAACGCTCGCCAGAGAATGGTCGAATGAACGGGCCGTCTTGTCGTCGAATTATGCGGGGCAGAATCGCAGCCATAACCATTGCAATTCGTAGTACCTTGCTCCCCAATTCCGCTGGATACAGCGGAAGGTCGACAGGCGGAACAGTCTGATCGCGCCACTTCGTGTCATCCCTGGCACCACGCCGCGAAGCGCATTGTTCGGGAGTCGCTGGCAATCCGGAAACTACTACTTAGGCAGCAATTCGGAACAGGGCCAGTCGTCTGGAAAGATCAGTACCGACAAGTCGGCTTTGCTCCGGGAAACACGACGAACAAACACATTCATCGAATCACGAAGCGCCGATAAGGGAAAAGATTCTACACAGATTCGCCGAAAATGGGTAAATTGGTACATTTCTTCCCCTCGGCCAGTCTGTACATTCCAATAATATATTGATAATAAACGAGTTATTAAAGAGTGCCGGGAGGGGGGGTCGAACCCCCATGACCACAAGGGCCGGCAGATTTTGAGTCTGCTGCGTCTGCCAATTCCGCCATCCCGGCCTCGGGTGGGGCTGCTCCCAAAGTATCGCATAGCCTTTGGCTTATCCGCCACATGCCACGCCTCTCGCGCCGCACAGTTCCACAGTGGTTAGCGCCACGACTTTCTTCTGTCGGGGCCCGCCCGAAGGCATCTGCCCCACGGCAGATCAAATTCACCACTTCCGGCGCTGCGCTTTTTCCTGGCGCGGCCCAGCCGAAGGCGGCTGCCGCACCGCAGGTGCCCTGTGCGAGAATGAAGGCATCAACGATGACCAGCGCCTCCTCTGCCGTCGTTCCCGAGCCAATCACCGTCACTCCGCAGATGCTTGCGCAACACAGCATCACCGCGGAGGAGTACGAGCGCATTCTCGCGGCGCTTGGCCGCACCCCCTCGCTCACTGAGCTCGGCATTTACAGCGTGATGTGGAGTGAGCACTGCTCCTACAAATCCAGCCGCGTCCACCTCAAGCGCCTGCCCACCAAGAGCGATCGTGTCGTCCAGGGCCCCGGCGAAAACGCGGGAATCATCGACGTCGGTGACGGCTGGGCCTGCGCCTTTAAAATCGAATCGCACAACCACCCCAGCTACATCGAGCCGCATCAGGGCGCGGCCACTGGCGTCGGCGGCATCCTGCGCGACATCTTCACCATGGGCGCGCGCCCCCTCGCCGTCATGGACTCCCTCCGCTTCGGCCCCATCGAGCCCGGCGAGGCTGACCGCGAAACCATCCACAAGAATCACTCCATCCTTGAAGGCGTGGTCAGCGGCATTGCGAGTTACGGCAACTGTTTCGGCGTCCCCAACCTCGGCGGTGAAACCAAATTCGAGCCGTGCTACAACGGCAACCCGCTCGTGAACGCCTTCGCTCTCGGCCTCGTCCGCAAGGATGAAATCTTTTACGCCAAAGCAAGCGGCACAGGCAATCCTGTCATCTACGTCGGCGCGAAAACCGGCCGCGATGGCATCCACGGCGCAACCATGGCCAGCGAAGAATTCAAGGAAGGGTCAGAGCAAAAACGGCCTAACGTCCAGGTCGGTGACCCGTTCATGGAGAA
>Ga0265325_10001614_pt1 | contig 15732 bp, 15 predicted proteins | sample 41420metaG_FD_202090 | JGI IMG/M metagenome (GOLD analysis project Ga0265325, IMG submission 202090) | Rhizosphere microbial communities from Carex aquatilis grown in University of Washington, Seatle, WA, United States - 4-14-20 metaG | ecosystem: Host-associated > Plants > Roots > Rhizosphere...
AGAGAAACACCGCCGTACATGACGATGGCGAAACGAACCTCGGCTGAGTACTCTTGCGTCGGTGCCGGTGAGGCAACAGGCGCTGAAGCAATTGGCTTTGCTGAGCTTTCCACCATGATTTGACCTCACAACGCCGTTAGCCAGTCAGCGATTCGCTCAAGGCTGGTGTTTGGCCGGACACCAGAATTGGCCGAAGCGCCTGCTGCTATTCCTGCTTCGGTTCCGGTTGGTTCGCCTAGTCTCCCGGGCATCCTTCAGGCGTACTATGCTCTTTCCGATGCTCCGTCGAGATCGCCCTTCAGCTTTTTGCCAGCGGCAATCACCTCTCCAATCTTCTTGGCTGTCAGGAGCGAGCCGAAGAAGTTCACGACCGCCGCAATGGCGTCTAGGTGCTGCTTGAGAGTCTTGACCTTGTCGATCACACCCTGCGCGTAGGCTAGCGCATCGTTGATGTGCTCGACCTCGACCTTGGCCTGGCCGGCGAGCCACTGGATATTCAGCGCGATCAGCCCAGTTGCCTTAGCGCGAAGATCAGCTTGCTGTTGCGCAATTGCCAAGAGGTCGTCAACACCGAGACTTGGCTTCTTCGCCTGGTTCAGGGCGCCGGCCTGCGCATTTAGCCAGTCGATCGCAACCCTGAGGTCCGCGCCCGTAAGAACCTCGCCGAAGCCTGCCGTACATAGCGGCTGGCCTGCGGCGGCTGCATTCTGTTGCGCTAGCGTCATAGTGGTGCTCCTCCGGTCCATTATCTGCGCGCCGCATCGACGGCATCCGTCGCCGCCGTCACCTTACTCTTGAGCTGTTCGTACTGGTCCTTCCATTCCTTCCAGTCGGGCTCGAAGGCCTTGCGCGATAAGGTATCAAGGGAATGCAGCCAGGCGTCGATGGCACTGCCAAGCTGGCTTCCGACAGATCCATCGACGCGCTTCTTCAGCGCTTCGCGTCGCGCCTGAATGTCATCCAGCCATTCACGCGTTCGGATTGGTTCGCGACTAGACAACGCTTTGAGGGAGCTGACGGCATCCTCCAGGCCGCTGTCATCTTCCTGCAGCTGCAACTGGTAAATGGGCCGCGCTTCGGTCCGCCCGCCCGCAAAGAAGGTCTTCATGTAGGTCGCGAGCAACTGGATCCTCTGCTTCTCTGCCAGCAATTGCTCCACCGCTTCCTTGCGTTGCGTCTCGGTGGCTAGTTTCAGCAACAGATCGGCTACGGCGATCCCAGCATTGACTACCGCCGGATCGAGCGCCGCGACGCCCTCGCGGTCCTTCAACCCCGTGAACGCTGCCTTGGTTCTCTGTAGGTCGGCGTTGTAGTCGAACTGTTTCGCGTCGGCTAGCGCGCCAAGCTTCTTGCCATAGACCGCGAGCACGTCATTCGTATGGCTCGTGAGTTCCCCAACGGCTCCGGCCAGCTTCTCGCAGTTGCTTCCCTGCGTATTCACCCCTTCGACTATTCTTCGCACTCTTGCGACATCCGCGCAGTCCTTGGCCACGAACATGAATTCGTCGCGGGTGGCGGAAGTGAGTTTCGCCGTTTCATCAGAAAATCCCTTGACCGCCCCGAAATTCACGCAGGCAGCCAGCGGTACCGCCAGCAGGATCAGCAAAGCGCGTTGCACGTACTTCATGTGCTTCTCCTTCTTTGCATGGCAGGCAATCGCCCTACCCCCTCCAACTGCCTGACGCACCCAACCAACTGTGCATGTTCGGCGAACGTTCGCTTATGGCGACACAGTATGGGATGAATCTCTCATATGTCAATAGGGTGCCGAACAGTAATGCCAAATTCAGCACGAGAGGTACGGTAACCCTTACGGGGAGACCGTTTTGCGCCCAACTTTCGGCGGACGAACTGCCAGTTATAGGCCATCAAATCAGGTGATTACACTCACCCGATCCAGCGAATTGAGGCGCGGCCGATTGTCCTCTACGAGGCGTGACTGAGCGCCTCGATTTGCGCGAACGTGCGGTCGATGTCGGCAGTTACTGGAGAGATACCAATCTGCCGCGCGATTTGGCTAAGCGAGAAGATTCCACGGACCTGCTGGCGCAGGCTTTCTGGCTGCAAATCGCTTACCAGGGCATGCTGGCGGTGAGCACGTTTCAGAGTTGCCACAATGTCGCCGACTGTGGCTTCCAGCACGCGGCTGAGATCGATGACCTCGATGGCGTCTTCGGGCGTCATGATGTCGCGCACCATGACTTCATCGTGGTGAATGCCGAGCTGCTGGCCCACTTGAAGCGGCCTTTCACCCAAAATATCGGATGCCGTGACGATGCCCAGGATGCGACGCTGATCGACCACGAACAGCGAGCGAACCCGCTGGGCGATCATGGCCAAATTAGCCTCCTCGACAGTGGCCAGACGCCCAATGGTAGCCGCATCGACGCGCCGCAAGTCTGTCATGACGTCGACCGCGTCCGACTTGAGGTACACCTGCGGCATGGGGCGATTTGCATCCGGCAGGTAGTAGCTTGCGCTGGCGCGCAGTTTCGCTTGCGGTAACGGCGCAAACCGCGGCGCAGCCGTTGCCGGCTCGATGCGGCGGCTGGCCGATTCAAACGGATGAAAGAACATCAAGCGCAGGAAGTGATCGCCGCCGTCGTCAGTAGCGGCCCCGTGCGTAGTCGCCGCGATCTGCGGCGGCGAGTGTCGTGGCATATCCATGGTCGGCTCCTATCTCAGCGTTGCTGTCGAAGGGTCGCGCGATGCGGCGACTGAGAGCTTCGACCGGTAGCATGGACCAAAGATTCCCGCAGCCCCGGAATCGATGACTAAAACAGGCCGCCTTGCTCAAGCGCGTCAGCCAGAGCGACTTTGATGATCGCGGCCGCTCTGGCACGCGCCAGCCGCTAAACCAACCATGGGCATGACGTCAGGGGTCCGCGAAAGCAGATGATTGACACGTATCGCACGCCTCCCATGGCAGGCAGTTGCAAATGCGCGGCTGCTCGACAAATTTGCTGCCCACAATAGTGGTGCCGGTTGTTTGCTGCTTCCGCGCCGGAAGTGGCTTCGGCGATGGCCCGCCGGTACCCGCGGTTGCGTCTTGGCTTGGCAGCCACCTGGCAAATGGCGACAGATCCGCTTTGTTCTCGATGTACCAGACTTTGCGCGCCGGATCCCATTTGGCACCGAGCTGCTTGGCGTCATCCTTCTCTGCGAAGGGAACACGTAGATTTGTTCTCATGTCATTTCAATCCGATGGTCTGGTGTCACTTTGCTCGAGCCGCTCGCTCAAGCTCTTCACGGCCTCGCTCTCGCCGCGGATGCGAAGGAACGCGCCATCAATGTCGGCACGCTCCGCCAGCACCTCGAAGTTCGCGAATATTTCGTTGCGCAGTTTCTGTGCTGACCAGGGCAGGAATAGCTCGGCCTCGACGCGATCCCGTTGAAAGAAGGCGACGATCGCCTTGTGCAGTTGCGCGACGTCGTCCTTGCGTCGCGCGCTCATTACGATGCAATCGGGGTATTGGTTGTGCAGCGCCGCTTCGCGTTCGGCTTGCGCCCCAGCATCGCCAACATGGTCAACCTTGTTGAAGACGCGGATGCGTGGGACATCCTTGGCACCGATTTCCTCGAGCACCCTGTCTGTGACCTCGAGCTGCCGTTCAAAGCCGGGATCGCTGGCGTCGATGACGTGGAGGAGCAATGACGCATCGAGCGCCTCGTCAAGCGTTGACTTGAACGAGGCGACCAGGCCGTGCGGCAGGTTCTTGATGAAGCCGACTGTGTCGCTGACGAGCACGCGCGGCCTGGTCTCTGGCTGCAGAGTGCGCACAGTGGTATCGAGGGTGGCGAAGAGCTTGTTCTCGACCAGCACGTCGCTGCCGGTGAGTGCGCGCATCAAGGTGGACTTGCCCGCATTCGTGTAGCCGACAAGCGCCACGGTGGCCAGTCCCTGACGCTCCGTTCTCCGCGCGCGCTGTGTCTCGCGCTCGACATCCATGGCGGCGATTTCCTCCTGCAGCTCGGCAATGCGGTCCCGGATCTTCCGCTTGTCCAGCTCGGTATGTGATTCGCCAGCGCCGCGACCACCGGTGCCACTGCGCTGCCTTCCTTGTGGGCCGGCAAGCTTGGCGGCCTCGCGCAGTCGTGGCGCCATGTAGCCGAGGCGCGCGATCTCCACCTGTGCCCGGGCGGCGCGGGAACGAGCATTGCGGTGGAAGATCTCAAGAATGACCATCGTGCGGTCCATCACTTCGCTACCGACTTCTTTTTCCAGATTGCGCGCTTGCGATGGGGAAATCTCATGGTCCACGAAAATGACGTCGATCCTGCCGGCGTCGGGGTCGGCGGCGGCGTGTTCGGCTTTCTCGAATGGGACGGCGGCGGGTTCGCTATCCACGTAGGCACGTATTTCCTCCCGCTTGCCGGTACCCAAGTAGGCCGTCGTGTCGAAACTGGAGCGCTTCTGCGTGAATGTGGCGGTGATCGTGTAACCCAACGTCTTTGCCAGATCGCGCAGCTCGGCCAGCGACGCCTCGAATTCGGTGTCGCTCACGTTCGGCAGTTGCACAGCTGCGACAACGGCGTATTTGGGCTTCTCTTTGACTTCCTTTTGCATTCGGGAGGCCTCTCTTTGGTCGGCGAAGTCGAATAGTACCTGCCAACCGTCGGCAAACCGAGGCTCGCCTACCTCCTGGGTTCCTGATTGGCGGCAGTCCAGACGTTTCCGTCGCCCTTCAACGCTGCTGCCAATACCTGGCGTGCGCTAGCGCACAGAGTCGATTTGCAATCGCTCCTACTATCGGGTAGTCGAGAGGTAGCGGGGAGATTCAGCTGTGAACGGATTCTCGTCGGCCAAGTTGCTGGCGGCGCTTTCAGGGATCACGGTGGCGCTCGTACTGGGCGGATGCGGAAGTAGCGGCGGCGATTCGGCCGCCACGCCGCCGCTGTCCGCGGTCGTGGCCCCGCTAACGCTTCCCGGCCCTTACGCTGTGGCGTGCAGCAACGTCGAGCAGGACTTCAGCAGGCTCGCTCCTGGCGAGGAGGCAGCCGATTACTGGGACGGCGTGCCTTCAGCAAGTGGCGCACCACGCTACGCCGCGGACCTGCTCGCCGACCCAGCAAATACCCTCTCGGTCACCGTAACACCACCCAGCGACGCGAACTTATACGGTTCGACTGCGGGAACGCAGGTTTCGTACATCGTGCTCGCCTGCTATCCAACAGATGGGGCCAATCCGCGGGCCGACTATCCGCTGCCAACGGGTAGCGTCGTGCCGCATATGCAAATCGGCGCCGAGCAGCCGCTATTTGCCGACGCAGCGGCCCATTATCCGGTGATCGCGTTTTCTCATGGTTACGGTGGCAGTCCCATCGCCAGCCAGTACCTTTCGGTGGTATCCATGCTCGCCAGCTACGGCTACATCGTGGTGGCTCCGTTCCATGGCGACCAGCGGTTTTCTGACTTGGCAATTGACAGTTTCGCCGATGCCGTGGCGCTCGTGGCACACTTGGGCCCCTTTACAGTGCTCCAGGCATTGCGGCCACGGTCGATGTCGGCCACGCTCGACCTCATCCTTGCGCATCCACAATGGCGCGACCACATCGATGCGGCGCAGATCGGCGGCTTCGGCGCGAGCCTTGGTGGCGAGACCTTGATGTTGATGGGCGGCGCCGGCTTGACGACCTCGATTGGGCTGTCCTCGACCCAAGTCATGGTTGATCCGCGGCTAAAGGCGGCTGTAGGCTACGTGCCGTATTTTGGGCAACCGTTCCTGCCTGCGTTCGGACGTGATGGGCAGGGCCTGGATCGCGTCACACTGCCGTATCTCGCCATCAGCGGTACGGCGGACAAGACAGCTCCTATCGCCGTGACGGCGCAAGGAATGAACCGCCTCGCCGGGACGCGCGAACTCGTCAGCCTGGCCGGCGTGACCCACGAGTTTGACGTAGCGTCGACCAACGACATCTACACCTGGACGCTGACGTTTCTCGACGCACAGGTTCGGGGCAATCCGGTGGCGCTCAAGCAGCTGGCGACGATGGCCAGTGTCGCGGGCGGGGGTGACGACAAGGTAGTGATACCCATCAGATAAGGTGAGCTATTTGCGCAGCGCGAATGGGGTGCGATGGATATTGTGGCGTTAACACACGCGCTCAATTATGCCCCGGTGTCGATGCCTGCTACAGTTCGCCCCATCCACCTACTGACGGGAGAAGTCACATGAAACACCTTACTGTCACCATCAGCGCCGAACTGGAGATACCCGACGACTGGGAAATCGTTGATCACCCCTGCGGCGCCCCGGTCCTTCGAATCGGCGACCAGTTCATTGATTTTGATATTGCCCCGTTAGCGACTCGTTCAGCGGACCCGGAGGCGGAGTGGTCGGACGCCGACACGGAAATCATCGAAGAGGTCCTGGATACCGTCGTCGGCTTGGAGGCGGATCTCGACCTTAGAACCCATCACTGAGGCCTGCTCCAGCGGTCACTATTGAATGGTCGAGTTGATGATCTGCTGGATCGTGTCGCTGAACATCGATATCCCTGGCAGCGGGTACCAGGAACCCCCAATGTTGCTGCGCAGGACCGAGTCCTCGATGTGCAGCGTGCCGGTGTGGTCGTTGCTGACGAAGAAGATCGCCGAGCCATAGGCGTTCACTTCGTTGTGCTCAACGAGGGTGCCGTAAAGGGCAAGGGTCATGGTGTTGCCGTCGTTGTAGATGGCACCGCCGCTGCCACCGCCGGGCGTGCCCGCCTGCGCGGGATTGCCGCCGTTGCCAATGGCCTTGTTGTAGGAGAACAGGCTGTTGTAGATCGACCAGGAAACCCCGATGCTGCTGATGCCGCCGCCGTTGGCACCGGTATTGCCATAGCCGGCGGCACCGCCAAAGGTACTGCGCACCACGTAGACGGGCAGGCCCTGATACTGGCTGAACACCCGGATGGCAGCACCGCCGACGTCCGGCCCCGCGCTGGCGCAGACATTGTTGAAGAAGCGGCTGTTAACGACTTTGAACCGCCCTCCCCTGACCCAGATTGCGCCGCCGCCATCGTAGGTGGATTCGTTCTTTGAGTTGGCATCGACGAAGGTCAGGTTCTGAACGGTCAGCCGGGGCTGCGCCTGGTTGTCGCAATGACTGGTTGTCCACACCTGATTCTGATCGCAGGTGTTCATGTAGAGAATCCGGCTGGTGCCGCCACCGCTCAGCGTAATCAACCCGCCACCATCGATGACGATGTCGGGTTTGTCATTAAACACCCTTGCTGGGCGACTCAAGGTAATGGTCAGCGGGCTGGGCCCACAATTGAAAGTGATCTTGCCACCCTGACCCACCGCCTGAATGAACGCCTCGGCCGTACAAGTCCCCGGTGCGCCGGAACCGACGACATGATCCGGCGATGCGACGTCCTCCGCCGCGGCCTCGGCCGGAACAGCATAGCTGCCGGCCGGATTTCCGGCGGCTGGTCCCGACTGGGAATTGGTGTGCGGATCAACGCCGGTAGTGCCGCCGGAACTGCCACCACCCCCGCCACTGCCACTATTGGTGCTTGTACCACTTCCACCGCCACTACCGCCGCAAGAGCAACAGATGACGCCGGCGAGCACAGCCAGTCCTTTCAGCACAGTGTTCACAACAACCCTCCCATGGGCAGGAATTTCGCCGTCACTTCCGACTTTGTCCCGCGGTCACAAGCCACCGCGGTGCGACAGTGTCGATCAATTCCCCCGCTCTGGCCAGTGTCGTTAGAACGTCACACGATCGGTGCGTTCGGACGGCTCGGGGCAACCTATGCGCGCCACCCTACAGATCGAGCCACGGCAGCCGACCCGTCATTTGATGAATACGAGGCCAATGCCAAATGTGTTCCCGACATTGCTATGGATGTAGCGTTTGGTCCGGTATTCCTGGGACAGTGTCTTGAAGGTGCTGACGACGTCCGGACACCATCTGTCGTCAATATCGTGAAAGAAGACCAGCGATGCATGCTGCTTGACGTTGTCAAAGTCACGCCGAGGCCAAGGGGCCTCATGGCAGCCGTCGATGAACACCAGATCAAAAGCCTCGCCCTTCAGGTCATCGCTCGTGCACTGTTGATAGTACGGAAGAACATATGGGGCAATTTGTTCGATGATGCAGCATGAATATGGATCGATACTCCTCCCCTTGAAGTACACGGACGGGTCGATGGTCTTGCCGGTAATGGCTGGGTTTGAGAATACCCGCAAGAAGTTGTAGATAATGAAAAATGAGTACCCGGTCCAGGTACCGATCTCCAAGAAACTATTGCAAGCCTTGAAATCATCTCGCGAATTCCACAGGAATGTGGCCAGTTCCATTGGATCTTGCCATACGCCCCCCCAACGTACCTGGAATCGTTCAAACGTCCCATAGAGACCCCGTTTGTCCTGGTACAAGCCAAGTTTACAGATCAAGTCGCACAATTCGCCTGCATTCTTGACCCGCGGAAGATCGGTCAGGAAGCTATCAAATCTATTCATGTGGGCCTCGCAGATATTGTCGGTGGACAGGGTGATTCGGTTGAACGACGCATGGCTGGCGAGGCGGATTTTGCTGCTGGAGGACCGAGCAGGGCACTGCCAGACATCAAGCAGCCATCAGATGCACAGAGCGTCGGGGTCTGCCCGCATCAGGCGCTTGTTCATTTTGCCGACGCTGGTCTTGACCAGCGTCTTGACGAAGCGTACCTGCAGCAGCACGCCGTAGCGCGAAACGCCCGATGCTTCAATGGCGTGCGCTGCATAGTGGCGCAAGGCATGCTCGGTGATCTTGCCGACATACTCCTGCTTGAGCAGGACCAGGGCCAAGGGACGCTCGCCCCACTTGTCATCGGCAACCCCGATGACCGCGACTTCATGAACCGCCGCATGCTTGGCAATGATGTCTTCCAATTGCAGCGAAGACGTCCACTCACCACCGGTCTTGATGACGTCCTTGACACGATCTGTAACTTTCACATAACCCGCCGCGTCAATGTTGCCGATATCGGCCGTGTGCAGATAGCCACCCGCCCACAGCGCCTCGGAGGCATCCGCTGCGCCAACGTAGCCTTGCGTCAGCCAGGGGGATCTGACCACGACTTCGCCGGTAGCCCTCCCGTCGTGCACGACATCTCTCATTGCGGGATCGACGATGCGCAGATCGACCAGAGGCAACGGCCGGCCGGTCTTGGCCCGGATGACGGCTTGTTCTTCGGCTGGCCGCGCCAGGTGCTCGCTGGTCAGATGCGCGATAGTAAGCACCGGACACGTCTCGGACATTCCATAGCCGGTGAATAGATCGATGCCGAGCTTTTGTGCCGCGACCGCCATCGATTCCGGCATCGCCGAGCCGCCGATCAGGATCTTCCACTTGGAGAAATCGGTCGCCTTGGCCAGCGGGTGGCTGAGCACGACGTGGAAGATCGTCGGTACGCAGTGCGAAAACGTAACGCCCTCCTCGGCCACCAGCTTGCAGATCAGGTCAGGCTGATATCGGCCCGGATAGACCTGCTTCAGCCCCATCATGGTCGCCAGGTAAGGGAATCCCCAGGCGTGCACATGAAACATCGGCGTCAATGGCATATAGACGTCTTCACGATGAATATGGCCCTGGCTCAGAGCACCGCCGAGGGCGGCAGCACAGGCAAGCGTATGCAGGACCAGCTGCCGGTGACTGAAGAAGACCCCCTTGGGTTCGCCGGTAGTTCCGGTCGTGTAGAACGTCGTTGCCTGGGCGTTTTCATCAAAATCCGGGAAGGAAAAATCCGCCTCGACCGCCGCGAGTATGGACTCGTACTCGCCATCAAACTGCACCAGGGTTTGGAGGCTGTCGCCTTCGTCCGACAACAGCACAAAGGTCTTGACCGATTCGAGTCGAGGCAAGATCTGCTCGAGGATGCCGACGAATTCCTTGTTGACCAGGAGCACGTCCGCCTTGGCATGGTTGAGCGTATAGAGGATCTGCTCCGGATTCAGGCGGACGTTCACCGTCTGCAGAATCGCTCCCATCATCGGCACGGCGAAGAAGCATTCAAGATAGCGATGACTGTCCCAGTCCATCACGGCGACAGTCTGTCCCGCTTCGACCCCGAGTTTGGCCAAGCCGTTGGCCAAGCGGCCGATCCGCTCGTTGAACTCTCGGTAGGTATGCCTGACTCGGCCCTGATACGTAATGACCTGATCAGGCGCTACCGCCAATGGCGTCAAGAGCAATTGCTTGATCAGCAGCGGATAGCGATAGGCCGAGGCAGACGAGGTTACGATCTTGACTGCCATGATTGCTCCCTTGGTAATCGTATTGGGCGACGGGCTTGTGAGATTGTAGCGTCCAGCGTGCGACTGCGCACAGACGCGCCATGCGGTCTGCACGTAGGCTGACACTCTGAGCAGCGCAATCGAGCGTGGCCTTTGCGCCCCCCCACGTACAGCCAGGTACGCCAATTTGACCAATCGCGCCCATAGCACGGACGGCCGCGACACAGCCGTCGGGAGATTTCGTATCGCAACCGTGACGACAGGCCTGATTGTGGCGGTGTCCGGCTGCGCGCACCTGGCATCGCCAGCAGCCGAGCCCACTACCCACGATGTGCCGGCTGCCTGGTCGGTGGCCAGCGCCGCGGCAGCGCAAGGCCCAGCGTCGCTCGCCGAGTGGTGGCCCCGCTTTGATGATCCGCTGCTGTCCCACCTTGTAGACGAGGCGTTGCAGGCCAACACGACCGTGACGGGCGCACTGGCCGCGCTGCGACAGGCACGAGCGCTGCGCGACGTGGCCGCTGCCGCATTGTTTCCGACATTGGCAGGGTCGTTCTCGGCACAACGCAACCGTGGCACCAGCAGCGCCGCGCCTTCAGCCGGCAGAACGACGACCAACAGCTTCCAGGTCGGGCTGGACGCGAACTGGGAACTCGATATCTTCGGCGCCAACCGCAGCGCGCTGAATGCCAGCGCAGCCACCGCCGACGCCAGCGCCGCCAGCCTGGGTGACGTGCAGGTGTCGGTTGCCGCCGAGGTCGCCCTCGCCTATATCACACTGCGTAGCGCACAGGCGCGGCTGACGATCGCCAACGACAATCTGGCCAGCCAGCAGGAGACGTTGCAGATCACCATGTGGCGGCAGCAGGCCGGCCTCGTCACCTCGATCGAGGTCGAGCAGGCGCGCGCCGCTGCCGAGCAGACGGAGGCGCTGATCCCTGCCCTGCAGACGGCAATCGAGCAGGCCGGCCACGCGCTGGCGGTGCTCGTGGGCCGACCACCAGCAGCGCTGACAGACTTGTTGGCGAGTGTTAAGCCGGTGCCGCAGCCCGATGACGGACTCGCGCTGCGCCTGCCGGCCGAGACGCTGCGCCGGCGCGCCGATGTTCGCTCGGCGGAGTACCAGGTCGTCGCCGCACGCGCCCGGGTCAGCCAGGCCGATGCGGCCCGCTGGCCGAGTTTCGCGATTGGCGGCTCCCTCGGCCTCAACGCTTTGACGTTCGGCGCGCTGACGAATGGCGCATCAGTCGTGAGTGCGTTACTGGCAAGCGTGAGTCTGCCGATTTTCGACGGCGGCGCCAGACGTGCGCAGGTGAACGCGCAGCGAGCCGCGCTCGAGCAAGCACAGACTGCCTACCGCGCCGCCGTGCTGCTCGCCCTGAAGGATGTCGAAGACGCCCTGGTCACACTGCGCGGCGATCGCCTCCGGGTGGTGCACCTCGACAACGCGGCGGACGCTGCCGCCAAAGCCTCGCTGATGGCGCGTCAGCGCTACAGCAGCGGCCTGGTGGACTTCCAGGTCGTCCTCGAGACGCAGCGCACCCAACTTGGCACGCAGGACGCCCTGGCCAGCGCCGGCGCCGATGTCAGCAGCGACTACGTGCGCCTGTACAAGGCACTGGGAGGTGGCTGGGACCCTGAAACAAACTCCAACCAGGCCTCAATGCCATGAATGAACCTGTCCCACCCTCAGCCGTGAGTCCGCCTGCATTGCCTGCAGCCACCGCCACCGCCGACGCCGGCGGCGAGACCGACATCGCCGCATTGCTCGACGAACCGTCGGCGACCGCGTGGTATCGCCGTCCTGTGTGGTGGGTGGCCGCAGCCGTCGCGCTGCTCGTCGCAGGCGGCATGTGGTGGTGGCTGGCCAGCCGTGCGGCGAGCACTACGCCGAGCTACAACACGCAAGCGGTGGCGCACGGCAACCTGACGCTACTGGTCACGGCGAACGGCACCATCCAGCCGACGCGCGCGATCAACATAGGCAGCGAGCTGTCGGGCACCGTGCTAAAGGTGAACGTCGACGTCAACGACCAGATCAAGAAGGGTGAGGTGCTGGTCGTGCTCGACACGGCCAAGCTAAGTGACCAGATCCTGCGCTCCAAGGCCGCGGTGAGCGCAGCGCAGGCCAAGGTGGCGCAGACCGCGGCGACGATCAAGGAAGCGCGGGCGACCCTGGGCCACCTCGAAGAAGTGGCACGATTGTCCGCCGGCAAGGTGCCGTCGCAATCCGAGCTCGACACCGGCCGTGCCATGCTGGATCGCGCCGTCGCCGACGATGCCAGTGCGCGCGCTGGTGTCAACGATGCGCTGGCGGCGTTGTCGACCGACCAGATAAACCTGTCGAAGGCGTCGATTGTCGCACCGGTCGACGGCGTCGTGCTCACCCGTAGCGTCGATCCCGGCAACGCCGTCGCCGCATCGCTGCAGGCGGTGACGCTATTCACCGTGGCCGCCGACTTGAGCAAGCTCCGCCTCTGGGTCTATGTCGACGAGGCCGATGTCGGCTCGGTCAAGGTGGGGCAGGACGCCACCTTCACTGTTAGCGCTTACCTGAGCCGCAACTACCCGGCCCGCATCACGCGCGTGGGCTTCGGTTCCACCATCACCGACAACGTCGTCACTTACCTCACTTATCTCGACGTGGATAACGCCGACCTGAGCCTGAGGCCAGGCATGACCGCCACCGCGACAATTACCGCCACGCAGCGCACCGACGTGCTGTTGGTACCGAACACCGCACTGCGGTTCACGCCCACCGCTACCACCGCAAGCACGGCCACCAAGAAGAGCATCGCGTCGAGCCTGGTGCCCCGCATGCCTGGCACCAATACACGCAAGTCGGCGGCAGCCATCGCGAGCACCGCCAACGCCAAGCAGGTGTGGGTACTGAGCGATGGTGTGCCGGCGGCTGTCGCGGTGACACCCGGCATCAGCGACGGCCACATGACCGAGATCACCGGCGGTGACCTGACTGCCGGCATGCTGGTCATTACCGACCAGAAGACTGCCGCCAAGTGACCCCGCCGCTGATCCAGTTGCGCGGCGTGACCAAACGCTACGGCAGTGGCGCCGCCGAGTTGATGGCGCTCAAGGGCATCGACCTCAAGATCGCCGGCGGCGAGTTCGTCGCCATCCTGGGGCCCAGTGGCTCCGGCAAGTCTACAGCGATGAACATCCTCGGCTGCCTGGATACGCCCAGCGCCGGTCAGTACTTGTTCAAAGGCGCGCACGTCGAATCGCTTTCGCGCGACCAGCGTGCCCGACTGCGCCGTCGCTATCTCGGCTTCGTATTCCAGGGCTTCAACCTTCTCGCACGCACCTCGGCGCAGGAGAACGTGGAACTTCCGCTGCTGTACCGCGGCGACGGCGCCAGCGACCGCCGCACTGCCGCCGCGAAGGCGCTGAAGTCCGTCGGCCTCAGCGGCTGGGAACAACACACGCCGGCCGAGCTTTCCGGTGGTCAGCAGCAGCGCGTGGCGATCGCCCGCGCCATCGTTACCGAACCGGCCGTGGTGCTGGCCGACGAACCGACCGGCAACCTCGACACCCAGCGCAGCCACGAGATCATGGGTCTGCTGCTGGCGCTGAACCGCGAACATGGCATCACGGTCCTGATGGTCACGCATGAGCCCGACATGGCGGCCTACGCACGCCGCATGGTGCACTTTGTCGATGGCAGCATCGCCAAAGATGTGACCAACTCACATCCGGTCACGGCGGCTCCCGTCGGCCTGACAGCAGTGGAAAGCACCTGATGCTGTTCAGTGTCTTCATGCTGGCCGTTCGTTCGGTTCAGCGCAACCTGCTGCGTTCCTTCCTGACCATCTTGGGTATCGTGATCGGCGTCAGCGCCGTGATCACGATGGTCACGCTCGGCAATGGCGCGACGCAGGCAATCCAGATGCAGATCTCCAGCCTGGGTACGAACCTGCTGATGGTGCGACCTGGTCAGCGTGGCTTTGGCGGCGGCGGCGGGGTGCCACAGTTCACCGAAGCCGATGCCGCTGCCATCGCCGCCCAGATTGGCGGCGTGGCCGCCGTGGCACCGCAGGGTACAACCAGCGTGACGGTCGTCGCCAACGGCCGCAACTGGGCCACGAGCATCACTGGCAGCAGCAACGACTGGTTTGTTACCGGCAACTGGAAGCTCGCCAGCGGACGCATCTTCGACCCCGACGAACAACGCGCCGGCGCCGCGGTGTGCGTTATCGGCGAGACAGTGCGGCGCGAGATCTACGGTGGCACGGTTGCGCTGACGGGCCTCGGTGAGCAATTGCGCGTCAAGCAGTTCTCCTGCAGCGTGATCGGCATCCTCGCTGCCAAGGGACAGGGCGGCATGGGCGACCAGGACGACACGGTGGTCGTGCCGCTGCGCACGCTGCAACGTCGCGTGACCGGCACGCACAAGGTCGGCACCTTGCTAGTGGCGATGCAGGAAGGCAGCGACAGCACGCCGCTGAAGGCGAGCCTGCGCCAGCTGTTGCGCGAGCGCCGTAGGCTGGCCGAGAACGACGACGACAACTTCAACATCTTCGACACGCAGCAGTTGGCCGAAACGCTGTCCAGCACTACGGAGGTACTAACCACGCTACTCGGTGCCGTGGCCGCTGTGAGCCTGCTGGTGGGCGGCATCGGCATCATGAACATCATGCTGGTCAGCGTCACCGAGCGCACGCGCGAGATCGGCTTGCGGCTGGCCGTCGGCGCGCTTGAGAGCGAGGTACTGCTCCAGTTCCTGATCGAGGCGGTAGTACTGTCGGCACTGGGCGGACTGGTGGGCATCGTCATCGCCACAGCCGCTTCCTACGCACTGTCGGGCATGATGAACGTGCCGTATGCGTTTGACCTGTCGATCAACCTGCTGGCGCTGGTCTTCTCCGCGTTTATCGGCGTGATCTTCGGCTACTTCCCGGCACGCAGCGCGGCGCGCATGGACCCGATCGAGGCCCTGCGTCACGAATGAGATGCCCATGACCACAAGCACATGTCACCACAAGGCGGCAACGGGAACCTGGTGAGCGCTCTAAGTGGCGACGTTCGTGTTGCATAATGCGGAATTCGACCAACAGATGTCGTCACCGCGTAGTGTTCGCACTGACGCCACAGAGGGCCTCTGCATCGACTATAGTGGGAACGTCAGGCGATTCCTTCGCCTGGTGCCGGAGTGCACTGGAGGCCGCTATGTTTGATTCCCCCATCGCCCGTTGTGAAGTCATTCGCGAAATGGTCCTCATCGACGAAACCCAGGTGGAATGCGCCTGCGAGCACAACTGCCCGCCGGGCCGGGTGTGTCCCCTAGCCCGCTATTTTGCCGAGCCGAACGTTGTTATCGGCTCCGACGCCCCCAGCGTCACGCCGGTGCTCCACTAGTCGGAGCAGCCCGCCGCTGGGAGTCGTCCAGGAGCCCGATCAGAACTCTTCCCACTCATCCTCGGCCTGACCGGCATGCTTGGCCTGCGCCAGTTGTTTTGGCGTCGCCTTCGCCGGTTTGCCGGCAGGCTTGCCCAGCCGCTTCGGTGTCG
>Ga0265325_10001618_pt1 | contig 15708 bp, 15 predicted proteins | sample 41420metaG_FD_202090 | JGI IMG/M metagenome (GOLD analysis project Ga0265325, IMG submission 202090) | Rhizosphere microbial communities from Carex aquatilis grown in University of Washington, Seatle, WA, United States - 4-14-20 metaG | ecosystem: Host-associated > Plants > Roots > Rhizosphere...
TGCATTTCCGGGCCTCAAGGGTCCTGTGCTGCAATGCAACATATCTTATATGCGGCGCACCATCCGATTAGTCAAGTCAAATTTGTTGCAGTGCACCAAAATTAACCTGGCGCGCCCCGTTCACCGGCCGTAAATGCCGACAGTTTAACGTCAATTCAGGTTGCAGGCTTGCGCCTTCAGCCATGATTTGGTCTCATTGTCGGCACGAGAGTGCCGAGAACCCGCGAGTTTGGGGCTGTGGATGCTTAACCGAACGGGCGGCCGGACAGGCTGGACCGCAAGATTAGGGTTGTTGGCGACCCTGGCGCTGGCAGCAGCGCTGGTGAGCGCATGCCTGTCTCCCGCCCTCGCCAGACGGCATCACCGCGGGGCATCGGTATTTGCAGGCGTCACCGATCCTAACAAGGATGCCGCCCTGATCGTCGATGGCGAAACCGGCAAGGTTCTCTACGCTCGCAATGCCGACGCCGAACGTCATCCGGCGTCGCTCACCAAGATGATGACGCTTTATCTGCTCTTCGATGCACTGAAGAAGGGCCAGGTGACGCTGTCGACGCCTCTGACGTTCTCGGCGCATGCCGCGTCGCAGAAGCCGACAAACATGCATGCTTCCCCCGGCGAAACGATGACGGTCGACACCGCCATCCGGGCCATCGTTGTGCGTTCGGCCAACGACGTTGCGGTGGCGGTCGCGGAAGCGATTGGCGGAACCGAAGCGCATTTCGCCGAATTGATGACCGCCAAGGGGCGCGGGCTCGGGATGCGCGACACCTTCTTCCACAACGCGTCGGGCCTGCCGGATATGCTGCAGATCACGACGGCCAACGATCTGGCGGTGTTGGCGCGCCATCTGGCGTACGATTACCCTCAGTACTTCCACTATTTCTCGATACGGGAATTCAACTACCGCGGCGTACATTATATCGGCCACGACAATCTGCTGGGCCGCTACGACGGCGCCGACGGCATGAAGACCGGTTATACATCCGCTTCCGGCTTCAACTTGGTATCGTCCGTCACGCGCGACAACACGCACATCATCGGCGTCGTCATGGGCGGGCGTACGGCGCGCCGCCGCGACTCGGAAATGATGCGCCTGCTCGACAACACCTTCGACAGCATCGGGCACAATCCCACACTTGTCGCGCGCGCGCCGGTGCCGTGGCGTGTGGTGGCGATGAACACGACTCCGGTCACGGGCATTCCCGGCTCGACGACCGACGGCGCGTCGCCCAACTTCGGCACGGCGCTTCCCGGCGCCAGGGGGTCGATGACCGATGCCGACGACGAAGACACGGCGGAGTCCCGGTTGGCAGAGGACGAAACGCCGAGCTTTGTTCCGCCGCCGCCGCCGAAGCCTGCGCCCAAGCCCGTCGTCGTCGCGTCCTATCAACCGAAGGACGTCAAACCTGCCGTTCCCAAGCCGGCCCTGCGGCCCAACGTCGACGACGCCGGGTATATCGGCGCGACATTCGCCTCGCTGGGCGTGCACGACTGGACGATCCAGATCGGCGCTTTCGCGGATCTCAATCTGGCACGCGCACAACTCGCGGCCTATGCGGAAAAGTCGATGGACGTGCTGGGCCAGGCGCAGCGGATCGTGGTGCCGTTCCAATCGATCGACGGGCAAATGCTCTATCGCGCGCGCTTTGGACCTTTCCTAGAACGCGAGGCGCGCCAGGTCTGCGCCCGCCTGACCGAACGCGGCCAGACCTGCTTCGCGGCCATCGCGACGCGCTAGAATCCGATCGCGCTTTCTCGAACGCGATTTCCAATCGCCCTAACACGTTGGTCGCTGGCGGCGACTCCGTTCGATCTCACCGAAGAACCGCACACAAATCCGATCGTTATTGATTCAAATGCGTGTTGTGGGTTTGCGCAGTTTACCCTGCGTTCGCCAAAATCGTCGCAGCCTGCACGAGAATTGTCGCATGAGACGCGATGAGACGATTTTGTTCATGCACGGTTCATCCAAGCGGACGCAATGCTCGCGATGCACTGGTAGCCGCCGATAAAAATAAGAACGAAATGTGGGGTGTCGCCGTGAATCGCGTTCTGTTCGCTACGCTTGCGGTGTCGTTGCTGGGAAGCTCCGCCGCGCTTGCTCAATCCGATCCGCCGGCCGGCCGTTGCCTGCGGCCAGGCGCGTCTTAGATAGGAATTTGGTTGGGGCGGTTCTGCCTTTTTGGCAAACCGTAAGGCGCTAAGCGCGCCGAAGGAGAGAAGACCGTGAAAATAAGCGTTGCGTCGAATGCGGGTGCTGTCGCGCTCGTGCTTTCCCTGCTGTCCGGTAGTGCCTGGGCGGCGCCCAATTGCGCTCGGCCGCAAGATATTGCGGCCTTGCGGGCCGCAGCCTTACAGCAGCAATTGATGGTTGCTGCGCTGACCTGCGGCGACGTCGACGCCTACAACGGCTTTGTGATGTCTCACCGGGGCGAGCTGCAGAAGTCCGATGAGGCGTTGATGAACTTCTTCGTGCGGCGGGACGCCCAGAAAGGCGTTGACGACTACAATGCCTATAAGACCCGGCTGGCGAACGACTCTTCACTGCGCCGCGCGCGCGATCCGCAGTTTTGCCGTAGCGCCAATGCCGCATTCGACGTTGCAGGCGGCCGCCGGATACCGGTGGCGGAATTGACTTCGATGCGGCGCTCCCTTCTCGATATCGGTTATGCGAGCTGCATGCCCGGCGCGTCCGAACCCATGCTGATGGCGGATGCGACGCCTTATCAGCCCGCGCGGCACCGGGCTTTGTTGGATAGCCGATCTTCGGTTCCCGTCCCCGTTTTGGCTGCGCGCCCGGAAGGCCTTATGCCTCCTGCGTTTCCGCGACACGATGGTCCGTCTTATACGGACCGGCGTTTCGACACCGCGCAAGCAGGCGCGCCGCCGCCGCGTGATAATGCCGGCGACACTCGCTACGCGGAGCAACCCCAGGCGAACGAACCCTACGAAGAAAACCCTTATGATCGCGACGCTGTTGTCCGAGATGACAACGCACGCGACGACCGCAGGACGGATGCCGATTTGCCGCCGCGGTCGAGCACTTATGACCGCCGCGACGACCGCTACGACGATAATGCAGACGACAATTCCGACAATTCCGACGACTACGACAACGGTCCGTCCGAGAACGATAGCTCGTATGCTTATCGCGATGCGCCCGACGCACCATATGCCTATGGGCCGCCGGAAGCCCCGCGCATGGTTCGTGGGCGCGATGGCCGATGGTATCAGCTAATGCCGCGTGGCAATTAAGCGGGGGGCAAAACCCTTAGCTCGAACTCAGCAGCGCTGCGTTGCCGCCGACGGCGGCCGTGTTCACCGTGTAGGTGCGTTCGAGCGCGAAACGCAGCAGATAATGCGGCCCGCCGGCTTTCGGTCCGGTGCCCGACAATCCTTCGCCGCCGAACGGCTGGACGCCCACCACGGCGCCGATTTGATTGCGATTGATATAGATATTGCCCACTTTCGCGCGCGCCCGAACGAACGCCGCCGTGGCCTCGATGCGGCTGTGCACGCCCAGCGTCAGCCCATAGCCGGTGGCGTTGATCGCTTCGCAGACCTTGTCAAGTTTGTCGGCCGCATATCGTACGACATGCAGGACCGGCCCGAAGACTTCGCGCGGCAGCTGTGAGATCGCTTCAATTTGGAAGATATGGGGCGGGAAGAACACGCCGGATTCATGCTGCGGCCCGAGTGCGAGCTTGCGCAGCAGTTTCGCCTCGCGGGTCATCCTGGCGGCGTGCACCTCCAGCGTTTCGCGCGACGCTTCGTCGATCACCGGGCCGATGTCGGTCGCCGGATCCATCGGATCGCCGATCTTCAGCTGCTCCATCGCGCCCTGGATCATCTCCAGCATTCTGTCTGCGACATCTTCCTGCACGAAGAGCACCCGCAAGGCCGAACAGCGCTGGCCTGCGCTGTCGAAGGCCGAGGCGATCGCGTCGCGCGCCACCTGTTCGGGCAAGGCGGTCGAATCCACGATCATCGCATTCTGTCCGCCGGTCTCGGCGAGCACGGTGGCGATGGGGCCGTTGCGGGCGGCGAGCGCGCGATTGATGGCCATGGCCGCTTCCGTCGAACCGGTCAGCACCACACCGGCTAGCCGCGCGTCGGGGAACAACGCGCTGCCCAGTTTCGCTCCGCTGCCCGGCAGCAAATGCAGCACATCTTTCGGCACACCGGCCTCGTGCAAAAGCGCCACCGCGGCAGCGGCGATCAGCGGTGTCGGCGCAGCAGGCTTGGCGAGCACCGCGTTTCCGGCGGCCAGCGCCCCGGCCACTTGCCCCGTGAAGATGGCGAGCGGGAAATTCCACGGACTGATGCAGGCGAACACGCCGCGTCCGTGCAGCGACAACTCGTTGGATTCGCCTGTCGGCCCCGGCAATAACGTGGGCGCGGAGAAATGCAGGCGCGCCTCGCCTGCGTAATAGCGCAGGTAATCGACGGCTTCGCGCAGTTCGCTCAGGGCCGTGACGACCGTCTTGCCGCCCTCGCGGACGATGAGCGCCATCAGCCACACACGGTTTTTCTCATACAGGTCTGCGGCAGTTTCTAGGATCGCCGCACGCGCCGCGCCGCCAAGCCCGTCCCATTGGCCTTGCGCGGCATGGGCCAAGCCCAGCGCGTCGAGGGCATCGACACGCGACGCTTCCGTCACCTGGCCGATCTGCCGGCCCCTGTCCGCCGGATCGAACAGAGGCCTGGGCTTTCCATCCCGTAAAACGCCGCCCACGATCGGCCCCGCCACGGCAGGCTTGCGCAAGGCATCGCCCATGGCGGCCAGAGCCGGCGTGCTCGTGGTCGGATCGCTCCACAGGAAGCCGGACGAATTCGTCCGGCCCGGAAACATATCCCGCGGCAGCGGGATGTGGGGATTGCGGTACGGCTTTTCGTGCGTCAGCTGCGCGATAGGATCGGCGATCAGCGCTTCGAGCGGCGCTTCGTCGTCGGCCAGCCGGTTGACGAACGATGTGTTCGCGCCGTTCTCCAGTAGGCGCCGCACCAGATAGGCCAGCAAATCCTCGTGACTTCCGACCGGCGCGTAGATGCGCGTGCCCGCACCGACGGACGTCGGCTTTTTCACTTCGTGATAAAGCTCGTAAAGGGACTCGCCCATGCCGTGAAGGCGTTGATATTCGTAGTCCCCCTTGCCGCCCGACAGCACTTCCACCGCCGACAGGGTGTGCGCATTGTGCGTCGCAAATTGCGGGAAGACGGCATCGCGCGCGCTCAGCATCGTGCTCGCGCAAGCGATATAGGACGTATCGGTCGCGGCCTTGCGCGTGAACACCGGATAGTCGCACAGCCCGGTTTCCTGCGCCCGCTTGATCTCGGTATCCCAGTAAGCGCCTTTCACCAGCCGTATCGGAATGCGAATGCCTGCGCGGCGCGCCAAGTCGATCAGCCATGCCAGCTCTGGCACCGCACGTTTCTGATAGGCCTGGACCGCGATCCCCAGCCCGCTCCAACCCGTAAGGCCCGGTGCCGCCGTAAGCTGCTCGAACAGGTCGAGCATGATCTCAAGACGATCCGCCTCTTCGGAGTCGATGGTCAGCGCCACATTCAAGCTGCGCGCCTGCCGCGCCAGATCGGCAAGCGAAGGAAACAGTTCGGCCATCACACGCTCGCGCTTGACCCATTCGTAGCGCGGATGCAGCGCCGACAATTTTACCGAGATGCTCGGCCGCTCGAAGATCGGTGCATCGTCCCCGGCATACGCGGCGGCAATGGCTTCCAAGCCGGCCCGATACGACGCCAGATGGCGCGCGGCATCGGGCGCCGTGTAGGCGGCTTCGCCGAGCATGTCGAAGGAATAGCGATAGCCCCGTTCGCGGTCAGCGCGCGAAGCCTTCAGGGCTTCGGTAATCGTCCGGCCGAGCACAAACTGACCGCCTAGCATGCGCATTGCAGAGCTGACGGCCTGCCGGATCACCGGCTCTCCCGTGCGGGCGACCAGCTTCTTGAGGATGCTCGCCATATCCCAGTGGGTCGCATCTCCCATGCGAACGACGCGCCCGGTCAGCATCAGCGCCCAGGTCGAGGCGTTCACGAACAGGGATTCCGATTTTCTATCGTGGCTGTCCCAGTCGGCGCCGCCGATCTTGTCGCGGATCAAGCGGTCGGCCGTGCCGGCGTCGGGCACGCGCAGAAGGGCTTCTGCAAGGCACATCAGCGCCACGCCTTCCTCGGTGGAAAGCCCGTATTCCTGGGTAAACGCATCCACGCCGCCGCGCCGCGCGCCCTCCGCCCGGACGCGGCCCGCGAACTCGCGCGCCAGGGTCTGCGTGGCGGAACGTTCCGCAGGAGTCATCTTGGCCTGCGCGATCCGTTCGGCCGAGACCGTGTTTTCGTCGGCAAGATAGGCGTCGGCAATGGCTTGGCGCAGGTCTGTTGTCATGTGGGTGAAGCCGTTGAGTGACGAGTCCATCCTAGCGCTTCCTTGCCTGCGCGCGCTAATGTCGGCGCATCATGCCAGCTATCGCCACGACCATCGACGAATTGCGTGCCAGGATCGCAACCCTGCGCGAGGGCGGAGCCCGGCTGGGCTTTGTGCCGACCATGGGCGCCCTACACGAAGGACACGTGTCGCTGGTGCACGAGACACGAAATCACGCGGACAGGGTCGTCGTCAGCATTTTCGTCAACCCGACGCAGTTCGCGCCGCACGAAGATTTCGACCGCTACCCCCGCACGCTGGAAAGTGACGCCGAGAAGCTTTTAGCAGCAGGTGGCACCGACCTGATTTTCGCCCCGGCGGTCGGCGAGATGTACCCCGACAGCTTCGCGACCAGGATCGAGGTCGGTGGGCCGAGCCAGGGGTTGGAATCCGATATCCGGCCGCATTTTTTCTCCGGCGTGGCGACCGTCGTGGCGAAACTCTTGTTGGCCGTCATGCCGGACGTCGCGACGTTTGGGGAGAAGGACTACCAGCAGCTTCTGGTCGTGCGGCGGCTGGCGGCGGACCTGGGGCTGGCGACGGAAATCCTCGGCGCACCGATCATCCGCGAATCCGACGGATTGGCGATGTCCTCGCGCAATGCCTATCTCTCGGCGTTCGAGCGTCAAGTCGCCGGTCAATTGAATCTGGTGTTGAAGCAGGTGCATGGCATGCTGCGCGGCGGAGCAGCCATCGCGGCGGTGGAAGAAGCCGGCAAGCGCGCCTTGCTGGAAGCGGGCTTCGGTTCGGTCGATTACGTCGCCGTGCGCGATGCGACGAGTTTGGCGGCGCTTGCCGTTCTCGATCGCCCTGCCCGCGTGCTGGCCGCTGCAACAGTCGGCAAGACACGCCTGATCGACAACATGGCTGTATAGGGTTGTGAAATGATCACGCTCTGACTTTACATCGTCGGCGCTGCTACTGTTCCAATTTGAAGCAATTCCTAAACGGAAACTCAACGGCCATATCCTACCGTCAAGCCGTAATAGAACTAGGCTTCGGCGATGAGAACCTGGGCAATTGCGGCTATCGCAGCTATAGGCGGCGTGGCAATCGTCGGGATCACAGTTCCTGCCTCTTCGGTCAAGGTGAATGGGCATGTCGGAGAAATGGCCACCGTCGAAGGCGTCGTTAGCGAGGTTCACGTAGCGGCCACTTCAGGCGTGACGTTCATCGACTTGGGCGGACGCTATCCTGATAATTCATTCACCGGAGTAATCTGGCCGGAAAACGCGGATACCTTTCCAAATGTCGGCGCGTTGTACGGAAAGACAGTGAAGATCACCGGCCTCCTGAAGCTGTATCGAGGCAAGCAGGAGATCATCCTAACAGAAGCGGATCAGCTTCAGAGCGAATAGCGCAAATGCCCTTATCTCAAAACTTTGGATAAACTCTCAGGTCGAAGTGAGTCTGCATCTTTCGTCTTTCGGGCGGCCTCGTTGTCGATATTGTGTCGCCTTGACTTTCATGCCTGGGTCTAAGAATTAGGCCACTCCGAATCTGCATCTGCTGACAACATGGCCGTTTGAGACGATGCCGCTCTATCCCGCGCGTGAAGCCGATCTGACAACGGTGGCCGCGTTCATCAACGCTGCTTATCGGGGCGAGAGCTCGCGCCTCGGCTGGACCACCGAAGCCGATTACCTTGACGGCCAGCGCACCGATCCGGAAACGCTCCGCACCGATCTGGCAAAACAGCCCGATGCGATGCTGCTTACGCTTCGTAATGCGATCGAAGAGCCGCTGCTGGGTTGCGTCTGGCTGGAACCCGCCGAGGCTGGCGTCTGGTACCTTGGGATGCTCACCGTCCGTCCGGACCTTCAGAACCACCAACTTGGACGCGTGCTGCTAGCCGAGGCCGAGGCCGCCGTCAAAAAACGTGGGGCGCGGCGCGTTCGAATGACCGTCGTGAACATCCGCGATTCGCTCATCGCGTGGTACATCCGCCGCGGTTACGCGCTCACAGGGGAAACACGTCCATTTCCGTACGGCGATGACCGTTTTGGACTGCCGCTCCGCGACGATCTGTATTTCGTCGTGCTGGAAAAATAGCTTCAAGACTAAAGCAGCCCAAGCTCCGCCAATTCGACGGCCAACGCTTCCGGCAAATTCATGCCCTTGATATCGCGCGCGTCGGCCGGCGCATCCTTCGGGTCGAGATAGCGCCAGCCCTGGAACGGGTGATGGGAACGGCGCAGCGTCGGGATCAGCTTCGGCTCATAGACCAGCCCGCAATGCGGCACGCCATTCTTCGTCACTGGCTTGAGCGCCAGAAGCTGCTGGCGGACCGCGATCTTTCCTTTGATGACCCAATAGAGCGAGCCGCCGTCGAGCAGTTCTTCAGCGCGCTTGGGCGTTTGCCGCGTGACATGCATCAGCACCAGCGGCTTCTTCTTCTTTTTCAGCGCCTTGAGACGCCCGGCCTGCCAGTCCGCCAATTCCTGCACGGTGTCGACGCCGACGCACAGTTTGATCAGATGCATCGTCACGCGGCGTCTCCTTCGAAGCGCACGAGCACCGCGCCTTCCACGATCTGGTCGCCGGCGGCCGCTTCGACGGTTTCTATAACAGTGTCGCGCGGTGCCGTCAGTGTGTGCTCCATCTTCATCGCCTCAAGAACGATGAGCGGTTCGCCGCGGCGCACCGCCTGCCCCGGCTTCACATGGACCTGGATGATCTTGCCCGGCATCGGCGAGAGGATACATCCGTCGGTGCCGCCTTCCGTCTCCGCATCTTCCAACGGATCGTGCGGGCGAAGCACGTAAGTCTCGCCGTCCGCCATCACTGCGATATCGCCATTCGCGAGGTGCAGCGCGTGCGCGCCGGTCTCGGATACTTCCGGCGCCGCGACGGTCACGCGCTTGCCGTCCACCACAAAATCGACCTTGCGGCGGACTTGGCCCGCCAGACGGAAGGAATCCGCCCTGCCCCACGGATCGTCGCCATCCTCCACCACGTGCGCCCGAACCAGGCATTGCGCGGCTGCCGCGAGAACATTGTCCGGCATCGCCGGCTGCGAAGCCAGTTCGCTCAGATGGTGCGCGATGAATCCGGTGTCGATCTCGCCGGCCACGAACGCCGGATGACGCAGCGTGCGGACCAGAAACCCGTTGTTCGTGCGCAGGCCCGCAACTTCCACTTCCGCCAGCGCATCGGCCAGCTTCGCGAGCGCGGCTTTGCGCGTGGAAGCGTGCGCGATCACTTTGGCGATCATCGGATCGTAGTATTCGGTCACCGCATCGCCCTCGCGAACGCCGGCATCGACGCGTACAGCGTCCGGCAATCGAAGCCGCTCCAGCGTTCCCGTGGACGGCAGGAAGCCGTTGTGCGGGTCTTCGGCGTAGAGCCGCGCCTCCACCGCGTGCCCGTGCGGGCGGATTTCGTCCTGGCGATTGGGCAGCGCTTCGCCCGCCGCAACCCGCAACTGCCATTCGACGAGATCGAAACCGGTGATCGCTTCGGTGACCGCGTGCTCGACCTGAAGCCGCGTATTCATCTCCATGAACCAGATGCGGTCCGGCCGAAGCCCTTGCGACGCATCGGCAATGAACTCGATGGTGCCCGCGCCGACATACCCGACCGCCTCCGCAGCCTTTACGGCTACCGCGCCGATGTGCTTGCGCATCTCAGCGCTCAGTCCCGGCGCCGGAGCCTCTTCGATCACCTTCTGGTGGCGGCGCTGCAGCGAGCAATCGCGTTCGAGCAGATGAACGGTGTGGCCGTGGCTGTCGGCGAACACCTGCACTTCGATGTGGCGCGGGTGCGTGACGTATTTCTCGATCAGCACGCGGTCGTCGCCAAAAGCGGACTTCGCTTCGCGCCGGGCACCATCGAGTGCAGCCTCGAAATCCTCGGCACGCTCCACCAGCCGCATGCCCTTGCCGCCGCCACCGGCCGCCGCCTTGATCAACACTGGATAGCCGATCTTCGCCGCTTCGGCTTTCAATCCGGATTGGTCCTCGCCGTGATAGCCGGGCACGACGGGTACGCCCGCCTTCACCATCAACGCCTTGGCGCGATCCTTCAAACCCATCGCGCGGATCGCGGCCGAGGGCGGACCGACAAACATGATGCCCGATGCCGCGCAGGCTTCGGCAAAATCCGCATTCTCCGAAAGGAACCCATAGCCGGGATGGATCGCTTCGGCGCCCGTGGCCTTCGCGGCGGCGAGGATGGCGTCGGCGCGAAGATAGCTTTCGCGCGCAGGCGGCGGCCCGATCCGCACCGCTTCGTCGGCCGATGCCACGTGTGCGGCGTTTGCATCCGCATCGGAATAGACCGCGATCGTCCGAATACCCATCGCGCGTGCCGTACGCGCGATGCGGCAGGCGATTTCCCCACGGTTGGCGATCAGAAGCGTTCGAAACATTCGGAAAGTCTGCGGTTCTTTCTTGGTACGTCGTTGTTATACGAAGGCCATCGTCGTGAACGGGAAATAAACCCCAAAATGCCGGACAATATTTTACGCCCATTTAAGGCGGCGGTGACAGGTTCGCGCGCGGAGGAGTTTCAATGCACCAGCTTGTTTATGTCAGCACGGCATCATGGGCCATGAGCGACGCCGATCTCAACGATATACTCGACGCCTCGCGGCGCAACAATCGCACCAAGGGCGTGACCGGACTGTTGCTCTACCTCGACTACGGATTCCTGCAGGTTCTTGAAGGTCCAAAGGTTGCCGTAGAGGAGACTTACGCAGCCATCTGTCGCGACCGCCGGCACAGCGGGCCGAGGATCCTCATCGAGGAGGACGTCGCGGAGCGGGCGTTCGGAAGCTGGAGTATGGGCTTCGAGCGATTGAGCCCGGATTATGGGCGAACCGCAGATGTCTTCGCCATCACGCGCGAAGCCATCGACAACGTAATAGCGCCCCAGCGGGCCGCGCAGATCGCGGCCCTGCTAAGGAGCTTCTATCAAATTAATGCGGGACAGTACGCCGCCTGAACGTCAGTGGCGCAGGCTCAAGATGGCCTTCTTCACCGCGAACACCACGGCAATCGCCACCAGGAACGCCACGTAAAGAACGAGGCCTTCCTTGACGAGCGCCTTGTCGAACGCCGGCATGACCAGCGCCGTGTGATGCATCAGCGGCGGAATAACGGCCTTCGCCGCGATGTACACGATCGCAGCAAGGATCGGCGATATGATGACGCCTACGACGGTCGCCGTCGCGATGCCGAAAAACAGCGCAATGATGACGCCATAGATCGGGTCGATCTGGTGAAGACCGGCAACGAAATATGTCGGAAATGTTGTGATAACGTCCATTGATACCCCCACACCCACGCGTTTTGATGGTTACGTTTTTAATGGTTACGGAATGTACACCATTCGGACGCGAAGAGCTATTCCCCAAGTTGCACAAAAATTGGCCTCGCGACCTAATGATGGCTGCCTCCGCCGCCTTTGAGCAGCTTCGTCCGCATGAAATAAAATACCGCGATGATGATCACATAACCCACGTAAACCGCTGCCGTATCGCGCCAAAACGCAACGGTGACCAGCGGCGGCAAGTGGAATGGCGCGTTGTGGTCGATGACCGGGATCAGCACCAGCGCGACGATATGGACCAATGTCGCAGCCAGGGCGATCTCCCAAAGCTTCTTCCAGCTCGAAAGCTGGAACGTCGCGAACAGCGCAATGATAAGGCCCAGAACAGCATTAACGTGCTCAAAGCCTTCGCGAAAAAAATCCAGCGTTTCGTTCAAGTAATACGAGAAAGGCGTCATGTGATCCCCCTAAGGTTAGCTTCCCAGTAACCATAGAACGTGGCGTCGGCCGATACTGTTCCGTGGAAATGACCGTTTTGCAACGGCCACGATTTTGGCGGGATAGATGGCGGTCTACAACTTTTAGTAGCCGGTCAAAGTTTTCCAACCGAACAGCAGCACACCGACGACGCCGCCCAGCACGAAGACCACGATGGCGAGTACAAGGCAGCCGAGCCCGCAGCCACCGCAACCCAGGGCGCGCAGGAAGGGCGGCGCGTTGAGATAGATGCGTGTGTCGTGCGGATAGGGATCGCTCATTGGCCTGCGGTCGGGGGTGTCTGCCCAGTCCTTAGCCCGTTTTCAGGAAGGTACCAAGATGGGCGTTACGCGCCCGTCACCCGAAGCAGCGCAACCGCATTCGCGCGCGTCGTGGCGACAAGAGCTTCCGCCACAGCGTCAGGTCTGACGGAATAACGATCGAGTAGCCAGTGGGTGACGAGACCGATCTGCGCCTCGGCGATATACAGAGCGATCAATCCGACGGGCAGCAACGGCTGTAAGCCAGCGGTCTTTTTAATCTTCGCTGTCAAGCGCGGCTCGATGAATGCGGCGAGAGTGCGCACCCATATCGGGCGGATCGGCCAGTTGAAAAATACGCGATTCACCCTGCGCTGTTCGTAGAAGTGCACAAGCTGAGGCACGACGCGCTCGGGGGTGACGTCTTCATCCAGAATCCTGGCCAGGTTGGACGAAGGGTGCGCCATGCTCTTCCTGAGGATGTCTTCTTTGCCTTTGTAGTGAACATAAAAGGTCGAGCGTCCGACATTGGCGCGCTCTGCGACGCCTTCCACGGTCACGGAGTCGTAACCGTGTTCCAGAACCAGATCGACGAAGGCTCTGAGGAGCGCTGTCCGCGTGCGTTCGGTGCGGCGGTCCGGTTTCGTTGCGGTCATGGATTTCACATTCCGTTGAACAGTGCTCGAAAGCATGCGCCATTGCACCGGTCTGGCCAACGCCCTCCGAGACACTTTTGCGTCAGTGTCCAGAAATGGACGAATGCGTAACCGACGCCAACTTTGTGACGGGGTTACCGGATACGATCGTCGTCCTGTCAAGAGGTGAGACTTTGCCATGACCATAACTGCCGACGCGAATGAAAGCGCAGCGCTGCGCTCCGCCCGTGCTGTTGGAGCGCTTGCTATACTGACGGGGATCGCGTCCTTGGCGCTTCTCGCCAATCATCCCGGCGGCGGCGCCCACAGCTTTGCGGATGTGCTGAAGGAGGAAGCGGCCAATCGGGCCAAGGATGCGTTGGTGCATGGTGGGTTTATCGCCGTGCTGGCAATTCAGTTGGTCTGCTACGCCGTGTTCTCCCGGCGATTGGGGCTGCAACGCGCGCCGGTCATCGCCGGGTTGGTTTTCTTCGCTGCGGGCACGGCATTTCTGAGCGCGTCGATGATCCTTGATGGCTTTGCAGCGCCGGCGATTGCCGCCAAATATCTCGCGGCGCCGAACAAGATCGAATTTGCCAAAGCGCTGTTCGTACTGATTGGTGCGCTGATCAGCACGCTGATGCCGATCGGACTGGCGTTTCAATCGGCAGGAATTGCGGCGTGGGGATGGTCGTTGTTGACGAACGGTGCCGGGCGCATCGCCGGAATTTTGGGGCTGCTCGTTGGCGGGTTAGCGTTCGCGGCCATTGGCGCAACCGTCACGGCCATTAATCCTCTTATGCTGATGGGCGTGATGGCCGCGACGGCGATTTGGGCAGTTGTCACTGGCATATTGTTGATGACGCGAACCATCTGAACCGCCACTGTCGTTACGCAATGCGCGACCGCTTCCCGCGAATGTGAATAGACAACAACGCGACCGCGCACCGATACTCACGTTCGATTTTTGGGGAACGCAACAATGAAGAGCAACGTCGCCAACGTGAGGCGGATCGCGATCCTGATAGGGCTTGCGCTGGCGCTCCTCGTACCGCTCATATCGTTGATCCCGGGCGGCAAAGAACTGATGCAAATTCCCGGCCTCGGCCCCTCGCTGGGACGCGAAGCATTCCTTTGGGCGCTCGGCGCTGTCGTCGTGCTTTATGTCCTGATCGTCGAGCGCCGCCCGTTATCGTCGATCGGCTGGAACGGGATTTCGTGGAAGACATTTGCCATTGGCGCCGCAGGCGCGGTCGCGGTTATCGCCTTCGCCGGAGCGGTCATCGCGATTGCCCTGCCTCTCCTCCATCTGCAACAAAATGCCGAGGCGTTGAAGCAGATGGTAGCGTTGCCTTATTGGTTGCGCTTCTCAATCGTGCTTCGCGCCGGCATTGTCGAGGAAATCCTTTTTCGCGGTTACGGCATCGAGCGCCTGCGCGAACTGATCGGCAACAGATATGTTGCGGGCGCTATTACACTGGCAGTCTTCTCCTTTGCGCATCTGAGCCATTGGGGATTGGCGCAGCTCGTGGTCGCGGGTGCGGCGGGCCTTGTGCTGACAGTCCTTTATCTCTGGCGCCGCGATCTCGGAACCAACATGGTCGCGCATTTCCTGGTGGACGGCTCGCAGTTGCTGCTGAGCTAAGTCCTAAACACGCCGAATTTTGTCTCCGGCACCGGCGCGTTCAAGCACGCGCTCAGCGCCAGCCCCAGTACACGCCGCGTGTCCGCGGGCGCGATGATGCCGTCGTCCCAGAGGCGGGCCGTCGCGAAATAGGGGTTGCCCTCGCGCTCATATTGTTCGCGGATCGGGGCTTTGAACGCGGCTTCCTCTTCGGCGGACCATGTCTCGCCGCGTGCTTCCATGCCATCGCGCTTGACCGTCGCCAGCACGCCCGCCGCCTGTTCGCCGCCCATGATCGAGATGCGCGAGTTCGGCCAGGCGAACAGGAAGCGCGGCCCATAGGCCCGTCCGCACATGCCGTAATTCCCCGCGCCGTACGAGCCGCCGATGATCAGCGTGATCTTCGGCACCTGCGCGCAGGCCACCGCCGTCACCATCTTGGCGCCGTCCTTGGCGATACCGCCGGCTTCGTATTTCTTGCCCACCATGAAGCCCGAGATGTTCTGCAGGAACAGCAGCGGAATGCGCCGCTGGCAGCACAGCTCGATGAAATGCGTCGCCTTCAGCGCGGATTCCGAAAACAAAATGCCGTTGTTGGCGATGATGCCGACGGGAATCCCTTCCAGTCGCGCGAAGCCCGTGATCACCGTCGTGCCGTAGAGCTTCTTGAACTCGTCGAACTCGGAAGCGTCCACCAGCCGCGCGATCACTTCGCGCACGTCGTATTGCGTGACCAGCGACGGCGGCATGATGCCGTTCAACTCGGCGATATCGAACGCAGGTGGACGCGGCGGCATAATCGGAATGTCCGGCTGCTTGCGATAATTCAGCCCGGCCACGATGCGCCGCACGATGGCGAGCGCGTGCGTGTCGTCGTTGGCGTAGTGATCGGCGACGCCGGACTGGCGCGCATGAACCTCTGCGCCGCCCAGATCCTCCGCCGTGACGATTTCGCCGGTGGCGGCTTTCACCAGCGGCGGTCCGCCGAGGAAGATCGTG
>Ga0265325_10001619_pt1 | contig 15704 bp, 13 predicted proteins | sample 41420metaG_FD_202090 | JGI IMG/M metagenome (GOLD analysis project Ga0265325, IMG submission 202090) | Rhizosphere microbial communities from Carex aquatilis grown in University of Washington, Seatle, WA, United States - 4-14-20 metaG | ecosystem: Host-associated > Plants > Roots > Rhizosphere...
CAGGGATTCATTCGGTCGAAAGCGCCGGCGCGGCGCTGCAATCGGCCCGCAGCAACGTCGCCGCGCTCGGCGACACAATTCGCGGCGGCGTGCAAGAGATCGCGCTCGATCGCGCATCCGAGTCGGTCGTCGTCGCTATTCCGAAGCTCATCGCGAAGGCCGCCGGAGCGAACGGTCCCTCGCCGGTCGACAGCCTCGCTGCCGCCCGCGGTCAGGACGCAATTTCGCTGGCGATGACGACGCCGACGCTCGGCAGCCGTGACGGCGCGGCTTCGGCGCAGGCCGCCGACGCATCCAAGTCCTCGATTCTCGACCTGGCGAAAGCCGCTACCACGCCGGCTCAAACCGTGGCGATGCCGAATATCGGCAAGCCGATCTTGGTGCCGGAAGCAGCCGCCAAGGCCGAAGCCTCGGTGCCGCCGAACGAAAAGCTACAGCTCGCAAGCCTGCCCGTCTCAAGTTCGCCGATCTTGAATCTGCCGATGCCGGATCAATCGGCGTTAGCGCCTGCGGTGGCGCCGATGGTCATGCTGCCGCCGAGCCAGGTGCCGCTGCCGCTGTCGAAGCCGCCGCTGTCGCCCGCCGACCGCCTCGGCCTCGTCGGCAAGGAATACGCGCGCGCGGAGCGCTGCCTCGCCAATGCGATCTATTTCGAAGCGCGCAGCGAGCCGATCCGCGGCCAGATGGCGGTGGCGCAGGTTGTGCTCAACCGCGTGTTCTCCGGCTTTTATCCGGGCGATGTCTGCTCGGTGGTTTATCAGAACGCCAGCCGGCATCTCGCCTGCCAGTTCACCTTTGCGTGCGACGGCAAAAGCAAGGCAATCAACGAGCGCGCGCATTGGTCGGTCGCCAACCGCATCGCGCGGCAGACGCTGGACGGCCAGATTTACGTGCCAGAGGTCGCCAAATCCACGCATTACCACGCGGCCTATGTGCATCCGAACTGGGTGCATGAAATGAAGCGGCTGGTACGCTTCGGCGTTCACTCGTTCTATCGGCCCTATGCTTGGGGCAATGGCGCCGAGGAACCGGTCTGGGGCACCGCCGAGATGGTGGCCAGGCTCAACGGCAAGAAAACCCAGACCGCGGCCCGCTGAGGCCGCGGCTTTGATGCCTACAGCTTGAACAGCTTGACGGCGTTGTCGCGCCCGATCTTCTGGCAATCGGCCGGCGCGAGATCGGCATTGTCGAACCAGTCGCAGCCCTCGCCGACATCCTCGAATGGCCAGTCGACCGAGAACATCAGTCGGTCGACGCCAAGCTCCTGGACCGCCTGCTTGAGCGCAGAGGTGCTGAAATTGCCGGACGTCGTCAGCCAGAAATGCTTGCGGAAATAATCGGCCACCGGCTTTTTGGCGGCATAGTGGTGCGGCTCCTTCATCCAGCCGTTGCGATGGTCGATCCGCCACAGCAGTGCCGGGATTCCTTCACCGAGATGGCCGAGCACGATCTTCAGCTTCGGGCATTCGTCGAACAGGCCGCTGCCGATCAGGCGGAGCGCATGAACCGAAGTCTCGGCATTGAAGGCCCAGTTGGGCCCGAGCATCCAGTTGTGCCCGGCATAGCCGGGAATTTGCCCAAGCAGCGGATTGCGCGGGTGCAGGTAGAACGGGACGTCGAGCGACTCGACGAGTTTCCAGAACGGCTTGTATTGCGGCAGGTCGTAATAAAGCAGTTGCTTGGAGTCCCCGGTTTCGCTGAAGCCATTGACCAGCGCGCCGACGAATTTGAGCTCCTTGATACAGCGCTCGAGTTCACGCCCGGCGGCGTCGGGATCCTGCATCGGCAATGCGGCGAAGCCGGCGAAGCGGTCCGGCCGCTTGCGAACGTTGTCGGCCAGCACGTCATTGGCTTGCTTGGCGATGGTGACCGCCCGGGTTTTGTCGCTGATGGCCTGAACCGCCGGCGCGTTGAGCGACAGGATCATCATGCCGACGCCGTGCTTATCCATTTCCCGCAGCCGCGTCTTCTGGATGTCGAGCAGGCGGTGGCTCAGATCCGGCCAGACATGTGCGCCGAATACCTTTGAATCACCCAGCGTCGACTCGATGGCGAAATGCTCTTCGAGCGCGATCTTGTTTTTCATGGTGCCTCCCGTTGCGGGCGGCATCATGCAACGGCGTGCGCCAACAAAAAAGCCGCCCGACGGCAGCTTGAATTTGGCTGGGTGAAATTTGGTGGAGCCAGGCGGGATCGAACCGCCGACCTCCTGCATGCCATGCAGGCGCTCTCCCAGCTGAGCTATGGCCCCTTAAGGGAAAGAGATCGCATCGGGCGATGCCGCCGAAGCGACTCCGGAAATCAGGTCTCCTCTTCCTTCTCGATCGGCGCCTCGCCAATAATATCCGTGACGTCGGCGCCTTCTTCCTGCTCTTCGATGAAGGCGGCATCGTCGAGCGTATCATCGGCCTCGACTTCTTCGCCTTCACCCTTGGTCTTTTTGCCCTGCTGCTCGACCTCGGCGTCTTCGAGCGAGACAAATTCGGCGTCAGCCGTCTCCGGCACCACCGTCTCGGCAACCGGCACCGGGACCGGCTTCGCCGGCTCGGGCCGCGAGCGCGTCGCGGCGACGACGGGCACGAAGACCGTCTCGCATTTCGGGCAGACCATTGGGGTCTTGTTCAGATCGTAGAACTTCGCGCCACAATTGCCACAGAGGCGCTTGGTGCCAAGATCGGGTTTTGCCACGTCAGGAGGTTCCTTGAACCATTGTCTGGAAAATCGGTGCTTCACTTGGCTAGTTGCGGCGGGCCTGTCAATAGCGCCAATGCAGCCGGGATCGGCCCTTTTCAACCGGCCTCCAGGATGACGGCACGCGCAAGCGCATGGTAGGACGGCTCGGCCCGAGGATTCATCGTTGACCGACGCAGTAATGCCGCTCACCGCCCGCCGCGCCGGCCCGTTGGCCGGGCGCCTGCGCGTTCCCGGCGACAAGTCGATCTCGCACCGTGCGCTCATTTTAGGGGCCATGACGGTCGGCGAGACCACGATTACCGGGCTGCTCGAAGGCGACGATGTCCATCATACCGCGGCCGCCATGCGGGCCCTGGGCGCCCAAGTCGAGCGTGGCGACGAGGGGGTCTGGCGGGTGCGCGGCGTTGGCGTGGGCGGCTTTGCCACGCCGTCCGCGCCGCTCGATTTCGGCAATTCCGGCACCGGCTGCCGGCTGGCGATGGGCGCGGTGGCGGGCTCGCCCGTTACTGTCATGTTCGACGGCGACGCCTCGCTACGCTTGCGGCCGATGCGGCGCGTGCTCGATCCGCTGGAGCGCATGGGCGCCCGCGCCCTTGACGTTGCCGATCAGGGCCGGCTGCCACTGACGCTGAAGGGAGCCGCCGATCCCTATCCGATCGAATACGAGCCGCCGGTGCCGTCGGCGCAATTGAAGTCGGCGGTGCTGCTGGCAGGATTGGCGGCGCCGGGCGAGACCACCGTGCTCGAGGCGCAGGCGACGCGTGACCATACCGAACGCATGCTCAGGCATTTCGGCGCCAAGGTCACCGTGAAGCCGCACGGCGAAGGCCGTCGCATTATCCTGAAGGGCCAACCCGAGCTCGAACCGGCGCAGGTGCTGGTGCCGGCCGATCCGTCCTCGGCGGCGTTCCCGCTGGTTGCGGCGCTGATCGTGCAGGGCTCCGAGATCATTCTCGAAGCGGTGATGACCAATCCGCTGCGCACCGGCCTGCTCACGACGCTGAGGGAAATGGGCGCGTCGATCGAGATCATGGCGACCAGCGACGATGGCGGCGAGGAAGTCGCCGAACTGCGCGTCAAGGCCGGCCCGCTCAAGGGCGTCGAGGTGCCGGCATCACGCGCGCCATCGATGATCGATGAATATCCGGTGCTCGCGGTGGCCGCCGCATTCGCCGAAGGTCCAACGATTATGCGCGGCTTGCAGGAATTGCGCGTCAAGGAAAGCGACCGGCTCATGGCCACTGCCGAGATGCTGCGCGTCAATGGCGTCGAAGTTACGATCGACGGCGATGACATGATCGTCACTGGAAAGGGCCGAGCGCCGGGCGGCGGCCTGGTGGTCACCCACATGGATCATCGCATCGCCATGTCGGCGCTCGTGATGGGTCTCGCCACCGAGCAGCCAGTGTCGGTCGATGACGGCGCCTTCATCGCTACGAGTTTTCCGGGCTTCGCCAAGCTGATGCGCTCGCTCGGCGCCGATCTGAGCTGATTAGCTATAGAGATCGGCGCGGGTCGGCGGCAGGCCCGACGCACCGCGGCGCTTCTTCGAGGCCAGCGTCTGAAACAGGCCGAGCGTGCCGCGCTCGAAACCGATCGAGACGCCGGCGAGATAGAGCAGCCAGAGCCTGGTTTTCTGCTCGCCGACTTCGCGCTCGGCGGCGTCGCGATTGGCCAGCAGCCGGTCGTGCCAGAGCCGGCAGGTGCGCGCGTAATGCTCGCGCCAGCCTTCGACATCGTGAACCTCGAAGCCGTGGCGCTCGAGATTGCCGACCGTCATGGCGATGTGATCGAGCTCGGCGCCTGGAAAGATATAACGCGTGATCGCGGCATATTCCGGTCGCTTCCGGCGAAAGCTGCGGTCGTCTCGCTTCCCCGGTCGGGTGATGGCGTGATGCAGATAAATGCCGTCGGGCGCCAGCAGCCGGCGGATCGTCGAGAAATACGCGGCGTGGTTGTCGATGCCGACATGCTCGAACATGCCGATCGATGCGATCTTGTCGAATTGCCCGTCGAGGGAACGATAATCGCGCAACTCCAGCGTGACACGATCGGTGAGTCCGAGCCGGACGACCTTCTCCCGCGCGAGATCGAATTGCTCTTGCGACAGCGTGACGCCATGCGCGCGCACGCCGTGATGCCGCGCGGCATGACACACCAGCGCGCCCCAGCCGCAGCCAATATCGAGCAAGCGTTCGCCGGATGTCAGCCTCAGCTTGCGGCAGATCATTTCGAGCTTGTCGCGCTGCGCCGTGGCGATGTCGTTATCCCACGACGTGAAGTAGGCGCAGGAATAGACCAACTCCGGATCGAGGAACAGCTGATAGAACGCGTTGGACACGTCGTAATGGTGCTGGATATTGGCCTTGTTCTCGGCCTCGCTGCCGTCGCTCGGCTTGACCTCGGCAATCGCCTCGAGTGGCCACGGGCCACCGCGCGGCACCAGCAAGAACTTGAGCAGCGTGCCGAGGAGTAGCCGCTTGTCGAGCGCCTTGCGAATCTCGCGCGACCGCAGCCGCGGGCGCGCGGTCACGGCGTCGAACAAGGTCCCGTTGCGGATATCGATCCGCCTGCTCACCCACAGATTCGCCAGCGTGTCGATCTTTGGCCGGCGCAGCAGCGCCGCGACCGCGCCTTCGTCGGCGATGACGACGGCGAGGGCGCTGGGCTCAAGCGAATCCGGCACAGTCGAGCCGTCCCACAGCACGAAGCCGATATCGATGCCGGCCCGCTCGCGCGCATGGGCGAGCAGTGTCCTGAAGCTTTCGAGGCGGGTTTCGGCCGACATGCGGGCGAGCTTATAGCCTAATCCGCCGGGGAGATGTGCAAGTCGCGGCCGATGCGGTCTTGAAACTTGGCTTGAATCTTCCTTGGCGCCGATGTTGATGTGGGCGTCGCGGCGCCGGGGCTGGCGCTGATCGGGAACGGCCATGATCATTGCCATCGACGGACCGGCCGCCTCGGGCAAGGGCACGCTCGGCAGACGCCTCGCCGCGCATTACGGCTACCGCCATCTCGATACCGGGCTGCTCTATCGCGCCGTCGCCAAGGCGGTGCTCGATGCCGGCAAGACGGCGAGCGATCATGCCGCTGCGATTGCCGCCGCACAGGCGTTCGATCCGGCCTGCCTTACCGCTCCAGCACTCAAGACCGACGCCATCGGCAATGTCGCCTCGGTGGTTTCGGCAATCCCGCAGGTGCGCGAGGCGTTGATCGAGTTCCAGCGCAATTTTGCCGCCGCGCCGCCCGGCGCGGTGCTCGATGGCCGCGATATCGGCACGGTGATCGCGCCGCAGGCCGATGTGAAGATATTTCTCACTGCGGCGCCAGAAGAACGCGCGCGGCGCCGCGTGCGAGAGGCGCAGGCCCGCGGCGAAAATCCGGACCACGCGGCGATCCTCGCCGACATCAAGAAGCGCGACGACCGCGACGCCAACCGCGCGGTGGCGCCGTTTCGTGCCGCCGCCGACGCGCATCTGCTCGATACGACGAACATGGATGCCGACGCCGCCTTTACCGCCGCCGTCGCGCTGGTCGATAATTCGCGGCGTGGCTAGCGGCAATCGCCGAGCGCCGCAATCGGGTGGCGCGGCTTGGCCAGCTTGAACGCATAATATTGCCGCGTCGTATGCGGCCCGGCACTCGTGGTGAAGCCGCCGAGCGGCGTCACCTCGTCGTAGTAGTCCTTGAGCCGCTCGATCGCGGCGCAGCTGCTGACGTACAGCACCGGCAGCGCCGCCGCTTGCGTCAGCGCGCGGGTCAGATCGAAGTCGTCGACCGGCTCGGTGCTGGTCGGCCATGACAGCACGCGAACCGGTTCGTTGCGCAGATAGTAAATCAGTGATGCTACTTCGGCGCGCGGCTCGCTGGTCACGGTCTTAGCCTGCGCCTCGCGCGCCAGCTGTGCTGCTCGGCTGCCGAGCTCGCGCCAGCCGAGCGTGCGATGATAGATGTCGGCTTGCCGGCCGAGCATCGGCAACGAAATCCGGTAGGCGAACGCATCGCCGGCGATCATCGCAGCCTGCGCGGCAATGCCGATGACCAGCGTCGCCTTCAGCCAGCGCCATTCGCCGTTGCGAACCCACCGCGCCGTCACCAGGATGACGAGCGATACGATCGACATCGCCGCCCAGTTGGCGTTGGGGCTGCGTAGGAATGCGAGCGCCGTGATCAAGCCGAGCGGCGGCAGCGCGAAGGCGAGCATCAGCCGGTCGGCCGCAACACGCACGCGCCTCAAGCGCGCCAGGATGACAAGAAACGCGGCGAACACCAGCGGCCCCGGCAGGATGAATTGCGAGCCGATGAACTCAAATGGCGCCAGCGGCTTGAAGCGGAAGCCGTCGCCGGTGATGTTGCCGCCGGTGTGCTTGAGGGTAACGAAGCCGTTGGCGACGTTCCAGTAGATATTCGGCGAGACGATGACGACCGCGAGCAGGAGTGCGACCCAGGTCTGCGGCCGCATCAGCACACCACGCGCGTCGCGATCAATCAGCGCCGCGCAAATCGCGCAAAGCAGGAAATAGACCATGGCGTATTTGGCGAGCATGCCGAAGCCAAGCGCGAGGCCGAGCACAAGCGTCCAGCGCCAATCCGGCGCGCGCAACAATTTGACGTAAGCGAGTAGAGCCAGCGACCACAGCAGCAGCAGCGGCACGTCGGTCGAGATGATGCGCGCGGAAAACGACAGGCCGGTCGCGACGGCGAGCGTCAGCGCTGCCCAGCACGCGGTGCGCTGGTCGTAAAGCTCGCGGGCGACCGCGTAGGCGATCAGGCAGGTGGCGAGATAGAGGATCGGCGAAGCGGCTCGCACGCAGGCCTCGCCGCTGCCGCAGATGAGGTCCGAGCCGGCGATGATCCAGGCCAGCAGCGGCGGCTTGGAGAAATAGCCGAGGGCGAGATCGCGCGACCACGCCCAATATTGCGCTTCATCGACGAAAAGGTCGGCGGTCGAATAATAAAGGCCGATCAGCCGGATCGCCGTCAGTGCGATCAGCGCCAGCAGCACATGGCGGAAAGTCAGCCCGGCAGCTGGCAAAACATCGGCTTTCGCGGGCAAATCGGGCTCCGGGGGCAGAGGCGGGGCGCAGGATAGGGTCGAAGCCCTGATTTTGAAAGGTTTCCGGCGCTGCCGGGGCTTGCCCGCGCCACCACCATTGTCTATATCCGCGGCCAATCGGGCCGTCTTCGACTTCGTCGAGGCATCCCGAGCGGGCCGGGGCGCGGACTAACCGCCCCCCGTTGTTGGAGGACAAAGCCCCGCTCGCGCCTCGCCGCCGGATGGCCTTGTCGCTCATCGTTTCAAAATCACGGTATCGCGCCGGCCGTTCCGGATTCCGGAGGGCTGTCGAAGGTCTTGCGGGGCCTTCGGCCCGCGTTTTTTGAACGCCAATCCAACCGCCGGCGCACCGCTAGAGCATGATCCCGAAAAGTGGGAACCGGTTTTCGGACCGGATCATGCTCCGGCACAAAAAAGGAGATTACATGGCTACAGCTACCGCGACGCGTGAAGATTTCGCCACCATGCTCGAAGAGTCGTTCGCCCAGGGCGGCACCCCAAGCGAGGGCACTGTCGTTAAGGGCAAGGTCGTCGGCATCGAAAAAGACATGGCCGTCATCGACGTCGGCGCCAAGACCGAAGGCCGCGTCGCCATCAAGGAATTTGCCGCGCCCGGCCGGCAGGCCGACATCAAGGTCGGCGACACCGTCGAGGTTTACCTGGAGCGCGTCGAGAATGCGCTCGGTGAAGCGGTGCTGTCGCGCGACAAGGCTCGCCGCGAGGAAAGCTGGGGCAAGCTCGAGAAGGCGTTCAACGCCAACGAGAAGGTCCAGGGCGTCATCTTCAATCAGGTCAAGGGTGGCTTCACCGTCGATCTCGACGGCGCCGTCGCCTTTCTGCCGCGCAGCCAGGTCGACATCCGTCCGATCCGCGACGTGTCGCCGCTGATGAACCAGCCGCAGCCGTTCCAGATCCTGAAAATGGATCGCCGCCGCGGCAACATCGTGGTGTCGCGCCGCACCGTGCTGGAAGAGACCCGCGCCGAGCAGCGCCAGGAGCTGGTGCAGAATCTCGAAGAGGGCCAGGTCATCGACGGCGTGGTCAAGAACATCACCGACTACGGAGCGTTCGTCGATTTGGGCGGCATTGACGGCCTGCTGCATGTCACCGACATCGCCTGGCGCCGCGTCAATCACCCGACCGAAGTGCTCAACATCGGCCAGCAGGTGAAGGTCAAGATCATCAAGATCAACCACGAGACGCACCGCATCTCGCTGGGCATGAAGCAGCTGCAGGACGATCCGTGGCAGGGCATCGAGGGCAAGTACCCGGTCGGCGCCAAGTACAAGGGTCGCGTCACCAACATCACCGACTATGGCGCCTTCGTCGAGCTCGAGCCCGGCATCGAAGGCCTGATCCACGTCTCCGAAATGTCGTGGACCAAGAAGAACGTGCACCCCGGCAAGATCGTCTCGACCTCGCAGGAAGTCGAAGTGCAGGTGCTCGAAGTCGATCCGGTCAAGCGGCGCATCTCGCTCGGCCTCAAGCAGACCATGCGCAATCCGTGGGAGGCCTTCGTCGAGAAATATCCGCCCGGCTCGGTGGTCGAAGGCGAAGTCAAGAACAAGACCGAGTTCGGTCTGTTCCTCGGGCTCGATGGCGACGTCGACGGCATGGTCCATCTCTCCGATCTCGACTGGAAGCGTCCGGGCGAGCAGGTGATCGAGGAGTACAAGAAGGGCGACATGGTCAAGGCGCAGGTTCTCGACGTCGATGTCGAGAAGGAGCGCATCTCGCTCGGCGTCAAGCAATTGGCCGAGGATCCAATGGCGCAAGGCGCTGCCGGCGAGATCAAGAAGAACGACGTGGTGACCTGCGAAGTCACCAAGGTCGAGGAGAACGGCCTCGAGGTGAATATCGTCGGCACCGAGCTGACCGCCTATGTCAGGCGTGGAGATCTGGCCCGTGATCGCGGCGACCAGCGCACCGAGCGTTTCCAGGTCGGGCAGAAGTTCGACGCCCGCGTCACCCAGTTCGACCGCAAGACCCGCAAGGTCAGCGTGTCGATCAAGGCACTCGAAGTCGCGGAGGAGAAGGAAGCGATCGCGCAATATGGCTCGTCCGACTCGGGCGCCACCTTGGGCGATATTCTCGGCACCGCGCTGAACAAGCAGAAGGACGACGCTCCGGAGACCGAAAAGGCCGGGGAGTAGGCAATTGTCATTCCGGGGCGGGGCCGAAAGGCTGCGAACCCGGAATCCATAGTCTCAAGTGCTGCGGAGTATAGATTCCGGGTCCGTCGCTTCGCGGCCTCCCGGAATGACGGGATAACAGGACCGCAACCATGACGCTCGATCCCGATGCCATCGTTGATCGCCGCCGCATGCGCCGGAAGCTGACCTTTTGGCGGATCGGCGCCGTAGCGATTGCCGCGGTGGCGATTGCGGCCGTGGCCTATGGGGCGGTGCCGCGGGCGTCCTGGACCAAGCCCGGCGCCTATATCGCCCGCATCAAGATCACCGGGCTGATTCGCGGCAATGACGAGCGTGCCGAAGCGCTCGAACGTCTCAGCCGGTCCGCGGCGCGCGCCGTCATCGTGCATATCGATACACCCGGTGGCACCACCGCCGGCTCCGAGCAGCTTTACGACGCGTTGCGCCGCTTGCAGGCGAAGAAGCCGATGGTGGTCGTGGTCGACGGGCTGGCCGCCTCCGGCGGCTATATCGCCGCCATGGCGGCCGACCACATCATCGCCCTCGACACCTCGCTGGTCGGCTCGATCGGGGTGCTGTTTCAATTCCCCAATTTCACCGACCTGTTGAAGACCGTCGGTGTCACCGTCGAATCGATCAAATCCTCGCCGCTGAAGGCCTCTCCGAGCGGCCTTGAGCCGACCAGTCCCGAGGCGCGTGCCGCGATTGCCGCGATCGTCAGCGACTCCTATGACTGGTTCAAGACATTAGTGAAGGATCGCCGCAAGCTCGACGACGGCCAATTGGCCAAGGTATCCGATGGGCGGGTGTTTACCGGGCGTCAGGCGGTCGGCCTGCATCTGATCGATGGCGTCGGCAATGAGCGCACCGCTTTGGCCTGGCTGGAGCAGGAAAAGAAGGTCCCGGCCGATACGCCGGTGCGCGATGTGCCGCTGGAACCGCGATTTGGCGATCTGTCTTTCCTGCATGTCGCCGCATGGAGCTTTGAAGCCGTCGGCCTGAGTGCCTTTGCGCGCCGCATCGAGGATTGGGGTGCGGTGCAGGCGATCGAGCGGCTCAATCTTGACGGTCTCTTGGCGCTTTGGCACCCTGCGTCCACGAATTGAGCGGCAGGCGGGGTCGATGATCAAGTCCGAACTGGTCCAGCGCATCGCTTCGCAGAACCCACATCTCTATCAGCGCGACGTCGAGAACATCATCAACGCCATTCTCGGCGAGATCACGGTCGCCATGTCCAAGGGCGACCGGGTCGAACTCCGCGGCTTCGGCGCCTTTTCGGTCAAGCACCGCCCGGCCCGCACCGGCCGCAATCCACGGACCGGCGAACACGTTTCGGTCGACAAGAAGAGCGTGCCGTTTTTCAAGACCGGCAAGGAAATGCGCGAGCGGCTGAACAAGGACGGTTCTGCCGGCGAGCCGTCGAAGACCGTCTAAGCCGGATATAGTTAGCGGTTGTCATCGCCCGCGAAAGCGGGCGATCCAGTATATGATGGTGCCGCTATCGGATCGTACGATGCGACACGACAAGAACCGAAGCGCCTTGACTACTGGATGCCCCGCTTTCGCGGGGCATGACAGCGACGATGGTGTCCGGGACAGCAGATGACACTATTCCGCAAGATCCTCACCGCGATCGTCGTCGTTCCGCTGCTGATCGTGATTGTCGGTTTTGCCGTCGCCAATCGGCAGCCGGCGACGATTTCGTTCGATCCGTTCGACCAGGCGCATCCTGCCTATGCGGTGTCGCTGCCGCTGTTCGTCATTATTTTTATCCTGGTCATTCTCGGCGTCATCGTCGGCGGTGTCGCATCGTGGCTGCGACAAGGGCATCATCGGCGCGCCTCGCGCCGGCTCGATGCCGAAGTGCGGGAGCTGCACACTGAAATGCACGCCTTGCGCCGCAAGTTCGCGGAACCGGTGCACGAGTCGACGCCGCCGTCACCGGATGTGCCGCTGATTTTGCCGCCGACGCCCTGACGGTCAACCGCGCTTTGCGGCGCGGCGAGGAAACCGCTAGAAGGCTCGGGCCATGGCTTTGACGGTCAAAATATGCGGGCTGAAAACCCCGGAAGCTCTTGAAGTCGCGCTGGAATCCGGCGCCGACCTGGTCGGCTTCGTGTTTTTCACGAAAAGCCCGCGCAATATCGGACTTGAGGCGGCATCGCTCCTCGGCGCGCAGGTCAATGGCCGCGCCGGCAAGGTCGCGCTGTCCGTCAATGCTAGCGATGACACGCTGTTCGACATCGTCCAGGCGCTCAAGCCCGACATGCTGCAATTGCACGGGCATGAATCGCCGGAGCGGGTCGTCGCGGTGCGCACGCGGTTCGGTCTGCCGGTGATGAAGGCGCTGCCGATCGAGAAGCGTTCCGATCTGTCGCCGCTGCGGCTTTACGCCAATGTCGCCGATCGCCTGCTGTTCGACGCCCGCCCGCCGCAGGAGGCAACGCGGCCGGGTGGCCTCGGCCGCTCATTCGACTGGACTTTGCTCCAGGGCATTGATCCGAAGATCAACTTCATGCTGTCGGGCGGGCTCGACGCCGGCAATGTTGCGGACGCGATTGCGATCACCAAGGCACCGGGCTGCGACGTATCGTCGGGCGTCGAGAGCGCGCCCGGCGTCAAGGATCCGGACAAGATCCGCCAATTCATCCGCGCCGCGCGGGCGACCGATACGCTGCAGCTCAGCGCGTCGAATATCGTGAGCAATGCATGACCGTGCAGCGGCCAAACTCCTTCCGCGCCGGGCCCGATGAGCGCGGACATTTCGGCATCTATGGCGGCCGCTTCGTCGCCGAGACGCTGATGCCGCTGATCCTCGAACTGGAAAAGGCCTATGCCGCCGCCAAGGCCGATCCGGCGTTCCAAAAAGAGATGGACGGCTATCTCACGCACTATGTCGGGCGGCCGTCGCCGCTTTATTTTGCCGAGCGCATGACCGAGCATCTCAGGTCGCAGACGGCCTCGGGCACGGGCGCCAAGATCTATTTCAAGCGCGAGGAGCTCAATCACACCGGCGCGCACAAGGTCAACAACGTGCTCGGCCAGATCATGCTGGCGCGCCGCATGGGAAAGAAGCGCATCATCGCCGAGACCGGCGCGGGCATGCACGGCGTCGCCACCGCGACGTTGTGCGCGCGGTTCGGCCTGCAATGCATCGTCTATATGGGTGCGGTCGACGTCGAGCGGCAGAAGCCGAATGTGTTCCGGATGAAGATGCTCGGCGCTGAGGTTCGCCCGGTCGTGTCGGGTTCCAGGACCCTGAAGGACGCAATGAATGAGGCGTTGCGCGACTGGGTCACCAATGTCGCCGACACATTTTATTGCATCGGCACCGTCGCCGGCCCGCATCCCTATCCGGCGATGGTGCGAGATTTCCAGTGCATCATCGGCCGCGAAACCCGCGAGCAGATGCAGGAGGCCGAAGGCCGGATGCCGGATTCGCTGATCGCCTGCATCGGCGGCGGCTCCAATGCGATGGGGCTTTTTCACCCGTTCCTCGACGATCCCGGCATCGAGATCTACGGCGTCGAAGCCGCCGGGCACGGCCTCGACAAGCAGCATGCCGCCTCGATCGCCGGAGGCAGGCCCGGTGTGCTGCACGGCAACCGCACCTATCTGCTGATGGACGCGGACGGCCAGATCGAGGAGGCGCATTCGATCTCGGCCGGCCTCGATTATCCCGGCATCGGCCCGGAGCACGCCTGGCTCAATGACATGGGCCGGTTGACGTTCCTGTCGGCGACCGACGACGAGGCGGTGAAGGCGCTGCAACTGTGCAGCCAGCTCGAAGGCATCATCCCGGCGCTCGAACCCGCCCATGCGTTGGCTCGTGTGCTCGACCTCGCGCCGCGAAAGCCGAAGGATCATCTGATGGTGATCAATATTTCCGGCCGCGGCGACAAGGACCTCGACCAAGTCGCGAAATATCTGGAAAGCAAGGCGCGATGACGACCCGCATCGACGCCCGCTTTGTCGCGCTGAAAAAACACGGCCGCGCGGCGCTGGTCACGTTCACGATGGCCGGCGATCCGGATTACGACACCTCGCTCGCCATCGCCAAGGCGCTGCCGAAGGCCGGCGCCGACGTGCTCGAACTCGGCATGCCGTTCACCGATCCGATGGCCGATGGCCCGGCGATTCAGGCCGCCGGCCTGCGCGCGCTCAAGGGCGGCCACAACATGAAGAAGACCCTGGCGATGGTGCGCGAAATCCGCAAAGCCGACGACGCCACGCCGATCGTGCTGATGGGTTACTACAATCCGATCTACATCTACGGCGTCGACAGATTTCTGGCCGATGCCAAGTCGGCCGGCGTCGATGGCCTGATCGTCGTCGATCTGCCGCCGGAGGAAGACGATGAACTCTGCCTGCCGGCGCTCGAGGCCGGGTTGAATTTCATCCGGCTCGCGACGCCGACCACCGACGACAAGCGACTGCCGGCGGTGCTCAACAATACGTCGGGCTTCGTCTATTACGTCTCGATCACCGGCATCACCGGCTCGGCGGCTCCCAATGCCGGCAAAGTCCGCGATGCGGTCGCGCGGATCAAGCGCCACACCAAATTGCCGGTCGCGGTCGGCTTTGGCGTGAAAGCCGCGGCGCAGGCCAAGGCGATCGCCGAAGGCGCCGACGGCGTCGTGGTCGGCTCGGCGCTGATCGAGGCGCTCCGCGGCTCGCTTGATCAATCCGGCAGGGCGACGGCGCAGACGGTTAATGCCGTCAGCGCGCTGGTTTCCTCGCTGGCCGAGGGCGTGCGCGCGGCCCGCAAGGTAGCCGCAGAATAACCTCGGCGTCATTGCCCGCGAAAGCGGGCAATCCAGTAGCCACAAAAATATCATTGTGGCAGCGTAATCGGTCACTACGTATTGCTTGAGTTTACTGGATGCCCCGCTTTCGCGGGGCATGACAGCAAGGCGGATGCGATGAACTGGATTTCAAATGTCGTGCGGCCGAAGATCCGCAACTTCCTCAATCGCAGGGAGACGCCGGAAAATCTCTGGATCAAGTGCCCGGAGACCGGCCAGCTTGTCTTTTACAAGGACGTCGAAGCCAATCAGTTCGTCATTCCGTCGTCGAACTATCACATGCGCATCAGCGCCGCGGCGCGGCTCAAGTCGCTGTTCGACGGCGGCGAGTTCGAGGACATCGCGATCCGCGAAGTGCCGCTCGATCCGCTGAAGTTCCGCGACGAGCGCCGCTATGCCGATCGCCTGAAAGATGCCCGCACCAAGACCAGCGCGCCCGACGCGGTGAAAGTCGGCTTCGGCAAGCTCGACGGCCTGCCGATCACCGCCGCGGTGCAGGACTTCGATTTCATGGGCGGCTCGCTCGGCATGGCGGCCGGCGAAGCGGTGGTGTGTGGACTGGAAACCGCTGCGAACCGCAAGACGCCGTTCATCATGTTCGCGGCATCCGGCGGCGCGCGCATGCAGGAGGGCATCCTGTCGCTGATGCAGTTGCCGCGCACCACCGCGGCGGTGCTGTCGCTGCGCGAAGCCAAGAAGCCCTACATTGTCGTGCTGACTAACCCGACCACTGGCGGCGTCACCGCCTCCTATGCGATGCTGGGCGACGTGCATATCGCCGAACCCGGGGCGTTGATCGGCTTTGCCGGCCCGCGGGTCATCGAGCAGACCATCCGCGAGAAACTGCCGGACGGTTTCCAGCGCGCCGAATATCTCGAGAAGCACGGCATGGTGGACATGGTCGTGCATCGCCATCGGCTGCGCGCGACCTTATCCAATCTTTGCCGCGTGCTGACCAAGAGCAGTGGCAAGTCGCTGGCGCCGTCCAAGGTGCTG
>Ga0265325_10001621_pt1 | contig 15678 bp, 13 predicted proteins | sample 41420metaG_FD_202090 | JGI IMG/M metagenome (GOLD analysis project Ga0265325, IMG submission 202090) | Rhizosphere microbial communities from Carex aquatilis grown in University of Washington, Seatle, WA, United States - 4-14-20 metaG | ecosystem: Host-associated > Plants > Roots > Rhizosphere...
CGCCCGAAAAATCGACCCTGAATTCTGATGTCTGTGTGCTGACTGAAAAAAAAGCGGCCCTTTAGGACCGCCTTTCGTTAAACCCTGAAGCTCGAGACCTACAGAACTTGTACGTTCTCTGCCTGCCAGCCCTTAGGCCCTTTGACTACGTTGAACGACACAGCCTGGCCTTCCTGCAAGCTGCGGAAGCCGTTGGTCTGAATCGCAGAATAGTGAACGAAAACGTCTTCCCCATTCTGCCGGCTGATGAAGCCGTAGCCCTTCGCGTCATTGAACCACTTAACTGTTCCTTGTTCCATGGTGATACAGGTTCCTTCGATGTTGATGTAGCGCAATTCGATCGGGATGTGATGCAGGCAGGGATAACTGCAATGCAGAAAACTGCTGCGTACAACGACGATCAATCGAGCACTTTCATCATATCAGTCCGTATCGAAAAACCCAAGTGTTTGCACCACCCCGCGTTCATCTAGGCCGCCCAACACTCCTGTTCTCAATATGTTAACTTGTGAATGGAATGTCCCTGAGTGACTTATGATCGTCGGAACCGGCATTGACATCGCTGAAGTCGACCGCATCGAGGCCTCGATTCAGCGCTTTGGACGGCGATTTTTGGAGCGCATCTTTACCCCCGCCGAGATTCGCTATTGCGAGTCCAAAGCCAACAAAGCAGAGCGCTACGCCGGACGCTTCGCCGCTAAGGAAGCCGCCATGAAGGCCATCGGCACTGGCTGGAGCCGCGGCGTGACCTGGCAGGATATAGAAGTCACGCGCGCGCCCGGCGGCCGGCCGACGGTCAGCTTCCATCGCAAGGCCGCGGAGTTCTTTCGCCAGCTCGGAGGTGACCGGGCGCAACTTTCCATCACCCATACTCGGGGTCTGGCAATGGCGCAGGTCATTCTGGAATCCGACCATCTGCGCGAAAGCTGACAGCCTTCCCGGTCTCCGCCTGGGGAGCGGGAGCCTTCTCGTAGTAATCTCAAAGCTTTCATGATCGACACAACGGAACAAGCCACCGCGGTTCGCCCCTCCCCTCAGGTTTCGTCCCGAATCGCAACGTTCGCCGTTGCGTTGATGAGCTTCTCCGCACTGCTGCTGGAGTTGGGGCTCACGCGGCTGTTTTCGGTGGTGTTGTTCTATCACTTCGCATTTCTAGCCATATCGATCGCTCTGCTCGGCTTGGGCGCGGGCGCCGTGTTCGCTTATTTGCGGCGCAGTTGGCTCGAACGTTGGAGCATTGCCGAACTGGGTGCCGCCTTATGCACCGCCAATGCGGCTGTGATCGTCGCCGTGCTGGAAGTTGTGCTGCACAGCTCCGTGGCGCTGCATCTGGACTGGTCGAACTTCCGCCACCTGACCGTCCTCTACCTGGCATCGGCCGTCCCATTCTTCGTCACCGGATTGCTGTTCTCCATTGTCTTCGCACGTCATCCCACCCGGATCACGCAGCTCTACGGCGCCGACCTGCTCGGAGGAGCGCTCGCCTGCCTGGCCCTGGTTCCGCTGCTGAATTTTCTGGGCGCGCCCAACACGATCTTGTTAGCCGCCGTCGCGGTTGCGCTCGCGGGAGTTGCCTGGACAAGCTCCCCCATGCGCCGTGCGGCAGCGTTGATGTCGACCGCGCTGCTGTTGCTGATCGCTCTTAACTTTCGCGGAAAGCTGTTCGATATCGTCTACGCCAAGGGCATGAAGCGTATAGTGCCGCTCTACGCGCGGTGGAACGCACTATCGCGGGTCGAAGTGGATGAGCAAGGATGGGCGAAGGCGATCGTCATCGACGCCGACGCCAGCACCTACCTGATGAACACCGATCCCCATCACTGGGATGAGACCTATCGCCGCAACCTGATGTCCGCCCCCGCTGGCCTGGCCAACGTGCTGCGTCCGCGGGGTGACTTCGCCATCATCGGTCCGGGCGGCGGAGTGGACGTGCTGCGCGCCGTGGCCAACGGCAGCCAGAACGTCACCGGCATCGAGATCAATCCCATCATCGCGAACGACATCATGCGTGATCGCTTTGCCGACTATACGCACCATCTCTATCAGATTCCTGAGGTGCACATTCACGTCAGCGACGGACGCTCGTTCGTTCGCAACAGCCGTGACCAATACGACGTGGTGGAGATGACGCTGGTCGATACCTGGGCCTCCACCGCGGCCGGGGCGTTCGCGCTCAGCGAAAACAATCTCTACACGGTGGAAGCTTTTCGCGAATATTTCGAGCACCTAAAGCCCGATGGCATGATCGCCGTCACGCGCTGGGAATTCGCTCAGCCGCGCGAGGCGCTGCGGGTGGTTTCGCAGGCCATGGAGGCGCTGCGCCAGCTTGGCGTCGAGGACAGCACGCAGAATTTCATTGTCGTAAGCGATGGCGCTCTCGACGCGGATGGCCGCGCAGTGCTGGTGCTTGCCAAGAAATCGCCCTTCACTCTGGCGGAGCAGAGCGCGGTACTGGACCATATCCAGGGAGCGACGCCGGCGGAAGCGAATCTCAATCTGCACGTGCTGTACCTGCCCGCGACTGCCGGCAGGCCGGGTATGGCGCACCCGGCCTTTGCCGACCTGATCCGCAGCCAGGACGCGCGCGCGTTCTCGGCGAAATATCCGTACAACGTCACGCCAGTAACGGACAATGCGCCCTTCTTCTTCTTCACGCTGAAGCCGGAGCAGGTCTTCGGTAACTTCAACCAGGCAGGCATCGACTGGAAGAACAATCTGGGCATTGCCGTCCTGGGGGTGCTGCTGGTGCTTTCGGTGGTGGCGGTCATCGCTTTCCTCGTGCTGCCAATGGCGCTCTCCCCGCAGGCCCGTTCGGGACCCAGCATTCGCGTTCTGTACTTTATCGCCATCGGTCTGGGCTACATTCTGGTTGAGATTGCTTTCATCCAGCGCTTCGTGTTGTTCCTGGGCAACCCTACTTACGCACTCACCGTGGTGATCTTCTTGATGCTGCTTTCGAGCGGCGGCGGCAGCCTGCTCTCTCGTCGCTGGTTGGGTCAGCCGACGCGTGTGGTGCTGGCGATGGCCTTCATCGTCGCTGCCCTCGTCCTCTACGTCTTCATTCTCCCTGGGTTGCTGGGAGCGCTCGTGGGGTTGCCGTTCGCGGAAAAACTGGTGATCACCGGGTTGCTGTTGGTTCCACTCGGAGTGGCGATGGGTATGCCGTTCCCCAGCGGGTTGCGCGCGTTGTCCCCCGACTCGAACGATAGCGGCAAGAAGCACGGGGCGGTCGAGTGGGCTTGGGCGATGAACGCTGCATCCAGCGTGCTGGGCTCGGTGCTGGCGATGGTGATTGCGATCCAGTTCGGATTGAACATCACCCTGGCTTGCGGCGCTGTGGCCTATGTTTTGGCGATGCTGCTGATACCGACATTCAGACCAGCAACCAGCCATTCGTAGCCACAAATGCCTTGCATTAAGCGGCGCATCGAGCGGTGCATTGCTGTGGAAAACTCGCGGTTATCGAGTTCGCACGTGCATTCTTGCGGCGCCCGACCGAGAAATCGATTCACGCCGCAGCCGCGAAAATTGCGGTGTTGAGAGCGCCATTCGGCAAAACGCGCGCGCCACTTGCAAACTTGCGAACCGAGGTTGTTATAATCACACGCTTGGGTGATTTACATCACACCCTGGTGAGACGTAACAGCTGCACCGCACGAAGCAGGGGGTACCGGTGATGGGGTAGCCGGACCCGAACCCGCTAATCTGGATCGCTTCATACATGGGCCAAGTCTTTCATCGTAGTGCGAACACAATTGCGCGCGCCTCCATCATCGGAGTGGTGGTGGTGGTGTCGGTCCTGTTGTGGGCGGCGCTGCAGGTCCAGCGCTCGCCGTATGCCACCTATCAGGGAGTGGCGCAGGCGCAGCCGGTGCCGTTCAGCCACCAGCACCATGTTTCCGGCGACGGCATCGATTGCCGTTACTGCCATACCTCGGTCGAGAGCTCCAGCTTCGCGGGCATTCCTCCCACCAAGACCTGCATGAATTGCCATTCGCAGATCTGGACGAATGCACCCATCCTGGAACCGGTGCGGGAGAGCTTCCGCACCGGAAACTCGCTGATATGGACGCGGGTGAACGACCTGCCCGACTTTGTGTATTTCGACCACAGTATTCACGTGAACAAGGGCGTTGGGTGCGCGAGCTGCCATGGGCCGGTCGACCAGATGCCGCTGATGTACGCCGCCAACTCCCTGCAGATGGAATGGTGCCTCAACTGTCATCGCGCGCCGGAGAAGTTCCTGCGGCCGCGCGACCAGGTATTCAACATGAAGTACGAGCAACCTAGCGACTATCGTCCGGTGACCCTGGCTGACGGCAGCAAGTTTACCGATCAAATTGCGCTGGGAACAGAGTTGAAGCGCCGCTACAACATTCGCAGCGTGGAGGCGATTACCAGTTGTTCCACCTGTCACCGCTAATCAGTTCATGGCGGGCAGTGGAGTTTGACGACCGTAGCCTTTCCAGAAACGCGAGAAGAATGGATAACGAGAACCCGAGCAAGCCTGAGGCTGTCTGTCCCAGCAGACTGGAGCTTGTCCAAATCAAGGACCAGTTGGCGCGCGCCAAGAGCGGCCCGCAGTATTGGCGCAGCCTGGAAGAGCTGGCGCAGACCGACGGCTTCTACGAAATGCTGCACCGCGAGTTCCCGCGACAGGCTTCCGTCTGGGCTGATGGGACGTCGCGTCGCGATTTCCTGAAGCTGATGAGCGCCTCGATGGCCCTGGCGGGCTTGACCGCGTGCGTGAAGCAGCCGCTTGAGCCGATCGTTCCCTACGTTCGCCAGCCCGACCAGATCGTGCTGGGCAAGCCGCTGTTCTTCGCCAGCGCGATGCCCTTCGGCGGCTATGCCACTCCGGTCTTAGTCGAGAGCCACGAGGGACGTCCTACCAAAATTGAAGGCAATCCTGACCATCCTGCGGGGTTGGGAGCGAGCGACGTTTTCGCTCAGGCTTCCATCCTCGACATGTACGACCCGGACCGCTCGCAAACCATTACGTATCTGGGTGAGCTGAACACTTGGAGTGCCTACAACACCGCTCTGAAGGCAGCGCTGAATTCGCAGAAAGCCGTGCAGGGCGCTGGGTTGCGCATTCTTAGCCGCACCGTGAGCTCGCCTACTATGGCCTCGCTGATGGATGCGGTACAGGCGGCCTATCCCCAATCCAAGTGGATACAGTACGAGCCGGTAAGCCGCGACAACGTGCGCGCCGGCGCGCAGATGGCTTTCGGACAGTTCGTCGAGACCCGCTACAACCTGGAGAAGGCTGACATCATTCTGTCGCTCGATGGCGACTTTCTCTCCAGCGGATTCCCAGGGTTCATTGCTTACGCGCGCGCGTTCGCGGTCCGCCGCAATCCCGATCTCAAAGACAAGATGTCGCGCTTCTACTCCATCGAGAGCACTCCCACCAACACCAGCGGCAAAGCGGATCATCGGCTGCCGGTCAAAGCCTCGGAAGTAGAAAACCTGGCGCGCGCAATCGCTGCCGGACTGGGCGTGGGTGGAGGAGCAGAGGCGAAGCCTGAATATCAGAAGTTTGTTGCGGCGCTGGTAAAAGATCTTCAGGCGCACAAAGGAGCCGCAGTCGTGATCCCGGGCGACAACCAGCCGCCGGCAGTGCATGCGTTGGCGCACGCCATGAACCAGGCACTGGGCGCGGCTGGCAATACTGTCGTCTTCACCGATCCCGTGGAAGCCAAGCCACAGCTCCAGACCGCCGCGCTGAAGGACCTGGTCAACGAAATGAACTCCGACCAGGTGAGCCTGCTGATCATTCTGGGCGGCAACCCGGTTTATGACGCGCCGGTAGACTTCGGATTCGCCGACGCCATGGGCAAGGTCGGCTTGCGGGTGCAGTATGCGATGTATAAGGACGAGACCTTCGATCACGTCCACTGGCACATCAACGGCACACACTATCTGGAAGAGTGGGGCGATTGCCGCGCTTTCGATGGCACTTGCACCATCACCCAACCGCTGATCGCGCCCTTGTATAACGCCAAGAGCCCGTACGAGTTCGTCTTCTCGCTGATCGGCTCGTCGGAGACGGCGGGTTACGACATCGTACGCAAGTACTGGCAGGGGAAACTGCCGGGTGGCGATTTCGACACATCTTGGCGCAAAGCGGTGCATGACGGGTTCGTTGCGAATACGGCTCTTCCAGTGAAGGGTGTTGCTGCAAAGGCAGGCAGCATCCCGGCGACAAACAATGCCGAAACCGGCGGCAGCGAGATTGAAGTCATCTTCCGGCGCGACCCCATGGTCTACGACGGTAGCCGCGCTAATAATGCATGGCTGCAGGAGACACCAAAGCCGATCACCAATCTCTGCTGGGACAATGCCGTGCTGATGAGCCCGGCTTCAGCCGCAAAACGCGGCCTCAAGACCGGTGACGTTGTCGAGATTGACGTGAACGGCCGCAAGCAGCGCGGCGGTGTGTGGCCCCAGCCCGGACATCCCAATGACAGCATCACCGTGTTCGTGGGCTATGGCCGCACCAAGGGCGGCCGGGTGGCCGACGGCATCGGTTTCGATGCCTACAGACTGCGCGCCAGTGACGCTCTGTGGATCGCCAGCGGCAAGATCACCAAAGTCGGCGACGGCTATCTCTTCGCTCATCCGCAAGGGTTCCAGTACATCGATTACTCCGACCTACCGAAGGGCACGGAGCCGCTGAAGAACCGGCACATCATCCGCAAGGCCACGCTTGAGGACTTCATCAAGAATCCGAACTTCGCGCACGAGCAGGAAGAGGCGGTTCCTCCCGAGATGACGCTCTACTACAACTATCAGTACACCGAGTTGAAGTGGGGCATGACCATCGACATGAACTCCTGCATCGGCTGCAAGACCTGCATCCTGGCCTGCCAGGCGGAGAACAACATTCCCGTAGTCGGCAAGGAGCAGACCATGCGCGGCCGCCAGATGCAATGGCTGCGCGTCGATATCTACTACGAAGGCGGCACCGAGAATCCTGGGATGTACTACCAGCCAATTCCGTGCCAGCAGTGCGAGAACGCGCCCTGCGAAGTGGTCTGCCCGGTCGGAGCGACGGTCCATAGCACCGAGGGTTTGAACGACATGGTCTACAACCGCTGCGTCGGCACCCGGTATTGCTCCAACAACTGCCCCTACAAGGTTCGCCGCTTCAACTTCCTGCTGTGGCAGGACTGGGACACGCCGCAGTACAAAATGATGCGCAATCCCGAAGTGAGCATTCGCAGCCGCGGCGTGATGGAGAAGTGTACGTATTGCATCCAGCGCATTGCGCATGGACGGATGAGCGCCGAGAAGGAAAACCGGCAGGTTCGCGACGGCGAGGTGGTCACTGCGTGTCAGCAGGCTTGCCCGGCTGGCGCCATTCAGTTTGGCGATATGAACGACAAGAACAGCCGCGTGACGAAGATTAAAGAGAATCCGCGCAATTACCAGTTGCTGGAAGACCTCAACACACGTCCCCGCACCACCTATCTGGCGGTGGTGCTGAACCCGAACCCTGAACTTGAGCAGTCGGAGTCCAGTTAGCGATGCCCCAAGGACCAGACGACAGAACCGCTTTGCTTGAAGAGCCGCCGGTAATCGCTCCCGGCCAGACCTTCGGCTCGGTGACCGATACCATCGCCGATTCCGTCCTGACCCGGCCGATCGGACTGGGCTGGCTGGCGGGCTTGGCTGTCGGCATGGGCCTGCTGGCGCTGCTAGGAATGGCCGTCACTTATCTCTTCATACGTGGCGTAGGCATCTGGGGCATCAACATTCCGGTGGGTTGGGGTTTTGCCATCATCAACTTCGTGTGGTGGATCGGCATCGGCCACGCAGGCACGCTGATTTCCGCCATTCTGCTCCTGCTCAAGCAATCCTGGCGCAACTCCATCAATCGATTTGCGGAGGCCATGACGCTGTTCGCGGTGGCTTGCGCCGGCATGTTTCCGCTGCTCCACATGGGCCGTCCGTGGCTGGGTTACTGGATGTTCCCCTATCCCAACAGCATGGGAGTCTGGCCGCAGTTCCGCAGCCCGCTGGTGTGGGACGTCTTCGCAGTCTCGACGTACGCCACAATTTCCGCCGTGTTCTGGTTCGTCGGCCTGGTTCCCGATTTCGCCACCATGCGGGAGAAGGCCAAGCACCAGTACACCAAAATGATTTACGGAATTCTGGCGCTGGGCTGGCGGGGTTCGGCGCGCCACTGGAAGCGCTATGAGGCGCTGTACATCCTGCTGGCCGGCATTGCGACGCCTCTGGTGTTGTCGGTGCACACCGTCGTCAGCTTCGATTTTGCGGTGGCGGTCATGCCGGGCTGGCATACTACGATTTTCCCGCCGTACTTCGTCGCGGGCGCAATCTACTCCGGTTTCGCGATGGTGCTGGTGCTGGCGATTCCTATCCGCCATTTCTACGGCCTTGAAGGCATGATCACCATGCGTCACCTGCAGAACTCGGCCAAGATCATGCTGGCGACCGGGCTGATCGTCGCTTACGGCTACTTCTTCGAGACTTTCATGGCCTTCTATAGCGGCTCGACCTACGAGCGCTTCATGATGGAGAACCGCTGGTTTGGCCAATACGCCGTCTTCTACTGGCTGCTGATCCTGCTGAACATCCTGATTCCGCAGGTGCTGTGGGTCCCGAAGCTTCGCTCCAATACGAAGGTCCTGTTCCTGATCTCGCTGGTCATTCTGGTCGGCATGTGGCTGGAGCGCTTCGTGATTATCGTGACCAGCTTGAGCCGCGACTTTCTGCCATCGTCGTGGGGCCATTACACACCCACGCGCTGGGACTATGCGACGTTCGCCGGCACTCTCGGTCTCTTCGCTACGGCCATCTACATCTTCATTCGCATCATGCCTTCTATCTCCATTTTCGAGATGCGCATGCTGCTGCCTGAGTCGGAGGTGAAGTCGAAATGAGTCACGCAGCGCTGGCGCCAGCCATCTACGGTCTGCTTGCCGAGTTCGAAACACCCACCGACCTGGTGAACGCGTCCAAGGCCGCTTTCGCGGCGGGCTATCGCAAGATCGACGCCTACAGCCCGTTTCCCATCGAGGAGGCGAGCGAGGCCATCGGCTATCACCGGACCACAGTTCCATTGATCGTGCTGCTGGGCGGAATTCTGGGTGGCGCCTCGGGTTTCGGACTGCAGTATTGGATCAACGTCATCGCCTATCCGCTGAACATCGGCGGCAAACCGTATAACTCCTGGCCGGCCTTTATCGTGCCGACTTTCGAGATGACGATTCTGTTCGCCGGACTGGCGGGGGTCTTCGGCATGTTCGCGCTCAATGGTCTGCCGATGCCGTATCACCCGCTGTTCAACGTCGATCGCTTCTCTGGTGTGACTCGCGACAAGTTTTTCCTGGCCGTCGAGGCCGCCGATCCCAAGTTCGACCTTGATGCAACCCAAAGATTCCTGCAGAGCCTGAAGCCGGTGTCGATTTCGGAGGTGCCGCATTAATCGGCCAGCACAGTTCGACACCTCGTTGTTCGCGGCCCGTCCGCGTTCTGTATTGAGCCAGCGGACTATCCGAGCGGTGGGTTACGTCCTGCTGGCGGCGGCGCTGCTCCTGCTCGCGGGCTGCCGCGAAGACATGCAAAACCAGCCCTATTACCGTCCGCTGCGCGAGAACACTTTCTATGCCGACAAGCGTTCGGCCCGGCCGCTCATCGCCGGAACCGTGGCGCGCGGACATCTGGACGCCGACGCCTATTTCTACACCGGCAAAATCGGCGCCAATGATGGTGACTACTTGCCCTTCCCGGTGACGGCGGAGGTTCTGGCGCGCGGACAGCAGCGCTTTAATATCTACTGCGCGCCCTGCCATTCCGAACTGGGTGACGGCAACGGAATGATCGTACAGCGCGGCTACAAGCATCCGCCGTCGTATCACAGCGAGCGTCTGCGCAAGGCGCCGATCGGCTATTTCTTCGACGTCATGACCAACGGTTTCGGCGCCATGCCTGACTACGCCGGCCCGGTCCCGGCCGCGGACCGCTGGGCGATTGCCGCCTACATTCGGGCCCTGCAACTCAGCCAGAACGCCACTCCGGCGGACGTTCCCGCCGGGGAGAAGATCGCCGACGCACCGCCATCGGGTGTTACCATCATGCCTCCCTACGATACCCAGGGCGCCAGCACCGCCGCCTCAACTCCGCCCGCGCCGCATGCGGCTCCGGCTCCGGGAGGCGCACCGAAACCATGAGCAGAGAAGAGTTGCAGGTCAATCCGGCTGAGTATGCTGTCCCCGCAGATGCTGCCCGCTGGCAGAACTTGTGGATGTCCATCGGCCTGGTCGGCGTTGTCGCGTGCATCGTTGGGGCTGTGATCTCGACGGAGCAGTTCCTGCGCGGCTACCTGATCGCCTACATGTTCTGGACCGGCTTGAGCCTCGGCTGCCTGGCGTTGTTGATGCTTCAGTATCTGTCCGGCGGCCTGTGGGGACTGGTGATTCGCCGGGTCCTGGAAGCCGCCAGCAAGTGCCTGCCGCTGATGTTTGTGCTGTTTCTGCCCATCCTGATCGGGCGAGAGAAGCTCTACGAGTGGATGACCCATCCTGCGCTCACGGCCCGCAATTCCTGGTATCTGAACACACCGGGATGGATCGGACGCTGGGTTGTTTATTTCGTGATCTGGATCTCGCTGACGCTCATCCTGACCCGCCGTGGCGACACGCAAGACGAGCCTGGCCCACAGCCTCGCTTCCAGGGACTGAGCGGCGTGGGTCTGTTGCTCTACGCCCTGACCGTGTCCTTCGCGGCAGTGGATTGGGTGATGTCGCTCGATCCCACTTGGGGCTCGACCATCTACGGCTTGATCTTCATCGCCGGACAGGGATTGTCGGCGTTGTCCTTTAACGTGGTCATGCTGACCATCTTCACGCGCTACAGTCCCTACCGCGAAATCATTAAGCCCATGCAGTTCCACGACCTCGGCAAATTGATGCTGGCGTTCGTGATGCTGTTCGCCTACTTCTCGTTCTCGCAGTGGCTCATCATCTGGTCGGGCAACCTGCCGGAGGAGATTGGGTGGTTCCTGAACCGCATTCGCGGCGGATGGGGCATCGTGGCGCTCATCATTATCCTGTTCCACTTTGCGTTGCCCTTCGCGCTGCTGCTTTCGCGTGAGCGCAAGCGTGCCGGCAGCCGGCTGATCGGGCTGGCGCTGTTCCTGATGTTCATGCGCCTGGTCGATATCTACTGGTACGTCGTCCCCAATTTCGCGCACGAGCGCGGTCATTTCTATCTCAGCCCGTGGTACATCATCGCGCCCATCGGGGTCGGCGGATTGTGGCTGGCATATTTCTTCTACAACCTGCGGCAACGGCCTCTATTGCCGGCCTACGAGCCGCAAGTCCCGATTCTGTTGCACCAGAGGTCCAATGGCCACTGAGAGACATTACGATCCTTTGCGGAACCCGCAGGTCGACTACGAACGCGCTGACCTTAGCGTGCGCGGCATCCTGATGTTCCTTGTCGGATTGATCCTGTGCGGCGTCTTCATCGAACTGGTGGTGTGGGGGATGTTCCGCTTCATGGCGAAGAGTGACGTCCTATTCCCCCAGCCGCAGCGCAATCCCATGATGAGCACGCAAAGAGCGGTGCCGGAAACGGCCAAAGGGTCGGTGATGCAGAACTTTCCGCCTGTGAATCTCTCGGTGTTTCCCGAACCGCGCTTACAAGTAAACGACGCGGCCGATATGAGCAGGTTCCTCAACATGGAACAGGAAATTCTGAATCCCGAGCAGCCATTCACCGATTCGACAGGCACGGTACATATCCCGATTTCGCAGGCCATGAAACTAGTTGAGCAGCGCGGGTTGCCGGTACGCCCGAGCGCGCCGCCGGACGATGTCAATACTCAAAACGAAACTGGACCTGCGCAAGGCCAGCAGTGAAGTTAAGGCAGTGAGGAAGATGCAGTTGGCAGTTGCAAGAACGATGGTAGCGGCAATGCTGGTGGGCGCGAGCATGCTCGCGGTCGCCCAGCCGCCGTCCGCGTTCCTGGACAAGAGTTCGCAGCCAGCGTCACAGGCCAGTCCAGCGGACCTGTCGAATGTAGGCATCGATCAGCGGCTCGACCAGCAGTTGCCGCTGGATCTTCAGTTCAAGGACGAGGCTGGGAAAACGGTAAAGCTGGGCGACTACTTCCAGTCGGGGCGTCCGGTGATCCTGAATCTGGTGTATTACACCTGCCCCATGCTGTGCGGGGAGGAATTGGCGGGAGAAGCGAGCGCGCTGGGTGTGCTGCGGTTTACCCCCGGCAAAGAATACGAAGTCGTCTCCGTCAGCTTCAATCCTGACGAGACGCCCAAAGACGCAGCCGACAAGAAGCAGGTTTACATTGCGCGCATGAACGAGCATCTGGAGCACAAGACCGACGGTTCAGGCTGGCACTTTCTGACCGGGCAACAGACGGAGATCAAGCAGCTCGCCGACGCGGTCGGCTTCCACTACCGGCGCGATCCCCGCACCGGACAGTTCATTCATGCTGCCGCGATCATGCTGGTGACGCCCAAGGGCAAGATCGCCCAGTACTACTACGGGGTTGAATTCTCCCCGAAAGACATTCGCCTCGGCCTGATTGAGGCGTCGCGGGACAAGATTGGCACCATCGTCGACCAGGTGGTTCTGTACTGCTACCACTACGACCCGAACACCGGGCGATACGGCGCTGTGGTTACCAACATGATGCGCGTGGCAGGAGCTGCCACCATGCTGATTCTCGGCGGATTTCTCATCGTGATGTTTCGCCGGGAGTCTCACGGAACCCCCAAGGGAACAGGACGGGCCTGATCGATATGTGGAAGAACCTCCCACTCTTTCCTGAGCGTGCCTCGGCGCTGGCATGGCAGGTGGATGGTCTTTATTTGCTGCTGACGGCGGTGTCTGCCTTTTTCACGCTGCTGATCTTCGCCCTGATTTTCTTCTTCGCGGTCAAGTACCGGCGGTCCGTCCATCCTCACCCCGAGCAGATTGAAGGCTCGCTGCCGCTGGAGTTGGCCTGGACGCTCATACCCCTGGGCATTTGCATGATCTTCTTCGCCTGGGGCTCGTTGATATTTTTTGAGGAGGCCCGCCCGCCGAAGGGCGCGATGGAGATTTACGCCGTCGCCAAACAATGGATGTGGAAGTTCGAGTACGAAGGTGGACAGCGCGACATCAATGAGCTTCATGTGCCCGTGGGCCGGGACGTGAAGATGATCATGAGTTCGCAGGACGTCATCCACAGTTTCTACGTGCCCGCCTTTCGCATCAAGGCTGACGTCCTTCCCGGCCGCTACACGACAACGTGGTTCCGCCCGACCAAGGCAGGCACCTATCACCTGTTCTGCGCCGAATACTGTGGGACGGAGCACTCGGGAATGATCGGCCAGGTGATCGTCATGGAGCCTGCGGCCTACCAGGCGTGGATGAGCGGTGGCAGTTCCACCGGTTCTCTGGCCTCCAACGGCCAGCAAATGTTCCAACAATTGGGCTGCGCCACCTGCCATCGCTTCGATACTCAGGGCCGCGGGCCTAATCTGACCGGCGTATTTGGCAAGCCGGTGCTGCTGGAAGACGGACGCACCGTCACCGCGGACGAGAACTATGTCCGGGAGTCGATCCTGAACCCGGGCGCCAAGATTGTTTCCGGTTTCAAGCCCATCATGCCGACCTTCCAAGGCCAGGTATCGGAGGAAAACTTGATGGCGCTGGTGGCTTACATCAAATCGCTGGCCCAGCCGCAGGGCAAAAGACAGGCTGGCGAGCAACCTGCCGCCGCGGATGGCGCCAGCACGCAATGAGGTTTCAGACCCTGAGGGTGTGACATGGCTACCGCTGTACAGACCGTCGAACGCGAGAACTACCTGAACGCGAACTATGGCATCAAGTCGTGGCTGCTCACGACTGACCATAAGCGGATCGCGATCCTTTATTTGATCTCGATCACCGTCATGTTCTGGATCGGTGGGTTCTTCGCCATGATGATCCGGTTGGAGCTGTTGACTCCGGCGGGTGACCTGGTGTCGTCCGACACCTACAACAAGCTGTTCACCATGCACGGGATCATCATGGTCTTCTTCTTCCTGATCCCATCGGTGCCGGCCGTGTTGGGCAATTTCCTGGTGCCCCTGATGGTGGGCGCCAAAGACCTGGCTTTTCCGCGCGTGAACCTGCTGAGCTGGTATCTCTACATGATTGGCGGCGCCACTGCCCTGGTCGCCATGATCACCGGTGGCGTAGACACCGGCTGGACCTTCTACACCCCCTTCAGCACAACGTATTCCAATACGCATGTAATCGGTGCCGCCGTCGGCATCTTCATCACCGGCTTTTCCTCGATTCTTACCGGCCTGAACTTCATCATCACCATCCACCGCATGCGCGCGCCGGGAATGACCTGGCGCCGCCTGCCGCTGTTCTGCTGGTCGAACTATGCCGCCGCGCTGATCATGGTGCTGGGCACACCCGTCATAGCCATCACCTTGTTGCTGGTGGCCTTCGAACGCGCCTTCCACATTGGAGTGTTCAACCCGCAGCTTGGCGGCGATCCGCTTCTGTTCCAGCACCTGTTCTGGTTTTACTCGCACCCGGCTGTTTACATCATGATTCTGCCCGGCATGGGCGTGATCAGCGAGATCATCGCCTGCTTCTCGCGCAAACGCGTTTTCGGGTATGAGTTCGTCGCCCTGGCTTCGATCGCTATCGCCGTGCTCGGGTTCCTGGTCTGGGCGCACCACATGTTTGTCGCCGGGATCTCGGTGTATGCGGCACTGGTGTTCTCGCTGCTGAGCTACCTGGTCGCGATCCCGTCGGCGGTGAAGGTCTTTAACTGGACGGCCACACTCTATAAGGGCTCGATTCAGTACAACACGCCGATGCTCTATGCCTTCGGATTCATCGGCCTGTTCACCGTTGGCGGCCTGACTGGCGTGTTCCTGGCCTCGCTGGGCGTCGATGTACACGTCACCGACACCTACTTCGTGGTGGCGCACTTCCATTACGTGATGGTCGGCGGCATGGTGATGGCCTACATGGCTGGACTGCACTTCTGGTGGCCGAAAATAACCGGACGCATGTATCCCGAAGGCTGGGCCAAGTTGTCGGCCCTGCTGGTTTTCGTGGGATTTAACACCACGTTCTTTCCGCAGTTCATTCTGGGCTACATGGGTTCGCCGCGCCGCTATCATGCCTACCCGCCGGAGTTCCAGGTGCTGAACGTGCTCTCTACCGCGGGCGCTTCGATCCTGGCTGTCGGTTATGTGTTGCCTATGATCTATTTCCTGTGGTCGTTGCGCTACGGCGAGTTGGCGGGACCGAATCCATGGAACGCCGTCGGTCTGGAGTGGATGGTACCGTCGCCGCCGCCGACCCATAACTTCGACGAGACGCCAGTCGTGACCTGGGAAGCTTACGACTACGAGAACCAGCCGCAGGAGGAGATCACCGTTGGCCACTAGCGATATCCAAGTCGCCGAGCACGCGCTGCAGCACCACTTCGCCGACATGGACCAGCAGCGGGAAACCTCCACCTTCGGCATGTGGATGTTCCTGCTGACGGAAATCATGTTCTTTGGCGGGCTGTTCTGCGCGTATCTGGTGTATCGCGCTTCCTACCACCAGGCTTTCGTCGAAGGCAGCCAGAAGATGAACATCATGCTGGGCGCCACCAACACGGCGGTGCTGATCTGCAGCTCG
>Ga0265325_10001624_pt1 | contig 15665 bp, 15 predicted proteins | sample 41420metaG_FD_202090 | JGI IMG/M metagenome (GOLD analysis project Ga0265325, IMG submission 202090) | Rhizosphere microbial communities from Carex aquatilis grown in University of Washington, Seatle, WA, United States - 4-14-20 metaG | ecosystem: Host-associated > Plants > Roots > Rhizosphere...
TGCTTGCGGCTTTGCAGCAGCGAGACGTAAGGGCTGCCGTTTCCACGCTCGCGTGCCAGCAACGCTGCGGTCGCCGGGATCGGCGAGGCATTGCCGACCGCGACATGGCGGCTATCGCCGATCAGGCGCGCAATGACGTCGGCGAGCAATTCCTCGTCGCGGACGCTATGCGGCGCGGCGTTCATAGACATACCGCTCCAGATAATCCGCAAAGCCGTCCGCGGTCGCCGCCATCCGGGCGTAGTCCGCCATATGCGCAGCGTCGAGCGGATAGTGATCGGGCAATGGCAGCGGCCAGGCGCCGCGCTCGGCAATCGCGATGGCCTCGACGTAAAAGCCCGGCAGCGTGCCGGCCGCCAGCACCGGGTCGTCGAGCAGGCTGGCGTCCTGGATTCTCTCGACCGTGGCGATGGTTCGCTGTGCCGCATGCGCCATGGTGGCGAGCTCGCGCTGGCGGCCGATCCAGACATTGCCGGCGCGGTCGGCGAGCGGTGCGTGGATCAGCGCAAAATCAGGCTTGATCGCCGGCAGCAGCACGATCGGATCGTCATTACCGAACGGGCTGTCGATCACCTTCCAGTCGTCGCGGTATTTCAGCACATCGGAGCCGATCAACCCACGCAGCGGCATGAACGGGACGCCCTTCTCGGCGGCCTGCAAGGCTGCGTGCAATGCCGGGCAGGTGGCGTCCTTCATCCGTAGCGTTCCGGCGATGATGGCGGCGGTAAAGCGCGGCGCCGGCCCGAATTCGCCGAGGCTGACCGCCGATGTCTCCAACGTCTCGACGCAGCCCGCGCCGATCAGCAGGTCGGCCTGCAGGCTCGACGTCGGCAGCGCGACCAGGTGCAGCCGCTTGACGCCGCGGCGGATCAGCGCGCGCGTCGCCGCCATCGGAACGCCGGAGACTTCGCGCGGAACGACGAGCATCTGCCCATCGGCGATCGGCGACAGCGCATCCTCAATCGTGGCGGCGAATTTCGGCATGTGCAAATCAACGCATTAAAACTGGCGCATCACGCGCGATTTGCGCTGTTTTCCCATTGTTGTCCTTGCAAGGTCCACTAGATTCTGGTGGTTGGAGGCAATGGCGATGAATCTGCAGGAAAAGCTCGCGGCTGGACGCTTCGTGCTGACGGCCGAAGTGACGCCGCCGGTCTCGTTCTCGCGCGGCGATCTGCTCGACAAGGCGCTGCCGCTCAAGGGCCTCGCCGACGCCGTCAACGTCACCGATGGCGCCGGCGCGCGGGCGGCCCTCGGCTCGCTGACCGCCGCCGCTATGCTGCTCGAAGCCGGCATCGAGCCGATCATGCAAATGACCTGCCGCGACCGCAACCGCATCGCGTTGCAGAGCGACCTGATCAGTGCGGCGGCGTGGGGGCTACGCAATCTCTTGATCTTGCGCGGCGACAATCCGAGCGCGGGCGATCAGCCGGACGCCAAGCCGGTGTTCGATCTCGACGGCCGGCAACTGCTCGAAACCGCGCGGCGGCTGCAGGACGCCGCCGAATTGCCGAACGGGCGCAAGGTCGCGGGCCGCGCCGATTTCTTTCTCGGCGCTGCCGACAGCCCGATTGACCCCAAGCCGGGCTGGGCGCCGGAAAGCCTCATCAACAAGGTCAGCTCTGGGGCGCAGTTCGCGCAGACCCAGTTCTGCATGGATACCGCAGTCATCAAGCGCTACGCGGCGCGGCTTGCCGAGCATGGTCTCGGCAATCTGTCGCTGCTGATCGGGATTGCGCCACTGCGTTCGGCCAAGTCGGCGCGCTGGATGAAGGACAAGCTGTTCGGCACGATCATTCCGGACGCTTTGGTCGAGCGCATGGAACAGGCCTCAGATCCGGTGGATGAGGGCGTTGGCATCGCCGTCGAACTGATCGAACAGATGTCTAAAATCCCCGGCATCGCCGGCGTGCACATCATGGCGCCGAACAATGACGCCGTCGTGCCGGCCGTCATCACGCAGGCGAAAAAACGCGTGTCGCGAATGGCGACGGTCTAGGCCAGCGAGCGCACCGCCGCAAACAGCGCGCGGACATTTTCTTCCGGCAGATTGCGGGTAATGAAGACCAGCCGGCTGTCGCGGCTGTCATCCGGCCAGCTCTCGAGCTCGACCGGCGGGTGCGCGAGGTGCTGGACGAACTGCACCAGCACCGGGCCACGGCCGCCTTCGACATTGAGGAAGCCTTTCACGCGCAACAAGTCCGGGCCGCGCAACGCGGTCAGCGTTTCCATGGCGCGGGCAAAGGCGGTCCAGGGCAGCGGGTGTGGTTCACGCAATACGAAGCTGGCAATGCCGTCGCTATGCTCGGCTTCGGCGACGAATTCGCTGTGCTCGATCTCCGGCGGCTGAAGCATGTGCTGTGGATCGAGCGCGCCGTTGACCGCCCGGATGATCGCGGCGCGCGGATTGAGCGTGCGCAGCAGCGCCGTCAACGCCGCCGCTTTGCCTTCGCCGGCGAGATCGACCTTGGTCACGATCAGGCGGTCGGCGAGGATGATCTGCTTGCGGGCCTCCGCCGACCAGTCGAGCGTGGCTTCGCCGGCGGCCGCATCGGCGACGGCGATCAGGGCTTCGACATGGAAGCTGTCGCCAAGCGCACGATCGGTCGCGAAGGTCTGCAGGATCGGGCTTGGATCGGCGAGCCCGCTGGTCTCGATGACGATACGGGCGAGATCGGGAATGACGCCGCGCTCCCGGTCAGCGGCCAATCCGCGCAGCGTGATTTGCAGGTCCGAGCGCATGACGCAGCACAGGCAGCCATTGCCGATCAGCGCGGTCGCGTCGGCGCTGTCGCGCAGCAGCGCGTCGTCGATGCCGGCGGCGCCGAATTCGTTGACCACCACGGCGGTGCCGCGGCCCTCCGGCGTCGCCAGAAAGTGCCGGATCAGCGTGGTTTTCCCGGCGCCCAGGAACCCGGTGACGATCGTGACCGGAATCCGCGCGCCGCGTCCGCGCTTCTGGCGCCGGCCGAACGGTCCCGCGGTTGGGGAGGGAAAGAGCTGGTTCATTTTTCGGCCGTCATGCCCGCGAAAGTGGGCGATCCAGTAATCATCGTGGCCTGCGGTCAACTGCTCACAGCGCACTATCTCACGCTTCCTTTACTGGATGCCCGCTTTCGCGGGCATGACAGCATCGGGGTCAAAAATCCATCTCCAGGATATACAGCCCGCCGGTGTGGCGATCGACGGTGTAGACGATCTGGCGCTCGTCGACGAATACGTCGTTGAGCTGGATCGCGCCGGCCGGCGTGCCGTTCGGCGGCGGCGGCACGAAGGTGCCGACCTCCTTTGGCGCATAGGGATTGCTGATGTCGTAGGCGCGCAAGCCGCCATTGAAGAAGGTGCCAAGCACGATGTCCTGCGATTGCCAGGAGGTCGGCAGCGGCACGTTCTCGTGGATGTTGTGCGCGCCGAAGCGGCCGCCGCGCCTGGCGAAGGCATCGACCGGCGGCATCGGGCAGGTCGAGATCGAGATCGGAGTTTTCTCGTCGCGCACGTCGAGCAGCCAGATCAGCTTCGGCCAATCCTCGGCGCCATCCTCGGTCGACTCGTCGGTGACCAGCATCAGGTCCCGATCGAACAGCGGCACCGCCGTGTGCATGAAGCCGGTATAGGGCGGTGAATTGGTCCAGTGCGAAATCACCTGGGGCTTCGACTTGTCGGCGATGTCCATGATGAACATGCCGCCGTCGATGTAGCAGAGGTAGAGCCGGTCGGGCTTCTGCGGATAGACGTTGGTGTTGTGCGCCCGGTAGCCCTTGTCGAGCGGATGGCGCGGCGGCGGCGCGACATTGTCGCCCTTGCGGGTGCCGGGCATCCACCAGCGCCCGATCTCGACCGGCTTTGACGGATTGCGGACGTCGATGCAGCGATAGAACTGGTCGTCGAGCGGGTGGGTGGCTTCGAAATCCGGCGCGCCCGAGGCCATGTGGACATATTCGCCATCGCAAAACCAGAGCTGATGCACGCCGCGCGAATGCGGGCCGGACGTGTCGAAAAAGCCGATCGAGCGCGGCTTTTCCGGCACCGAGACGTCGAACAATTCCATGCCGGCCGGCTGCTGGCCGACCTTCTGGCACTGATAGGCGACCGCCATGATGTCGCCGGTCAGTTCCAGCGAATTCGAACGCATGTATTTCTGCGGCAGTTCGGTCTGCACCACGACCTTCGGATGGCGCGGGTCGGAGACGTCGACGCCGGTGAAGTTCTTCGGCGCGCTTTCGTGGGCGAGCCAGATGATGCGCCGGCCGTCCTTGGCGATCTGCACCGACATGCCTTCGCCCATGCCGCCGAAACCACCAAGATCGTGCTGGGCGAGCAGCTTGAAATTCCAGGCGATCGGCTCGCCGCTTTGACGCAGGGGATTATTGTCTGCCGCCATTCATGGCTCCGTATTGCAAGCGTTCCAGGGCCGTCAGGCCATGGCCTTCTTGAGAAACTCGGTGCGTAGCGCCTTGCTCCAGTCCGGCATCGCCTTGATCTTCTTGGCGTCGATCAGGATCTGCGACTGCGCGGTCATGTAGGGCACGATGTCGGCCGGCCAGCCGGGATCGACCTCGACGCGCGCCAGCGCCTTGGTGAAGGTGTCCTTGGCCATGGTGTAGCCCTTCGAGGTGTAGAACGCGTAGATCGTATCCGCCACCTTGTCCGGCGCGGTCTTGAAGTCCCTGGCGACGTCGAGCCAGGCCTTGAGATAGGCGACGATCGTGTCCGGGCTCTTCGCGACGAATTCCGGCGTCGCCGCCATGAACACCGGCAGCTTGTCGAAGCTGTAAAACTCCTCGATCGTGACCGCGAGGCCGTCGGCCTCGGCAATGGCGTTATACGGCTCGACATTGACCATGGCATCGACCGACTTCGCAGCCATTGCCGCCACCATATTGTTAACGTCCATGCGGACTTCCTGATAGTCGCCCTTTTTCAGGCCGTGCTTTGGGGCGATCTGGTCAGCGAAGATATTGCCGGTCGAGGAGCCGGTCTGGTTGGCGACCATCTTGCCCTTGAGCTGCTCGACCGTGGTGATGCCGAGGTCTTTACGGGCCATCACGCGGGCGGTCTTGCCGACATATTCGATCATGGCGATCGCGAGCAGACCGCCTTTGTCGTGCCCGATCGAGAACGAAGGCCCGGCATAGGTGCCCATGTCGACCTGGCGCGCCACCATTTGCTGCATGGTGAGGTTGCCGGACGGCACCGCGAATTCCTCGTATGTGATGCCGTGCTTTTCAAGGATGCCGGAGTGCAGCAGATAATAGGTCGGCATTCCCCACATGTTGGTCTGGTAGCCCTGCCGGATCGCGGCGAGCGCCGCGGCCGGTCGAATGTCAAGACCAAGACCGAGCGCCAGCGCGCCGGCGCCGCCCGCCAGGAGACAGTCACGTCGCGTTATTGCACCGCGGATCGTCATTGCCGTCCTCCCTTAGCGCGATGAAGCGCCATTGCTCTTGTTGGCTGCCGTCTGGCCAAGGTGACGCAGCAATTCCTTCTGTACCTCGAGAAATTCGACGCTCAGCGGATCGCGCGGGCGTGGCAGCGCGATCGGTACCTCGATCTTCACGGTGCCCGGATGCGGCGTCATCACGATCACCCGGTCGGCGAGATAGACCGCTTCCGCGACATTGTGCGTCACATAAATCACGGTCTTGCGGGTTTCACGCCATACATCGGCGAGCAGCCGCTGCATGTCGTCGCGGGTCAGCGCGTCGAGCGCGGCGAACGGCTCGTCCATCAGCAACACCGCGGGATTGTAGGCCAGCGCGCGGGCGATGGCGACCCGCTGCTGCATGCCGCCGGACAGATGGTGCGGATAGGAGCCGACGAATTTGTCGAGTTTCACCAGGCGCAATTGTTCGCGCGCGATGGTCTCGCGCTCGGCCTTGGCGACGCCCTTCATCTCCAGCCCGAATTCGACATTACCGAGCGCGGTACGCCAGGGAAACAACTGCGCAAAATCCTGGAACACCACGCCGCGATCCATGCCATGGCCGGTGATGACCTTGCCGCCGATGCGGATGTCGCCACCGGTCGGGCGCAGAAAGCCGGCGATCATGTTGAGCAACGTCGATTTTCCGCAGCCCGACGGGCCGAGCAGGCAGAGGAATTCGGATTCTTCGATGCCGAAGTTCGCGGCCGCAACGCCCTGGACCTGGCCCGACGGGGTGTCGTAGGTCAGCGAAACGTCGCGAATTTCAATGAACGCCATGAACACAGTCCGGTGCGGGCGCCGGGAGATTACTATATTTTGCGGCGAGACCAATCGGCCTCTCCGGGACCATCATGCATTGCGACAGTCACGTTCATGTCATCGGCACCCTCGCGCAATATCCGCAGGTTCCGCAGCGCACCTATTTGGCGAGTGTCGCGCCGCTTGAAACCTTGCGGCAACTCGGCGCCTCGCGCGGCATCTCTCGTTTCGTGATCGTGCAGCCGAGCTTCTACGGCACCGACAACTCCGCCGCGCTCGATGCCATCGCCGCGCTCGGCGGCAATGGCCGCGGCGTTGCGGTGGTCGATGTGGATAACGCGCCGCAACCGCTACTCGACGATCTGGCACGGCGAGGCATCCGCGGCCTGCGCATCAATCTTTATAGTCCGTTGGGCAATTCAACCCCGTTCGACGTCGCGTTCGCCAAAACCGCGCGGGTCGCCAAGCCGATGAACTGGCACGTCGAGGTGATCGTCGGCATCGACACCATCGCAAAGCACGCCGAACTGCTTGCACGCTCCGAGGCGCCCGTCGTGATCGACCACTACGCGGTCTATGGCCAGCAGCGGCCGGACAGCGCCGCTGCGCGCACGGTGCTCGAATTGCTCCGCCAGCCGCACGTCTGGATCAAGCTGTCGGCGCCCTACCGCGTCGGCGCCGATCCGCTGGCGACCAAGCCGGATGCCGAATGGGTGAAGGCGATCACGAGCCGCGCGGCGGAACGTTGCGTTTGGGGCAGCGACTGGCCGCACACACCGCCGAACGAGCAGCATCCCGGCCCCGACCAGTCGCCGCCCTATCGGCCGCTATCCTATGCCCGGCTGGTCGACGATTTTCGGGCCGCACTTGGCTCGGACACGCTGTTCGAGCAGGTCATGAGCGCGAACCCGGCGCGGCTTTATGGATTTGCGGACTGAGCAGCGGCAACCGCTATAATGGACGGAAAGCGGTCAACCGCGTTCAACAAGACGTTCGGGAGGATTCAATGAGGAAGCTCACGGCGCTTTATGTCCTTTGCGCTTTTGCGGCGCTCGCGTTTGGCGCCGCTGGCGCGGCGCGGGCCGACACCTATCCGACGCGGCAGATCCGTCTGATCGTGGCCTATTCGGCCGGCGGCACCGGCGACGTGGTGGCGCGGCTGGTTGCCGACAAGCTCGGCACCGCGCTCGGCCAATCGGTGATCGTCGAGAATCGCGCCGGTGCCAGTGGCGCGATCGGCGCACGCTTTGTGGTCGCCGCGGCACCAGACGGTTACACGCTCCTGCTCGGTCAGACGGCCGAGATCTCGGTCAATCAGCATCTGCTCAAGGACATCGGCTATGACCCGGACAAGGATCTGCAGCCGGTCGCGCTCGCCTCGGTCGTGCCGCTTGCTTTGGTGGTTCCGGCCAAGGCGCCCTATGCGACGATTGCCGAATATCTTGCGTTCCTGAAGTCGGGCAAGCCGAGCACCTTCGCGTCGGCCGGCACCGGCACGCCGGGCCACTTTGCCGGCGAACTGCTTAAGGCGCGCACCAAGGGCAACATGACGCACATCCCGTATAAAGGCGCCGGTCCCGCGCTCAACGACCTGATCGGCGCCCATATCGACATGTATTTCCCGGGCTTTCCGTCGGTCGCGCCGATGGTGAAAGCAGGGACGCTGAAATTGCTGGCGGTCTCATCAGGCAGCCGCGTGCCGAGTGCGCCTGACGTCCCGACTGTCAAGGAGGCTTCCGGCATCGAGAATTTCGACTTCACGCTGTGGCAAGGCATCTTCGCACCGCGCGGCACGCCGACAGAGATCGTCGACAAGCTCAACAGCGAGATCAACAAGGTGCTCAAGAGCGCCGAAATCGCCACAAGATTTGCCGAGCTCGGCGCCGACATCCAGATCATGTCGGTCGATCAGTTCAGGGCCTTCGTCAAAACCGAAAGCGACAAATATGTCGGCGTCATCAAGGAGACCGGCGTCAGCGCCGACGGGCACTAGCTGCGCGCGTCGCGCAGCATGCCCCAGCGCATCACGGTGAGGCGCTCGAGCGAGCCGAACACCAGACGTTCGGTCATGAAGCCGATGGCGCCGATCACGATCAGCGACGCCACCATCAGATCGGCGTTGAGGAATTCCTTGGCGTCGAAAATCACCCAGCCGAGGCCCCAATCCGACGCCGCGATCATTTCCGCTCCGACCACCGCGATCCAGGCGCGCAGGAATGACTGACGCATCCCGGCAATGATGAAGGGCGCCGCGCCGGGGATGATTACTTTCCAGAACAGCCGCCGCTCGTCGGCGCCCATCGCGCCGGCGGCGCGCAGCCAGATCGGGTTGACCGAACGCACCCCCGACCAGGTGTTGAACAGCATCGGGAAGGTCGCTGCATAAAACACGATCAGCACCGTCGTGGTATTGCCGATGCCGAACCACAGCATGAACAGCGGTACCAGCGCGAAGGAGGGAATCGGCATCAGCGCGCTGACCAGCGGCAACAGGAAATTCTCGATCCGCTGGAACCGCGCCATCAAAATGCCGAGCGGAATTCCAATAGCGACCGCAAGGCCGAAGCCGAACATGACCCGATACATCGTGAATAACGCGTGCAGCTCCATGGTGCCGTCGGCCAGCGAATCCCATAGCGCCTTGAAGACGCTTCCGAGTGGCGGCAACAGCGCCGCCGCGAAAATCCCGCTGCGCGCCAGCGCCTCGTAGATCGCGGCGGCGGCCGCGATCGACAAGGTCGCGCGCAGCATCGAGCGCTGGCGGTCTTGCTTCGCGGTCATTGTGTCATCATCCCCCAGCGCACCACGGTGTAATTTTCCAGCCGTTGGAACACCTGCTTCTCCAGCGTCAGCCCGATCACGGCGATGACGGCGATGCCAGACAGCATCACGTCGGTGTTGAGGAATTCTCGGGCGCCGAAGATCATCCAGCCGAGGCCCCATGGCACCGCCGCCAGCATTTCGACGGCGACCAGGATGCGCCAGGCCTGCGCCAGGCCGAGACGCAGGCCGGTCAGGATATAGGGCAGCGCGCCCGGAGCGATCACGTGCGTGAACATCCGGCGATTGTCGGCTCCCATCGCCTGTGCCGAGCGCAGCCAGATCTCCTTGACGGCCTTGACGCCGCTCCAGGTGTTGAAGATCACCGGGAACATCGCCACGAAGCCAACCAGCAGCACCGCCGACACATTGCCGAGCCCGAACCACAGCAGAAACAGCGGCGCATAGGCGAGGCCCGGAATCGGCGCCGCGACCGCGACCAGCGGCAGGAAAATGTCCTCGGCCAGCCGCGAGCGCGCCATGGCAATGCCGATCGCGACGCCGCCGACGGCCGCAATGGCGAAGCCGCTGAGCAGGCGAAGGAGCGTGTCGAGTGCGTGGTGCGGCAGGATGCCGGCAATCGTCAGCCGCACCAGCGCGGCCGCCACGACTTCGAGCGGCGGAAACAGCCGGGGCGGAAAAATGCCGGCCCGGGCGACGATTTCCCACACGGCGCCGCACACCAGAAATGGGAAGGCATTGCGCCAGACCGCGTGCCAGCGCTCGTGGCCGGTTGCGCGCGTGGCTGCCCGATCAGTCGCGACGGCAGCGTCAATCGGCATGGCCGAAAATCCCTTCCGCCGGTGCGTCAACTTTGATGCGAGGGCTGCCGGACAAGTCTATCGCAAACGACCTCAAATAAAAGGACGGGCCGGCCTTGCATCCGGAAGGGATGGCGGGCGCGACGTCCTGTGCTAGACAGCGGCCGAATGACGCTGACGGCGCTTTGACGGCGTACGGCGTGAGAGTTGGCAAGGAGTTTCGTCATGGCGAAAACGACAATCGGCTGGATCGGCGCCGGCCGCATGGGCACCCCCATGATCGAGCGGCTGCTCAAGGCTGGTCACGACGTCACGATCTGGAACCGGACCCGCGCCAAGGCCGAGCCGCTGGCGCAAAAAGGCGGCCGGCTGGTGGACAAGCCGTCCGAGCTCGCCGGCTGCGATGTGGTGTTCGCCATCGTTTCGACCGGCAAGGATGTCGATGAAGTGCTGTTCGGCAAGGATGGCGCGCTGACCGGCAGCAAGACTCCGAAAATTGTCGTCGACTGCTCGTCGATCTCCGTCGAAGAGTCCGCCGCGATCCGCAAGCGCGCCACGGAAAAGGGCGTCAGCTTCATCGCCGCGCCGGTATCCGGCAATGCCAAGGTCATCAAGGCCGGCAAGCTGTCGGCGGTGGTGTCGGGACCTGAGGCCGATGCCAAGACGGTGATGCCGCTGATCGAGGTGTTCGCGCCGCGCGGCGTGTCCTATGTCGGCGACGACGAACTGGCCCGCATCTGCAAGATCGCGCATAACGTGATGCTCGGCGTGGTGATCGAGAACCTGATCGAGATCACGCTTTTGGCCAACAAAATGGGCGTGCCGCGCCACGCCTTCCTCGCCTTCATGAACAACGGCGTCATGGGCTCGATGTTTACCGCCTACAAGACGCCGGCTCTGGTCAATCTCGACTGGACCACGACCTTCACCCCCGAATTGCTGCGCAAGGACTTCGATCTCGGGCTCGCGCTCGGCCGCGAATGGGACGTGCCGATGCCGGTGACCGCGGCGGCGCGCGAAGTGCTGCAAGGTCATTTCGGTGCTGCGATGCTGCAGACGAATCCGGAGGACTATTTGCAGAAGGACTTCGCGGCCTTGGCCGAGACCATGGCGCTTGCGTCCGGCATGAAGCTCGAAAGCGAGAACAAGAACGTGTCGACCGGTCTGGAGAGCTAACGACATAAAAAAAGGGCCGCTCGCGCGGCCCTTGGTGCGTAAGGTGGAGGATTCTTGCCGCTATCCAGACCAAGTGGGAGGAGAACAGCAGCTGCGCACGATTTCAGTGAAGCCGCCGCGCGGCTTCGCCACAAGTAAATTGGACGTAAATCTTGGACGGCGCCGCAGCGACCGGATCGGCTGGGGGAACCCGTGATGACCTATAAACTTTACAACGCGCCCCAATCGACTTGCAGCCAGCGCGTCCGCTTCGTGTTGAACGCCAAAGGCCTCGCCTTCGACGAGGTGAAGCTCAATCTGCTCGAAGGCGACCAGCTCAAGCCGGATTATCTCAAATTGAATCCGAATGGGGTGGTGCCCACGCTCGACCATGACGGCGCCATCGTCACCGATTCGACCGTCATCACCGAATATCTCGACGAAGTCTCGCCGGCGGCCAGCTTTACGCCGGAAGGCCCGGTCGAGCGCGCCCGCATGCGCGCGCTGATGCATTTCATCGACGAGATGCCGGCGCCGGCGGTCCGGGTACCGACATTCAATCTCGCCTTTCTGCCGAGCTTTCAGAAGATGAGCCGCGAGGCCTTTATCGCCATGGCGGAATCGAAGCCGCTGCGCCGCGAATTCATGCTGACTATGGGGCAGACCGGATTTCCGCAAAGCGAAATGGATGCCGCGCTCGATCGTCTGCGCCGCACTTATCAGCGCATGGAGGCCGAAATCGCCAAGAGCGGCGGGCCCTGGCTGATAGGCAAGTCGATCAGCCTCGCCGATGTCGCGGTGATGCCGGCTTTGGTGCGCATGGACGACCTGCGCATGAGCAGGCAGTGGCGGGATCTGCCCGGCGTGACGCGCTGGTATGACGCGATCCGCGCCCATGCGGCGTTCGCGCCGACCTATTATCCCGGATCATTGCTGAGCGAGCGCTTCCCGCATTTGCAGGAAACGCTTGCCGCGAGTGCTTGAACCTTTTTCGTTCGGCCGCGACCCACTATCATACGACCGTATCGATCGAAGAGGGCTGCCATGCGCTGCTTGATGTTCGCCGCTTGCATCCTCGCGGCATCCGCCCTGCCGGCCTTTGCACAAGCCGACAATGGCGCATGCGTTGCCGAACAGACGAGCAGCTTGACGGCATCGCAGCGCATCGCGGCCTGCACTGCGGTGATTGCGTCGATAAAGGACGCGCCGCACGACCTGTCCGCCGCTCTTGTCAGCCGTGGCAATGCCCATCTGTCCGTCAACGAAACCGAGGCCGCATTCGCCGATTTCGACCGCGCCATCGCGATAGACCAGAAAAATGCCCGCGCCTTTCGCGAGCGGTCGGACGCCTATCGCACCGTGGGGCGGCTCGATCGCGCGCTCGCCGACGCCAATGAGGCGGTGCGGCTGGATCCCGCCGACGCCAGGGCCTTCGACAACCGCGGCAACGTGTTCAACAATAATCGCCAGTACGATCGCGCCATCGCCGATTACGATGAAGCGATACGGCTCGACCCGAATTCCGGCCTCGCCTTCATGGATCGCGGCGTGGCACATTACTTCCAGAATGACTTCGAGGCCGCGATCAAGGATTACGACAAAGCGATCGACCTCGACCCGAAGCGCTCGCACGCCTTTGCCAACCGTGGCTCAGCCTACAAAAAACTCGGCCGTTACGAGCAGGCACTGGCCGATGAAAGCGAGGCGATCAGGCTCGATCCGGCTACGCCGGAATATCGCGACAATCGCGGGCTGACCTATCAGGGCAACGGCGATTACGACCGCGCCATTGCCGATTACGACGAGGCGATCCGGCTGGCGCCGCAAGCCAATTTCCTGACCAATCGCGGCGACGCCTACCAGCTCAAGGGCGATCTCGACCGCGCGATTGCCGACTACGATCGTGCAATCAAGCTCAATCCCGGCTTTTACCTCGCCTATAACAATCGCGGCACGGCGTTTCGCAGGAAGGGTGACTTCGAGCGGGCCATTGCCGATTACGAGCAGGTGCTGCGCATTAATCCCAAGAACGACACCGCCGCGCAGAATCTTGCAGAAACCCGCCAAGAGCAGGATCGCCGAAACGGCGTCTCCAATCGGCTGCTGCCGAGCTTCGATTGCGCCGCTGCGCGGCGCGCCGTGGAAAAGGCGATCTGCTCGGATGCCGATCTGTCCCGGCTCGATCGCCAGATCGACGACGCCTTCAAGGCCGCACTCGCCGGGCTCAACCGCAAGGGCGTCGCCCGTCTACGCGCGGAGCAGCGGGCGTTCAACGTCAGGCGTGACACGATGTTCGGCCGCGCCGACTACCAGCTCAAGCATGAACTTGAAGGCAGGCTTCAAGTGCTGCGTGGCCTATCCTCTGCCGACTGAGGCTAGTACCGGTTGGCGATCGGCAACTCCTCAGCCGGGAACAGCGAGATCAGCTTGCAACCCTTATCGGTGACCACGACCTCTTCCTCGATGCGCGCGGCCGAATAGCCGTCGGTCGCCGGGCAATAGGTCTCGATCGCGAACACCATGCCTTCCTTGATCTCGGTCGGGTGATCCATCGAGACCACGCGCGAGATAATCGGCCGCTCATGCAGCGCGAGGCCGAGGCCGTGGGCGAATTGCAAGCCGAACGCCGACATCTCGTCGGGGAAGCCGAATTCGCCGGCTTTCGGAAACACCTCGCAGATATGTGCGGTGGTGGCGCCGGGTTTGATGCGGGCAATGGCGTTGTCCAGCCATTCGCGCGCCATCTTGTAGGCGTCGTGCTGCGCCGGCGTGGCGCGGCCGACATTGAAGGTGCGGTAATAGCAGGTGCGGTAACCCATGAAGGCCTGCAGGATGTCGAAGAACGCCTGGTCGCCGGGGCGAATCATGCGGTCGGTGAAATTGTGCGGATGCGGATTGCAGCGCTCGCCGGAAATGGCGTTGACCGCCTCGACGTCGTCGGAGCCGTGGGTATAGAGGAACTTGTTGACCTCGGCGACGATGTCGTTTTCGCGCACACCCGGCCGCAGCTGCTCGTTGATCAGGTCATAGGCGCCGTCGACCATCGCCGCGGCGCGGTTGAGCAGCGCGATCTCGTCGATGTTCTTGACCTCGCGCGCCTCCAGCATGACCTGCTGGCCGTCGACGATCTTGAGGCCGAGTTTCTGCAATTCGAACATCATCGGCGGCTCGATAATGTCGACGCCGATCGGCATTTTCTCGACGCCGGCTTCCTTGAGCAGGCCGAACATTTCCTTGGCGTGGCGCTCCATCAGCCCGAATTTCGGATCGACGGTGCCGCGCAGCCCGACCAGTCCGGCTTTCATGTTTTCCGGCTTGAGCCACGGGCAGTACAGCTTGTGATGGACCGCGGCCGAGCCGAAATCCCACAGGATCGGCTCGCCGCCGCGCGGCAGCAACACCCAGCGCGACAGCTTGTCGCGCTCCCACTCGCCGATCTTGGTCGAGGTGATGTAGCGGATGTTGTTGGTGTCGAACACCAAGAGCGCGCCGAGATCGGTGTTCTCCATCGCCTGCCGGGCGCGGCCGATGCGGTAGTTATGCAGCCGCCGGTAGTCGACACGCTCCTCGAAGTCGACGCCCATGGTGCCGAGCGCGGGCAGGTGACGGCCCCAATTGTAGCGCGGGTTGATGTCGTCGGGATTGACCTTGCGCAAACTGCGCGTGATGTCGTCCATGGGCGCGCTCCTCGGCAGCGTATTTGTGGTGGCCAGACTAGTCCGGCTTCAGGTGGCAAGACTATACGCCCGCGCCCAATGAGCGCCAACCGTTAGGCGGTGGTGACAACGCGGCGTAACGCGGACCGCAGATCGGCTGCGGCCTGCCCACCGTAAGCGGCCTCGAACTCTTTTTGCGCCCGCCGCCAATGCGCCGCGGCGTCTTTCAGCCGCGCTTGCCCCGCCGCGGTGAGCTGGACGCAACGCGTGCGGCCATCGGGCCCGGGGCCGACGCTGATCAGTCTGTGGCGCTGGAGCGGGCCGATGGCGCGGCCGAGCGCGGTGCGGTCCAATACCAGGAGTTCGGCGAGCTTGCCGATCGCCATCGGCCCGAGCCGGCCGAGTTTCGACAGGATCGAATATTGCGAGCCGCGCAGCCCGGCCCGCGACAGGTGGCGGTCGTAGATCTGGCTGAGGTGCCGCGACGCTTGGCGCAGCGCCAGATTATGGCACGGCGAGTCGTCGAGGGCAGAGGCAGCGGGCTCCGACATAGCTGGTTTTCGCATGGCTCGCATTCCGGCAGCGCTGAACCTTCCGTATTGCACAATATGTGCATATGCACGTATTCCTGTCAAGGAAAGGTGCATATGCACCTGTTGAGCGAGGCGACAGACCGTCATGGACCCGCGCACCCGAATGCTGCTCGAAGCGCCGATCGGCCGCACCATCGTGCGGCTCGCTCTGCCCAACGTCGTCGTCATGCTAGTGCAGACCTCGATCGGGTTGATCGAGACCTATTTCGTCGCCAAGCTCGGCGTCGATGCGCTTGCCGCCATGGCGCTGGTGTTCCCGCCATTCATGCTGCTGCAGATGGTGTCGGCCGGCGCAATGGGCGGCGGCATTCTCTCCTCAATCGCCCGCGCGCTCGGCGCCGGACATCGCGACCGCGCCAATGAGCTGGTCTGGAGCGCGCTCGCCATCACCATCGTGCTCGGCGCCGCCACGACCGTCGCAGCGCTGCTCTGGGGCCCGAAACTCTACGCGCTGATGGCCGGCGCCGGCGCGTCGCTGTCGCTGGCGGCGACATAT
>Ga0265325_10001625_pt1 | contig 15662 bp, 22 predicted proteins | sample 41420metaG_FD_202090 | JGI IMG/M metagenome (GOLD analysis project Ga0265325, IMG submission 202090) | Rhizosphere microbial communities from Carex aquatilis grown in University of Washington, Seatle, WA, United States - 4-14-20 metaG | ecosystem: Host-associated > Plants > Roots > Rhizosphere...
GGGATCGCAATGAACTCGCGTAGCTCGCTGCGCCAGCTGTCGTCCATGCGGGGGAGACTAGCCGCTCGTCAACAACTGCGACCAGGTCGCCGTCGGCGACCTGGTCGCGGCCGTTCGGCTACGCGACGTCCTTGAGCGAATGCGCGTCCGCAAGCGCGCGAAGCTTCTTCAGCGACTGATTCTCTATTTGTCGGATGCGCTCGCGCGTGACGTTGAACGTCCGCCCCACCTCGTCGAGCGTGCGCGGATGCTCGCCGTCGAGGCCGTAGCGGAGCTCGAGCACGCGGCGCTCGCGGTGCGAGAGCGTCGAGAGGATCTTGCGCAGCGTCTCCCTGCGCATCGCCACCTCGGCGGCCTCGTCGGGGAGCGGCACATTCTCGTCGGTGAGGAAGTGCCCGAACTCGGACTCCTCTTCGTCGCCGACCGGCTTCTCGAGCGAGACCGGCGTCTGCGCGCTGCGCATGATCTGCTCTACCTCGTCGATCGGCAGGTCGAGATCAATCGCGATCTCGTACGCCGTCGGCTCGCGGCAGAGCTCGGCGCGCAGCTTGCGCTCGCTCCGAACGATCTTGTTCAGCTTCTCGACGACGTGAACCGGCATCCGGATCGTGCGGGCCTTGTCTGCGAGCGCGCGTGCGACGGCCTGCCGGATCCACCACGTCGCGTACGTCGAGAACTTGAACCCCTTGCGGTAGTCGAACTTCTCCGCTGCGCGCACGAGGCCGATCGTCCCCTCCTGGATCAGGTCGAGGAACGGCAGGCCCTGGTTGCGATAGCGCTTCGCGATCGACACGACGAGGCGAAGGTTCGCCTCGACCATCTCCTGCTTCGCGCCGTGGTCGCCGCGCTCGATCCGCTTCGCGAGCTCGACCTCCTGGGCTGCGGTGAGCAGGTCGACCTTGCCGATGTCCTTGAGGAAGAGCTGCAGCGAGTCGGTGGAGATCTCGCGCGCCTCGGCCTCCGCGCGCTCCTCCTTCTCCTCGACCTCTGCGGCGGCGACGCCGACGACGTCGATCTGCATCTCCTCGAGCGTGCGGTAGAAGTCGTCGATCTGGCCCGCGTCGAGATCGAGCTCGTCGAGGGCGACAGCGATCTCGTCGGCGCTCAGCGAGCCGGACAGTTGAGCCGACTCGAGCAGCCCACGCGCTTCATCCGTGTCGAGGACGTCCGCGACCTCGCGGACAGCTCGCCCCTCCACACCTGCGCTCACTTGCCTCCCCCTACTGCTTGTACCGCAAAGGACGACGAAAGATTCCGCACTGTGCCATGCGGGTCGGACGCACCATAGGCCGATCGGCTCATCTGCAAACTACCTGGTCCCATTGTTGGCGATCTCTGCCAGGAGCAACCTCGCTTGCTTCGCGTACACCGACTTCGGGTTGTCCGCAATTGCAATCCGGAGCTGTTGCTCGCCCTTCTTGGGCTGACGCGTCCAGATGAGCAGGATTCCGAGGTGAAAACGGACGACGGCGGCCTTCGGGAAGACTCCCGTCAGCGGGCCGAGCCGCGAGAACGCGGTCACCGGCCGGGCCTTCGAGAAGGCGCCGACAGCGGCGAGCGTCTGCGCCAGCGCATCGCGGGGCGCGAGCAGGGCCGCACGGCGGAACTGCCGCTCGGCCGACACCGGGCGCTCGAGGTGCCAGAGCGCGAGCCCGTAGAGCAGCTTCGCCTTCGCGTCGGGCCGGGCCGCCGCGCGGGCAAGAGCAGCGAGCTCCCCGGCGGCGGAGAGCTTCGCCACCGCCGGCGGCGGGCTGAGCGGACTGATGACGATGGGCAGGCCCGGGGCGATCGCCGGGTAGTGGAGCTCCGTGTCGGCGTCGACGGCGGCGGGCGAGTCGGGCTGCACCTTGACCGCGAGCGCCCAGGCGGCCGCCGCGTCGGCGTTCCGTCCCGACCACAGGTACGCCCAGCCGAGGTGCAACTCGGCGAGCGCGCTCCGCGGGTGGGCCGAGACGATCCGCTTCAGGTCGTCGAGGGCGTGGCCCGGCCAGGAAGCAAAGGCGGCGCCGATCTGCGCCTCGAGCGAGCGGTAGCGCGCGAAGATGGGCGCGGCCTGGGCGCGGTGGCCGTGGTTGTAGAGGGTCGCCGCACGTGCGAGCGCGCGCGCCTCGGCGTCGCTCCGCACACCGAAGTCGAGCTCGAGCGGCGGCGCTCCCTTGCGCGGTGCGCCGACAGCGCCCGACGCGGTCGTGTGCTCGCCGCGCGTCTGCAGCAGAGTCACTCCCACCACCCCCGCGGCGGCGGCCGTCGCCACGAGCGCAACCGCTGCGGCGACCCTGGTGCGCGCGCTCATCGGCCGCGAGGGTAGCCGGAGTCGCGTAGCCCCGCGCCGTACCGCTATATTATGGAAAGTCATGCCGAGCTACCACGAGCTGCTGCAGCAGGTGCGCGCCGAGATCGAGGAGGTGGACGCCGCGCGCGCCCACGAGCTCCTCGCTGCGGACGAGCGCCCGCTGCTCGTGGACATCCGCGAGCAGGACGAATGGGTCGAGGGACGCATCCCCGGCGCGGTGCACGTGCCGCGCGGGTTCCTCGAGTCGCGCATCGAGGCGGCAGCGCCGGACCACTCCGCCCCGATCGTCCTCTACTGTGCCGGCGGCCATCGCTCCGCCTTCGCCGCGAAGACGCTCCAGGAGCTCGGCTACGAGAACGTCGTCTCGCTCGCCGGCGGCTACACCGACTGGAAGCGCAGCGGCTTCCCGACCGAGCTGCCGCGCACGCTCGACTCGGCGAAGCGCAAACGCTACAGCCGCCACCTGCTCATCCCCGAGGTCGGCGAGGCGGGCCAGCTGAAGCTGCTCGAGTCGCGCATCCTGCTCATCGGCGCCGGCGGCCTCGGCTCGCCGAACTCGCTCTACCTCGCAGCGGCGGGCGTCGGACGGCTGGGCATCGTCGACGACGACCGCGTCGACGAGTCGAACCTCCAGCGCCAGATCGCGCACTCGACGACGAAGCTCGGCGAGTGGAAAGCCGAGTCGGCGAAGCAGACGATCGAGGGGCTGAACCCGGACGTCGAGGTGATCACGTACCGCGAGCGCCTCAGCGCCGAGAACATCGACCGCATACTCGCCGACGGCTGGGACGTGATCGTCGACGGAACCGACAACTTTGCGACGCGCTATCTCCTGAACGACGCGTCCGTCTGGCACGGCATCCCGGTCGTGCACGGCTCGGTCTACCGCTTCGAAGGCCAGGTCACGGTCTTCAAGCCCAACGAGGGCCCGTGCTACCGCTGCCTGTTCCCGCAGCCGCCGCCGGCGGAGCTCGCACCGAGCTGCGCCGAGGGCGGCGTGCTCGGCGTCCTGCCCGGGATCGTCGGCACCCTGCAGGCGAACGAGGCCCTGAAGCTCGCGCTCGGCATCGGCGAGCCGCTCGTCGGCCGGCTGCTGCTCCTCGACGCGCTCTCGGCCGAAGTCAGCGAAGTGTCCCTCCGCCGCGATCCGGACTGCCCGGTGTGCGGCGAGCATCCGACCATCACCGAGTACATCGACTATGTGGAGTTCTGCCAAGGGAGGCCGACGCACGCATGAAGACCGTTCGCATTCCGCCCACGCTTCGCAGCGAGACCGGCGGCGAGCGGCAGGTGCACGCCGCAGGCGGCACCGTCCGCGAGCTGCTCGACGACCTGATGCACCGGTTCCCCGGCCTCCGCACCCAGCTCGTGGAGGACGACGAGATCGCCCCGTTCGTGAACGTCTACGTCGAAGGCGAAGACGTGCGCACGCTCGACGGTCTCGACACGCCGGTCAACGACGGCAACACGGTCATCCTCTTGCCTGCCATGGCCGGCGGTGCCTAGCAGAGTCGTCGTCCAGAGCCTTCTCGACCTCGTCGGTCACACCCCCCTCGTCGAGCTGCGGCGCATGTCGCCGAAGGCGTCGGTGCGCATCTACGCGAAGCTCGAGGGCCAGAACCCGACAGGCTCGATCAAGGACCGCGTCGCGAAGGCGATGATCGAGGCGGCCGAGGCGTCCGGCGAGCTCCTGCCCGGCCGCGAGCTGCTCGAACCGACGAGCGGGAACACGGGCATCTCGCTCGCGCTGATCGCGAAGCTGAAGGGCTACCCGCTGACGGTCGTGCTGCCCGAGAACGCGACCGAGGAGCGGCGGTTGCTGCTGCGGCTCTACGGCGCGAAGATCGTCGACTCGCCCGCCGCGGAGGGCTCGAACGGGGCCGTCCGTCTCGCGCTCGAGCTGGCGGAGCGGGAGCCGCGCTACTTCATGCCGTTCCAGTACGCGAACCCGGCCAACCCGCGCGCCCACTACGAGGGCACCGGCACCGAGATCGCCGAGGCGCTCGACCGCGTCGACGTGTTCGTCGCCGGCCTCGGCACCGGCGGGACGCTGATGGGCACCGGCGAGCGCCTGCGCGAGAGCTTCCCCGACGTCGTCATCGCGGCCGCCGAGCCGCTGCCCGGCGACCCGGTGATGGGCCTGCGCTCGCTCGAGGACGGCTACGTGCCGCCGATCCTCGACGTCTCCAAGCTCGACCGGAAGGTGCTCGTCTCGAACGAGGAGTCGGTCACGGCCGCGCGCGCGCTGCTCGACCGCGAGGGGATCTTCACCGGCGTCTCCTCCGGCGCCGTCGTGCACGTCGGCCAGAAGCTCGCCGCCGAGCTCGACGAGGGCGTCGTCGTCTGCGTCCTCCCCGACGGCGGCTGGAAGTACCTGTCCGCGTCGTTTTGGAGCGAGGGGGCCGGGGAAGCGATGGACGGGACGCTGTGGTGGTAGTGCCCGCCGCTGTGCGCCGGGCACTGGTCGAGCATTCGCTCGCGGAAGAGCCGAACGAGGCCTGCGGGCTTCTTGCCCTTCGGGACGGAGTGGCGGAGAGCTATCACCCGGGTCGCAACGGCGCCGCATCCCCGTACCGCTTCGAGCTCGAGGTCGACCCCGAGCTGTGGTTCCTCGAGGACGAGGGCTACGAGCTCGCCGTCTTCCACTCGCACCTTTCGGCGCCGGCGCGCCCCTCCCGGACCGATGTCGAGAACATCGGCCACTGGGAGGGGAGGCCGTACCTGATCTACTCCGTGCGCGAGGACGCGCTCGGAGCGTGGACGATCCGCGGCGGCGCGATCGAGCCGCTCACGCTCACCCAGTGACCTTGAAGGTGCCCTTCATGCCGGCTGCGGCATGCGGGTCGCACTGATACGTGTACGTACCGGCCTTAAGCTTCACGGTCCACGTCTGCGAGCCGACGAACGGGACGGTCGTCGTCTTGTTCACGCCGGGCCCCTTCAGGTGGAAGTCGTGAATCGAGGCCTTGTCCTGTACTGCGATCGTGTACGTGCCGGCCTTGAGGGTCTTCACGACCTTGCCACCGCTCTTGAGCGTGATCGAGAAGCCGGGGCCGACCACGCCGACGAGCTTCGGCGCCGCCGCCAGGCCTGTTGAAGCGGTGATCAGGCCGGTCGCAAGGATCGCGACCAGAAGCAGAAGACGTTGCGGCATGGACATCCTTTCCTTCGTTGACACGTCTCCGGCCAGTACGGCCGCTGCGCCGCAACGGATTCAGCCGCTACACGGCGCGAGCGCGGTTGTTGCGGGGGTTGTGCTCCAGCTCGACGAGGCCGAGCCGCTCGAGCAGCGGCGGGACGTACATCGCGAAGCGCCCGCGCAGTCCCTTCTTCAAGCCGTACCAGCCGCCGGCCGGATTGCCGGCCGCGCGCGCCCAGGCTTCGACGGTGCCCTCCTTCGCCGGCTTCTGCTCGTCGGCGCTGCCGAGCTCCATCCAGTCGCCGTGGGCGGCGAGCATGGCGTGCAGATCCTCGATGCAGCGGAGGCGATAGCCGAGGGTCGTCTTGCCGACGACGCAGACGAGGGCCGGCGGATCCGTCTCCTCGTCCCGGTACATCAGGTACTCGGAGGTTTGCGGCGGCGTCTGCAAGACCCAGGGGTCGTCCTTGGTTCCGGAGCCCTTGCCTGTTGCGGTCACGGCTTCTCCTCTTCCGCCTATTCGAGCTCGTCGTCGGCCGCCAGGAGCTCCTCGTCCGTCTGCTGCGGCTGCCGGCGCTCCAGGAACGTGACCGCCATCCGCTCGATGCGGTTGCCCTCGACCTCGAGCACGTCGAAGCGCATGCCGTCGTAGGAGACGTCGTCGCCGGGCGCCGGCGCGCGGCCGAGCTGGCCGAACACGAAGCCCGCAACGGTGTGGTAGTCCTCCTCGGGCAGATCGGTGTTGAAGCGCTCGTTGAACTCGTCGATCGGGAACATGCCGGCGAGGCGCCACGTGTCCTCGTCGACCTGGACGATCAGCTCTTCCTGCACGTCGAACTCGTCCTGGATCTCGCCGACGATCTCCTCGATCAGATCCTCCAGCGTGCAGACGCCGACCATCGCGCCGTACTCGTCGACGACGACGGCGAAGTGGTTCTTCGTGCGCTTGAACTCCTGCAGGAGCGAGGCGAGGTCCTTCGTCTCGGGGACGACGTAGGCGATCCGGAGGAGCTCGTCGAGCCGGACGTTCGCGAGACCCCGGTCGTAGATCGCCGAGAAGAGGTCGCGGACGTGCAGGACGCCGACGATGTCGTCGAGCGTCCCCCGGTAGACGGGATAGCGCGTGTACGGCGAGTCGAGCACCGTGGACAGCGCCTCGTCCGGCGGCAGGTCGACCGACAGGGCCACGACGTCGGGGCGCGCGACCATCACCTCGGCCGCGTCCTTGTCGGCGAAGTCGAAGACCTTGTCGATCATCTGGCGCTCTTCCTGCTCGATCTCGCCCTGTTCGGTCGAGCGGGTGAGGAGCATCCGCAGCTCGGCCTCCGAGTGGCCGTCGGTTCGGATACCGGGCGGCGTCTGCCCGAGCACGTGCAGCACGCCCTCGGTCGACATCTGCAGCACCCAGATGACCGGCCTCGCGATGGTGAAGAACGCGCGCACCGGCGCGGAGGCCCACAGCGCCGTCCCCTCCGGATGGCTGAGCGCGACGCCCTTCGGCACGAGCTCGCCGATCACGACGTGGAAGAAGGTCAGGATCAGGTAGGCGAGCGCGATCGCGAGCAGCGTCGCCATCCACGGGTCGAACGCCTTGGAGAGGGAGTGCTCGCCGAGGGCGCCGATGCCCAGCGAGGTGAGCGTGACGCCGAGCTGCATCGCCGCGATGAAGCGGGGCGGGTCGCCCGTGATCCGCAGCACGTTGCGCGCGCGGCGGTCGCCCTGGTGGTGCAGCTCGATGATCCTCGTCCGCCTCGCGGTCACGAGCCCGTATTCGGCCGCCACGAAGGAGGCGTTCAGCAGGATCAGCGCTGCGACGCCGAGGAGTTCGAGGAAGAGATTCACGCCTTCACCCCCATTGGGGCGCGGGTACTAGGCGGGATGTCGTCCACCGGCTAGCGCGCAGTATAGGCAACGGCACGGTCGTCCTCGGCTTTCACCGCACGCCCGAGCACGACCAGCCGCTCGAGGTGCGACAGCGTCTCCGCGACGGCGAAGCGGCGGTGGATCGGGGGCAGGTCGACGCCGAAGAGGTCGTGGGAGACGTCGAAGCCGCTGCGCGGCCCGGCGCCGAGCGCGGCCTCCGTCTGGTCGAGCCGCTGGTCGTGGTGCGCGACGATCTCGCGTGCGCGCACAGGAGGGTCTTCCACCGTGCCGCCGTGCCCGCCGTAGGAGACGCGCGGCGCCAGCTGCGCAACACAGTTCAGCGCCTCGACGTAGTCGCCCAGCGGGTCGGGCCTGCTTTCCGGGTAGAGCCCGATCGCCGGCGTGATCGGCGCGAGCACGTGGTCGCCGGCGATGAGCACGCCGTCGCGGTAGAGGCAGAGATGCCCGTCGGCGTGGCCGGGCGTCGCGAGCACCCGCCAGCCGTCCACCTCGTCTCCAGGCTCGACGAGCTGCGGATTCCAGGCGAACTGGACGAAGTCGGCGAAGACGTGCCCGGACTCGATCAGCTCGTCGGCGACGTGCGCCGGCACGCCGTGCAGCAGAAACCACTCGGCGATCTGCTCCGGCCAGTCGGGCGAGCCCCAGACGCGCTCGCACTGCGCGTAGTCGAGGCGGCCCTGGAGCACGGGCGCGCCCGTCGCCTGCGCCGCCGCCTCGGCGCCGCCGACGTGATCCGGATGCATGTGCGTGATGAAGATCCGGACGACCGGCGCGTCGAGCTGCGCGAGGATCTCGGGCCACGGTGTCTCCATCAGGCCGAGGCCGGTGTCGACGAGCGTCCAGCCGTCGTCGCCGCGCAGCAGGTAGCAGTGCACGTGCCGCGGCCCGGTCGGCAGGGGCAGCGTCAACCGCAGGATGCCGGGCTCGAGCTCGACTGGTGTTGCGAACGTATGTTCGATAGTATTGCGCACTGGATGCGCGTCGAGTATCGCGAAGAGCCATGCCGCTCTGCGCTGAACCGTGTGCAGGGTATGCCGTTCGGCTGGTCCTTGAACCCGTACATGGGCTGCGCGCACCGCTGCACGTTCTGTTACGTGCGGGCCTTCGAGGCGCGCGCCGACCGGCCCGCCGACGACCGCTACGGCACGAGCATCCGGGTCAAGACGAACGTCGCGGCAGTGCTCCGCGGCGAGCTGGCGCGGCCGTCGTGGCAGCGGGAGGAGATCGCGATCGGCGCCGCCACCGACCCGTACCAGCCCGCCGAGGGCCGCTACCGGCTCACGCGCGCCTGCGTCGAGGCGCTCGGCGAGGCGGCGAGCCCGTTCTCGATCATCACGCGCGGGCCGCTGATCCTCCGCGACCTCGACGTGCTCGCCGCCGCGGCGCGCCGCACGACGGTCGGCGTCACCTTCTCGATCCCGACGCTCGACCCGGACGTCTGGCGCACGACGGAGCCGGGGACGGCGCCGCCGCACCAGCGGCTGCGCGCACTCCAGGAGCTCGTCAGGGCCGGCCTCGACGTCGGCGTCGGGATGGCGCCGATCCTGCCCGGGCTGAGCGACCGGCCCGAGCTGCTCGCGGAGGTCGTGCGCGCCGCCCGGGCCGCCGGCGCGACCGGCGTGTGGGCGAACCTCCTCTACCTCAAGCCGGGCACGAAGGAGCACTTCCTCGGTGCACTCGAGCGCGACTGGCCCGAGCTGCTGCCCACGTACGAGCGCCTGTACGCGCGGCGCGCGTACCTGCCCGCCGACCAGTCGAACCCCGTCCGGGAGAAGGTGCGCGAGCTCGCGCGGGCCGCCGGGGTCCGCGACCGTCGCCCGGTTCGGCTCGAGCCGCCGGCCGATCCCGAGCAGCTGGAGCTGGCCGTCTAGCCGCCCGGACCCGTCGGCCACGGGGCGAGTCGAGGTACCACCGTCGAGCCAGGCGAATACAATCCCTTGTTCGTGGCGGCATCCGAGATCACCTGCTTGATCGTGGACGATCACGAGGTCGTGCGCGAAGGCCTGCGCCTGTCGCTCTCGCGGGCGCCGCACATCCGCGTCATCGGCGAGGCCAGCGACGGCGAGAGCGCGGTCGCACTCGCGGAACGCCGCCGTCCCGACGTCGTGATCATGGACGTGCGCATGCCGGGCATGGACGGGCTCGAGGCGACGAAGCTGCTGATGGAGAGGGTGCCCGACAGCGCCGTGCTCATCTTCACCGCGTACAGCGAGCGCAGCCTGCTCAGCCGCGGGCTCGAGTCCGGCGCGAAGGGGTACATCCTCAAGGAGGCGCCGCACGCGACGCTGCTGCGGGCGATCGAGAAGGTGGCCGGCGGCGAGGGCTACGTCGACCCGGCCCTGATGCCGGCGTTCCTCACCGGCAAGGACAAGGACGACATGCTGACCGCGCGCGAGCGCGAGATCCTGCAGCTGCTCGCGGACGGCATGTCGAATGCGGATGTGGCGACGAAGCTCTTCATCAGCCAGGAGACCGTCAAGAGCCACGTGCGGCACATCCTCGCCAAGCTCGAAGCGGACACGCGCACACACGCGGTCGCGATCGCGCTCCGCGAGTCGATCATCGACTAGTGGCCCTGGCAGACGATCCCGCTCGCCGCGAGCTGACCGAGCAGGTCCTCGCCGCCGAGCAGGACGAGCGGCGGCGGATCGCGCTCTTCCTGCACGACGGGCCGGTGCAGTCGCTCGCGGGCGTCGCCCTGATGCTCGACGCCGCTGTCGACCTCGTCTCGCGCGGCAGCACCCAGCAGGCCGCCGACGTGCTCGACAAGGCGCTCGCGCGCACCCGCGTGACGATCGGCGAGCTGCGCGACCTCTCGTTCAACCTCGAGCCGGTGGTGCTGCGCGACCACGGCTTCGGCACCGCCGTCAACGCGCTCCTCCAGGACCGCGGCATGGAGCACGGGATCCAGGTCGAGATCGACACGATTCTCGCGGAGGCGCTCGGCGAGCGGGCGCAGGCCGCGCTGTACCAGATCGTGCGCGAGGCGCTGGAGGGCGCGATCCGGCGCGGCCCGCCGCGCACGTTCTCCGTTCGCGTCACCCAGGCGAGGCCGGACACGCTCGAGGCGACGATCAGCGACGACGCCCCCGGGGAGCGCCGCCGGCGCTCGATCGAGGTGCTGGAGGAGCGGGCGCGCACGCTCGGCGCGTCGATCTCCGTCGAGCAGACGGACACCGGGACGACCATGCGTCTCGCGCTGCCGACGTACGCGACCGCCGAGTAGCATCGGTCCCGGCATGGGCAACGAGCACCTCGTCTTCGTCTGGCGGACGACCGGCTACGAGCTACGGGAGCGGGAAGGCGACCTCCCCGCCGTCGGCGACGAGGTCCAGGAGGACGGTGTGGCGCTGCGCGTCACGAAGATCGCTCCCTCTCCCCTGCCGCGTGACACACGCGTGTGCGTGTACCTCGCGGCCGACTAGCAGGCGCTACTCGGCGGGCTCGTTGTGGACGTCGTTCTCGACCGCGTACTTCTCGGTGAGCTCGTCCACGGCGGCCATGCCCTTGGGGAAGGCGTAGTTGATCTCGACGAAGGCGTTCCACTTGTCCGGCAGCGCGTCCTCGGGGAAGATCGCCTCGACCGGGCACTCGGGCTCGCAGGCACCGCAGTCGATGCACTCTTCCGGGTCGATGACGAGGATCCGGTCGGCCTCGTGAATGCAGTCCACGGGGCAGACGTCGACGCAGGACCGGTCTTTGATGTCGATACAGGGTTCCGCGATGATGTAGGTCACGGCGTCTACTTTACCGAGGAGGCCCGCTGGAGCCTGCGGGTAAAGCCGCAGCACGTCACCCCGATGGGGTGAGCTCGTCCACGAGCTCCTTGCAGCGCTCGACGAGAGCCGACTTCGCGACCACCTGGTCGAACCCGGCCGCGTGGGCGGCCCGCAGGCCCGAGGTGTCGGTGTGGTTCGTGTAGCCGAGGATCGGCACGTCCGGGTAGGTGTCGGAGACCTCCTCCGGGTCGATGCGGGAGATGTCCGCGATCACGAGATCGGGGTTTTCGGTGTGGTCGACCGTGATCAGACGATGCCCGGGCAGCAGCGCCTCGAGCTTCCCTCGAAAGAACAGGTCGACCCCACAGAGCAGGATCGTGGCCACCTGCTAAGCGTAATAGCGCACCCGGAGCCTGCTCAAGTAGCGTCGGCCACATGAGCGAGGATCAGCTCCGGGCCGGCCTGTCGCTGATCCGGGCCGGACGCTTCTTCGAGGCCCACGAGGAGCTGGAGCTCGCCTGGCGCGCAGCGCCGGCCGACGAGCGGGACTTCTACCAGGGCCTCGTCCACGTGGCCGTCGCCTGGTACCAGGCGGGCCGAGGAAACGCGGTCGGAACTGCGCGGCAGCTGGGCAAGGCGACGCGACGGCTTGCGCCGTTCGCGCCGGCGCACCTGGGCGTGGACGTCGCGGATGTGCTGGCGCAGGTGGAGCGGGCCCGGGAGATCGTCGCAGGGGGAACGCTGGAGCTCGAGCCGCCGCGGCTCTGAACAACTGCGACCAGGTCGCGACTACGTCGCGACCTGGTCGCCGCCGTTGGCTATGGCTTCGTCAGCCCGACGTAATCCAGCGCCCTGTTCAGCGCGACGTGGAGCCACCAGTCGCGGTGGAAGAAGAGGAGCAGCCCGAGCACGACGAGCGTCAGGCCGCTCGTGACCTGGATCAGCGTGTAGCGGTCGCGCAGCCAGCGGAACGCGCCCATCGCGCGGGCGAACGCGACGCCTGCGGCGATGAACGCCACGCCGAGCCCGAGCGCGTACGCGGCGAGCAGCGCCGCGCCCTTGAGCACCGTCCCGGTGCCGCTCGCGAGCACGAGCACCGAGGCGAGCACGACGCCGATGCACGGCGCGGCGCAGACCGCGAACGCGCCGCCGAGCAGCGCACCGGAGCCGCGCCGGCGCGCGCCGGAGAGCAGGCCCGGCGCGAGCACGCGTTCCGGAACGGGCAGCAACCCGACGAACGCGAGGCCGAGCACGACGAGCACGAAGCCGGCGACGTCCGCCTGCGCGGTCGGCGTCACCGCCTTCCCGATCGCCGCTGCGCCCGCGCCGAGCACGACGAAGACGGTGGTGAAGCCGAGGATGAACGGGATGCTCGCGACGACGACCCGCCGGACGGTGCCCTGCTGCCCGAGCCGTCCCGCCTCGACGCTCGAGAGCGCCGAGAGATAGCCGGGCACGAGCGGCAGCACGCACGGCGTGATCACCGACGCGAAGCCGGCGAGGAACGCGATCGGCAGGCGGGCGCCCATCACTCCATCTCCGCGAGCAGCTCGTCGAGCCGGCGTTCGGTCTCCGCGTCGAGCTGCGTTCCCGGCTTCCCGTTCAGCGGCGGACCGGCGGGCGGGTCCGGCTCGCGCGTGCGGCTCCACCGCCAGACGCCGAGCGCGAGCAGGCCGGCGCCGAGGATCACGCCGCCGAGCGGCAGCCACCACGCGAGCAGGTCGAGCCCGTGGTGCGTCGGCTCGGCGAGGATCCCCGCGCCGAAGTTCGCCACGAGCTCCGACTTGATCTGCCCTGCGGTCGCGCACTGGTCGATCCGCTTCTGGATGTACGCCTTGATCCGCTGCGCGGCGGCAGCGTCCGACTGGTCGAGCGTCGTGTGGCACGTCGGGCACATGATCTGGCCCTCGAGGTACGTGAGCGACGTGCGCTGGTGCGCGCACGCGGCGGCGGCCGGCCCGGCGAGTGCGAGCGCCGCGACGACGGCCGCGGCGAGGCGGAGGATCACGAGCCGAGCGCCTTCTCGACTCCGCGCTGAAACTCGCTCGCCAACTCCGACGTGTTGACGGGCCCGCGGATGTGCAGCACGATCCGCCCGCGCCGGTCGACGACGTACGTCTCCGGCACCTGACTGACCCCGTAGCGGTTCTGCGTCACGTCGCCGGAGCCGTCCTGCACCGTCGGGAAGCTGAGCCCGTGTGCGCGCACGAAACGGCGCGCGTCGGACGTGACGTCGTGATAGTCGACCCCGACGAACACGACGCCCTGCGCGCTATAGCGCCGGTAGCTCCGCTCGAGCACGGCGGCCTCCGACTTGCACGGCCCGCACCACGACGCCCAGAAGTTCAGCACGACGGGCTTGCCCCGCAGCGTCGCGAGATCGAGCGTCCCGCCGCCCTCGAGACGCCGCAGCGAGAAGTTCGGCGCCGGCGAGCCGACCTTCGGCGCGTGGTCCTGGTTGGTGAGCTTCCAGACGAGCAGCCCCAGCAGCGCGAACACCGCGGCGAGCGCGAGCGCCTGGCCCCCGAGCCGGAGCGCGCGGGTCACGAGTCCATCGCCGCCCGGATGCCGTCCTCGAAGCCCTTGGCCTGGTTCACGACCGTGCCGATGACCGGCTCACTCGCGAGCCGGCCGCTGCGGTCTATGAAGAACGTCTCCGGCGTGCCGATCAGCCCGTACCGGTCGACGAGATCGCCCGAGTCCCGGATCACGGGATACGTGATCCCGTGCACGCTGACGAAACGGCGCGCGTCCCCGACGGCGTCCTGGAAGTCGACGCCGACGAAGACGACGCCCTCGCTTCGGTAGCGGCGATACGCCGCCTCGAGCACCTTCGACTCCGCCTTGCACGGCGCGCACGACGACTGGAAGAAGTTGAGCACGACCGGCTTGCCGCGCAGCGAGGCGAGCCTCAGCGAGCCGCTGCCGTCCAGGAGCCGCGCCGAGAAGAGCGGCGCCGGGCCGCCGGTGTGGCTCGCCGGCGGCGCGTGCGTGAAGCGCCACACGAGCGTGCCGAGGAGCGCACCGACCGCCGCCACCGCAACGACCCGGCCGGTGAGCTTGAGCCTGCGCATCAGGCGCTGACGATGAAAACGGGAGTGCCGACGTCCACGTGGTCGAACAGCCACTCCGCCTGCGGGATGAGCATGCGGATGCAGCCGTGCGACAGCGAGTAGCCGATCGAGCCCGACTCCGGCGTGCCGTGGATGCCGACCCCCGGCGACGAGATCCCCATCCAGCGCGTGCCGAGCGGGTTGCCCGGTCCCGGCGGCGTCGGCTTCTCGCCTGCCGCCCACGCGTCGTTGGGCGGATACCACCACGGGTTCTTCCACTTGACGATGATGTGGAAGTCGCCGAGCGGCGTCGGGTAGATCGCCTGGCCCGTGGCGACGTGGAACTGCCGGACGAGCTTCACGCCCTTGTACAGGCTGAGCAGGTTCGAGCCGCGCCGGATCACGATCACGGGGCCGATCGCCTTCGAGGTCACGGACGGCCGGGGCCGGTGCAGCACGACACTCACCGGGGCGCCGCTGCTCTGGGCGAGCGCCGTGCGGAGCGCCAGCACGGTCGGCGCCCGGTCGATCACGAGGCCGGGCTTCGCCTCCGTGACGTACGGCTTCAGGCCGCGGAGGAGCAGGCGCGCGTCGACGGGCTTGCGGTCGTAGCGGTGGGCCAGCCGGGCCACGTACGCCTTCACGGCGGGCACGTTCACGGTCGCGCGCAAGCCGAGCAACGTGTTCGGCGCAACGGTGAGCGCGCGCGCCACAGCAGTGTCGGCGGGGACGGCGACGCCGAGGTCGGCCGGTGTCACCCTGAGCTTCAGCTGCCCGAGGCGGAGGACGACCGGCCGGGCGAACTGCGTCTGGAGCGCCTGGACGGCGGTGTCCTCCGGCATCCCGCCCACCGCGACGCCGCCCAGGACGACGCCGTCCGGGATCGTCGGAGTCGTCACGGTCGAGCTGCCGGTGACGCCCGGGTCGGTGGGCGGCGGCGTGTCGGCGAGGACCGAGGCGGCCAGAACGCCTGCGAGTGCGCAGGTGCCAAGGAGCATCAGGAGGATTCCGGCGCGTTTCACCATTTACGACCCAGGCGTGAGGATCCGCGGATCGTCGCTGATGATACCGTCGAGCCCCGTTGCCAGCAGGATCGGGACGAGCGCGGGCTCGTTCACGGTCCAGGCGTAGACGGCCACGCCGCGCGCGTGGCAGACGTCGACCGCCGCCTTACTGACGACGCCGGCGTTCAACGTCGCCGCGCTCGCCCCGGCAGCCTGCAGCCAGCCGGGCAGGCGGCGCGGCAGCAGGGCGCGCAGGACGGCCAGCCCGGGCACGAGCAGCGGCCGCAGCAGCCGCCGCTCGGAGACGCCGAGCCGGTCCTCCGGGTAGGTGAACGAGCGCGGCAGCTCCGGCGCTGCCAGCGCGAAGGCCGCGAGGGCCGGCAGCGAGAACGAGCTGACGAAGCTGCGCCCGGCCAGCCCGTGGCGGCGGAGCGCCTCGACGATCCCCGTCTCGAGCCCGGGCAGCTTGACGTCGATCTGGACGGCCAGGCCGAGCCCGGCCACGAGGGCGAGCGCGTCGTCGAGCGGCGGCGCCGCCGGCGGCAGCTCGGGGCCGTGGGCGAGCACGAG